>JAABUK010013103.1_pt1 | contig 10424 bp, 8 predicted proteins | sample 5559141 | NCBI WGS metagenome assembly JAABUK01 (sample SAMN10711869, study PRJNA513367) | rock metagenome | isolation source: Antarctica rocks | place: Antarctica: Victoria Land, Pudding Butte nord | collected 2016-01-03 | reverse complement strand
AAGGCTTATTAAGCCTAACATTAATACGTAATTTTTACTAGCCATAGAAGTGTTTTGTATTTTTTGTAATAGAATATATAGTCAGTTTCCCGTGCAAAAATATGCTTTGAGAATGAATAACCAAATATTTAATGATATTTTAAACCAAAAAATATTATACCATATTTGTATTGAACTAATTAGACACCATTTATTTAATTATGCTGCATCAACAATGGGAACTTTTTTCTCAGGAAAAACTATTTAGTTTATTGATTATGAATATTTTAGTAATCCTGTCATCAATCTTTTTTACAAACGTATTTTTAATTGTAAGTTTTAGCAATAAAAAAATAGTAAGTAAGCTTTAAAATCTTCTGCTGCTGACAGAGTTGGGATAAGTTTTTATTTAGTCACAATAAGTATGTTTGTATTGCCGCCCGTATGTGTAATCCTGCGAATACATTTAACTTGCGTTCTAACTAACAAAATGGAAATAGCGCAACGTATAATAGCAAATGAATTAAAAGAGTTTGAAAAACATTTCAGGCAAGCTATGAAAAGCCATGTACCATTGCTTGACAAAATAATGCAATATATAGTCAAACGAAAAGGCAAGCAACTTCGCCCCATGTTTGTTTTACTGAGTGCAAAGCTTGGAGGCGATATAACTGATCAGACCTATCGTGCCGCATCACTTGTCGAGTTACTGCATACCGCTACTCTGGTGCATGACGACGTTGTAGATGAGTCATTGGAAAGAAGGGGTTTTTTTTCAATCAATGCACTCTGGAAAAATAAAATAGCAGTCTTAGTAGGTGACTATCTCTATTCAAAAGGACTTCTTCTCTCTCTCGATAATAATGATTTTAAAACATTGCAAATACTTTCAACAGCCATTAAGCGAATGAGCGAAGGAGAACTGATGCAATTAGAGAAGGCACGTAATCTTAATTTAGAAGAAGAAACTTATTTTGAAATAATAAAAAATAAAACCGCATCACTGCTGGCATCTTCGTGTGCGGCAGGCGCTTCGTCAACTTTTGATAATGATCTTTCGGTCGAAAAAATGAGAACTTTTGGTGAAAAAACAGGAATTGCTTTTCAGATCAAAGACGATCTGTTTGACTATGGAAACGCAAATATCGGAAAGCCAACCGGAAATGATATTAAAGAAAAAAAATTAACGCTGCCGCTGATCTATACTTTAAACCATGTCACTCCGGCTTTAAAAAGAAAATTGATATATATTGTCAAAAATGAAAATAAGAAAATAGACAAAGTAAAATTTGTTATAGATGAAGTACAGAAAGCAGGCGGAATTGAATATGCCCAACAAAAAATGTTTGCCTACCGCGACGAAGCTCTTGCTGTGCTATATCATTTTCCGGACAGCGAAGCAAGAAAAGGACTGGAAGAACTGGTAAGATATACAACAGACCGGAATTATTAATTTGTAATTATTCATTTAAAACATGCAAAAACGCTGGAAAGTGCTCGATGCCGGGCCGGAAAAAGTAATTACTTTACAAGAAAAGTTAAAGATTAATGAGGTCATCTGCAAAATTCTTGTTCAGCGAGGGTTTGATACTTTTGATAAAGCAAGAGATTTCTTCAGACCCCAATTATCAATGCTGCACAATCCGTGGTCAATGAAAGATATGGATAAAGCGGTTGACCGGGTAATGAAGGCCATTAACCAAAAAGAAAAAATTTTAATATACGGAGATTACGATGTTGATGGCACTACTGCTGTTGCTGCTGTGCACCAGTTTATTAATGACTTTTATGCTCAAACAGAGTTTTATATTCCTCACCGCTACAAAGAAGGTTATGGGGTATCAAAACAGGGAATTGACTATGCAAAAGAAAATGGTTTTACTTTAATCATTTCTCTTGATTGCGGCATTAAATCAATTGATTTAATAGCTTATGCAAAATCTCTGGGCATTGATTTTATTATATGCGATCACCATCTTCCCGATACTGATTTACCTGCTGCTGTCGCTATTCTCAATCCAAAACAACCTGGCTGCAATTATCCGTACAAAGAACTCTGCGGCTGCGGTGTTGGCTTTAAATTAATGACGGCTCTTGCACAAAAATTACATCTGCCTGATGAAAGCTATCTGCGTTACACAGATCTTCTTGCAACTGCCATTGCCGCCGACATCGTACCAATGACCGGAGAAAACCGCGTAATGGCCTACTTCGGATTGCAAAGGGTAAATAAAAATCCGTGCAACGGCATAAAAGCTTTAATGCAGTTAGCCGGTGTGCAAAAAGAAATGTTTATCACCAACCTCGTATTTATAATAGCGCCACGGGTAAATGCTGCCGGAAGAATGGACGATGCAAAAAAAGCCGTGCAGCTTTTTATTGAGAAGGATTGCGATAAAGCACTGGAGTTTGCAGAAATGCTTCATATAAATAATACAGACAGACGTACGGCAGACCTGACAATAACCGGAGAAGCGCTTGCGATGATCGGCGAAGATGAGCTTATGACTAACCGAAAATCAACAGTAGTTTACCAGGAACACTGGCACAAAGGCGTGGTAGGCATCGTTGCCTCAAGATTGATAGAAAGTTATTACCGGCCCACTATCGTGCTTACGCGAAGCGGAGAAGTGGCTGCCGGCAGCGCACGCAGTGTAGCCGGCTTCAATCTTTACGAAGCCATTCATGCCTGTAAAGAACATTTGCTTGGCTACGGAGGTCATTTTGCTGCCGCGGGAATGACTTTGCTGCCGCAAAATATTGAAGCCTTTTCTCAAAAGTTTGAGCAGGTAGTGAGCGAAACAATCCTGCCGGATTCATTAACCCCTGTTTTAATTATTGATGCAGAAGTTTCATTTAAAGAGCTTACCCTTTCTTTTTATAATATCATACACCAGATGGAACCTTACGGACCAGAAAACATGCGCCCGGTTTTTATGATAAAAAACGTTATGGATTCCGGCCATTCGGTGCTTATAAAAGACCAGCACATTAAGTTTTGCCTGAAACAAAACAATTGCAGCTTTAAAGGAATCGGCTTTAATATGGCTGAAAAGTTTCATCTTATACAAAGCAAAAAACCGCTTGACGTCGTTTTTACCCTCGAAGAAAACGAATGGAACGGGCAAAAAATGCTGCAATTAAAAGTGCATGATTTCCGGCTTTCAGAAGAAGAAAAAACCATTTGTAATTAAAAAAAGTAAATATTTGTTTAGTTGGAGACCAGGCATTAGAATATCTATGTAGCTTCTGTTGCGACGCATTACGTTCATCTTTTTGTAATTCTATTGAGCTAAAGCAATATATTTTATTAGAACACATTTTATATAATACCCAAACTTTATCTTTTAATCTTTCTCCGCATACCATTTATTTACCGAATTATATAAACCTTCCAAAACAATTTTGTAAAAGGAAGATTTTGCGTTGCTTACATCTATTACAACGTGTTCATTATTTACAGGTACTTCTCCCATCAATTGATACGTGTCAGGCTTTCCTTCTTTGAAATGATTAGTTGTAGAAACCCATATTTTTACCTTTCCGCTTGTGTCCAATGCTTTCCATGAAATATCAATGTTATTCTGAAAATGATTTAATCTCACATCTGCAATTGACACCTTACCAATCAGTGGTATTCCATCTGTTTCACGCATTCTTCCTGCAGGAATATTGATATTCATAAAACGTGCAATTGTGGGCATAATGTCAACAATTGCAGGTTGGTAATATTGAGCATAATTATTAAGATCATGATAATTAGTTGCAATCCAGGTATTTCGCTGCCTTTGCGTTTGTCCTCCGTGACCTTTGCCTGTTTTTTCATCACGCCCGTGGTCTGTTGTTATAATAATTAACCAATCTTCATTAAAATGCTTTTTTCTATATTCAATTGCGTTCCATATTTTTCCTATCTGGTTATCCATCATAGATACAGCATTATAAAACTCTTTGCTGTCGCCATACATGTGACCCATATCATCTGTATATTCCAGGTAAACCCATGAGAGATCAGGCGCCTTCTTTTTAATGCCTTGAACGGCTGCATCAGTTACTGTTTCATCTATTTTATGCATAAAATCCCGCTGCTTGTCATGTGGAAAATTTATCGTATCCAACTCATAACCATCGGCATAAAAATCCGGATGAATATTACCAGCTTCGGCAATACTGTCACCAAATAGTTTAGTTCTGTTATCCGTCCAGCTTGAATAAATCGCAGTTTTTTTCTTTCGATATTGTTGTTTAAAAAAGCGGAAAATATTCCAATAATTATAATTTGGATTTTTTATATCATTATCCCAAACATTGTGTTTATTAACCCACGTGCCGGTAAGTAAACTGTTGTAGCCAACCGCAGAAATGGTAGGCGTTTGTGAATAAGCATCTTTTTCTCCGCCCACATAAGCCCGCATATATTTACCTTCTTTGGTAATAGCATCAAGATTTGGTGTATGAACTCTTTCAACTACATCAGCCGGAATACCATCAGCAATAATAAACACTACTTTATTTTGCCGGTTTTGTGCTATCGAAGCAGCAGCAGAAAAGCAGAAAATTATCCAGATATGTTTTATTAGATTTTTCATATTATAAAGCATCCGTTGCTTTGCCTCCCTCTCCTTTGGAGAGGGACTGAGGGTGAGGTCATTTAGGATTGCGTTTATAATGCATCTTCCGCATGTCATCTTCATCATCCATCTCCGGTCCTTTCAAAATCTTTCGCCAGTCAATATTTTTATTATACCGTTTCATAGCTTGCTGCGGATCAAAAACACTTTTAGAAGGCATGACTAAAGTATAAGGTCTGTAATCAGGTTTACCGGTAAAAAAATCCTGAAGTAACGAAGCTGTAGCATCATATTGATTTACATAAGGAACGCCGAGAATATTATAAATTGTTTTTAAGATTGATCCAAAGTTCGCATGGGTGTGAGAAGTGTAATGCCTTTTTACGTAAGGCCCCACCATCATTAAAATACTTCTATGTGCGTCAATATGATCTACCCCGCCCTGCGGATCATCTTCTGTTATAATCACCAGCATGTTTTTCCAATAAGGTGTTCTTGAAAGAAAGTGCAGTATTCGTCCTACCGCAAGATCGTTATCTGCTACATAAGAATGAATATACGGATAACCATCCTTTGCTCTCGGGCCAGCAGTATGATCGTTTGGCACCTGCATAGTTATCAGTTGCGGCATTTTTTCTTTGCCTGTTAACCACATTTTTGTAAAGTTTCTTTCAAATTGATCCATGCGAAACTGGTCAGGAATGTTGGTATTAAACCCTGCATAATCATGACTTGTTCTGCTCCATAATGCTTTTTGCATCGGCACCATTACAGCGTGTACAGCGCCTGTTGCCGTGTCCATCCATTCTTCTCTTACGTGCGCTGTTTCGTTGGCTTCGCCAAAATTGTAAAAAGACACTTTGCTGCGTTCCAATGCTTCCCACAGTCCGCCTCTTTCTGCATAATCCTCCGGATCCATGCTGCCTGTAGAACCGGGAAACCGGCGGCCTGATGCTTTTGAAAATATTTTTGAAGTTTTATCCACGCTTGAATTTGTTTCTACCCATTCATTTGGTATCACACCAACCATCCAGTGATGGCCGTGAATAGAGGCATCGCTGTCGCAATAAAAATTATCATCAAAAGCAAACTCTCTTGCCACTTTTAAATGATTTGGACCTACGTCTGCATTTCTTAAAGTATCATTTTTACTGTAAATATTTACTCCCACACCAAACCGGGCTAATGTCGGGTCGCCTTTACCTGTGATAAGCTGTCCCATCACTTCATCATATGTCCTGTTTTCTTTGGTAATGTAAACGATATATTTTATGGGCGTATTTCTTCCGCCAGGCAAAAGAGGCAGAGGGTTTTTTACATCATCTTTCATGTGCACCTGTACAAAAGTGTTATCTATGGCTTGTTTTGTATATGCTGCCAGTTGTTGTGCATCAGGCAATGGTATTTTTTGAAATGTGCCCAACTGAATATCGCCGATATAAGTTCCCTGCGGCGGTTTTACAAAATCTTTTCCGCCATTTGGCCCCGCGCCATAACCACGACAGGTTATAACATATAAATCTTTTTCATCTTTGCTTAATTGCACTCTTGACGGTCCCCAACCCGTTGGTATTAAACCTTTTGTTATATTTTTTTCCAAATCAATTACTGCAACAGCATTGAAACCCAACAAAGCTGCATACAATGTTTTTTCGTCTTTGCTAAGCGCAATGCCAAAAGGTAATAAGCCACGGTAATGATCAATACGACTATCGGTTTTTATAGGAATATGACCGACGATTTTATGCTGTTTATAATCAATAACGGAAATATTATCATTGGTTGCATTGCTGACATAAGCATATTTACTGCCAACAGCTATCGAGTTGGGGCTTGCACCGCCAACTACTTCTGCGCCTTCTACCATTTGCCCGATCTGGTGACCCGGTTTATATTTATCTATAACCTCATTCGTTGCAAGATTAATACTGTAAACACTCATCGCCTCCGGCGCTAACGGGCTTCCCACGCCCGGTATTTTTCTTCCTTTATAGTTATAACCATTTATTGACTCTTTTGTATTATCTCCATAAGGATGAAAAGGTAATAACAAACTATCTGCATTTTTTAGTGTTATGCCAGGTAAAAGCGGATAATCGTACATGCCGACATTAGCAACGAAGGCAGTTTTATGGTCAGGACTTATGGCCAGCCCAAAAGGCTGGCGGCCGGTTTTTATGGAAGCCGTTATTTTTTTTGTATTAAGATCAATACGAACCAGGCGAAAGTTTCCGCGGTCTAAAACGAGGAGTTCATTCTTATTTTCATTCAATAATAAATCCGAGGTAAAGCTGTCTTCAAAATCAGCGGTATCAACTTTACCATTTAGTGAAATGGAATCTAAACGCTGCAGTTTCTCAATATCATAAATGATAACAGCGCCATTATCTCCGCCGCTGAGATAAACTGTTTTTGAATCGGGAGAAAAAGCTACGCCTAAAAAAGAACCATTTGAGAATGGTGAAGCCGTGCTGCCATCATAACCCGGAACCCTTGTATTTACTAATGTAGCATTGTTGATGATGGTAAAAACGCCGTTATGCAGCGTTACTGTTTTTGTGCCATCAGGAGAAACTGCCATGCCGAAAGGATCATGGGTTATTTGTATCGTTTGCCCGGCAGGTGTTGCGTATCGGCCGCTCGGCAAGACTGATTGACCGTTTTTATCAATGCGCGTGTAAGCTTCCTTTCCTGGCACAGTCAATATTGTTACCTCTTTCTGTGCTGAAATTTTGATCGCATATAAAAGAAAAATTAAAAAAAATGAACTATACGTTTTATTCATAATTGTTCTTACCTCATTTATATCTTTTTTTGGCAACTTTATCGCTTCTCTTAAACTTAGGAAAAAGGGAATTTAGCAATTGCAAAATATATTACAGGCAAATCTCAAGGATGAAACTAAAGTTGAATATAAGTTAGCAAACCTCCTTAAACCTCAAAGATTATTATGATTAGTATGATTATTAAATTATTAAGTTTTAAAAACAAACATATAAGCGTCACAGCGACTAATTAATCAGAGATATTGGCTGGTAACCATACATTTATTTGTTTTATTACCATTATTCTAACCGAATACATTAAGCCAGTTACTTTCTTCAAAACCGATAAATATGCCTGCCTCTCTTTCTTCCACAGTATATGTTTTCAGGTAATATCCTTCGCCGCTTATATTGCGGCCATTGGCAAGATTAAATTTGTAGCGGTGCAAAGGACATATAATATTTTGTGCTGCATCAATAAATCCATCGGCAAGTATACCACCGGCATGCGGGCATTTGTAAGCACAGGCAAAGAGAGTATTATCTGCTTTTACAAGGGTTATTTTTTTGCCTCCGGCTTCTGCAACCGCCAGGTTATTTTGCCAGGATATTTCGTTTATACTACCGGCAACTTTAAACCATTTAATGTTTTTATTGGCCATTTAAAAGAAAAATTCTGATTTGTACGGATAGCGAATCTGATATTGTTCTCTTACTTTTTGTATGATCGTTTCACGAAGCTCGTCAATATTTTCCCGGCGGGCAGCAGAAATAAAAACACAATTTCCATGAGTAATGTTTTCCCATCTTTCTTTCAGGTCTCTTAAAATTTCTTCCTTTACATCTTCTCCGAGCCATTGGTCGAAGGTGTTTTGTTCATATAAATCCATTTTATTAAAAATGGTAATTATAGGTTTTTCAAACGCTTTCAGTTCCTGCAGGGTTTTATTCACCACTCCGATTTGTTCTTCGTATTGCGGATGAGAAACATCTACCACATGCAGCAAAATGTCTGCTTCCCGCACTTCATCAAGTGTGCTTTTGAAACTTTCAACAAGGTGGTGTGGAAGTTTTCTTATGAAACCAACGGTATCGCTTAGCAGAAAAGGCGTATTTTCAAAAACAACCTTACGGGTTGTAGTGTCAAGTGTTGCGAACAATTTATTTTCGGCAAAAACATCACTTTTGCTTAAAAGGTTCATTATGGTACTTTTACCAACGTTGGTATACCCCACGAGTGCAATACGGATAAATTCGCCGCGGTCTTTTCGTTGGGTAAATGCCTGTTTATCAATTTCGGTAAGTCTTTTGCGCAGCAGGCTTATTTTATCTTTAACTATACGCCGGTCAGTCTCTATTTCAGTCTCACCCGGTCCTCGCGAGCCAATGCCGCCGCCCTGTCTTTCGAGATGGCTCCACATACCTCGCAACCTTGGTAAAATGTATTGATATTGTGCAAGCTCTACCTGCACTTTTGCCTGGGCTGTACGTGCACGGCTGGCGAAAATATCGAGAATAAGATCACTTCTGTCAATAGTTTTTATCCCGAACTCTTTTTGGATATTTGAAATCTGGGAGCCTGTAAGCTCATCATCAAAAATGGCAATCTGTATTTCTTTTTCCCAGATGAAATCTTTTATTTCTTCCAGCTTACCTTTTCCGACAAAAGTTTTGCTGTCGGGGTGAGAAAGCTTTTGGTAAAAAGTCTTTACAGCGATTGCACCCGCTGTCTCGGCTAAAAAAGCGAGCTCATCAAGATATTCTTTTACCTGTGCTTCGTTTTGGTCTTTGGTAACCAAACCGATAAGCACAGCTTTTTCTTCCTGTTCTATTTTATTTTGTTTATCTATCAAACGTTGTTTTTTTTTAAAGATACAATACTAAAAACAAAAGCCACCGGCTTGTGACCAGTGGCTGCAAAAATATTTTAATTAAGACTCACTTACAACCCGCTTATATAAATACCTATAGAATAAGGCTTTATTTCAGCCGGTCCGGCACCGGTTTTTAAAAACGAAGTAACCTGGTAAGATCCATATATACCAAAAATGCCGTAACCAATCCTCGCTGTCGCCGCTAATCTTGTGGAATTGAAAAACTTTTTACTGCTTTCCTTTTCTATATAATTATTTAGGGTACTGCCACTTTTGTTTTCAAGTGTTTTTCCTTTAGTATGCGCACTCAACAAGGTGCCTACTTTAACGCCTAAAGCGACTTTCACTGATTTATTTGCGTTTTCAGGATTAGATGAATATCTCAGCTCGACAGGTGCTTCAGCGTACACTGTAGTCAGTTTAAACTTTTTAAAATGATTGAATGAATCAACTTTTGTAAACGGAAGTTGTGATGAAAGTGATTTTACGTCAACATAGGTTTTATCAAAGAAAATATTACTGCTTCCAATGCCTACACCTAAACCTACACTTAGCTTGGCATTTGTTTTAAAAGGTTTATCGAGCATAATATAAGCATTGAAGAAACGTGAAAATCCTTTGGGACTGATGCTGTCAGGTGTGCCCGCCCATTTATCAAAACCATATTGAACCATAAAATGATCATTGGAACGATTGCTCAGATCAATTTTTTTCCAGTCTTTTTTTGCTGGTGCAGGTTGCGAAGATGGAACGTTTTGTACAGGTACAGCAGTGCTGTCATTTGCAGGTGTCGTGGAAATGGTTTGAGCATTGACCGCCTGCAGGCTTAATATACAAATTGCAATAAACAAAAATCTCTTCATAAGGTGTGTTCTAATAGTAAGTTTTGGTGCAGAAGATTAAAGCTTGCTGCAGGCAGATGTTAAAAGAGTGGCAAAAATAACTGAATTGACCGCATTTAATTGGTTAAAATAAAGTCAAAAGAAGAAAGCATTTTAACCTATGAAATCTTTCATAAAATGTTATGGAAGAATAGTAAGTAATGGAAGCTTTTGCAGGAATTATTGCAAAAAAAAAGAAGTAAATAAAAACCTTTCATCCTGAAATTAATGTAATAATCAGAACCAATTTAAACGGCACAATGCTCATGATAATTCTCCAAAACAATTGGCGCTCTTTCAACTTCATAACCTGCATAGAACGCCTGTACTTCATCAAGAACTTCTTCCACTTCT
>JAABUK010013102.1_pt1 | contig 10424 bp, 9 predicted proteins | sample 5559141 | NCBI WGS metagenome assembly JAABUK01 (sample SAMN10711869, study PRJNA513367) | rock metagenome | isolation source: Antarctica rocks | place: Antarctica: Victoria Land, Pudding Butte nord | collected 2016-01-03 | reverse complement strand
CCATCAACCGCTGCTGCGCGAGGTGGCGTACGCGCTGCCTCGCAGGCGGTTCCAGGAGTGAGCGGGGGACGCTGTCACTTGCCATCGAATCTTATCCCAACTGAGCGGGAGTTGCTGTCACCTGTCCAATGACGCCTTAAACCCAGGAGGCTTAGCCAATGGGGCTGTCTCGCCCTCGGTTAACGGTGCGCCGGATGATGATAGGGGTGGCTTGTCTCGGACTTGGCTTGGCGGGAACCCGTTTCGTCCTTCGGGAGCTACCCTTTGGAGGCGGTCTCGGAACGATTTACTCCAAGGATTATGACGAGACCAAATTTTGCAGTCTGCGGGCAGGTATGTCAGCAAGAGAAATCGAATCGATCATGGGACACCCCCTGAAGAAAGTGCAGTTTACCGGGGATGATCATGAGTTGTGTTATTACAGCGACCAGACTAATGCGGTTTCTAGTTTTTGGAGGCGGTGGGTGTACGTTCGACAGGGCAAGGCAACGGAGATCATCAACGACTATTGGATCGACTGAGGCATGGCCAGTGATTGACTGCGGTCATGTATTTGCGGGGGGCTTGATGTTCTGACGTTGTGGTCAATTACACCCGATCCAGCGTCGATCAAACAAAGGACGCCATTATGAGAAAAGAGACTGTTGACGAGATGGCAGAGTCAGTCGAAGAGTGTTTTCGTAAGCGGATCGGACATCGAGTGACCGGAGTCGTCATCAAGGACTCGGTCGGCACGGAACACCCACCTGGCAGGAGGCGAGTCATCGTCGAGTTCGAGGGGGCACCTCCGCTCGCCGTCTACATGGACATAGCAGAGGGTCTTCCGGTGATGTATGTCATGGAACATTCCATCCGTGGGTGGACGTGACAAACTGCAATAAAATGTTGCAAGTTTCCAAAAACGAACGAATTTCCGGAAGGTCAAACATCCTGACGTTGGGCCAGCCGGGGGCGGAGGACGTCCGGCCATGCGGGTCCTGATCGTCGACGACGAGCCGAACATCCGCCGGACGCTCCACGTGGCGCTGGAGGCGATGGGGCACTCCGTCGAGGAGGCGGCGACCGGGACTGACGCCCTCAAGCGGGCCGAGGGGCGGCCGTTCGACGTCGCCCTGGTCGACCTCCGGCTCGGGGTCGAGTCGGGCCTGGACCTCCTGGAGCCGCTCCTGGCGCAGCTCCCCCGGCTGGCGGTGGTGGTGATCACGGCGCACGCCAGCTTCGACACGGCGCTCGACGCCATGAGGCGCGGGGCGTTCGACTACCTCCCCAAGCCGTTCACCCCCGCCCAGGTCCGCGCCGTCCTGGAGCGGGTGTCGAGGGTCCGGGGCCTCCGCGACCGGGTGGCCGACCTGGAGGAGCGGGTCAAGCGCGAGGTCCCCGAGGCCGACCTCCAGGGCCGGGACGCCGAGGTCCGACGGGTCCTGGAGATGGCCCGGCGGGTCGCCCCGTTCGAGGCCGCCGTCCTGATCCGGGGCGAGAACGGCACGGGCAAGGGGGTCCTGGCCCGGGCCCTCCACGCCTGGAGCCGGCGGGCCGACGGCCCGTTCGTGACCGTCAACTGCCCGAGCCTCAGCCCCGACCTCCTGGAAAGCGACCTGTTCGGCCACGCCCGGGGCGCCTTCACCGGCGCGGTCCGCGACGCCGCCGGCAAGGTGGCCGCCGCCGAGGGCGGGACCCTGTTCCTGGACGAGGTGGGCGACCTGCCGGTCCCGCTCCAGCCCAAGCTCCTCCGGTTCCTCCAGGAGCGGAAGTACGAGCGGGTCGGCGAGTCCGCCACCCGGTCGGCCGACGTCCGATTGGTCGCCGCGACCAACCGCGACCTGGAGGCGCTGGTGGGCTCGGGCGGGTTCCGCGAGGACCTGCTCTACCGGCTCAACGTGGTCGAGATGACCCTGCCCCCGCTCCGGAAGCGGTCCGACGTCGCCGACCTGGCCGACCATCTCCTCGACTTCTTCGCCCGCCAGGTCGGCCGCCGACTGACCGGGTACACCCCCGAGGCCCGGGCCGCCCTGGGCCGCCACACCTGGCCCGGCAACCTCCGAGAGCTGCGCAACGCCGTCGAACGCGCCGCGATCCTCGCCGAAGGGCCCGAGATCGGCCTGGCCGACCTCCCCGAGCGGATCATCCCCCGGGCCGACGGCCCCGACCGCGCCGTCGAGGTCGGCCGGCCCGTCAGCCTGGAGCAACTGGAGGCCGAGCACATCCGCCGGATCCTCCTCGCCACCCCCGGCCGAGACGAAGCCGCCCGGATCCTCGGGATCGACCCCAGCACCCTCTACCGCAAGCGGAAGCAATACGGACTTTGACGGGCTTGCGGACAGCGAGAAGATTTGGTAGGGATTTAGTACCAAAAATCGGTACTATCAGGGCGGTCCGACTTATGGGCGACCGATGGCCAGCAAGCACCGGAAGACTTATGACGCGATCTTCTCCAACCCGATCCGGGCCAATATTTCCTGGAATGATGCCGTGGCGATGGTGAAGGCGTTCGGCGGCATCGTGGCGCCCTCCGGGGGATCGATGCATTCGTTCGAACTGAATGGGGTCACCGGCGTATTCCACAAGCCGCATCCCGGCAACGAATTATCCAAACCCCGGGTCCGTGCTTTCCGGTCCTTCCTCGGCGAAGCGGGGGTCGATCCCGATGTTCTATAAGGGTTACACGGGCGTCCTGGAAGTCGACGAAGACGCGGGCGAATTGTTTGGCACCGTGATCGGGACACGCGACGGCATCACGTTCGTCGGGAAGACCGTGGCCGAGGCCCGCGCGTCGTTCGAGCAGTCGGTCAACTTCTACCTGGAGCGATGCGCCGCGACCGGCAAGCAGCCCGACCGTCCGTTCTCCGGCAAATTCAACGTCCGGATCTCCCCGGATTTGCACCGAAGATTGGCCTCGATCGCCCACGCGATTCGGATCAGCCTCAATGATCTCGTCGTCAGGGCCCTGAGCGACCATGTCGCGACATACGAGGTCGCGGACGAGGATGACAGCGATCCGGGACCGGCTCCCGTCGAACCCTCGGCCGGCCACTCCGCCACGAAGGGGGAGCGGGCCGGCCGGGCCATCGAACTCGACGGTTAGCTGACCGATACGGCCCCATAGGTGATCGTCGGGCCCCCCTCCTCATCCGAGCCCATCAGGACATCCGAGGGCCCCACCGGCGATGGACGTGAGCATCCCCTGTCCCGAATGCGGGCGGAAGGCCCGATTCCCGGAGATCCACCTCGGCCGGCGGTTCAAGTGCCTCGGCTGCGGCGCCGTCGTCGCCACCGAGCGGCCCGGATCGGGATCGCCGCCGGATCGGAGCCCGGATGACGCCCCGCGCGATCGGGCATCGGCGGGGCGTCGGGGGGCCCCGCGCCAGGACTTCCCGACCTGGACGACCGCGGTCCGCGTGAAGCATGACCCTCGGCAGGCGCTCCGGGGAGTCCTCGGCGCGGAAATCACCCCGGACGGGATGGTGCTCCGGTCCCCCAAGGGCGACGCGGAGGTCGCCCGGGTGCCGGTCGGGACGCGGGCCCGGTACAACGGCGGGTCGATGTTCGAGGTGGAGGTCGACGGGCGGCCGGTGGTCCTGCTCGTGGGGTCGATCGTCCACTACTCGAAGCGCCTGGCCGAGGACCTCGCCCGGTTCCTGGCGGGGGAGAAAGGCCGGATCGTCCCCGAGGATTACGCGGTCCCCCTCGCCCTGACGGTGGCCACGTTCCTGCCGGCCGGGATCGCGTTCGTCGGGATGCAGGGCGGCGCCATCGGCGGAGGGATCGGCGGGGCGATCGCCGGGTGTTTCGTGGCGGCCAACGTGGCGGTCGTCCGCCGCGAGGCGTGGCCGGTCGCCGCCCGGTTCGGCGCCTGCGTGGCGATCAGCATCGTGGGGTACTCCGCGGTGGCGATGGCCTTCCTGGCGATCTCCGCGGGCCTCCGGGGGGCCAACTGATACGGATGCCCTCCGATCTCCGCGCCCGGGTCTGATCGCAAGGCGGAAACCCCAGCTTTCGGATTCAGAGTGATGATATTATGACCACGCCAGAATAAACAGGGCCGGCAGGACCGGGGCCCCGGGGCAGGCCGCGCCCGGGGGCCATCCGCCAGCCCCGATCCCGGGAGGCGTCAGGCCATCTCCACCGGGGCGAGCATGACCCCGTCAGTGAGCCAGCAGCCGGTGGCGATGTCCCGGGAGAGGGTGAAGTCGTAGGCGGCGACCTGCCCGGCCCCGCCGAACAGGACGACCTGGAGCCGGGCGACGTCGCCGTCGACATGGACCGGGCCGAACTCGGCCGAGGCGTGGTCGATCATCGGCCGGTAGAGCGGGTTCCGGAGCATCCGGGCGAACCGGCCGAGCGGGCCGGTGGCGGCGCGGTTGGCCCCGGACGCGAAGCGGAAGGCGGTCGCAATCCCCGAGTCGGGGGACGGATCGTCGTTGCGCCGGAGCGCATCGAGCTGGATCCGGACGACCTCGCGCGGGGTGAGGTCGGGGCTCGGCTCGGGCCGATCGGCGCCCGGGGCGGATCCCGGCATGTCGAAAGCCTCCAGGTCGCGTCGGGGGCGGTCCTCGGGGTTGTTATACCGGGCGGGGCCGCCCCGGGCCAGTCCCCGGCGAGGCCGGCGAGGCCGAGGCCGGGCACGGCGGGTTGACACCGGGATATGAGGAAAGTTATACTAGATCACGGCCGGGAAGTCCAATCGCGGCCTATGCACGCATATCAAGGGGGGGGCGACCCGCCGGAACGGGGCGTCCTCTCATCGATCCGACTGGCAGAGAGAGGCTGTGCGGCGATGATCCAGACCAGGGTCGACGGACTTGCGCCCGACCCGGGCGCGGTGGGCGTGTCCGCGCCCGAAGCGACGGCGATGCCGGCCCCCGAACCGGGCGGCGCCCCGAAATCCACCGGCCGCGCTCCGGCCGCGATGCACCGATCCGAGGGCCGGGACGGCGGGCCCGCCCCGTACGAGGGACGGGCCCGGCCCCGTCGGGAGGTCGAGCCCTCCGACGGCGACCCGGGCCGCGACGGCGACGGGTCGACCCGGATCCGGGTGCTGGTGGCCGACGACCACCCGATCTTCCGCGAGGGGCTGAAGGCCCTGATCGGCCGCCAGGCCGACATGGTGGTCGTCGCCGAGGCGGTCGACGGCCGCCAGGCCGTCGACCTGTTCGTCCGCCACGGGCCCGACATCGCGCTGGTCGACCTCCGGATGCCCGGCCTGGACGGCGTCGGGGTGATCGCCGAGGTCCGCGAGCACAACCCCCACGCCCGGGCCGTCCTGCTGACCAACTTCGCCAGCGACGAGGACATCTACCGGGCCCTCCGCGCCGGGGCCCGGGGCTACGTCCTGAAGGACGCGCCCTCCGAGGAGGTGATCGAATGCCTCCGCGTCGTCCACGCCGGCCGGACGTTCATCCCGCCCGCCGTCGCCTCCAAGCTGGCCGAGCGGGTCGGGACCGCCGACCTGACCGCCCGCGAGCGCGAGGTCCTCGCCCTGATCGCCAAGGGCAAGGGGAACCGCGAGATCGGCGCCAGCCTGGTCGTCACCGAGGGGACCGTCAAGGTCCACGTCAACAACATCCTGGCCAAGCTCCGCGTCGCCAGCCGGACCGAGGCCGTCGCCCACGCCCTCCGCCGGGGACTGGTCCGGATCGAGGAATGATCCGCCCCGGCTCGCCCCCGCTCAGGGCCCCGGCGGCGGCCCCCCGGGGCCCGCGGTCGGGGCGTCCCAGAGCTTGACGGTGGCGTCCCGGCCGGCGGTGGCGATCGTCCGGCCGTCGGGCGCGAAGGCCACCCAGTCGATCGCGTCGGAATGGCCCGGGAGCGCCGCGAGGAGGGTCCCGGCGGCGACGTCCCAGACGCGGAGCGTCGCGTCCTCCCCGCCGACGGCCAGGGTCCGGCCGTCGGGCGCGAACACCAGGTAGAGGGCCGACCCCGAGGGCCAGGCCATCGTGGCGATCGGGGCGGCCTCGGCCACGTCCCAGAGGGTCGCGACCGGGGCCTCGGTCGAGGCGGCCAGGGTCCGGCCGTCGGGCGCGAACGCCAGCCGCATCACCCGGCCCGAGGGCATCGGCAGGACCGCCAGGCGACGGCCCGTCGCCACGTCCCAGAGCCGGACGTCCCCGGTCGGCTCGTCCGACGAGGCCGCCGCCTCCGGCCCGACCGGCTGCTGGGACTGGAACCCGCCCCCTCCCATCCGAGGGAGCCGGGCGACCGGATTCGCCGGCGCGGGCCGGCCGCCGCCGGTGGCCAGGGTCTTGCCGTCGGGCGAGACGACGGCCATGTTGATCCCGCCATGATGGTCGACCGACGACCGGATCGCGCCGGTCTCGACGTCCCAGAACACGACCTGGCCGCTGGCGTTGGCGCCGAAGAGCGTCTTGCCGTCGGCGGCGAACAGGACGACGTCGACGCCCCCTCCCTGCCTGGCCGGGTCCGCCTTCGGCTCGAAGGTGGCGGCGTCCCAGAGCTTGACCACGCCCGACCGGCTGGCCGTGGCCAGGGCCTTGCCGTCGGGCGAATAAGCCAGCGCCACGACCAGGTCGCGGGGGTTCTGGCCCGGGAGGGTCGCCAGGTTGGCGATCGTCATCCGCTCATGGCCGTCGCCCAGGTCCCAGACCTTCACCTCGTCGAAAGAACGGGGGGCCGGCGGGACGGGGACGGCCTCCGGCACCTGGGGATCCTGGGCCGGGACGGGCGGCGGTGCCGGCGGTTGCCGGCCCGGCGGGGCCGGTGCCGGGGCCGGGGCCGGGGCCGGGGGCGCCGGGGGCGGGACGATCGGCGGGGCCGGTGCCGGGGCCGGGGGCGCCGGGGGCGGGACGATCGGCGGGGCCTGTCCGGGCGCCGGCGGCAGGGCCGGACGCAGCTCGGGCACGAGGGCCGGTCCCGGGACCTGGGCTTCGCCGGGGGCGGCGGCCTCGGGCGCGGCCCGGGGCCCGGGCCGGGGGGGACGGAGGCCGACGGCGAGCGTCTTGCCGTCGGGCGAGGGCGCCATGGCCCGGATCCGGACGTCGCCGCCGCCCAGGGTGAGCCGATCCCGGCCCGTGGCGAGGTCCCAGACCTTGACCGTCCCGTCCTCGGATCGGGTGACCAGCTCGGACGACCTCCCGCCCGGGAAGATCAGGCTCCGGACGGTGTCAACGTGGCCCCGGAGGGTGGACCGCTCGCGGCCCTTCGCCGGCGCGGCGACGAGCGAGGGGGGGCGGCGATCGGCGGCGAGGTCGAAGGTGGAGATGCCCCGGTCGCCCCCGGCCAACAGGGTCTTGCCGTCGGGCGAGAACGTCAGGCAGGCGAACCCATCGCGTCCCGAAGCGTCCGCCAGCGTCGGCGTCGATACGGGACGCCCGTCGGTGACGTCCCAGACGAACAGAGTCAGCTCGCCGTCGGCCGCCGAGGCGATCGTCCGGCCGTCGGGCGCGAAGGCCATCGAGGTGATCGGCTTCTTCGGCCCTCGGAGCGTGACCCGCTCGCGGCCGGTCTCGGCGTCGATCAGGCGGATGGCCCGATCCGACCCGACGGCGGCGATCGTCCGGCCGTCGGGCGCGAAGGCCAGGGCCGTGACCGCCCGGGCCGAGGGCCGGAACGTCGCCCGGGGCTTCTTGGCGTCGGCGACGTCCCAGACCGCCACCGAGCCGTCGGCCGAGCCGGCGGCGATCGCCTTGCCGTCGGTCGCCAGGGCGAGACATTGGAGCTTGCCGGACCCCCCCTCGAACACGCGGGCCGGGCGGTATGTCGCCGTGCTCCAGAGGCTCACCTTCGCCTCGTCAACCGTCGCCAGGTCCCGGCCGTCGGCCGAGAAGGCCAGGCCCAGGGCGCCCCCGGGAAAGGCCGATACCCCGTCTCGGTCGCGGCCGTTCTCGACGTCCCAGAGCCTGAGCGGCTCGTGATTCGGCCCGATCGGGAGCGTGGCCAGGGTCTTGCCGTCGGGCGAGAAGGCCAGGCGGATGTTGGGGGTCGCGAGGCGGAACAGGGGCGGCCGACCCTTGCCGGTGGCCGCGTCCCAGAGCTTCAGGTCGCCCTCCTCCGTCGCCCCGGCGATGGTCCGGCCGTCGGGCGAGGCGGCCAGGGCGACGACCTTGACCTCGACGTCGGCGAACGGCCGGGGGGCGAGCCGGGCGGCGACGTCCCAGAGCTTCAATTCGCGGTCGGCGCCGCCGGTGGCCAGCGTCTTGCCGCCGGGGCCGAACGCCATCGCCCGGATCGGGCCGAGGTGCGCGGCGGCGACGACGGCCAGGACCCGGCCGTCGGCCGGGTCCCACGACCGGAGCGCCCGGTCGTCGCCGCCGCCGACCAGCGATCGGCCGTCGGGCGCGAACGCCAGGGCCCGGACGGGCCCGCCCGCCCCCGCGATCTCCAGCCGCTGCGAGCCCCCGGCGACGTCCCAGAGCCGGACCGAGCCGGCCCGGTCGGCCGAGGCGACGGTCTTGCCGTCGGCCGCGAAGACCACGGCGTCGACGGCGTCGCGGTGCCCTTCCAGGCTCGCCCGGAGGTCGCCCGAGGGGAGGTCCCAGACCTTGACCGTGAAGTCGAGCCCGCCGGTGGCGATCGTCTTGCCGTCGGGCGCGAAGGCCAGGGCCCGGACGGCGCTGGTGTGGCGGGCCAGGGTGATCAATTCGGAGCGTCGGGCGACGTCCCAGATCGTCACCGAGGCGTCCTGGCTCGCCGAGGCGAGGGTCTTGCCGTCGGGGGCGAACGCCAGGGCCGTGATCGCCCCGTCATGCCCCCGGAGCCGGTCCAGCTCGCGGCCCGAGGCGGCATCCCGGAGCGTGACCACCTTGCCGTCGCCGCCGGTGGCCAGGATCCTCCCGTCGGGCGAGACCGCCACCGCCCGGGCCGGGCCGGAGGGGTCGCGGAGCCGGCCCAGGGTCTGGCGGGTCGCCGCGTCCCAGAGCGTCACGCCGGCCTCGGTCGCCGTCGCCACCCTCGACCCGTCGGGCGCGATGGCCAGGGCCTCGACCGGGTCGAGATGCGTCATGATCCGGGCTTCGACCGGGACCGGGGGCCGGGGGCCGATCGAGGCCGCCCGTTGCTTCGCGGAGGCGGTGTCCCAGGACCGGACCGAGGCGTCGCCGCCGGCCGTGTAGAGCGTCGCGCCGTCGGGGGCGAACGCCAGCCCCCGGATCGCGCCCAGGTGGCCCCGGATCCGGGGCCTCGGCGGTTGCGGCGCCTGCAGGAAATCGGCCGGCCCCAGGGTCGGGACGGCGAAGGACGTCACCGAGCCCGGGACCGGCCGGGTCGCCGAGGGGTCGGATACGGCCGCCACCACGGACCGGCCGTCGGGCGCGAAGGCGACCGCCATCGCCACGCCGTCGACCGGCCAGTTCTGGAACAGTTGCGGTTGAGGCGGTTGCGGCCGAGCCCGGCCGGGCTCGACGAGGATGAATCCCTCGCCGGCCCCGGGCTGGAGTTCAAACGGCGTCGGCGGTAGCGCGACCTGGGGCTGCGGCCGGCCTTGCGGGGCCGGCGCGGGGCCGTCGACCTTCCAGAGCCTGACGGTCCGGTCGAGCCCGCCCGAGGCGACGGTCTTGCCGTCGGGGGCGAACGCCACGCACAGGGCCGACGCGTCGTGGCTCCCCAGGTTCCGCGGCACGGACTTTTCGGCCACGTCCCAGACCTTGATGGTGTGGTCCCAGGACGCCGAGGCGATGGTCTTGCCGTCAGGGGCGAACGCCAGGCCCTTGATGCCAAACTCGTGGCCCGGGAGCGTCAGGGAGATCTTCCGCCCGGCGACGTCCCAGACCCGGATGACCGTATCGGGGCCGGCCGAGGCCAGGACCTTGCCGTAGGGCGCGAACGCCAGCGCCTCGACGGCGCCGGAGTGGCCCTTGAGCGTGGCGATCGGGGCGCCGTTGGAGGCGTCCCAGAGCCGGACCGTCCGGTCTTCCCCGCCGGTGGCGACGGTGGCGCCGCCGGGCGAGACCGCGACGGCCAGGACCTTCCCGGAGTGGCCCGCGAGGTCGGCCCGGAACGCGAGCCGGCCGCCGTCCGCATCCCAGACCTTGGCCAGGCCGTCGGACCCGGCCGAGGCCAGGGTCTTGCCGTCCCGCGACGCCGCGACGGCGACGACGTCGCCGGTGTGCCCCCGGGGGTCGACCTTCTCGGTCGCCCAGTCCTGCCCCCGACCCGATCCGGCCCAGGCCGCCAGAACGAGCCAGGCCGCCCCGAGCCGCCCGCCTCCGAACCTCCGGTCCGGTCGCATCATTCGGAGCCTCCCATCGCAAGGTGTCGGATTCGCCGTCGGCCCGGGATTGATACGGATCCCAGAAAGCAATGGCCCGATTCCAGATCGCATGTTCCCGATTGCAAATTGTTGTCCCGAAACGATTTGCAATCGGGGATCTGGAGTCGCGAGAAACTCCTGGTTTCCACGATCGGGGAAATCCGCGTAGGGTGGTGTCGAGCGGAGCGAGGCCCACCGGCCACCCGGGTTGTCGGTGGGCCTC
>JAABUK010013101.1_pt1 | contig 10424 bp, 10 predicted proteins | sample 5559141 | NCBI WGS metagenome assembly JAABUK01 (sample SAMN10711869, study PRJNA513367) | rock metagenome | isolation source: Antarctica rocks | place: Antarctica: Victoria Land, Pudding Butte nord | collected 2016-01-03 | reverse complement strand
TCGGCTGGCGATCGAACACGGCGAGCACCCCCGCAAGATCCATCAACAAATGCGTCGGCGCCACCACCCACACCATCCTAAAGACCAACGCCGCCCATTCCGACAGGCGAAACCGACCGTCACGACGCCACCACCCAAGCCCGACGCTGCCTCGCGCAGGTTCCCGCGCGGTACTAAGGTCTGTAACTTTGACGGTGTAACTCCTGAGACGCAGGAGGCAGTTGTGACTGAAGTGATGATGGAAAAGGAGCGGTCGGAGGCGACGCCGGCAGTGCCGGATGAGTTCGACGCGGTGGATGAGCAGCTGGTCGAGCAGCTCACCGATCGGGCCCGATCGCAGGGGCTGGAGCTGACCGGTGAGGGCGGGCTGCTGGCCCGGTTGACCAAACGGGTCGTGGACTCGGCGCTCGGGGGCGAGCTGGATGATCATCTCGGCTACGCCAAGCACGACGCGGCCGGCCGCGACGGCGGCAACCCACGCAACGGCACCCGAGCCAAGACGGTGCTGACCGAGGCCGGCCCGGTGAGTCTGGACGTGCCCCGCGACCGGGCCGGCAGTTTCAGCCCGCAGCTGGTCAAGAAGCGGCAGCGACGGCTGTCCGGGCTCGACGAGCTGGTGATCTCGCGGTGATGCTGCCGTGGTCGACACAGCCACACTGGGGTGTCGCCACACTGAGAGCCGTCCGCCCGCGCCGGTCACCTCCGCTCGACCCAGCAGCGGGCAGTCTTCGGCGAACCCGGTCGTCTGCCAGGGGTGGGGTGTCGCGAGTGGGATTGGGATCACCTCCGGCACTGTCGCGATCATCACGGCACCTTCCCCGCCACGCCCAGGCTCAGCCCCCTCAGGGCCGAATAGCAGCCCCTCATGGGGTGTTGGGGGCGCGGGTGTTCACTGTGGGGGGTGAGCATTGTGGCTGAGCCTGGTGATGGGGGTGCGTCGGTGGGGTCGGCGGATTTGGATCGGCGGATCGGGGCGTTGATCGAGGGGGCGGCTCGCCGTGATGGGTGGCGGGGTGGCGGGGTGGATGATGGCGAGTTCGCGGTGTTGGCGTTGGAGTTGTTCGCGTATCAGTACGAGCGCAATGCCCCCTACCGACGGTTTTGCCGTGCCCGGGGGGTGGAGCCGGGGCATATCGCGGACTGGACGCAGGTTCCGCCGGTGCCGTTGAGCGCTTTCCGGGAGGTGCCGTTGGTGTGTGAGCCGCCGGAGGCCGCGGCGGCGGTGTTCATGACGAGTGGGAGCACGGATCCGGCGCGGCGGGGACGCAACCATCATCCTCATCTGCGGTTGTACGATGCGTCGCTGCGGGCGAGTTTCGCTCATTTGTTTGTGCCTGACCGGGAGCGGCTGCGGCTGTTGGTGGTGAATCCTCGACCTAAGGTGGCACCACATTCCTCGCTTGCCTATTTTTTGGGGCGGTTGGTCGATTTCTTCGGGGCGCCGCGCAGCGACTTTTTCTTCGACGGGGAGGTGCTGCAGGGTCAGCGGTTGGTGCAGGTGTTGGGTGAGGTGGAGCGCAGCGGTGAACCGGTGGGGCTGTTGGGGACGTCGTTCGCCTACGTTCACCTCCTTGATGTGTTCGCCGAGGAGGGGCTCTCGTTTCAGTTGCCGGTGGGCAGCAGGCTGCTCGACACCGGCGGGTACAAGGGACGCTCCCGGGAGGTGCCGGCCGCCGAGTTGCGGGCCTTATTCGGTCAGCGCCTGGGTCTGCCTGATGCTGCGTGCGTGAACTATTACGGGATGACGGAAATCAGCACCCAGTACTACGACACCACGGTGCGCAGCCAATGGCAGGGGGACGCGGAGCCGCCGGGTCCGCGGCGCAAGGCGGTGCCGCCGTGGGCGCGGGTGCGGGTGGTGGACCCGGAGACGATGAGGTCGGTCGCGGTGGGGGAGCGGGGCCTGCTGGTGCACTATGACCTCGCCAACCGGGGGTCGTGTCAGGCGGTGTTGTCCGAGGACGTTGGTTATCTGACCCCTGAGGCGTCGGCGTCCACTCCGGGCGGGTTCGTCTTGCTCGGGCGGGCGGAGGGGACTGAGGCACGGGGCTGCTCGGTCGCCACCGAAGACATGCTCACCGCTCACCCAGGGCTGCCTCGGTGAGTGCCGACCTCCACCACCCCCCGGTGGTGGCCCCGACGACGTCGCAGCCGAAGTGGGCGTGACGGAGGGTCCGGGGCCGGTCCGGGTTGCGGCTCCTCCGCCGGTGGTGCACGACGCGTTCTTCCTGCCCCAGCTCAGCGCAGCAGAACTGGGGTCGCTGCAGTGCAGGACCCTGCGGGTGGGTGGGGTGGATCTGCGCTTGCCGGTGGTGACAGCGGAGCTGGTGAGCCGGGTGTGTGCACGGCTGCTCGATGCGCAGCAAGACTTCTTGGCGGAGCGCCCGGTCATGGAGGTCGTGCAGGTGCTGGGCGCGGTGGTCACCCGGTGGGCTGACCCAGCTTACCGGTGGCGGCGGGTGGCGGAGGAACTGCTACCCATGATCACCGGGTATGCCCCGGAGATGGTGCGGCGCGGGCTGAAGGAGCACCTCAGCACGTTCCGTCATGATCGGCTGTTGCGGTTCGTGGCCGGGGACTTCGACAACCCGTTGGTGCTCGACGGGTTTCAACCCAACCGGGCCGGTGGCCGGTCGAGGGCTTACGGTCCGCGGTTGATGACGCAAGTGTTCGCGGGCAACGTGCCGGGCCTGCCGGTGTGGAACCTGATCTGCGGTTTGTTGGTGAAGTCCGCCACGTTGGGGAAATCGGCGTCGGGGGAGCCGCTGTTCCCGGTCCTGTTCGCCCGCAGCATCGCCGAGGTGGACCCGGGACTGGCCCAGTGCCTGGCCATCGTGCATTGGGCGGGGGGCAGCGAGGAGGTGGAGTCGGCGGCGTTCGCCTACTCCGACGCGGTCACGGTGACCGGTGGGGTGGGTGCTGTGGCGAGTGTGCGGGCACGGGTACCGGTAGGGATGCCGGTCGTGAGCTACGGGCACAAGGTGAGCGTCGCGGTCCTGGGTCGGGAGTCGTTGGCGTTGAACCGGTACGCCGACACGGCGCGCCGCTTCGCCCGGGATGTGTCCCACTACGACCAGCAGGGCTGCTTGTCGCCGCACGCGGTGTTCGTGGAGCGCGGCGGGGCTGTCGATCCGAAAACGTTCGCTGCGGCCCTGGCCGCGGAGATGGGCCGCTACGAACAGGGCAAGCCGCGGGCGGAGTTGACGTTGACGGAGAGCGCCGCCATCGATCGGGTCCGCACGCAGTACGAGTTCCGCAGCTACACCGACCCGACGGGTGTCGCGGTGTTCACCAGCCCCGTGGGCACTGCGTGGACGGTCATTTACGAGAAAGCCCCCGAACGGTTGGAAATTTCGCCGCTGAACCGGGTGGTGCGGGTACACCCCGTGCAGGGCGTCGCCGACGTGGTCGCTCACCTGGCGCCGGTGCGCCGTGTGCTGCAGACGGTGGGGGTGGCCTGCGCCCCGCAGCGACTGCCGGAGTGGGCGGGGCTGCTCGGCGGGGGTGGTGTCGACCGGATCTGCGCGGTGGGACAGATGCCCGACCCCGCCCCAGGGTGGCACCACGACGGACGGGGAAGTCTGAGCGCCCTCATCCGCTGGGTCGACATCGAAGGACCCGCGGAAGCCGCGTTGGAACGTTACGACCCCGAGTGGACCACCCCCGCGGGTCACCGAAGCCCAGACCCGGCAGACCCGCTGTGAGCCGGTCAGGTCCGGGTGCAGCGGGGAGGGTGGGCAGCAGCGACCTGCTGCACGGGCGGGTGGCGGTGGTGACCGGGGCCAGTCGCGGCATCGGCGCAGCCACCGCCCGCGCCCTGGGTGCGCACGGGGCGAGCGTCGCGGTGAACTATCGGCAGAACGCACCGGCCGCGGCGCACGTGGTCGCGCGGATCCGTGAGCTCGGTGGGCGGGCCGAGGCGTTCGCCGCGGACGTCACCGACCCCGACGCGGTGCACACCATGGTCGATCAAGTGACGGAGCGGTTCGGCCCGGTGAGCGTGCTGGTCAACAACGCACTCGGCGCCTACACGTTCGACCCGCTGGCCCGCCGCACTGCCTGGGACATTCCGTGGGCGGAGTACGAGTCCCAGTTCCAGAGCAGCGTCGGGGGTGCCTACACCGTGTGCCGGGCGGTGCTCCCGGGGATGCGCGACCACGGTAGTGGACGCATCATCACCATGGTCACCGACCTGATCGAGCGGCCCAGCGTCGCTTACCACGACTACACCACCGCGAAGAGCGCACTGTGGGGTTTCTCCCGCAACCTCGCCGCGGACCTCGGTCCTTTCGGGGTCACGGTGAACTGCGTCGCCCCAGGTTTGGTTTATCCCACCGATTCCAGCCGGGCCGCCACCGACCAGCAACGCGACGACCTGGAGAGCGCCACCCCGCTGCGGCGCCTCGCCACCCCCGACGACGTCGCGGGCGCGGTGTGTTTCTTCGCCAGCCCCTGGTCCAGCTTCGTGACGGGGGCCTGTTTGTTCGTCGACGGCGGCCTCGTCATGCACTGACCCCACCCTCCCGCACCACAAAGGCCCACGCCCCTCGGGGGTGGGGTGTCCGCGGTGGGCGTAGCAGCGGGGTGTGGGTTAGCGTGGGCGTGCACCGCGGGAGCTTGGACCATCCAGGCTGAGAGGGCGACGAACGGGTCGCCGACCGCTGAACCCACCGGGTAATGCCGGCGCAGGAAGCGAGCCACCGTATGAGCAACGACCAGCACAACCGCACCGTCGCAACGGAGCCGGCCCGCACCCTCGCTGGCCCCGCACCCCGAACCCTGGGTGCGCTGGACCAGACCGCACTGTGGGCGAACCTCGGGGTCAGCCTCCTCGGCCCGATCGGAGCCCTGTTCGTGCTGGCCCCGACCGGGGTGGCCCCGTTGACGCTGGCCGCCGCGTTCACCGCCACCCTCGTCGGCACCGCCCTCGGTGCTGCGCTGCTCGGGTTGACCGCAGTCCCGGGAGCAGACACCGGCGCCCCGGCGATGGTGTTGCTGCGGGGCCTGTTCGGGACCCGCCTGTCCTACCTGCCCACGGCCCTGAACCTGCTGCAGTGCCTCGGGTGGGCGGTGTTCGTCCTGGTCGTCATCGCCGACGCCGCCGCCCAGCTGCTGCCGTGGCACACCCACTGGCCCTACGTCCTGCTCGCCGGGGTGCTGACCACCCTGATGTCGCTGCGCCCGCTCGGTGTGGTGCGGGTGCTGCGCCGCTACGCCCTGGTCGCTGTCCTGCTCGCCACCGCCTACCTGTTCGTCCAATTCGCCCGCCACCCCCTGCCCAGGGTCGACACCGGATCCTGGACCGGGTTCTCACTCGCCGCGGACGTCGTCATCGCCGTCGCCGTGTCGTGGGCGCCGTTAGCCGCGGACTACAGCCGCCACTCCCGTACCCCGAAGGCCGCGTTCCTGGGCTCCTTCCTCGGCTACACCGTCAGCCAGACCGCGTTCTACACCCTGGGGCTGCTGGCGTTCTCGACCGTCGTCAGCCGTGCCGGTGACACCCACACCGACCTGTTCGCCGCATTCATCGCCCTGCCCGTGGGATGGCTGGCGTTCGGGGTGATCGTGATACGCGAACTCGACGAGTCCTTCACCAACGTCTACTCCACCGTGGCCTCCCTGCAGAATCTGTGGCCCCTGGCCGATCGCCGGCGCCTCGCCGTCGCCGTCGGGGCCCTCGCCACCGTCATCGCCCTGCTGCTGCAGGTCAAGGACTACGAGTCGTTCCTGTTCCTGCTCGGCTCGGTGTTCGTCCCCATGTTCGCGGTGTTCATCATCGACTACTACCTGCTCGGCGGGCGCGGGAACTGGGACGTCTCAGCCTCAGCACCTGCCCGACCACTCATGCTCGCGCCCTGGCTACTGGGATTCATCGCCTACCAACTGGTCAACCCCGGAGCCATCAGCTGGTGGGTCGCGCCATGGACCGCGGTGCAACACGCACTGCACTTCACCCCGCCACCCTGGATGAGCGCGTCGCTGGTGTCCTTCACCACCGCCGCTGCCGTCACCCTGCTACTCGCCCCGCTCATCCGCCGACGACGCCTCACTACGCCCACCTCACCCGGCACCACCAAAGCGACCACCAACACCATCTAAACCCGTTTCTGGTGCGTAACAGCGCTGCTCTGCGCCCTCGGTGGACGCACACCGGGATGGTGCGGTCAGGGTGTGGGGCGGGCGGTGTCGGAGCGTAGTTGCAGACCAGTACGCAGCAGCTGGGTGGCAAGGGCGGCACCCCCGCCTTCCCCGGCGCGCAACCGCAAATCCAGCAACGGTTGCAAGGCCCAAGCGTTGCAGGACAGCGGATGCGCGGGTTCCCGGCCGCGCTGACCCGCGATCAGGTGCGCCGCGACCGCCGGCTCCTGGGGATGCCCTTGCGGTGCACCGGGGTACCACTCCCGGTCTATCAGATGCGGCGCTGGCGCCCGATCGCGGTCACACGTAGGAAGTGGCCAACACACCTCAAATACCGACGATCATCATGTCCTCGCAGCAAGGCCTTCGAACTCACTCGCCGGGGTGCCGGGGGCAGAAGTCCTCGTCGAGGGTCGGACAGGGCGCGAACACTCACTCGCGTTGACCGTGCACCTCTGGTATCGCATGGTCGTGCTCCCCGAAGCAGGGTCAGGGACGAACAATCAGCAACCAACCGCCCAGGCAGTGTGCAAAATTAGAGCCACCGCCGGAAATCCGGACGTCCTGGGGGACCAGGACATCACCTTGAGGAGAGTGCCATGAGTGTCACCGACAAACTGCTCGGCAACGCCGGGAGCTACGCGGCCAGCTACGACAAGGCAAGCCTGCCGATGCCTCCGGGGTTACACGTGGCCATCGTCGCCTGCATGGACGCCCGCATCAATCCCTACGGGATCTTCGGTTTGACCGAGGGTGACGCCCACCTCATCCGCAACGCCGGCGGGGCCATCACCGAAGACGCCATCCGTTCCCTCGCCATCTCCCAGCGCCTGCTCGGCACCGAAGAGATCATCCTGATCCACCACAACGACTGCGGCATGCGCACCTTCACCGACGAAGAGTTTCACCGCCAGATATACGCCGAGACCGGAATCCGGCCCTCCTGGGCGCCCGAGGCATTCACGGATTCGGCCGAGGACGTACGGCAATCGCTGGCCCGGATCACGGCCAGTCCCTTCCTCCCGCACAAAGACGCTGTCCGCGGGTTCGTCTACGACGAGACAACCGGACACCTGAACGAGGTCACACCCTGATACCCGGACACCAACGCCGCTGACCGGAGTTGAGGCTGTCGCTGTCACAGAGCGCTGCACGTACCGCATCGAATGCAATGCGCGCCCCTCGCGTTGCGTGGACCAGGCGAGGCGCGGGGATCGAGCAGGTCACCATCTCCCAATGGCGCGCACTACCGCTCCACCCTGTGGACCGGGTACGTGTCCGGGCTGGGCTGGAACTGGTCGACGCCGCGATCGCGCCGACCTCGCCGCGATCGTCCTGGAGCTGCTCGCCCCGCTGACGGCCCGCCACCTCGTACTCGGCGCGATACACCACCGCGGCGCCGTCGCACACTGGCAAGGCGTCTGCCACCGAGTGCTCGGCGACCTTCACGCCGCCGAAGGGCGACTCCGCCAAGCCCCTCGTCGAACATGAAGACCTCGACTGCCCACACTGGATCGCACTGTCCGCCGACACCCTCGGCATGACCACCCTCACCAACCGCTACACCCGCAACGGCCTGCTCACCGAGTAAGGGCTAAGCGAGGGAATGCTGCGCAGGGCGCACACCCCTGCGCGGCGACTCCGAGAGCGAATGGAGCGGGATGAGGTGGCTACCTCATCACGGTCCCAACACGGCAACGCCGCTGCCGGTCCGAGTGACCCGGTCAGAAGCCGTGCGCTGCGGGGAGCAGTGCGGTGGCGGTGAGGACGTCCGCGGTGAGGAACTGTAACGGGCCGCGCAGGATGGGGGCGCCGGCGGTGAACAGTTGTTGGGGCTCGGCGAGCTGCCGGTCGCTGGCCAGCAGGAATCCGAACAGGCCCAATTGGTAGGACGGCACCATCGCTGCATGCAGGCGCGTTGTCGCGAAGATGCTGGCCAATCGGTGGTGGGTCTGCGAACCTCGTCCGGTTGGAACACCAGCGACCCGCACTGCATCGCCATGACCCCGCCGGGTGTCAGCACCCGCTGCACCTGCCGCAGGAACGGTTCGTCGAACAGTGCCTCGGCGGGTCCGCCGGATACGGGGTCGGTCAGATCGAGAACGACCACATCGAAGCGTTCGTTGCACTCCTGCACATATTGCGCCCCGTCGGCGTGGAGCAGCTGGACCCGTGGGTCGGCGAACGCACCCCCGGACACCGTGGGGAGGTAGCGGCGGCTCACCTCGGTCACCACAGGGTCGATGTCGACGGCGATGATGCGGTGCAGACTGGATACCTTCACCGCCTGCCGAAGAGCCCCACCGTCGCCTCCGCCGATGATCAGCAGGCTCGCGGGCCGGCCGAAGGCCAGGGACGGCGGCAGCACCAGCATCTCGTGGTAGATGAACTCATCGACCTCGGTGGTCTGGATGATTCCGTCGATGACAAGCATTCGTCCGAAAAACGGTGTGGCGAACACCTGGATGCGTCCATAGTCCGACCGCTCGTCGTGCAGGATTTCATCGATGCGGATGGAGATCGCCACCCCCGTCCTGCCGTAGGGCAACGGTGCTTCGGTGAAGGTGAAGCCCTGCTCAGGTGTCGTCGACATCGCGGCGTCCCCGGTCGATGGTGTGTTCCCTCACCTGCGTCGGGTGCAGCGCATCCTGGAACACCGCTGCCGCCGCCGACGGGCTCATGCTGCGACCGCAGGTGTAGGCATCCACCGCCACGTACCGCTCCTCCGGCCAGGTATGAATGGAAAGGTGCGACTCGGCGAGCACAGCCACCGCCGTCACCCCCCACGGCGCCCCGAACGAGTGCACCACCACGTCGATCACGGTGCCACCAGCAGCGTCCGCCGCGCGACGAACGAGCGCGACAAGAGCGTCGCCGTCGCCAAGGATGTTCACCCGGCAACCCCACATATCCAACAGCAGATGCACGCCGAAACGGTGGGCGCCCAGATCAGGATGCACCGGGATACGCTCGACCGGGCTCATCTCGACCGCAACCCCTTCTCCTCCACAATCGACACCACCACAAGGGCGGGACTATGTCCGAAAGAAAACCCCGCGCAAATTGCTGAGTCGGAAAGAAAAACGGCTCCGGGGGCGCCCGTAAGCCACCTCGGGCGTGTTTCTTCCCCAAGGGCGTCAACCGCACCCTGAACCAGAGTGGCGGCGCGACTAGCGTCGGGGCGGTGCCATGCTTTCCGGTGGTGCGGGCACCGGTGCCGGTGGCACCTCTGGTGGGCGCAACACCAGCTGCTGGTCGGCGGGGCTGTGGCCGCCGCCGGTGCCTACCAGCACGGCCTGGCGACATGTAGCTACTGTCCGTTCTCATCGCAGATGAACCAGCGGTCCTGCCTGTACCTGTCACCTGGGCTGCCTCAGTAGGTGAGACAACTGGGCGGACCAACCATCTCACCTACATGAGGCAAGTCGACAGACTTATAGGTGGTTGTCGGCCATATGGGGTGTGCCCCGGCAGTGGTAAAGGTGGTGAGGCAGGTCGCGACCTGAGAGCTGCGCGGGCGCGCCGCTCGTCCACACTGGGGCCATGATGACAACCAAGCAAGAGGCCGCCGCCCAGGTCCGCGCCGCGAAGACCCGCCTCGGGCTCACCTGGGCGACAATCGCCGACACCGTCGGCCGGCCTGTCGCGTGGACCACGTCCGCGCTGCTCGGCCAGCACCCAATACCCGCCGAGCAAGCCCGTGCCGCCGCGGCCGTGCTCGAGCTGGGCCAGGACACCGTCACCGCGTTCCAGGAGCAGCCCTACCGCGCCGAGGGCCAGGCAGTGTCCACCGACCCGACGATCTACCGGTTCCACGAGGCCCTCGCGGTGTACGGGCCCACCATCAAGGAACTCATCCACGAGGAGTTCGGCGACGGCATCATGTCGGCCATCAACTTCAAGCTCGACGTCTCGCGGCGCACCGACCCGGGGGGAGACCGCGTCGTAGTCACTTTCGACGGCAAATTCCTCGACTACCAGTGGTGAACACCCGCCACGCTCGCGACTGGTCAGGGGGTGGAGTTGGCGCGGTCGGTCCATTTGAGGATGTTCACGGCGCGGGCAACCACCCTCGTAGCGTCAGGGGCCGCCGAGGAGTTCTGTGTTGGCTTCTTCTGTTTTTGTCGCGGGTGGGTGTCGACGTCCCTGCACTGCTAGTAGGAGCGTGGTCAGCGCGGCCGCGAGTGCTAACAGCAGCAGGGCGCCGGGGTAGCCCAGGTGCGGGCCGGCGAGTGCGAGCAGGTACGGGATGGCGAGGCCAGCGTAGGCGAGGGAGTAGAAGACCG
>JAABUK010013098.1_pt1 | contig 10427 bp, 8 predicted proteins | sample 5559141 | NCBI WGS metagenome assembly JAABUK01 (sample SAMN10711869, study PRJNA513367) | rock metagenome | isolation source: Antarctica rocks | place: Antarctica: Victoria Land, Pudding Butte nord | collected 2016-01-03 | reverse complement strand
AGGCGCTCGGCATCCATGGAGACAACTTACCGGGAGGATGGGAACACATCAAGAACATGTTGGCCCGTCGGCTATCTTGGTTGATGGTGGACGGGTACCACCGATGGAGAGGAGGTTGGGCCCGTGAGGATACCGCTGACAGGAGGCTGCATGTGCGGCGCTGCCCGCTATGAGATCACACAGGCGCCCATACGCGTGTACACGTGCCACTGCACTGACTGCCAGCGGGCGACAGTCAGCGCGTTCTCGATCGGCGTGGCGGTTCCGGGCGAGGCATTCCGCCTGACGGGAAATGGATTGTAGCCGGCGCCGGGCGGCATCGCCGATGGCGGTCGCGTCAAGACGCGCTGGGTGTGCCCTGACTGTGGGATATGCCTCTGCGGCGGGGTGATGGTCGGCACAGAGCCGCCGGGCTACGTGCGCATCGTCCGCGGCGGCACGCTCGACGACACGTCGTGGCTGAAGCCGACGACACACTTCTATACCCGGAACAAGCAGCCGTGGGTGATCTTGCCCGAGGGTGCCACGGTTTACGACACGGTGCCTGATCGCGTGTGATGCAGAAACCGGCATGGCCGGGCGGGGCGAGACGCCTGACTATCCCGGCGTGCCACGCTTCCCAACTACGCCTGCACCCCCCCATGATAGGCGTGTGCGACCGGGACATGCCTTCGACCCGCCTTCGCACACGCCAGCAACACCCCCGACCAGGAGGCCGTCCATGCGTTTCCTCATTCTGCCACTCGCGATGCTGCTCGCCGCCGGCCTCTGGCCCGCCCGGGCCCAGGAGACCGTGAAGCTCGGCGCGTTCGTGACCCTTTCGGGCATAAGTGCCGACGTGGGCAGCCAGATGCGCGCCGGCATCGAGGTTGCGGTGGAGCGGATCTCCAAGACCTACACGGTCGGCGGCAAGCCCGCGAAGATCGAGGTGATCTGGTATGACGACGAGGGCAAGGCGGATACCGGCCTCAACGCGGTCACCCGCGCGGTGACGGTGGACAAGATCAACGTCGGCGTCGGCTTCCTCAGCAGCGACGTATTTATCCGCGTGATGGACGAGTTCCAGCGCGCCTCCACGCCGGTCATTGCCTGCTGCGCCGCGTCGCTGAAGTTGGGCGACAAGATCGCCGAGCAGAAGATGCAGTATGTCTTTCAGCTCAGCCCCACCGCGCGGGACATCGCGACCGCCACCGTGGCCGCGGCGGGCACGCTGGTGCCAATGACGAAGGTGGCGCTGCTGAACGAGAACACCGACAGCGGCCGGGACTTCTCCCGCATCTCCCGCGAGTGGCTGGCCGCCAATGCGCCGAAGATCGAGGTCGTGGCCGACGACTTCGTGCCCCGCGGCGTCTCCGACCTCACGCCCCAGCTCGCGAAGTACAAGCGCCTCGGCGTGGGCGCCATCGTCGGCGAGGTGTACGGCACCAGCGCACCCATCTACTATCAGCAGTTCAACGAGCTGCGGGTCCCGGCGGTCATCGCGCACATGGGCACCAGCGCCTCGGCCGACAGTTTCGTGGCGGAGAACGCGAAGGCGATGGAGGGATCGCTGGTGAACGTGCGCTGGATCCCCGGCGAGTATACGCCCATCAGCAAGCCGATGGCGGACGCCTACAAGGCCAAGACCGGGTTCTCGCCGGGCACGTTCGCGGTGCAGGCGCATGACGCGGCGCTGGTGGCGCTGGAGGCAGTGGCCAACGCCGGCACCACCGCGCCGGACAAGGTTGCGAAGGCCATGGAGGACGGCACATTCGCCGCCGCCTGGGGCCAGCGCCGGTTCACCTCGCTGGCCGAGGGGCACCGGATGCCGGTTGCGACGATGGTCACGCAGGTGCAGGACGGCAAGAAGGTGGTGGTTTATCCGCTGGACGTCGCCGCCCAGCAGGGGACGGCCTACCGCCCCGTGCCCCCCTACTCGTGGCAAAGATAAGCGGGCAAAAGTGACTGGGGCCGAAGTGACTGGCCTGGTCGTAAACGGGCTGACGAAGCGCTTCGGGGGCTTGCTGGCCGTCGATGCGTGCTCGTTCGAGGTCGAAGCTGGCCAGGTAGTCGGGCTGATCGGGCCGAACGGGTCGGGCAAGAGCACCGTGTTCAACCTGGTCACCGGGGTGATCGCGCCCGATGCGGGCCGGGTCGAGTATTGCGGCCGGTCGCTGGTGGGGCTGAAGCTGCACCGCATCGCGCGGATGGGCGTGGGCCGCACCTTCCAGGAGGTGAAGATCTTCCGCGAGCTGCCGGTCTGGCAGAACCTGGCTATCGCGGCGCTGGGCCGCGCCTTCCGGGACTGGCAGGGCCGGGGCGCGGCGCTGCTGGACGAGATGGGCCTGGCGCACCTGCACGACGAGCAGGCCGACAATCTTTCCATCGGACAGCAGCGCCTGCTGGAACTGACGATGCAGCTGCTAGTCCAGCCCGACCTGCTGCTGCTGGACGAGCCGCTGGCCGGCGTGCATCCCGTGGTGCGGGACCGGATCGCCGGCATCATCCGCGAGCAGCGCGCGCGGGGCCGGGCCATATTGCTGATCGAGCACGACATGCGGTTCGTCATGGCCCTGTGCGACCGGCTGGTGGTGATGGACCACGGCCAGAAGATCGCCGACGGCCCCCCTGCCCGCATCCGCGACGACCCGGCCGTCATCGCCGCGTTGCTCGGCTCCGGCGGCACGGCCCGGGCGGCATGACGCTTCTGTCGGTTGAAGGGGTTCGCGCCGGGTATGGGCGTCTCGAGATCCTGCAGGGTGTCTCGCTGGATGTCGCGGCGACCGAGATCGTCGGCGTGATCGGTCCCAACGGCGCGGGGAAGTCGACCCTGCTGAAGACCGTGCTCGGCTACCTGCGTCCGTTCGAGGGCGCCATCCGCTTCGACGGGCAGGCCATCGCCGGCCTGTCGCCCGACCGGGTGATGCGCCTGGGCGTGGGCTACGTGGCGCAGGCGGGCGGCGTGTTCGCCGACATGACGGTGCACGAGAACCTGGTCCTGGGCGGCTACACCCTGCCGGACCGATCCTCCGTCCGACGCGGTATCGAGCGGGTGTACGACCGCTTCCCCCTGTTCCGCAACCGCGCCCGGCAGCGCGCCGGCAGCCTGAGCGGCGGCGAGCAGCGCGCGCTCTCGGTCGCACGGACGCTGATGACGGGGCCGCGCCTGCTCGTGCTCGACGAGCCCTCGGCCGCACTGTCGCCCATCGCCATCGACGTGATCTACGCCACGCTGCAGGCGCTGCACGCCGAGGGCATCGCGCTGCTGATCGTGGAGCAGAACGTGGAGAAGATCCTTGCCGTCGCCGACCGGGTCGTGGTGCTCGACATGGGCCGCAACGCGTTCGAGGGTAGTGCGTCCGAGCTGCGGGCGTCGGACCGCATCCGCCGGCTGTATATGGGCGAGCATTCCGACATGGCGGTGTCGGCGTGATCCCCGAGATCCTCGAGTTCGTTGTGATCGGCCTGGTGCTGGGGGGGATCTACGCGCTGTTCTCCACGGGTCTCACGCTCATCTTCGGCGTGCTGGACGTGATCAACGTAGCGCATGGCGAGTTCTTCACGCTGGGCGGCTACGCGGCGTTCATGGCCGTGGTGCTGCTGAAGCTGCCGCCGGTCATGGGCCTGCCGCTGGCGGTGCTTGCTGCCACGGCGGTGGGGCTGCTGGTCTATCCCCTGCTGATCGGGCCGCTGCAGCGCAGGCTGGGGCGGCGTCCGCCCGGGCCGCTGTTCCTGGTGCTGACGCTCGGCCTGTCGGCGGTGATGCAGAACTCCATGCTGGCCGTGGCCGGCGGCGACTACCTGCGCGTGCCGCCGCTGATGCGCGGAGGGGTGGACCTCGGCTTCACCTTCGTCAGCAGCCAGCGGGTGATCATCCTGCTGGTTGCCTGCAGCGCACTCGCCGCCCTGTTCGCGTTCCTGCGCTGGCACCGGCAGGGCACGGCCATCCGCGCGGTGACGCAGAACCCGGTTTCCGCCCAGGCGGTCGGCATCCCGCTCGCCCGCATCTTCACGCTGACCGTGGGCCTTGGCTGCGGGCTGGCCGGGTTGGGCGGCGCGCTGATCGCGCCGTTGTTCAACGTCTATCCCGCGGTCGGCTTCTCTCTGACGCTGAAGGCGTTCGCCATCACGATCCTGGGCGGCATGGGCAACGTGCTGGGGGCACTGATCGCGAGCTTCATCGTCAGCCTGGCGGAGTCGCTGTCGGTGCTGGTGATCCCGTCGGAATGGTCCAACGCCATCGCGTTCGGCCTGATGATCGTCATGCTGCTGGTGCGGCCCGACGGGCTGCTGGGCCGCAGCCGGCGATGACCCGCGTCTTGCTTGTGCTGGTGTGCGTGCTGGCGGCGGCGGCGCCGCTAATCTGGTCGCATCCCTTCGTGCTGCACATCGCGACGCAGGCGCTGATATGGGCGCTGTTCGCGGCAAGCTGGGACGTGCTGAGCGGCTATACGGGCCAGGTGTCGTTCGGGCATGCCGGGTTCTTCGCCATCGGCGCGTATGCGGCGGCGATCCTGAGCCAGCGCTTCGGCATCCCGTCCTATGCCGCCATGGCCCTGGCCGCCGGCATCGCGGCCATTGTCGGATTGCTGGTGGGGTTCCCGGCGCTGCGCCTGCGCGGGCACTACCTGGCGCTGGTGACCCTGGGCTTCGGCGAGATCGTGGTGCTGATCGCCCAGAACACCGAGGCGCTGACCGGCGGCCCGTTCGGCATGCACGATTTCGGCACGTTCGGCGGCATGCCGGCCGGCAACCTGGCGCAGCGCCAGGCCGCCTACTCCATCGTGCTGGCGATCGCGATTCCGGCCCTGCTGGCGATGCTGTGGCTGTGCAACCGCACCAGCGCCGGCCCGGCCTTCCGCGCCATCCGCGAGGACCAGGTGCTGGCCGCGAGCCTCGGGATCGACACCACCCGCTACAAGCTGCTGGCCTTCACCGTCTCGGCGGCAGGCGCAGGCCTGGCCGGGTCGTTGTACGCCTACTATATCCAGCTGGTCAGCCCCACGGTCGGCGGGTCGGGCAACAGCGCGATCATCATCGCCATGGCGGTGTTCGGCGGTGTCGGCACGGTCTGGGGGCCGTTCGTGGGCGGCATCCTGCTGTTCTGCCTGACGGAGGGGCTGCGCTTCGTGGGCGTCGTCTACAACCTGATCGCGGTGGGGGTCATCATGATCGTGTTCGTGATGTTCGCGCCGAAAGGCCTGGCCGGGCTGCGGCCGGGTGCGGGCAAGCGGCGGCTGCGGGCCGACGCGCTGGCGGCGGAGGACCGAAGGTGATCGGCCGGTAATCGCAGCGCCCTCGTGTTCGCGGGCACGGCCGCGCCGCGGGATGACCCGAGCAATCAAGCGTGTTTGTCATGGTGGCAGGCCAGGGGCAGCCGTCAGGTGTAGCCGCAGGTGGCGTCCATCGCGCGGGCTGCCGGGTCGCGGGCGGCCGGGTCGCCGAACCCGCCGCCGCCCGATGTTTCCAGGCGGATCACGTCGCCCTGCCGTAGGCGCAGGTTGCCGACCTTCGACGCCAGGGGTTGGCGCACCCCGTCGCGCAGCAGGGACAGACGGCCGGCGGCACCGGGCTGGCCGCCCGCGAGGCCGTAGGGGCGGAACTTGAACCGCTCGAGGTTGGCCGTGAATACCGCCTCGGGGCAGTCCACGCGCCATTCGCGCACCAGGCCCAGCCCGCCGCGGAACCGGCCGTCGCCGGCGGTGCCGGGCAGCACGCCGTAGGCGGCGATGGTGAGCGGCAGGTCGCTCTCGATCATCTCGACCGGGATGTTGGCGTTGTTGTGCATGCCCGAGGAGTAGCCGTTCAGCCCGTCCTGCGCAGGGTGGCCGCCGCCGCCGCCGACCTCGATCTCGACCAGCACGTCCCGCGCGCCGTCGGCGGCGATGGTCTGGAAGGTGCAGACGTAGCTTACGCCGTAATAGGCGGCCGGGATGCGGTCCGGCACGGCCTGGTGCAGCGCGCCCAGCAGGGTGGTGGCCAGGCGGTGCGTGGTGGCGACGCGGTTCGCGACGGGTGCCGGGTGGCGCGCGTGCACGATGGAGCCTTCGCGCGCCAGCACCGTGACGGGCCGGTAGCACCCGGCATTGGCCGGGATCGGGTGGTCGGCGCAGGCCATGACCGCGTAGGACACGGCGGAGCCGGAGGAGGCGAGGGTCGCGTTGATGGGGCCCAGCGCCTGCGGGCCGGACCCGGTCAGGTCCACCGTCATGGCCTCACCCGCGATGGTGACCGCGGCGTGGATGCGGATGGGCGCGTCGGTCAGGCCGTCATCGTCGAGCCAGTCCTCGAAGGCGTAGGTCCCGTCCGGCATGCGGCCGATCATGGCGCGCATCGCCGCCTCCGATCCGTCCAGTAGCCGGACGCAGGCGGCGACGACGGTGGCCGCCCCGAAGCGCGCGGCCGCCTTCGCCATGTTGGCCTCGCCTACCGCCAGCGAGGCGAGCTGCGCCTGCAGGTCGCCCCACAGCATGTCCGGCCGGCGCACGTTCTGGCGCATCATCGCCAGCACCTCGGCATTCGCGACGCCGCGGCGGAACAGCTTCATGGGCGGGATGCGCAGCCCTTCCTGGAACACCTCGGTCGCCGTGGCGCCATAGCTGCCGGCCGCGATGCCGCCCATGTCCAGGTGGTGGCAGAGCGTGCCGACGATCGCGATGCGTGCGCCGGCCACGAACACGGCGCGGAAGGCCAGGATGTCGGGGATGTGCTGGCCGCCACAGTAGGGGTCGTTGGTGATGACGACGTCGCCCTCGTCCCACTGGTCCAGCGGCAGGAAGTCGCGGACGATGGCGAGCAGGCCGGCGCCCATGGAGTTCAGGTGCTGGGGGATGCGCGCCGACTGTGCGACGTTGTAGCCGTCGCGGTCGAACACCGCCGTCGAGTAGTCCAGCAGCTCCCGCACGATGGTCGAGCGGCTGGTGCGCCAGATGGTGACGTCCATCTCGGCGGCGGCAGCCGTGAAGCTGTTTCGCATGATCTCGAGCGCGATCGGGCCCAGCGCGTCGGCTGCCGTGGCCGCCGTGGCGCCGGTGCTGGTGGCGACCAGGTCGCCGCCCGGCCCGGGCGCGCAGGTCCAGCCGGGGGCGACGAACACGGTGGTGTAGGCTTCCTCGATCAGTGCCGGGCCGGTCACCTGGTCCGGCATGTCTGCCCGGCGGTGCACCGCGGCATCCACCCAGGCGCCGCCCACGAAGACGCGGCGGGGGGGTAGCCGGGGTCCGGTGGGCTCGGGCGCCGCGGGCACAGACGGGGCGGAAGGCAGCAGGCCGGTTGCGGTCAGGCGCACGGCCACGATCTCGACCGCGTCGCCGGGGTTGGCGTACGAGAAGCGCCGCTCGTGCAGCGCATGGAAGGCCGCCAGCAGCGCGGGCAGGCTTGCGTCGGTGGGGGAGGCCTCGCCCCAGGGCACCACCAGCTCGAACGCCTGGCCGTGATAGCGCATGTCGAACGACAGGCGCAGCGCGCGACGGGCGTCCGGCACGCCGTCCTGGTCCAGCAACGCCATGCCTTGCGCCCGCAGCGCGGCGCAGGCGGTGCCGACCGCCGCCAGCGTCGCTTCACCCGCGCGCAGCACGCGGCTGCTGGCCAGGTCGTGCACGATGTCCGAGTGCAGGATGCCGCTGGCCGAGAAGGTGCTGGCATCCGCGGGGAACACGACGCGCGCGATCCCGAGTTCGTCCGCCACCTGGATCGCGTGCAGCCCGCCCGCGCCGCCGAACGACAGCAGGCTGAAGGCCCGGGGGTCCAGCCCCTTCTCGAACAGGCTGAGCCGGATCGCGGAGGCGAGGCTTGCGTTCGTGAGCGTGACGATCCCCTCGGCGGCGGTCTCGGCATCGAGGCCCAGGTGCGTGCCGACCTCGGCGCCGATGGCGGCCCGCGCGCCCGCGAGGTCGAGCGTCATGGCGCCGCCCAGGAAGAACGCGGGGTCCAGCCGGCCCAGCAGCAGGTTCGCGTCCGTGACCGTGGGCGCCGTCCCGCCATGCCCGTAGCAGACCGGTCCCGGCCGGGCGCCGGCGCTGCGGGGGCCGACTACCAGGCGCGGCCCCTCCAGCACCGACGCGATGGACCCGCCGCCAGCGCCGATGGTGCGGATCTCGACCATCGGCAAGCGCACCGGCAGGCCGTCGATCTCGCCCTGCGTCATCTGCGCGACGGCGCCGCCCTGCACGACGCAGACGTCGAAGCTGGTGCCGCCCATGTCGATGCCGACCAGGTTGGAAAGGCCCAGCCGATCGGCCGCGCGCTGCGCCGCCAGCGCCCCGCCGCTGGGGCCGGACAGCAGCAGCCGCACCGGCTGGGCCGCGGCGACGGGTGCGCTGCAGACGCCGCCGTTGGATTGCACCAGCAGCAGCCGCGCCGTCACGCCCCGGCCGGCCAGGCGGGCCGCGAGCCGGTCGAGATAGGAGCGCACCACCGGGACCAGCAGGGCGTTCAGCACGGTCGTCGAGCTGCGCTCGTATTCGCGCAGCTCCGGACTGACCTCGGACGACAGCGAGACCGGCAGGCCCGGATGGGCGGCGGCGACGGCGTCGCGCAGGGCCTGCTCATGCGCCGGGTTCGCGGTGGCGTGCAGCAGGCAGATCGCGACCGTCTCGGCGCCCGCCGCGCCGATCGCGTCCATGGCGGCGGCGATGGAGGCGGGGTCCGGCGCCTGGGCGACCGTGCCTTCGGCCCGCATGCGTTCCGTGACCTCGAACCGGCGGTCGCGCGGGATCAGCGCGGGCTCGCGCCGGGGCTTCAGGCCGTAGACGTCGCGGCGGGCGTGCCGGCCGAGTTCCAGCACGTCGCGGAAGCCGGCCGTGGTCAGCAGCGCGCCGCGGGCGAGCTTGCGCTCCAGCACCGCATTGGTGGCGATGGTGGTGCCATGCAGCAGGAGGCCGATGTCGCCGGTGTCGAAGCCGAAGCGCCGCGCCGCCTCGTCGATGCCGGTCATGAGGCCGATGGAGGGGTCGGACGGGGTGGTCGGGGTCTTCAGGCTGCCCTGTGCCCCGGTGGCCTCGTTCAGGACCTGCAGGTCCGTGAACGTGCCGCCGATGTCGATGCCGATCCTGATCGGTCCCATTGTGCTCTCCTGGGGCACCCGCGTCAGGCCCGCGGGTGCGACGGTGTCCGCTGCGGCAGCCGGGGTCCAGGCCGGCGGGGGCCTTATTGCTCCCGAAGGTGCACCGGCAGGCTCCACGGCCCGCACGGGTTGGAGCGGTCCGTCCACCACCCGGGATCGCCGGAACACCTCCGTGTGCTCTGCCCGCGTACGACACGCCGCACCGTTCCTCGGCTATGGCCGGTGCGTCGCACGATCTCTTTCATCGGCTTGCCCGCTTAATGCTGCGCTAACACGGTGGCGTTGACGTCCTCGCGGCGGAGATATCCGTCGTACCGGAGCGTCTCGCCGCTGTCAGCGGCGGCCGGGGATCTGCCGTTGCGGCGCCGAGTGCAGCGCGGACCTGGCGCATGCACGCGCGGGTAGCGGCAAGGAAGGCCTGGCTGGCGTTCTCCATCAAATGCCAGCAGTCGGCAATCTGGTTCGCCCCTTGCAGCGCCCAAGCCGTTGCAAGGGCAAAGACGCCAGCACGGTCGCGGGGCAAAACTGCGATCTCCGTCTGGCTGAACAGTCAAGTCTATGCCGTCGCAGGCTCCCTGTCTGGCAGTAGGGCGATGGTGCGTGGCCGCCCTGGGCCGCAGATGAGCGCGCCGCAGCGGTGACTGCGCTTCCAGGCCCAGTCGTCGCTCCCAATGGCCTGCAACAGCGCAAACAGGCGTCCCTCGCCGTCGGACAACTCTCAGCAGAGTATCGCTGCTACGGGACAATTGGAGACGTTGGGCGAAGCTTGCTGCTGGACGGCCACCGAGTGCCAGACCGAGATGATGCACGATCTCATCCAGCCGGGCTGTGCGGCGGGCCCACGGCGTCGCAGCCGCAAGCCGCTCGGTAAAGATGCGTCAGCACCGCGCCGCCGCTCCATTGGCCTGCTTTATCACCTCCGCGCAAATGCCCCGCCGTTTCGCCTCCTGAGCATAGTGGGTGAAGATCGCCGGCTCCCTGTTGCTTCGCTGGATCCAGTGCTGTGCCTGCGATGTCGAGTACTCCTTATCGTCGTGCTTCCCCGACAGGAAGGTAGTCAGCTCGTGCAGGTAGACGTCCAGCCACTCGGCATGTGCCGTCGCCGTAGATTTCGGCCACCGCGATAATGAGATTGTCGTAGAGGATCGAGATTGGCACCACGCCGAAACAATGCACACCCTAACACTGAAGGAACGAAATGACCGCCACTTGGGACCAGCTCTGGACAGGTGCCACCATCGCCACGATGGAGGAGGGCGGCGAACCGTTCGGCCTGGTCGAATGTGGGGCAGTCGGCGCGAAGGACGGGCGCATCGCCTGGATCGGTCCCATGACCGCCCTCCCCGGCCCGCCCACCGATCTGGCCGCCAACGTCACTCCCTGC
>JAABUK010013097.1_pt1 | contig 10428 bp, 6 predicted proteins | sample 5559141 | NCBI WGS metagenome assembly JAABUK01 (sample SAMN10711869, study PRJNA513367) | rock metagenome | isolation source: Antarctica rocks | place: Antarctica: Victoria Land, Pudding Butte nord | collected 2016-01-03 | reverse complement strand
GCGCGGAGGTCCGCTTCGAGATCGTCCATCCCCTGCATCCGGCCCATCACGTCGAGCGCGTCGCCCATGCCGACCGACTCCTCGCCGCCGAAGCCGAAGCCGTCCGCGTCCATCGGGAAGAGTTGCTGCAGGTTGCCGCCGAGGCGCGCGAGATCGATTTGCAGGCGGTCGTCGCGCAGCAATGCGTCCATCACGCCCTGCAACTGCGCGCGCTGCTCGGGCGACATCGAGTTGAGCAGGTTCTGCATCCGCGCCATCTGCTTCGCCATGTGCTCGATCAGGTCGTCGATCGAGTTGAGGCCGGGCGGGAAGTACTGCCCATGCTTCTGCATGAACTGCTCGAACTGCGGGTCCTCGCCGCGCTGGTGCTTCTCCAGCATCTCGTTCAGGTCCTTGACCATCTCGCGCAGCCCGGCCATGTCCTCCGGCGTCATGTTCTTCAGGGAGTCCATCATCCCCTGGAAGGTGTTGCCGAGCATCTGCTGCTGCAACTCACCCATCAGGTCCTGGAACATCTGCCGCGCCTGCGAGTCCATGAACTCGTAGTCCTGTAACCCCTTGATCTTGCCGCCGGGATCGTTCGGCAGATCGTCGAGGTAGCGGTTCTTCCGGTTCGCGATGTTCTCGAACATCTTCCGAAGACCGTCGGTTTCTTCGGAGGACTGAGAGGATTCGTCCCCGGCTTCCGGCTTCTGGCTTCCGGTTTCTGCATTCTCATTGCTCTTATTGAGGGCGTCGTCGAGCCGCTTCTGGATGCCGGCGCGCTCCTGATCGACGACGGCGTCGAGCTTCTCCTGGATGTCTTCGAGGACGGAGCCCATGTTGTAGCGGGAGAGTTCCTGCTGGCGCATCTGCTTCAGGCGCTCCATCATGTCGCGCATACCGGGCATCCGGCCATTGCGGAGGTCCGCGCCGCGCTTCATGATCCGTTCGAGGGCGCGGCGCAGGTCGCCGTCCTTTATCATGTCGTCGGAGATCGCTTCGAGCAGATCGTCGGCGTCGAACGGGTTGACGTTCTGCGTCCCGTCCCAGTTGGAATAGCGATAAACCACCGGAAAGTTCCTTTCGGAGGACTGAGGACTGAGGACTGAGGACTAAGCGAGATCGGAGCCTGCTTAGTCCTTAGTCCTCAGTCCTTAGTCCTCCCCTTCGCGCTACGCGCGATAGCGGTACCGCGCGCCGTCCTGGTTCTTGTTGAGGCGGCGGTTCAGGTGCAGCCCTTCGAGGATGAATTCGACGGCGGAGGCGACGTGCGCCGGGTCGTCCGGCGTGTCGAGCTTGCCGATGGCGGCGTCCATCCCCGCGAGCGACTTCATGTGGCGCAGGTAGTCTCGCGCGGGCATCCCGTCCGACACGTCGAGGCTCATGCCCTTCTCGAACGAGCGGATGACGCTCTCCATCTCCGAGAGGCGGTAATGGCGCTCGAAGGTCGTCGAGACGGCCTGCTGCACCAGCCGCTCGACGACGCGCTGCTCGTCCATCTCGCCCATGCTCTCCAGTTCGATCTTGCCGGCGGTGGAGGCGACGACGGCGGGGAGGTCGCTGATGCGCGGCACCGCCGTCTCCTCACCGAGCTTGATCGCGCGGCGCAGGGCGCTGCTGACGAGGTTCTCGTAGTTGGCGATGGAGACGCGCACCGAGACGCCGGACTTCTGCGAGATCTGCGGCGACTTGCGCGCGAGGTGCGTCAACTCCGCGACGATCTCCTTCATGTACTGCGGCGTGTCGACGGCGATCCCGTCGTCGTGGAACTGCAACCGCTCGCGCTCCATGATGTCGATCTCGTAGTCGATCGTCTTCGGGTAGTGGGTGCGGATTTCGGAGCCGAAGCGGTCCTTCAGCGGCGTGATGATCCGGCCACGGTTCGTGTAGTCCTCCGGGTTCGCCGAGACGATGACGAACATGTCGAGGTCGAGCCGTACCTTGTAGCCGCGAATCTGGACGTCGCGCTCCTCCATGATGTTGAGGAGGCCGACCTGGATGCGCTCGGCGAGGTCCGGCAGTTCGTTGATGCAAAAGATGCCCCGGTTGGTGCGCGGCACCATGCCGTAGTGGATCGTCATCTCGTCGGAGAGGTAGCGCCCCTCCGCGACCTTGATCGGGTCCACCTCGCCAATCAGGTCGGCGATCGTCGTGTCCGGCGTGGCGAGTTTCTCGCCGTAGCGGCGGTCGCGCGGGAGCCAGTCGATCGGCGTGGCGTCGCCCATCTCCGCGACCATCGCGCGGCCCTGCGCGGACTCCGGCGCGTACGGGTTGTCGTTCAACTCCGTCCCCGCGATCATCGGCACCTCGGGGTCGAGCAGGTTGATGAGCGAGCGGGCGAGCCGCGTCTTCGCCTGCCCGCGCTCGCCGAGGAGGACGATGTCCTGCCCGGAGAGGACGGCATTCTCCACCAGCGGGAGGACGGTCTCTTCGTAGCCGAGGATGCTGGGGAAGTAGGGTTCCCCCCGGCGCATCTTGTCGATCAGATTCTTGCGCATCTCTGCCTTGACGGGCAGGACAGCGTAGCCGCTCGCGCGGAGTTCCCCAAGTGTCGTAGGCTTTGGCGCCGTTGCCATTCCGTTATGCTCCCATCTGTGCGAACGATGACCCGAAGCCTCCCACCCCGCCAACTGCGGCGGGGGCGGTCACGCCCGGGCGGTCATGTGCGTGTTCCGTCAGCACGGCCCCTCAATGCTACCGCGCCGACCCCTGAGCGTCAACGCGCGCCAGGGATAGGAGATAAGAGCCAGCCAGATTGCACCCCTTCCCGCGTATCCATAGTCGCACGCAATCTATTGACGCTGCTCGTGCGGGCGTGTCATTACCGATGCAGATGCCGTCGCGTGGCGGGCCTGCGATGATGCCGGTTGTCGCGTTGCGAATGGCATGGCATCGCGCGCCCCCGGCGTGGCGTCATCCTCTCGGATGTCACGGGCGCACGGCGGGCGCGCGTCGTGGTAGCGGCGTGTGGTGCGTGCGGAGGGACGCGGGGGGTGAGGAGCGGAGAAGAGGGGAGGAAACCGGGGGTGCGGCGTGGGTGCGGAATCGCCGTCCCCGGCCCCTCCACCGACTACTCCCCGCCCACGCGCCCATCGGTTCCATACCGGGCGTGCCGCGCGGTACCATTCGCGGCGGGCGGCTGATGGTACAGCGGTTGGATCGTGATGAGGATGCTGCCCCCGCACCCGTGCGTCGCCATGCGGTTTACGCACCACAGGGATGCTGAGCGAGTATGCTCGCGGGTGCGAGCTTGCTAAAGTCCGGCCCGCATAGATCGAGCGCGTCACCGATGGGCTGTCTCAATTCGGCCATGTCGTATGGCTTTAACGTAAGCGTTACCGTGACGTTGGCGGGTTGGTCATGAGGATCGTTGGTCATCGTCACTTGCCCCGTCGCTGTCTGTCCTTCCACCTGCGTAAATATGACCGTTGCGTGCCCCGCGTAAGACGTGTACGGGTCTTCGCACGGTATGTTGTCGGAACTCTTCGTATTGCAATCGAGATAGGTGCGAAAATCAATGTGCGCGCTTCCATCCGCGTTGACAATGAGTTGATAGCCGTGGTGCCCCCAACGCTTAGCGAACGGGGTGAAGTCTGCGGAACCACTCGCGGTCGCTGACACTGATGACGCGGTATTGTTTCCATAACGCCACCGATAGTAATGCTGACCGATGTTGCCGAACTCGACACGGAAAGCGGGCGAGTTGTCCCCGTTGAAGGTCAAGACACGGCGCTCAAATGCCTGCATGAGCACATACGTTGCTTTCCCTCCGATCTGCACCGGTGCAAAGAAGAGCGGTGATATTGGATAGCCGGTTGTCTGGCTGATGGGAAGCGGCAAGGATTGAATGAATTGGGCAAATGGCGTGAAGACGAATTGACCGTATCGCCCTGTTGGGTCTTCCAAGTATGTATAGAAGTCATTACGGGGCAGATTGTTAACCGGTAGCGACTCATCAAGCGCAATTGCGCGGAAGTCGCCATTTTCGTACCGTAGCGGTGAGGCCTCTCGATTCGGAAACTGGGGCACTTTTCCCGGCATTTTGCTTAGATCGGCATAGGTCGGCCCACTATTACCGGGATCACCTGCGATATTGACACGGGCAGGAGTGCGCTGGTCAAATGTGTCACCACCCAGTTGCACACGTCCGGTCTTCAGTTCGACTGTAAGCAATCCGTTCGTGACGATACCACTGCTACCATTCGTCAGTTCCATCCGGGTCTTGTCGAAATACTGCACAAGGCGCTGACCGCCGGGGGCTTCTTTGTAGGGTTCCCTCTGTCCGTCGTGTGCGGTAGGCAGCGGCCCCCAGAAGTTCGGGATGGCTGCTTCACCCGACTGCCATTGTTGCTGGAAGGCGGGGGTAGCGAACGATCCTGCGGCTCGTACAGCCGTTATGGGGTGAAGAACAAGAGCAATAAGCGCGCTCGCGAGCAACCATTGCACACACGTTATTCGTCTCATTTGCCCGTCCTCACTATGAGCATGTCATTCCCGCGACAACGTTTCGTTGCGTCCGTAGCAGTTGGGCCGCCTTCCGGCATAATCAGCCACCTACTCATTCGCGCGTCCTCATAAGAGATTGATGCCGGGAATCAACTTCAGGATCAGCGTCAGTACACCGAGAAAGAGCGCGACACCCGCACCTGTTCGCTGGCGACCCCCTAATCCGATGCCCGCTAATACGACCGTCACGAGCCCCCCGATAAGGCCGAGCAAGATGCCGAGGAAAGGAATCCACGCGAGGATGAATGTGGTTATCCCGATGCCAAGCGCGATGCCGCCGATACTTTCTGATCCTGTACCTTGCCGTCCCGGATAGCCGTTCGCTACCGGAGCATAGACGGGCTGGATATACGGCACTTGAGGCTGCTCGCTGATCGGGACAAGGGCTGATGAGAGACGATTCGCCGCACCGCTCGCCACGAACCCGGTGTGCGTATTGAGCCTACCATCAGGTAGCACTTCGAGAGCGAGACGTTCAGGGCCGTGTGGAGAGGCTAACTCTGCACAGACACCGGCCCTGCTGACGAATACCCAACCCGCCGCGATGTATCCAGTAAGCGCTTCGTCAAGCGCCGCTACCCGTTGCTCCTGCGAGGGATGAAAGGACTCCTTCCACTGTTTGCTCAGGATGAATGGTCGTTCGCTTGTCATTGTCCTCTCTTCTCTCCCCCACACGACCTGTGACAGCGTTCCGCCCTCACTACGAGCACTTCAACCCTGCAACGAAGCCTTGTGCGTTCTTGAGCAGTTGCGCCACCTTCTGGTCATAGTCAGCCCCCTGCTTCTGCGCACCTTTCATCGCAGCCGTTGATGTATCAATCTGCTGCTGAGCCACATTCACCGCGTTGTTTACATCGTCTTGCGTGAACTGCGGCGAGGGCGCGCCGGTTGTGTTGGCCGCAACCGCCGTTTGCAGCGCGGTGAATGCTGTTTGCGCGGTCTGTATATCCCGCTTTATTCCCGACGAATAGGAGTCGCCTTGTAGATCGGTATTGATCCTGTCCGCGATGGATTGCAGCGATGCGTCATCGGATTGAATAGACCGTGCGAGGGGTTCGATGCTGTTCGCCTCGGATTCGACGGTGTTGCGCTGGAAGCAAGTGAGCGGCTGCTTCGCGGCGTCTTTCCGCATCGTTTGATCTTTCTCTTGCATCATCGTCCAATGGTTCGCATATGACTGCAATAGGGCGTCGAACGTTGTGTCCCGCGCGAGTTTGTCGGTGTCGCTCTTTAAGTTGCGGAGGGCGCTGTTCAATCGCTCATTGGCGTTCGCGACGTTCGTCCGCTGCATGTTCAGTGCGTCTGCCGTCGCCTGAGCCATCGTTACCTGTGCAGTGGCGACTGCCGCTTGCTGTGATACTTGCGCTGTGGCGGTTGCCTGAGCCACCCGCGCTTGCGCCGCTTGTTGCAGCGCACTTTGCTGAATCATGAGTACCGCTTGGTTATAATCCGCAGCCGTTCCGGGATGGAGCATCAACGGCGAGATTGTGCCGTTCGTAGTCGGGAAGTACATGGCGAGCGAAAGCACGTCAAGCACGCCCGTCCATGTCGTGGGCGCTCCGGACCCGAACGGGACGGTGAACGTTATCTGTTTCCCGGCGCGCACCCCCGTGAACCCGACGCTCACGGCCTTGACGCCGCTCGCGCTCGCCGCGTCGGGTTGGGCGAACGACGCCGTGCCGGAGAGCGCGTTCGCCGATTCCGTCCACTGGATGAACATCGCGATGGTCTCATCGGCGAAGACGTACCCGCCCAAGTCTTGCGCGGCGTTGCTCAACGCGGGGTCGGTTGGCATGGACGCGCCGACAATCGGTGTGGGAATCGGCGTTGTTGTGCCGGTTGCCGTTGGAATCGCCGTTGCCGTTGCCGCAGGTATGGCTGTCGGTATGGAAGAGGTGGCGGTTATTACCTCCTGCGTGGATACGGGGAGTGTGAGTGATGGAGAACTTGGCGCAGCGGATGGCGCGACGCTGCCTTGGCACGCAGCAGTCAAGAGAACGGCGATGAATGCGACGGAGAGCAAGGCGAAAGACCGTCCCACCGATTGTTGCTTGTGCATCAGTATCCCTACATTCGTCGCAGAGTTTCGTTCGGGTCGCGATTGCCGGAACATGGCTTCTCGTTCCTTCGCATGTTTAACCGTTCGCACACGCGGTTTTGTGACGGCTTCGATCAAGTCAAGGCCGGTACGCCGACCGTGTTAGAAATATAACGTAATCTCGTCATATATTCAAGAGTGTCGCGCAAATATACTCCGCCGCATGAAGATCGGTGGCGTGGCAGTCCTGACACTCAAAGAAGCGGAGCAGCGCATCGGGGTCAGCCATGTCACACTGCAAAAGCAGGCGCAGAAAGGGGTGCTCCGCGCCGTGCTGATCGGGAAACAATGGCTCGTTACTGTTGAGGAGATTGATCGGTATGCTCGTGAGCACAAGGGGAAGCCGGGCCGTCCCCGCAAAATACGGCAACCGGGAGATTCGCCGTAACCCGCTCCCCATATCGGTGGAGAAGCGCTCGCATGACATCCGGGCGGCGTGTCACTTCATCGGTCATTCCCCCGTCGTGAGTGCGTCGCGATACGCGGCGAGCGCGGCCAGATCATCGCGCGGTGCCGGTTGCGGCGGTCGTTCGCGGGCGTAGGCAGCGGCGGCACGGATGAGCGACCGGCGGTTCTCAGGAGTCGGCTGTGTCACTCCTTTCCTCGCATACTGTATCGCCCGTTCTTTGAGGCTGGTTTCCTGCACCAGTAGAGATACGGGCATCTCCCGCAACACCGGCACCACGACTGTCCGCCACGGGTCGTGCCGGGGATCGGCATATTCATTCCGCACTTCATCCCACATCTGCACCATTCCGGCGTCTACTTCTTCCAGTTTGTTCGACTCCTTGCCGATGTACGCGAGGGACGCGGCATGCACGGGGCGGCGTTGCAGCACCCCGCGCGCCTGCTTCGCGTTTCTTTGCCCATTGGGCGCAAGACTCTTCCATTCCGGGTGATAGCGATATTCGCTCAGCACATCGGCGTACGACGTGACGCGCGCCGTCGTCTCACTCACCGTCTCGTAGTCGGTCGTGGTGATGCGGTATGTCCGCCCGGAGTTGCGGTCTAGCCATTGCATCTTTGACCACTTGCGGGCGTTGGTTTCGTAGGGGGCAATGAGCAAGCCGTGCGGTTCTTCACCATCAGCGGACACGAATCCCCTGATGCGATGCGCGGCGAGGATGAAGTTGAAGGGCGTGATCTGATCGGGGTAGGGCTTGTCCGCGTTCATCGTCGCGAAGGGGCGCATCAGGCCGGGGCTACTGATCGTGAGGCGGGTGAGGGCGGGACGATGCAACCAGTCCGGCCATGCGTAGGGCAGCCCGCACGCTTCACGGACGATGCCTTCCCAGAAGACGCGCATCCACGCCCGCCCGTCGTGTGCATCTTGCGGAGAAATGAGGGGCGATTCCGCGTCCGTATCGTCCGGCGTGTGCTCGTGATAGTTCGGTTCCTTCGTGGGATCGAGCAGATGCCCTAATCCGTGTTCCGACCATTTCCGCAAAATCGGCTGCGCATCGTCGCGCACGTTGTACAGCGCATAGCGCTTCGCGCTGATGCCGTAGCACCAGAGTTGACGGCGATTCCCATTATCGAAGTTCTCTTTCTCCACTTCGAGCACATGCCCCGGCACTGCGTCTGCATTGTAGGGCTTGAGGGCATCGAATCGCCGTACCATCATCTCTACATCACCCCACGAGAGGGCACGAATGGCGGGCCTGCCATCCGGCATTTGCGCCGTGCCACCCGCACACGGAACCAACCCGCCGTGTTCCGTGGCAACGGGGGCCATTGAGTCGGTGTCGCAGAAGGCGTACGTCCCGCCCATATCGGTGATGCACTGTTCCAGCATGGCAAGCATCAGGCGGGCGGCGGCGGTGATGAGCGCCGCGAGCGGCGGGAAACAGAAGGCAGCGGCGTCTTCCGGGGTGGCTGTCGTGGTCGTGCAAGGCATCTCGTCAATCCCGTACACCGTGACGGGTTCCCGCTCCCCCTTCGGCAACTCGTGGCGGTTCATCTCCGCGTAGATGCCGTAACTGCCGCTGTTCGCCAGCACCTTGAGGAACGTGTCGAGCCGAGCGCGCTCATCATCGTTCAGGTCAGCGCGTTTGTTCAGCCGCTTGCGCTCTTCGATCACCGCCTTGAAGAAGTCGTCCCGCATCGGGTCAACTGTGATCGTGCCGCGAATCGCCACAGGCTTCAGCCCGGATTGTCTCCCCACAGGCACGATGCGGAACGCCCTCAGTACATGGGGCGACCTGCCCGTGAGTAGGGTGGACACGATCAGATCAGGCCCGGCGTACCAGAGCGGTGTATCGGAGACGAGCGGATTGACACCGATGTTGTACTCCCCCGACGTACCGCTATATCCCGCCCGCACCGGCAGCACATCGCCGTCCGGTGCGATCTCTGCGAAGAAGAGGAAGCCCGGCCATCGTTCCGGGCGGAAGCCGCCATCAAGGGTGATGTTTGCGAGGAATGCCCGTACCTCTTCCGTCGCATCTACCATGTCAATCCGTTCGGCGGTGATGAAGCGCCACGAGCCCATCAGCGCGTTCACTGTGGGGTACATCGAGAGGAAGTCGCAGTAGACGACGGGTACCGGGGTATGGCGGATGCGGCATTCCGCTCGCCCGCCGTAGTACGCCACCATCGCATAGCCGAGCACGTCGCGCGGGAAGTCCGGCTGCCGCTCCATGATCGGCTGCACACCCATTTCTCGCAGGTATGCCTTGGCAATCGAAGCCGGTGAATAGGCTTTTGTCGGTTGCAGGTCAATCGGGTGTTTGTCGTATTCCGCGCGTACCTTCTCCAAGAGTTCCTGCGTCGCCAGCACGTCGCGCCGGTTGTAGTCAATGTACTGCGGCGTGATGACGCCGTGGGTTTCCACCGACTCCTTACCGTGTTCCACCCCGAAGGCGTCGCACGCGGAATCGAGCGAATGCCCTCTGTCCGTGAGCGCGAAGATGAGGGTACGTAAATCGAGGAAGTGCCCCCGGAAGGTGTACGCAGAGTCGGGCTGGCCGTCTTCCGCGCCTCCGGGAATCCGGTCTACCGCGTCCACATCGCGGGCGTCGGTGAACCCCTTCAGGGCGCGCTTGCTATCCATGTGTTTGACGACGACGCGCGGGCGGTAGCGGTTTTCCCGGTACACGCCGGTCGTCTTGTCCCGATACTCAACGAGGGGAAACGAGAAGCCGCCATTGAAGCGACCGCGCGCTTCACCCCATGCGACGGCGATGCGGGAGAGATCGAAGGGCAGGTTGAAGCCGACAACAAGAGCGCGCGCTTGATATGCTGCCTTGTAAAAGACCTTTGCGATGAAGTCGTGCCGAGAATAGCACGGCAAACCACGCGCACGGGCATGTTCCACCAGTACGGCGAACCCCTGCGGGTCACGTTCGGGAAGGTCATCAGCATGGGACAATCCCTCTGCCACGCAGTCGAGCCGCCCGTCGCGTGTCCAACGGCAGTAACGGTAGCACCCGAACGTCAGCCGTTGCGTAGCGTCGGTCGTGGTTTCCGTGTCAATGATGAGCACGGAAAGCGGCCAGCGCGCATCGGGATGTGCCTCCCTTCGTCGCTTCTGTCGCGCGGCATCTCCCGCGTCCACTTCCGTGACCGATTCCGTGTAGGCGCGCACCGCGATTGGCAGATAGTCGGAAGTGCTCATCAGGCCGCCCCCGGCATCTCGCGCCACGCGGGATAGTGGGCATCCAACGCGTGACCTGAACCCGGAATTGGTCCACCCGATGCGTTAGTCCGCCGCCTCTTGACCTGAACCCGGAATTGGTCCACCCGATGCGTTAGTCCGCCGCCTCTTCGGGCGGCTCCCAAGTAGCCGCGAAGGCGGCTGGCGTCCCGTACTTCAGCGCCTGATGAGGCCGTTCGGTATTGTA
>JAABUK010013096.1_pt1 | contig 10428 bp, 9 predicted proteins | sample 5559141 | NCBI WGS metagenome assembly JAABUK01 (sample SAMN10711869, study PRJNA513367) | rock metagenome | isolation source: Antarctica rocks | place: Antarctica: Victoria Land, Pudding Butte nord | collected 2016-01-03 | reverse complement strand
CGGCGGCGGCGGCGGCGGCGGCGGCGGCGGCGGCGGCGGCGGCGGCGGCGGCGGCGGCGGCGGCGGCGGCGGCGGCGGCGGCGGCGGCGGCGGCGGCGGTGGCGGCGGCGGCGGTGGCGGCGGCGGGAGAGGGAGAGGGGCGGCCGCGGCGGAAGCGGGAGGCGGAGGCGCAAGGGTCGTGCTTGGCGGCGGGGCTTGTGCGTGGGACGTGGGTATGGCCGGGGGGCTTGGGGCCGGCTGACTGGTTGGCGCTGCCGGCAACAGTGCCGAGCCGGCGACAGGCTGCGGTTTCGGTACGGCCGGTGCTAGTGCCCCACCTACTATCAGCAGAGCGAAGCTTCCGGCGAGGGCGAGCGCGGCCTGGCGGCGACTACGTATATGAAGCCAGCGGACACGGCCGCGTACGAGTCCCAGGACAGCTACTACGATTAGGGCGAGCGCGAGCAGGATAACGACGGCGGCAATCCCAACCATGAACCACCTCAAACGCTTTCAAACGAAACAGCAGCATGTCACTCATTGGACGATTCTGACAGTCTCAAGTTCCACGAAGACCGGGACAACCTCGGGACTGGAGGCGTGGCGGTCCCCCGGCTTGATGCCTGCCTTCCGGTAGCAGCACCGTGACCGATATGGCTCGGTCCCGCACCCCGCCGGGCGCTACCGGGAAGGCCAAGAAGACCAGCTCGGCGCCCTCGGCCTGGTCCTCAACGCCATTGTGCTGTAGAACACCCGCTACCTCGACGCCGCCCTCGCCCAACTCCGGCGCGACGGCTACCCCGTCGACGACGCCGACGTCCAGCGGCTCTCCCCGCTCGGTCACGACCACATCAACCTGCTCTGCCGCTACCACTTCACCAACCCCGACAACCCTGCAGACGAGCTGCGTCCGCTCCGCGACGCACGCTCCGCCGACGACTGATCAGACCCCCAGACAGCCGCCTTAGCGGAGGATCCTGCGCCGTTGCTACTCACACCCCTGAACTGGCTATTCGTCGCTGTACCGCTCGCTACAGCACTGACCGTGGCCTTCGCCGCGTTCGCCGGCGTGGTGTATCAGCAGCGCCGCACCGACCGGAGGGAGGCAGCTGCGGCTCAAAGCCGCGCCTCGGTCGACCTCCTGACCCAGTCCCTGCTGTTCGCCCAGCGGGCCCGCGCACTACTCCTAACCGTTCAGGTGCGCACCGGCCTCTCCGAGAGTCTCGACGTCCTGCTGCATCTCCGGCGTCCTGTCGATCCCATGGAGCTTCACGATTGGCTCCAGCAGGAAACCCGCCCGCTGTACGACGCATGGTCGTCCACGTGGGTGTCATCATCACCGGCCATGGTCACCCGGGGGAACGCTGTCGTCGACGCCTGTACCGGCGTCCTGGACGCCGTGTCCGAGCGGGCGCCAGCCCGAGGGCCAGCGCGGCTGCGGGAAGCAATCGTGGGACGAGGTGTCGACAAGGACCAGGAGGAGCGGCTGCGCGCCGCCATGCACGCCCTCGCTGTGGCGCGGCAAGACTATGCGGCACTGGTGCGGACGGAGACCGGGAAAGACCCGGCCGAGTTGTTCTTCAGGGCGGCCGAGTAGAACTGAGCAAGGTACGGCGTGCCGTCACGCCGTCATGCCGTCTATCACCTGCGGTCGTCCTGCGGCCCGGCTGGGCCAGTTGGAGTCCTGGTGCGTGTAGTGGTCGGCAACATGAAGGGCGGTGTCGGGAAGTCCACCAGCGCCGTGTACTTGGCCTGCGGGCTGGCCCGCTCCGGTCGGACCTTGCTGGTTGATGCCGACCCACAGGGCTCGGTGTTGGCCTGGTCCGAGGAGGCTGGCGTGAGCTTTCCCGTCACCTTCATCGCCTGGCCGGTCCGTGACCTGGCCCGGCGCCTGGAGCAGGTTGCCGGTGACTACGAGTACCTGGTCGTGGACACCGGGCCGGCGCAGGAGCAGCTCCTGCGCCAGGCCCTGGCCGCGACCGACCACCTGCTCGTGCCGGCAGCGACGTCGCTGCTGGACGTCCGCGAACTCGGCCGGGTCTTGCAGATGGTCGACGACCTCGGTCCAGCCCGCGAGGTGGCCGCACACATCTTGTTGACGAAGGTCCGGGCGGGCACATCGTCCGCGCGGGACGCCCGGCAGGGACTGACCGATCAGTGCCTGCCGGTGCTGGCCGCGCAGGTCAGCCTCCGCGAGATGTACGCGCAGTCGTGGGGCACGACACCGGCCGGGGTCGGGGAGTACGACCAGGTCCTCGACGAGCTGACCTCGGAGCTGGTCCGGTGACTGTCAAGGACCGGGCAGCCAGGTTTGGAACCGTCGCGACGCAACGGGTCGTTGCTGCGCCGACTCCCTCAAGCGTCGTCCGCAAGTTCACGATCCTGCTCGACCTGGACGTCTCGGAGGCGTTCGATGCTGACCTCAGCAAGGTGCGACGCGCCAGCGACCGGGCGGTCAACAAGTCCGATGTACGCGAGTTGCTCGCTGCGTTGCACGAGGATCCGTCGCTGCTGCGCCTGGTCGCTGACCGGCTGCGCCCCCCGGCCCGGTAGGCGGGGGCGTCCTGGCTCTGGCCGTTGCCCTCTCCGGGCGATCGTGCGGGCAGCGTCCCGCGCGGCGCCGAGCTTGTGCTCGGCCCAACGGTGCTGGTCGGGCCAGGCCGCGAGCGCGTCGTCGACCACGAGGTCGACCCGCGGGTGAGCGGCGCGCAGTGCTTGCACGAGGGCGTCAACGCCCACGCCGGCCGGGTCTGATTCGTGCGGGAGGGGGACGAGGTCGGTCTGTGGCCACGACGGGTTCTCCTGGCGCGGGTTCAGCCGAGGGTCGGGGGCCCGGCTCGGCGCCGGGCCCCGGGTGCCGGGTTCAGGCGGCGCCGGCCAGGTCGTCTGAACTGGCTGCCGTGTCGGCGCTGCCGCGGCCGAGGATCGTGCGGGCGGCCTTGGTGACGGTCTCGGCTGCCTGCCGGACCTTGGCGGGGTCTCCGGCGGCCCAGCCGGCGACGTAGGCGAAGGTGTAGCAGCTGGCGTCCAGGCCGTGCGCGGCCGCCACCACGTACGCGACGCTCTCGGCCTCAACCTCGCAACGCCCACGGCAGGTCAGGTAGGTCGGCAGGTCCGCCACGTGGCCGCACTCGAGATGCCCGAGCTCGTGGGCAAGGACCTTCACGGCGTGGGCATCGTCGATGTCGTCGCGGACCCGCACCACCCGGCACCTCGGGTCGGTGTAGCCGTTGGCGCCGGCACATTCACCGCGCTCCAGGGCGTAGCCGTACCCGGCGACCTGGCCGGCCAGGTCGGCCCACAGGCCGGCCGGGCCCTGCCCGGTCAGCAGGACCGGCGCGACCTCGGGCAGCGGGTCACCCTCGGTCGCGGAGATGTCGAACACGTGCACCACCCGGAAGCCCCGCAGCTGCTTGCCGCTGGCGGCCGGTGCGGCAGGTCCCCCGCGCTGGTCCTGGGGCTGCTCGCGGGTGCTGTCAGTCGTGCTGCTCGACGTCTTGGGGCGGTAGGTGCAGGGCGCCAGGATGGCGATGCCCCGCTCCCCCTTGCGCACCTGCCGGCCCAGGCTCTGCCAGCTGCGGAACCCGGCCACCCGGGTGGCATGCGGGGCCTGCCCGCCGATCAGCAGCAGGTTTTCCAGGAACTGCGGCGAATTGCATCGGATGCATGATTCGGGGACTTTGCACTCGAAACCGCCGCGTGGATCTCGGGGTTCCGACCCCGTCGCCGCTGTCACCGTAGTGCCTGAAGAGTGGTTGCGCTACAGGGGATCTGGCTCTCAAGCTTGCATTGGATGAATGATACTGTCACCGCACTGTTGGCGATGTGGGACGGAGCTGGATGCAACCCGAGCGGTTGGCACGGGTAGCGATGTTGGGCTCCGCGGCGTCGGTGTTGACGTCCGGGGTGTCGTTCCTCGCACCCGAGGAGGCCGTGCTCGAGGCGATGCTCGCCGGCTGGGTCGCGCAGCAGAGATCGCGGCTGCTGGCCGCGACCACGATCGAGCAGCGGGTCCTGCTGGTCCGACGGTTGGTGGCTTTCAGCAACGACTACCCGTGGCGCTGGACACCGAGCGATGTCGAGGAGTGGACCACCGCGCTGGTAGGCCGGGGTCTGGCGCACTCGACGCTGCGGAACTACCAGATGTCCGTGCAGCTGTTTTGCGACTACCTGACCGATCAGCGCTACGGCTGGGACGAGGTCTGCGAGCAGCGGTTCGGGACTCATCCGGTGCAGGTCTTCCACGAGTGGAACACCGGCGCGCACCGCACGGAGACTGAAGGGCGCCCCGGCAACCGGCCGTTGAGCCGCGAGGAGCTGCAGACCTTCTTCGACTACTGCGACGAACGGGTCTCCACGGTGGCCCGGACCGGCCGCAAGGGCTGGCTCGCGGCGTTCCGCGACGCGGTGCTGTTCAAGACCGTCTACGCGTTCGGGCTCCGCCGACAAGAGGCCGCGATGCTTGACCTGGCTGATCTGTCGGCGAACCCGCACGCCCGCGAGTTCGGCCGGTACGGCGCAGTGTCGGTCCGCTACGGGAAGGCGAAGAAGGGCAGCCCACCGCGGCGGCGCACCGTGCTGACCACGATGAGCTGGTCGGCGCAGACCCTCGCTGAGTGGGTCGAGGAGATCCGCCCCGGCTACGGCACCGCGGGCACGTCGTTGTGGCCGACCGAACGCGGCGGCGCGATCTCCACCGATCACCTGAACAGCCGGTTCGCTGAGTACCGGCAGGCCTGCGCGTTGCCCAGTGATCTCGGGCCGCATTGTCTTCGGCACTCCTACATCTCGCACCTGATCGAGGACGGCTTTGACCACCTGTTCGTGCAGCAACAGGCTGGTCACTCGTGGGGATCGTCGACGGCGATCTACACCACGGTCGGCAGCGACTACAAGAACGATGCGTTGCGCCGGGCACTGAACCGGGCGTTCACCGACCCCGTCCCCGACGCCGTCGTCGACTGAGGACAGGAGCACTGAGATGGCACGCGTCGGCAAGCTGGGATATGCCTGGCACCTGAGGATGCGGATGGCCGAACGCGGCATGTTCGCCACGACCGAGCTGGCGCCGCTGTTGGCTGAGCGCGGCGTGGTGCTGTCGGCCGCGCAGGTATACCGGCTGGTCACGCAGACCCCGGAACGGCTGAGCCTGCGGACGCTGATGGCGTTGTGCGACATCCTGGACTGCACTCCCAACGATCTGGTCGAACCGGTCGCGGAGGCGCGCCGCTCACGGGCCACCGGCACGACCGGGTCAGCGGCGACGAGCCCGAGCTCGACGGTCCGGAACCGGACGCCGCGGCGTGCCGAGATCCACCGGGACCAGTGATCACACCCACCCCCACGACTGCCCCCGCCTGCGCGGGCTGCGGACGGCAGGTCGCGCTGCGGGGCATCAGCCCGCAGGGACCGTTGTGCTCGGCCTGCGTGGCACGCCGGCACAGCGGGACGTGCGGTTCCTGCAGCCGCGACGGCAAGCTCGTCGGCCGCAACAGCCACGGACAGCCGTGGTGCGAGCGGTGCTACCAAGCCGCCAACGCGGCCCGGGTGGCGGCGGCCCGAACCGCCACCGTCGTTGCAGCGGTCCGCGCGGCCGCACCGGCACTGCCGGAAGCCACCGTGCTGCAGCTCATCGCCAGCGACGTCGGGGCCCGGTCGCTCGGCCTCCTCGCCCGGCACCTGAACAGCCACCCGAACGTGCTGCTCACCGGCCCGACGAGCCTGCCCCCAGCGCTGGACCGGCTGGTCCGGGCGTTGATCGGCGCCGACGCGGAGCACCTGGGTGTGATCCACCCGTGCTGCCTGGACTGCGGCCGCGCCCAGCCGGCCCAGCAGCGCCTGCCCGAGGGGGTGCTCTGCGGCGCCTGCTATGCCCGACGCGCGACCACGCACAGGTGCGTCGACTGCGGACGGCTGCAGCGGCGGTACTCCCGCGACAAGGCCGACAACGCCCACTGCCAGGGCTGCGTCGAACGCGGCCGTCGCCACAACGAACGCGTCGAGCTCCTCTCGCAGCTCACCACGACACTCGCGCCGCAGACGCTGCTCGATGACGACACGCTCACCACAATCTTCACGAAGGTCGCACCCAATCGACCGCAGCTGCGCCACCTGATCGAGCTGCTCAACACTGGGCCGCTCACCGAGGTGCTCTCCGAACACCCCTGGCCATTCCCGTTGGCCCGCCTGATGATCGCGCTGCGCGCCGCCGGCGCCGAGCTGCCCGCGCCGCTCTGCGGGACCTGCCAGCAGCCCACCACAGCTGAGGTGGTCCTGCGCGCGCAACGAGTGCTCTGCCGCGGCTGCGCCTGGCGCTGCCCGACCTGCGACAAACCCCGCCGCAGCAACGACCCACAGCCGTGCGAGCGATGCCGGGTCTTCCCCAGACGGGCACGAGGAACCTGCCTGACTTGCCAACGGCCCGAGCAGCCAGTCGACGAGGACGGCCTGTGCCGAACCTGCCGGGAACGTGCCGCGCGCAACTGCGGAGACTGCCACCAGCATGGGGCTCGCACCACTGCCAGCGGCCAGATGGTCTGCCACCCCTGCGCACTGCGCCGCACCATCGACGAGCTGCTGCCTGCCCACCCCGCCGGTCAGCTGCACGCACTGCGACCGGCGATCCTGGCCGCCGCGCCGCTCACCACGCGGAAGTGGCTGAACCGACCCGTGATCGCCACGCTTCTCGCCGACCTCGACACCGGCCGACTGCCACTGACCCACGCGACCCTGGACGCACAACCCGCGAGCCGGGGCCTTGAGCACCTGCGCAACCTGCTGCTGGCCAGCGGCCCGCTGCCCGCCGACCCCGACCGTCACCTGCGACAGTTCGAGCACGACAGCCAGCTGATGCTGCACGGCGTCGCCGTCGACGACGCGCGGATCGTGCGGAGCTGGCTGCGCTGGCAGGTGCTGCCGCGGCTGCGTCAGCAGCTCGACGGGCCCGTCAACAGCACCGTCGCCGTCGCGAACGCCAAAGGCACCCTGATACAGGTCATCGCGTTCCTGACCGCCCTGCAGGCGTCGGATCGCACCCTGGCCAGCTGCGCACAGGCCGACCTCGACAGCTGGTTCAGCACCCGGAAGGCAAGACGGCACTTCGTCCGAGCGTTCCTGGCCTACGCGCAGCGCACCAAGCACCTGCCCCGGAGCCTGACCTTGCCAGCCGCCTACCGGACCAGCAGCCAGCCACCTGCCGATCCTGAGCAGCGGTGGGCGATCGCCCGTCGGCTCGTGCACGACGACACCCTCGATGCCGCCGACCGTGTCGCGGGCGCGCTCGTCGTGCTCTACGCCCAGCCGCTCGTCCGGATCTGTGCGCTCAGCACCGACCAGGTCCAGACGGAAGGGAAGACGGTGATGCTGCGCCTCGGCGACGCTCCCCTCGAACTGCAAGAGCCCTTCGCGACACTGATCCAGTCGCTGCCCCTGCGCAGACGCGCCGGCGTTGCCGAACAGCTGCCCAGCACCTGGCTGTTCCCTGGACAAGCGGCCGGAGGCCACCTCGTACCCGTCAGCCTGGGCCATCGTCTGCGCGAGATCGGCATCGAGCCACGCCGGATGCGCCTGGCCGCGCTCGACCAGCTCAGCCGAGAAGTCCTGCCCGCGATGCTCAGCGGGATCCTTGGCCTCAACGTTCCCGGGACCGTCCGGCACACCAGCCAAGCCGGTGGAGACTGGGCCAAGTACGCGGCCAGCCGCAGCACCTGACAAGGCTCGAGCACAGCATTCACGGAGTTCGAATATCCCTACTCCGCCAAGTCTGTAGGTGTGGAACTTCGCGGCGGTGTCCAGCATCGCCCGCCACGCCTGAGACTGCACCAGCGCGGCGACACCGTCGCTGATCTGCTCGTGCAGTGCGGCGAGCTTGTCCTGCCCGCCAGTGCTGCTGGTTGTGCTGCTGGTGTGGGTGCTGGTGCTCATCTGAGCCCCCCTGTCCCGTCCGCCGAAGCGGGTGCGGGTGGGCCGGTGTCCCCCGGCCTGAGGGCGGTGGGGCCACCCACCGCCGCAAAGCCGCCCGGAGGGGTCGCAGCGGCTCGCCGGGCAAGGGAACAAGCCCAAGGAGCTTCCCGCGAAGCGCCTGAGGAAGGATCTTGGGCGCCCTTGCTTGGGGAGGAGCGGCCCCGCACAATCCGGGGGGCAGCCTGCAACAAGGACAGCCGGCCGAAGGCCGGCCGTACCGACCCCGTAGGGGCCGGGCTGTGACGTGCGCTGGTTCTGCGCATCTACGCGGGCCTGTACCGGCTTCAGGCTGAAGAAGCTCACGCGCGTGAGTGGTGGGACCAGGTGCCGGTCGGTTGCGTCGGGATGGAAGTAGCGTTCGAGCTGCGTCTGGTCCGGCTCGCCGGTGTACCGGCCGTAGCGGCGTTGCTGTTCTGCGCTGAGGAACCCCTTCCGCCAACCAGCCCGGGTGACCCCGGCATCAGCCCGCCTGCTCGGCTCCTGGGCTAGCGCGGAGGTACTGGTAGACGGTCTCGCGGCTGACGCCGAACTCGCGGGCCAGCTTCGCCTTGGGGGTGCCGTCAGCGACCCGCTGGCGCAGCTGGGCGACCTGCTCGGCGTCTAGGGCTCGGGCGCGGCCGCGGTAGGCGCCGCGCTGGCGGGCCAGCGCGATGCCCTCGCGCTGGCGCTCCCGAATCAGCGAGCGTTCGAACTCGGCGAATGCCCCCATCACCGACAGCAGCAGCGTCGCCATCGCCGTGTCATCGCCGGTGAAGGTCAGCTGCTCCTTCATGAACTGCACCCGCACCCCCCGGTCGGTCAGGGTGCGGACCAGAGCGCGCAAGTCATCCAGGTTGCGGGCGAGGCGGTCCATCGAGTGCACCAACACCGTGTCACCGTCACGGACGAACGCCAGCATCGCCTCCAGCTGCGGCCGGGCGGTGCTCCGGCCCGAGGCGCTGTCAGTGAACACCCGGTCCAACGCGACACCGTCGAGCTGCCGGTCGGCGTTCTGGTCCAGGCTGCTGACCCGGGTATAGCCGACCCGCTGCCCGCTCATGACCCTCCCCTGACCCAACTGTCAGGAAAGACCCTAGACCCGCAGGGACAAGTGTCCATTACGCCGCACTGCCGCCCTAAACTGACGCTCCTGCCCGTCCGGCTTCTGACGTCAGGCTGGGGTACACCCCACTGGGCGAACGCGGTCGGAAATGGGCCAAACGCTGGACCGACGAGACAGGGCTGTCCGCGCGCGCTCGAAGGACCTCAGCCCGTACCTCCCCTCCTCACCCAGGGCAGCGGGCAGTTCATGAGTCCGCTGCGCAGGAAGCGTCGGGGGGCTGCGGCGCCGCGCGGGCTTTGCCGCTTCCGATGTGTCCACCGTCGCCCACCCGAAAGCGCCTGGGATAGTACGGGACCCGCGACTCAACAGTGCCCGTGCCGCGGAGGACATCATGGACAGGCAGTTTCACGCCAGCGCCGAACGCGGCGCCGCGTTCACCTCACGGCTGTCCCGACCCCATTGCCCTCCCCACGGGCGGCGCGCCGACCATGGAACACACCGGTGAGCGTGGTGCCGCTCCCGTCCTCCGACTCGCCGGCCTCGGCGTCGCCGGCGTCCGCGCCGCCTCAACAGCGTCCGGTCCTGAGCGTTGCTGAGGCGGCGGATCTGCTCGGAGTCTCGCAGTGGCTGGTGCTGCGGCAGGTCGGGCGAGGCGCCATCCCGCACAAGCGCGTCGGTCGGCGGATCCTGTTCCCCCGCGCCGGGTTCCTTGCCTGGCTCGAATCCACCGACCAGGAATCCAGCGACCAGCCGGGACCGCTCCGCTTGGCAGGCCAGCGACGGTAGGCCGCCCCCAGTGGTCGTCGTGCTCGGCATGCAGGTAGCAGATCGCGCTGTTGGGGTAACAGCCACGAAGGGTGTGTCGGCTGCCGGGGACACCGTCGGCCGCGGCGCAGTTGGCGTCGAGGAAGAGGGGCGCCTCGCCAGCGAGCAGCGCCTGCCAGCGGGTGATCAGGACCATGGGCGGGCTTCGCGTCAGGCCGCACTGGGTCAGGCTGTCGGCCAGGGCGGGGAGGTCCTCCACGTTCATCTACTCCGGGATCGGTATAAGGGTCTGGGTCAGGCGGTCAGGTAGCCGTCGATGGTGCGCTGCTCGGCGGTGGTATTGCGGTCGCCCCGCCCGGTCCACTGGATGATGACTCGTCGACCGCGGGGTGCGGGTGGGGAAACTTGAAGTCGCGTGACGTGGAAGGCTCGGCCGGATCCACGAGGGCCTCGGTGATCAGCAGGCCTAGTACGGCCCGATGCAGCTCAGCGGGAAGCGCCGAGGCCGGGAGCTGGCTGAGTGGGTCGCCGACGTCACCGCCGACTGACAGCAGGATGCTCCTATGGATGTCAAGCGAGTCGAAATCGCTGTTGTGCGGCTTGGCGGGTGGTGCGCAGCACAGTGCCGATGGCGGCCCAGGTGATGTGGTGCTGGCGGGCACGGAGGACGGCTGAGGTCA
>JAABUK010013095.1_pt1 | contig 10429 bp, 8 predicted proteins | sample 5559141 | NCBI WGS metagenome assembly JAABUK01 (sample SAMN10711869, study PRJNA513367) | rock metagenome | isolation source: Antarctica rocks | place: Antarctica: Victoria Land, Pudding Butte nord | collected 2016-01-03 | reverse complement strand
GTTTGCCGGTCATCAACATTCCGGGCTGCGCTCCCGTCGGCGATAACTTTACAGACGCCGTGCAAGCGATTCTGCTCTTTCTGCAAGGCTTGGGGCCGCTGCCGGAATTCGATGAACTCGGACGCCCAGCGTGGCAGTTCGGCGAGACGGTGCATCGCCACTGCGTGCGCGGCGGATACTACGAGGAAGGCACTTTCGCCAAGGAATTCGGAGACCCGGAATGTCTGGTCGAGATCGGCTGCTGGGGGCCTGTCGTTCAGTGCAACATTACGGAGAAAGGCGCAATCTCGCATATGGGCGGCTGCATGAATGCGGGCGGCCCTTGCATCGGCTGCACGATGCCCGGCTTTCCAGACAAGTTCTCGCCGTTCTACAAATCGCCTCCGGGTTCGCTCGTTTCCAGCAACTCATCGCGCCTGCTGGGTTCAATCATTCGCCCTTTGCGCCGCATCAGCCAGCGCGAGCGCAACCGCGAAATACGCTGGCACGATACGGTTCCGAGCGGGTGGGCGACGGAGAAGGGCGACGTGTCGTTTACGCATAAGATTCTCGAATTTTTCTACGAAGCGATGCAGTTCAAAGGCGCGAAACGTCCCGAACGAGACTCAAGGAAAAAGCTGCCGCCGGGCTTTCACTCGCTGCCGGAACAAGTCTACGGCAAGGATTACCAAGTATTGCCCGAAGAGCGCGCGAAGAAGGCCGGGGAGCGCGGACAACTGTAGTTTAACTTTAGCTGGAAAACCTTGGTTGAGGAGAAGCTGATCTAAATGTGCTTTAAGAATCTTCCGATTGAATTCGACGCGCAGGGCAACGCGCAACTAAAAGGCGGCGTGGTCGATCCTTACGGCTACCAGCGGGGTGAAATCAACCGCGATAAGCTGAAAGAGATGATGGCGCGTAACGGACACATCAAGGATGTCTCTATTTCTCCTGTGACGCGCGTCGCTGGCGCTCTCTCGTTCCACGCCGTTGCGGATTTGAAAGAGCGCAAGTTTCTTGAAGCCAATTCGGTGGCGACACTCTTTCGCGGCTATGAAGTTATCCTCAAAGGGCGCGATCCGCGCGATGCTATTTATATCTCAAGCCGCGCGTGCGGCGTCTGCGGCGGTGTTCATTCAACCGCCGCTTGCGAAGCGATTGAAATGGCATTCGGTATTTCGCCGCCGCCGCTCGGCACAGTGCTTCGCAATCTCGCGCTCGCGCTGGATTTTCTGTACGACCATCCGCTGCATCTGTTTCTGCTCGCAGGCCCCGATTATTCACAGATCGTCGTTGAAGCGACCAATCCCGCGATGTGGGAGAAAGCCAAGACTACAGCAGCGCCGAACGCTGAAGTTCATGACTTCAAGACCATCGGCGACATCATGAAGGGCTTGAACCCGCTTTCCGGCAAGCTCTATTTAGACGGCCTGAAGATGACCCGCGTGCCGCGTGAAGCTTACTCTATACTCTTCGGTAAGTATCCGCACCCGCAGACAGTCGTGCCGGGTGGTATGTCTAGCACGGTGACGATTACTGATTTCAACGAGACGTACACCAGACTGCAAAAGATGATTGATTGGACGAAGCGAATGATTCTGCTCTGGGATGATTTGACGGAGTTCTTCTACGAGTACAATCCTGAATACAAAAAAGTCGGAGCGCTGCCCGCAAACTTGATTGACTTGGGAATGTGGGACGACGAGCATTCTTACGACGCGAGTTACGAGCGTTGCAACGAATGGGGCGAGGCGCGTTGGGCGACTCCGGGCGTCGTCATCGACGGTAAGCTGGTGACGACAAAGCTTCAGCAAATCAATCTCGGCCTCGAAGAATTCGTTGAACACTCTTACTACGAAGACTGGAATCAGAGCGGCAAGCAGCAGCGATTCATGACAGACCCGTCGGGCGCGCCGCTTTCGCCCAACCATCCTTGGAATAAAGAGACGATCCCGAAACCGTCGAAAGAGAGTTGGAAGGATCGCTACACTTGGGACACAGCGCCGCGCTGGGACAGGCAAGTTGTCGAAGCCGGATGCTACGCGCGCATCTATACGACAGCCGCCGCCGGATTGATGCCGAAAAATCAATTTATGGAATCCACCGGACATAGTCTGAAATTCCACATGCCGAAGACGATGCTGCGCGAGATGGACTTCGAGTGGAAGATTCCTACGGTGTGGAACGCTTTCGAGCGCAACCGCGCACGCGCCTACTGCATGGGCTACAACCTGATGATGGCCTACACGATGGTCTTGAAGGCCTTTGACCTCTTGCGCAAAGGCGAAGACAAAGTGAGCACGAAGTTTGAAGTGCCGCAGGGCGAGCGCATCGGCGTCGGGTTCTGGGGCGCGGGGCGGGGCTTTCTCTCGCATCACCTAGTGCTCGACAAGGGCGCGATTGTTAATTATCAAATTGTCACGCCGTCAACCTTCAATGCTTCACCGAAAGACCCGTTCGGCAATCCCGGCCCTTATGAAGAAGCGGTTCTGAACACGCCGATCATCGAAGACTTCGACAAGCCCGGAGATTTTACCGGCGTTGATATGCTTCGCGCGATTCGCAGCTTCGATCCGTGTATGCCATGCACGACGCACATCTACGGCGGCGAGCGCGAGATAATACGCGAGGTTAATACCTGCGCGTGCGGCGCTGAAGGATAAAAGGATAATTTGTCAGAGGTAAAGCTTCGTGAACGTCCTCGTCTCAGGCATCGGTTATTCCAATATGAGTGACATGTCCTTCGGGCGGGTGCTGCTCGGAGAACTGGAGCAGGCGCAGTGGCCGGACGGCGTCCACGTCGAAGATTTGAACTTCGGCCCGATCATGATTTACCAGTGGCTCGAAGAATGGCCTGTTAAGTTTGACAAAGCGATTTTAGTCAGCGCAGCGAAGCGCGGACGTGCGCCGGGAATGCTCGAAGTTTATCCATGGATTGACCCGCAACCGAGCGCCGATGAAATACAAGCGTGCATCGGCGAAGCGGTCACAGGAGTCCTTAGTCTGGAAAATCTGTTGATTGTTTGCCATCACTTCGCGGTGTTTCCGAAGGATGTCACGATTGTCGAGATCGAACCGCTGAAGGATGATTGGGGAATGGAGTTTAGCCCTGTTGTCGCTGCCAGAGTCGGCGAGGCGATTGAGATTGTAAGGCGCGAAGCGGCGAGGGCTGGCGGCTGATGAGCGACGTGGAAATTCCAGAGCGCGATGCCGAAGAAATCGTCAATCAATTAAGCGCGCTCGTCGAAGAACTGGAAGCATACCCTGATGAGGAACTGCGAAACAAAGTTCTAGACCTCGTGCAAATCATTCTCGAACTGCACGGCGATGCTTTGCGGCGCATCCTTGCAACCTTCGAGTCGCTGCCGCTTAAATCGGAAATACATGCGCGCTTGCTCGTGGACGATGTTATCCGCGCCATCTTGCTTATTCACGGCCTGTTGCCCGTTGAATTGCCCGCAAGAGTGGCGGCGGCGATTGACGAGTTGCGCCCGCTTTTACTTTCCCAAGGCTGCGACGTGGAGTTGCTCTGTGTGGACAGCGGGCGCGCGCAGTTGCGCCTGATGCGAAGCGGCAAAGGCGCTCCGCCCCTGGCGGCATTGAAACTCGAAATCGAAAAAGTGCTCGACGTGGCCGCGCCCGATCTTGTAGGCATCGACATCGAAGGCATGACCGAACAAATCGAAGCCACAGCCAAAGCCGCCGCACTGTTAGGCTCGATCATCGCTCCTCCAAGAAGCGAGTCGCAGCAACCCGTCAAGTTAGTGCAGATTAAAAGACCGCCGCCCGACACGCAAAAAGTGAGCGGCACATGGGTTTCAATCGTTCGCTCACTGGGCTTCGAGGACGAACAATTTAAGATAATCAGTTACGCTGAAATCAATTTGCTAATCTGTAAACTCGGCGGAGAGTTCTACGCTTACCTCAACGCCTGTGCTGTAAATCAACAACCGCTTGACGATGCGGTGTTCGATAGCCCTATGCTCGTCTGTGCGTGTCATAGTTATAAATATGATTTGGGACGCGCAGGAAGATGCGTCGAGCATCCTGAACTGCGGCTGCAATCGCTGCCGCTGAAAATCGAAGACGACAAAGTAAAGGTCGCTATCTCATAGGGAGAAGTTATGTCCGGGCATGAAAAACATAACTACGAAGAATCGCTCGAAGGCATTTACTGGCGCGATGAAATCTTGCAGGTGATGTACTGGATGAGCGGCGAGGGTTTGGGGAAGGAGTTTGCCCTTTCCGATTTGCAAAAGTTTCTACAGGCGGAAGAATCGCTCCTTATCGACAATCTCGAAGGCATGGTTGCAAGCGGGATGCTCGAACGCGCCGGTGCGAACAAATACGCTTTGACGATTCTCGGACAGCAAGAGGGCGGGCGACGGTTCGCAGACGAGTTCGAATCGATGCTCAAGCCGGGCCACTTCGAGTGTGATGATCCCAACTGCGACTGCAATGATCCTGAATCGACTGAACCGTGCAAGCATCTTTCGCCTGCTGGCGCAGCGCATCAACATTCCTGAAAGGCTGAAGGCACATGAAAAAGATTAAGCAACGGAAAGTCCGGCGCAAAGGCAATGTACTGAAAGGACTTGCGGCGGGCATCATCGGCGGAATGGCGGCGTCCGTCGTGATGAACCAGTATCAATCTGCGATGGGCAAGTTAATCGGCGGCGTCGGAAAATCGCACGGCGCGCAGTCCTTACAGGAAGGCTCTCCGCAACACGGCATCGGGCGCGAACTGCAAAAACAGAGCAAAGACGATAATCAGGATGATGCGGCGGAGCGGCTTGCCAACGCGATTTCGGCGGGTGTCTTCGATCATGAATTGACAAAGAGCGGGAAGGCCACGGGCGGCACAGCGCTCCACTACGCTTACGGCATCTCGATGGGTGCGGTTTACGGCGCGGCAGCCGAACTTTTGCCCGTCTCTACTATCGGCGCGGGATTGCCGTATGGCGCGCTGATCTGGATTGCCGCAGACGAGGGCGTGGTTCCCGCGCTCGGTCTCTCGAAAACATCTGCGGAGTACCCGCGCTCGGTTCACGCTTATGCGCTGTCGTCGCATCTCGTTTACGGATTGACAACTGAAATCGTGCGCGGCATCGTGCGCAAGGCATTGTGAGCAAAATGTTGTGAGTGTCTGAGATTCTTTTATGGGATTACCGATTTTAACTGTGCCGGAAGCGAATGCCTGCGGGTGCATGGATCGCGTCGTCGCTGGTGCTAAGACGGACAGCCATGAATGTCTTTGCTCCACAACAGGACTCGTGCAAATCATCGGACGCAAATACGCGCTGCGATTGCTGTTCCTGCTTGGCGAACGCGGGGTTATGCGCTTCGGCGATTTAAGAAGCGAAATGGATGACATGAGTTCATCGACGCTTACCATCAGGCTTGTCGAACTCGAACAGGCAGGATTAATCACGCGCCGTATGTTTGAGGAAATACCGCCGCGAGTCGAGTACACTTTAACGAAGAAGGGCGAGGCGATGCGCAAAAGCCTCTTTAACTTTTCAAAATTCGCTTCGCGGAAATAGCAGCGCGACTTTATCTAATGTCGATGCGTGTCCATGATTGGTTTGTCTGTGACGGGTGAGGCGCAAAGCCGCTCACGGTATTCTTCAGCGCGTAAAGGCGGAACACTCCGGCGACGGGAATGTTCACGGCTTCTTCATCGACGGCGATGTGTATTGCTTCGGCGGCAAGACGCTGCACCTCCGCCGGATCGGGCGCGTTCATGCCCGCTTCCACCACATTGTCAAACTCCTGGCCCGCGTAATACCAGCGCGCAAATGGCCTGCCCGACTTGGAATAATAAATGAGCGCGGGCAGAAAAAGCGGGTTGCCGTCGTTTTGATTCGACATGCCTAGGTTAAGATCGAACTCGCCCGCGTTCAGACGCGAAGCATAAGTGCCTATGTCCGGCAACCTTATCCACTGCACATCCATTCCGATTCGGCGCAGTTGCGCCTGCACAAACTCCACCGTCCCTGTATCGAGTTCAGTGTTGGCGACGAGCGCGAGTTGTAGTCTGCGCCCGTCCTTAACGCGCACTCCGTCATGTCCTGTGCGCCATCCCTCTGCGTCAAGAAGTTGCGCCGCCTGTTGCGGGTCGTAAGCGAAACCGTGAACGATGTTAGCATAGGAGCCGAGAATCGCCGGGACGGTCATGTTCTGCACGTCAGAGCCTTCATCGTTCCATACTTTCTGAACTAATTCCTGACGGTTAAGGGAAAGCCCTATCGCTTTTCGCAGCGTGCGGTCTGAAAGTAAGTTGAATGGCGCTTGACCATGACTGTTGATTTGCAGGCTAAGGGTCAGCCCGACGGGAGCGCGCGCCAACGTGAAATCCGGGCGGGCTGTGATCGTCGAGACTTGTTCGCGCGGGAAATCCATCACGAGATCGATTTCGCCAGACAAAAGAGCCAGAACTCTCGTCGTGGCATCAGGGAAAAAGCGAAAGGTAATTCGCTCCGGCACAGCCTTTTCTCCCCAGTAATCTTTGTTGCGCTCGACGATTATGCGCTCATTTCTTTTGTAATCCACCCAGCGAAACGGCCCTGTCCCGATTGGCTTGACGGAAGCATCCGTGTTCGGCGCAAAGATGCTGTAATTGGGATGCACGAGTTGCTGCGGGAGCGGAATGTTCGGCTTCGACGGCGTGATGTCAACCGTATAATCGTCAACAATTTTGACTGAATCTTCAGTGATAAAACTATAGCCGGAATTTTCCTTCGCGTGACGCCGGAAAGACTGCTCGACTGCACGCGCATTGAACTCCTGTCCGTCATGAAAGCGCACGCCGCGCCGCAGGGAAAACCGCCATGTATTCTGTCCCCGATATTCCCAATTCGCGGCGAGAGACGGCTCGATTTTGAAATCAGGCGAGAGTTTGACGAGCGGCTCGGCGACGTTGACGTTAAGCGGATACACACCCAAACTCGCTTGGAAGGCACCACTGACGGCGACATCCGTGCCTGCGCCGACAATCAATTCATGCGCCTGCTTACGATTGCCTTCCGCGCCGCGCTGACAACTCGCACACAGCAGAAGAAGCGTCAAACATAAGCTTAAAAACCAAACAGGCGTGAGTCGGTGGCGGCGCGAAATTGAATAAGCGTTGCGCATGTCGATTAACATGTCGATTAAAAGGAAACGCCGAGTCCGCCGTAAACATTAATGCGCGGCAAAGGATTGTAGAAACGTCTCGCTGAATCGTTGATAATATCGAAGGCGGAATAGTTTCTGTCGAAGATATTGTTGATGCCTATGAACGGCGAGAAGCGCACTTTTCTATCGCCCTCGCGCTGCTGGTACCCGAAGCGCAAATTAGTGACGGAGTAGGGCGCGTTCGTGAACTGGTTGGCATCGTTCGTAAAGAATCGCCCGACATACTGGCTCTCCACCGCGCCGTAAATCCCTACCGGCAAATCGTAACGCAGTTCGCCGAAGACGCTATGCTTGGGAACGCCGGGCAAACGATTACCGGCGAAATTGCTGATGCCGTTGTTGAATCTCTTGAACACGAAATCCGAGTAAGTGTATGACGTGGTGAAAACCAAGCGCGGGACGAGCGTTAAAGAAGACGCGAGTTCAAAACCATTCTCCTTCACGTCGCCGACGTTCTGAAAAGAGTTGTTCGGGAAAGCCCCGAAGGGACTAATGAAGTTATTTACGTTCTGGCGAAAAGCCGCGACATCGAAGGTGCCGCGCCGCCGCAGGAAACTTCCGCGAGCGCCCACTTCGTAGTTGGTAGAAGTTTGCGGGTCGAGGCTGCTGTTGAATCCGAATGCGCCGCCGGGCAGGATACGCAATTCGCCGATGACGGGCGTTTCAAAACCGCGACTGAAATTGCCGTACACGGAGAGATTGGGAAGCGCCTGATAAGCGATGCCGATTTTCGGCGTCAACTTGCGGAAGATGCGCCCGACTTCCGCAGAGTTGGTCGCAAAGTTTTGCGATTGGAAACGAATGTAGTCGTATCTGCCGCCCGCCGTCAGCGTTAGATTCGGCAGGATGCTGAACTCTTCCAAGACGTATGATCCGGCGGTGTTCGCGTGCTCGTTCAAATCCGATGTGACCTTATTCGTGATGCGGCTAGTGGTCGTCGTGCGTATCGGCGTATTTTGATATTCGATTCCGGCGGTGAAGCGATTGCCGAACCCGCCGACGGAATGATAATTGAGATAGCGCGTGTTGAAGCCGCGATTGACGAATTGCTGTGCGATGAGAACGCCGATTTGCTGGAATGGCCCCAAGCGGCGCGGCGCGACATACGTGGTCACTTCCAGATCGTCCTGCCCGAAAAGCTCTCTGTGATACACCGCGCCGAAACGAAACTCCTTCACCACCGCGAACACGTCGTTGCGCAAGAAGGTCGGATCGGCCTGTCGCGGGTTTTGCCGGAATCTGGCATCGGTGAGAGGCCCCGGCGATTGCTGGTAATTATTATCGTAGTCGAAAATCAACAACAAATTCGAGCGAGGGTTAATGTTGTAATTCAGCTTCGAGTGAAAGCCCGTGTTGTGAAATTTCGATTGCGCGCGGTAGCCGTCTTGATCGTTACGAAAGACGCTGCCGAAGAAGCCGAACTTGCCGTATTGCCCGCCGCCCTTGAAATGCTCTTTGTACAAACCATAGGCTCCGAAGGTTTGCCTGTAAGCGAATGTGGGCTTGGCAGGCGGGTCTTCGGTCAGGATGTTCACGACGCCGCCGGATTGATTGCCGTACAAAACCGATGACGGCCCCTTCAGCACTTCGATGCGCTGCGCCGATTGCAAATCGATGTTGGTTAAGTCTTGCGCCGAACCCCCAGCGTTATTTTTAGGAAGCCCGTCAACCAATACCTTCACGCCGCGCACGCCGGAACCCGCAGGGCTGTTGGCGCGCGTGCCAGCGCCGCGAACGATGATGCGGACGCGCGATCCGTTGCCGCCGAGTTCATCTTCGACGCGCACGCCCGAAACGCGCTTTAGCGATTCTTCCAAAGTGCTGACGCGCTGTCCCTTTTGTATCTCATCTCTCGTGATGACGCTGACCGCGCTGGCGATCTTGCCGATTTCCTGTTCGCTGCGCGTGCCGGTTACGACGACGCTCTCCAGCACATCAGTCACTTCAAGCGAAACGTCTAGCGGATAATTTCGCGCCGCATCGACGTTGATTATGGAAGCGACGCCTTGATGAAAACCCTTCATGACGACGGTAACTTTATATTCGCCGAACGGCACACCCGCAAAGGTATACTGCCCTGTCTCATTCGTGATTTGCCTGCTCAATTTATTGTCGGCAATGCTGCGAAGTTCGACTGTCGCACCCGGCACCAACGCGCCGAGCGAATCGGTGACCGTTCCTGAAATAATCGCAGTCGAAACGGTTTGCGCCCGTGTCGTGTGCGAGAGCGACGGGCAAAGCATTAGCGCCATTACAGCGAGTAACAAAATGCTGCATGAGTTCATTGAGCCGAAATAAGATTTGTAGAAAAGTATATTCATAGGAGACTCCGTAGTTACTGTTTAGAAGTTTAGAACGCTGATTTCCTGCCGGATGAAATTGCTGGGAGTCGCAGTTGGACGCCGCTCTTTGCCGTAGGATTTTTGATTTTAGAACCGAGTGCGAATAATCGAAGCGAAGCTCTTAAATAAACCTTCGGCGTTTATTTGTCAAACAGCTTTCTTCGGAAAAACGGGTAAGGGCAGTTAATTATATTCGGAGTGTTACGGCAGTTATTTCAAACGAGGATCGAGCGCGTCCCGCAATCCGTCACCGAGAAGATTGAAGCCTAGCACGGCAAAGCTAATCATCAATCCCGGATAGATCATTAATTGCGGCGCGCTCTGAAGAAATGGCCGCCCGTCGTTCAGCATCGCTCCCCATTCGGGCGTCGGCGGCTGCGCGCCGAGACCTAGAAAGCTCAAGCCCGAAATCGCTAAAATCAAACTCCCCATCTCCAGCGAGGCAAGCACGATGATAGGTGAGATCACATTCGGAATCACATGACAGATAATAAGGCGCGCCGGTCGCGCGCCCGCGCTTCGTGCCGCTTCGATAAAGGGACGTTCGCGGAGTGAGAGAACCAACCCGCGTACAATGCGTGCATAGGCTGCCCACCACACGCTGACAATTCCGATCAGCACGCTGCTCATCCCGACGCCGATGAACCCTGTAATCGCCAGCGCCAGCACAAGCAGTGGAAAAGCGAGCAGTACATCCACGACGCGCATGATAAATATATCTACCCACCCGCCAGCGTAGCCAGCCACTGCGCCGAGGCTGCCGCCGATAAGTAAAACGATTAGAGAGGCTGCGCCAGCGGTCGCCAGCGAGACGCGCGCGCCGTAGAGCAGGCGGCTCAATAAGCAGCGGCCTAGATTATCCGTGCCGAGCGGAAATGCGAGGCTGGTCGAGGCAAGGCGTTGCGCCGGATGCTGCGCTGCCGGGTCATGCG
>JAABUK010013094.1_pt1 | contig 10429 bp, 19 predicted proteins | sample 5559141 | NCBI WGS metagenome assembly JAABUK01 (sample SAMN10711869, study PRJNA513367) | rock metagenome | isolation source: Antarctica rocks | place: Antarctica: Victoria Land, Pudding Butte nord | collected 2016-01-03 | reverse complement strand
CCCACCACTCTGCTCCAGCCCATGACTTTGGCAGCTTGTTGCAGACAATGCTGTCGTGTATGCTGGAAATTACCTCCTCCCACACAGTCTGAGTCAATCGGTTCTGAACTCCTTCCTGAGAGCAAGTGAAATATTGTGTTGGAAGCAACCATATGTCGCATGCGAACAATGCTCAGCATTGAATGCTGAGGTGATCCGCAACAGCTGTCAGCGACCTACTTTTGTTGTCCAGAAGTTGTCACACTCAGCGATTGCGCTCGCTTCTCGGCAGAGGGTGTCCAACATCTGATCGGGAATAGCGTGCCTGAACACTGCAGCAAAGTCATGAGGCCATTTTATGCGAGATTCGGTCATGGTGTCGGCGGAGATCGAGCGCACGTAATCAAACAAGGCCCGCCTGCACGTTCAGGGAAAAGCAAATGCACCCAGCTGGCGTTAGGTCTGGTGGCGTTACTGGCGGCCTCCAAAATTGGAATTACAAACCTTCAGCAGCCATATGTCTGCTGGTCAAGGCTGACAAAGCAGCTGACAACACGCTGTGGCTCCAGTTTACATGTAGAAGGACTGTCTTCCAAGCTAGACCCATGAGTTGGTAATGGTGGTCACAGTGGTCACACCACAGCAACACTGGCACTGCAACAATGAATTCATGTGATAAAAGGAGGCTAATTTGGTAAATACCCCATCAGTGCTGATACTTTTCACATATCAGGGCCAAAGTGGAGTAAGCAAGCTGCTGCAGCACTCTGCATTGTGTTTCGTAAACAAAGACATCTATCTAGTCAAAGCTGCAGCAGGTATCCTACAGGCTGCTTCTGATACAACGCAGTGCACAGCACAACTCTTAAATGGTATCCGAACTTGATAGACTTGCGACCCGCCAGTAGTAACCCTGTCAACAGAACCTACAAAATTGCATGCTAGTCAGTATACCCCATCACCTCCAGCGTGGTCGCTGCTGGGGGTGCAGCACACTGTGGGCCTCCGCTACAGCACTGGTCCTTGCAATTTTCTGGTTTGCTGACCGCATCTGTTTACTCTGGTCAAACGCCTCAACAAATTTAGCTGGCACGATGGCACATTGGCCACTGTCTCCAAAGGAACGGACATGCACTCCAGAGTGCATTGCTGACCCATAGGTGTCACGCAAGGCTGGCAACTGACCGGGGTCTGGCTGAGTCACCTGCACAATCAGAGCATGATCACTTGCCAAGCCTTAACTGTTGAAAAACTTGGCGGGCCGTTGGTGATCTTCCAGTGATTTGTATACACAGTGTGAACGGAGTGTGGCATTTACCATTGAGATTGACCATGCTGGTTCATCACAATGATTACAGGCTTTGTGCACGGACAAGAATATAGAATCACATGGCTAGGGGGACCACCATGTAGGTTGAAAATTTCCTGACATTCAGAATCAGAATGCAAGACAGAGTGAATGTTGGCAGGAGAAGTATCTCTCCTGTTGTAGGGGCTCAAGCTGAGTGCACCCATGAGGAGTCACCTGTGCAGGCCACCATGGGTGGTTGCCACACTTGGCCCACACCACATCACCTATCTTGACTTGGCCACCTTCCATGCTCCCATCCCTTTGCTCCTTCTTGCGCCTCTTGAAGGCCTGAGGAGGCACCTCCTCCAGATCAGGGGTGTCAGGGTCTTCGACAGGAGTCTCCTCCTGCTGCTGCTCTGTGAGACTGTGCTCTGCCCTGTGGCGCTTCTTGCCTCTGGCTGAAGCAGACTTGCTGTTGTCCATCTTGATGGTCGCTTGGCAAGTGGGAGCTGCTGCTGACGCCTGGGCAGGTGTGCGACCCATAGGCTGCAGTGATTGGCTGGGACCATGAGTGTTGGGTTTCATGATGATGCAAACCCTGGATGGCTGAGGCGATGCTGCCACATGTAATGTAGGCTGCAGCTACATTTTGGGGATGAACTTGGTATTTGAGCTGGCAGATACAAGAGAAGGTCTGTCAAAAGCAGTAGGGACAGGTATACTGGCTGAAGATGGCACGTGACTGCTGCTTTGTCTGTCAAGGCTTTCAGACTGCTGAATTGCAATACTTGCTTCAGCTGCAACGTTGGAAGCAGCTTGTGGCTGTACAGCTTGCTGCACATGCTCCTCCCTGACTGCAAGTTGCTCGGCCCTGGTATCAGGCTTGAACAGGCGCTCTGAGCATGCCACCCTTGACTGTCTGTAGACAGCTGCAAAGATGCCCAAGTCAGCGCTGTACTCTGCACAAACATTCTTTGCACCGGCGTCGCCGCTGTTGCTGCCCCACACAGTGGAAGGGTCTGCATAGCAAGAACAGCAACCGCGTTGATGAATCATAAACTTTTTACGTTTTGGTTGACATATGTTGCAACCGCAAGTCTGCGCCGCAGGCCTTTTGGTGCTCCCAGAGAAGTGAGAAAATCGAAAGCATCTGAAGCAGCCTTGTCCGGGTTATCGCTGTCAGTCAACGTCTGCAGAAGCCTTGAACGTTGAGACAGGTCAGAGTCAGCTTGACCAACTACAGTTCTTGTTCCTGTCCGTCCCAGGGCAAAGCGATTCATCTTGCAGCAGAGGTGGCACAAGATTAAGGGACTCGCACAAGCACAATGTGTGGCGTGCCTGCGGGGAGGTGCTTTGTACCCTGACTCTCTCTTACGTTTGCCTTGCCTTCCTCTTTACTCATTACTAAATTACGCAATAACAGCAGAGATGCGTCATCACTGCCCCACGGTATGGATCACGATGGGCTTGCACATGCACAGCGCTGTGCACTGGCCGCATCAAGCCCGTCCGTGAATCAATATTTTCGCCTAAGAATAGTGACGGAAGACTTCTGCATTCAGCATATTGTGCAGCGCCGACCGTCCCAAGGACGTTTCAACGTTGTATCCATGTATGTGTATCCAAATGTTTCAGCGCTATAAGGCCAGCCCGCCGCAGGCACGACGATTCATTCTTGGTTACCCTGCTTGTTTGGACATGTCGCTGAGCCAATCAGAAGCAACACAGATAGCCAGTTTCACAGCAACCGCCAACTTCGCTTGACTCTTACAGCGCTCTGTAGGCTGGCGATCACGAGTTCGCAGGTGGCTTGACTTCTCTGAAACCAATCAATGATGCATGTAAGCAACGATGCAGCGAAGGACGTCACTGTCGACGTGCCCGACAGCGACCCAGACCTAAGCACTGGCATGCGAATAACGTTTCGCAACCTGGTGTATGACGTTAAAAACAAGCAAGACAAGAAGCAAAAGCTGACAATTCTGCACGGCCTGTCCGGCTTCTTCAATCCGGCTCAGATGACTGCAGTCATGGGTCCAAGGTGAGCTGTGTATTAGTGCCATATTGCTGGAATGGTGCCAAACATAGCGCAAGCCTATGCTGCCTGCCTTGTGCCCCTGCGTTGCGACAGATGTTTGCGCAAAGCGGCCTGGCAGGCGTGCATCAGTCGGATTAGGCATTGCCAGCTTGAAGGTCCTTGCTGCCACTGCAACTCTCATTTTGAATCATTTGGCGTGTCATGCAGCGGCTCAGGCAAATCAACTTTGCTTGATATCTTGGCTCAGCGAAAAACAGTTGGCAAGCTCAAAGGACAAGTCCTGATTGCCGGCTATCCTCCCACACAGACATTCCTGCGGCGGTATGCTGGCTATGTGGAGCAGTTTGACACCTTGATACCAGTGCTGACTGTGCATGAGATGCTGCTGTATACAGCCGAGCTCAAGACCTCCAGAAGTGTGTCCTTACAGGTATGCATGTTAGGCTACTTGTGACCAGTCTTTGAATGACGTCATGCTTTTGCCCTTGCCATAAGCTTGCAGCAGTCAGCTGCCAGTGCATTGGAAGGTAAGGCACATATGTTGTATTTGTACATGCATGTTGTATTTCTCTGCTGCTGTGTTAGGAATCAGCATGACGCAATAGCGTCCAAACTGTGGCTTGGGACGTGCACACACCCAAGCAGACTCTAAGAATGGTCACTTCTGCCTGCCTTGCATGCTGAGCAATCTGCTGTTTGGTGGCATCATGATTGTGCACTGTCTGTTCAACCGTACAGCTCATTATTTGTAGTACGTACCGCTGTGGCCAAACAGCAGCATGCTTAGATGTCATTCACAATCAAGCCTTCTGGTGTTGTCATGGTGCAGGAGAAGAAAGCTAGGGTGGAGAAGCTGATACAGCAGCTGGCATTGCAAGCCTGCAGGAATACAACCATTGGCAGCTCTCTAGACAGGGGGGTCTCGGGGGGTGAGGTGAGCTCCCAACAGCTACATGCTCCTGTGTATTCACTGCTGTGAGCTCAGGCTGCATTTTTTTCGCCACCTTTGCATTCATCATCACTCATGGGTATTCACTCACTCACTCACTCACTCACTCACTCACTCACTCACTCACTCACTCACTCACTCACTCACTCACTCACTCACTCACTCACTCACTCACTCACTCACTCACTCACTCACTCACTGCCATTCATTGTGGAACTTCATTTGGTGCCAAGGTTGTCTTGCTGGTGGCACCAGTCAGATGGCTCATACTGTGTGGCGTGCACTTCCTTCTTTTGCACCTTTGCCAATGTTGTGAAACTGTGCTGCAGCTGAAGCGCACTAACGTCGGCATTGCCTTGGTGGCCAATCCCAGGGTTCTGTTCCTGGATGAACCTACATCAGGCAAGCTTTGTGCAGCTGCTCATTTCTTGTCAAAATGCTGCAGTCCTGCTGCTGTCCACCTTGACATGTAATTGTGGTAGTGCAATGAACGTCAAATATGACAGTCTGAGGTGGCCAGGCAGATGTAGCAACATCTTGCATGAATGCTCACATGCAATCAGAACATGCTTTGGCTGTTTTGCAGCACACTCCCAGATTATTCAGACAAGCATGTCATCATCATGTACATGAGCTCCCTAGTTGCTTTTGTACTGAAGCCATCGCAATGTGCATCCTGTTGACTTTCACAGAATGCAGGCATGACTTTGGTTGCTCAGGTCACAGAACTGACAAGGTCCATTCTGATGTCACACACAGGTCGTCTATAGTTACTGTGTACTAAATCACAGTACTAGACTGACTGACACTGTTCACTCTCAAGTCACACACAGGTTTCTGCATTTACTGTGTGCCACCACCCTGTTACACTACTGTACTGACTGACAAGCTTCATTCTGATGTCGAAAACACGTTTGTTGCATGTAACATCACTGACAAGGTCCATTGTTGTGTTACACACAGGTTGTTGCATGTGACATCACTGACAAGGTCCATTTTGATGCTACACATAGGTGTTTGAAAATCATTTTGTAGCAGCTACAGTACTGCACTGACTGACAAGGTCCATTGTGGTTTCACATACAAGTTTGTTACATGCAACACGACTGACAAGACCCATTGTGGTGTCACACACACACATTTGTTGCATGTAATGTCACTGATAAGGTCCATCCTGATGCTACACGCAGATGTCTTACACACACTGCTTACTTTGTAACAGCTACAGTACTGCACTGACTGACAAGGTCCATCCTGATGTCAAACACAGGTCTTTCAACTACTGCACTGACTAATGAGGTTCATTATAATGTCACACACAGGTTTGTTACATGCAACATCACTGACAAGGTCCATCGTGGTGTCGCACACAGGGCTGGACTCTTTCACAGCAAGTGAAGTCATGGAGGTGGTGAAGGGCCTGGTTACAAGTGGCATCACCATTGCTGCCACCATTCACTCCCCCACTCCCCGCACCTTCCAGCTATTTGACAGAGTCCTCATCCTACAGAGAGGCCGCATCGTGTTCTTTGGGGACAATGGGGAGTCTGCCAAGCAGTACTTTGCTGCCTCCCCACACTTTGAGGTGTGTCATGTGCACGATTACTTGGTCATGTGTGATGTGCATGATTGCAACGTGATGTAGCATGTGCATGAGAGCAGCACAAGTGGAGTTGCCAAGTCATCACGCTCTGTGTCAATGAGCGTTACCTGGTAGCATGCATGAGCCAAGGCTTTCCTGGCAGGCTGGCAACATCTGACCGCATTCAGTTCTGGCTGTCGTGTACCATGTAATCAGGCAATTCAGAAAGCGGTTGCTGATAGCAAACCCACTGTAGAGCTGGGCAAACCGTTTTTTAACCTGAGCATGGCTACAAGCCTGCTGTATGCCTTCTGAGATTGGGGTGAGGCATACCTGATACCTACCTGGCTAATGCAAGAGCAAAGGCTGGCACAGCTTCAAATCTATCAATGAAACCATGGGTGCAGGTTCGGCAGCAGCGGCAGACAGAGGCGACAGCAGAGTGGATTGTGGACATCACCACCTGGGCAGACCGGCAAGGCAGAGCCATGCAGTTTGCTGACGCCTACAACCAGTCACACCTGAAGCAGCAGAATGAGCAGCAGCTACAGAAGTTCCTGGCTAACGAGGAGCACCAGGTGAGACACGCTGGTTGCCCTGATGCTGCGTGCTGCGCTGTGCTGTGCTGTGCCCTGTCATGTCGTGCCGTGCCGTGCTGTGCCGTGCTGTGCCATGCTGTATGCCCTGCCCTGCCCTGCCCTGCCCTGCCCTGCCCTGCCCTGCCCTGCCCTGCCCTGCCCTGCCCCGCCCTGCCCCTGCCCTGCCCTGCCGCCCTGCTCAGCTGACTGTCTGTGCCCGCATGACTTGACCTTTCTAGCATTGGATGCATGCCCATAGATGCACAGGCACTTCAGCTGGCTGATTAATTGCCCAACTGGTTGATTGGGTGGTTGCTTGGCTATTTGGTAGCTGGTTGGGAGATGATAAGGTGATTGGGAGGTGATAAGTTGATTGGGAGATGATAAGTTGATATGAATATGCAGGTTTCAGCAGAGACTCTGAAGCAGCTGAGGACAAGGAAGGCAACTGTGACGCCGTCTTGGTGGGCCTTACTCATCATGTTCAAATACCGCTCCAGACAGAACTTTAAACAGGCTGACTACCTAGGTGAGCAGCATTGCAGCAGAAAGCATACAAACAGGCTGACTGTCTAGGCAAGCAGCATATCTGTTCAAACTAATCAACGTTAAGGTCTAAACAGACTGGAAAGCACTCCTTTTTTGTGAAATCAGACAACGTCGCAGTTCAGGCTTTCCTGTCTTCATAAACTATGTGCCTTCTTTATGTCTCTGATGGAGATGTTGGCTATGCATCAGGAGTTATATGCTGTCCACTGCATGGTTCCCTGTGTTGTACGTCCAGGGCTGTGTGAGAAAGCCCTGGCAGCCTTCCTCATTGTCACTGTGGTGCAGGTCCAAGGCTGTATGAGAAAGCCCTGGCAGTCTACCTGATCTTCACTGTGGTGCAGGTCCAAGGCTGTGTGAGAAAGCCCTGGCGGCCTTCCTCATCTTCACTGTGTACTGGAAGATTGGGAACAAAACAGATGCATACGATGTACCCAACATTGGGGGCCTGCTGTTCCTATGGGTCACCCTCCCAGCCTATGGGGCCTGTGCCTACACCCCGGTGAGCTTCTTCATCTCACGCGAAAAAAGCCACATGTGTTTAGTGGATATGAGTACTGTCATGAAAGTTGTCACATTCAACCAATCTGTTGGCGGTCAAGCCTGTCACTAGCACGACGTTTTGCTGTTGGCCTGTGGTTTCAGCCTCAAAAGTGCTGTCTTAGCACGCTCCTGTCATTGCCAAAAGGCATGATAGCATTCTGCCTTTTCAAAGTTTTACTCTCTGCAGTGACTTGTATTGTTATTGATTGCAACAGTCACGATTGCTCTGATTGTCGTTGCAAGGCTGCAAACTTCTGCTCAGCGCTGCCTGAACCTGATCCCGGCCTTGCCTCTTCATCACTAGACTGACGCAATGATAAAACTAGGTTCTGTGCTCAGTTTGCTGGCCATGCTGCAAGCTCAGGTTGAGCTAAAACATCTCCACAATGTAGCAACGCATTTCTACTGTCCCCAGGCGTTTCTGAGTTCACATTTCCGGTGTAGTAATGACGTTTCTGAAATGAAATAGACGTTTTGGGATTGGAAAGAGCATCTACTCTGCCACAAGATGTTTCCAACATCCATGCGCTCAGTAGCTATGGCTTTGCAGGCCATAGTGTTGGAAAGGCCAGTCTTTGTACGAGAGCAGAGCGACGGCCTTTACCGCGTCATTACCTACCTTACCTTCAAGGTATTGGAGGAAGTGGTGCTGGCCACAGCCAGCAGTGTGGTCTTCAGCCTGCTAGTCTACTACTTAGTCAGGCTTCAGGGCAGCTTCTTCCCTGTCTGGATTGTGTTTCTGGTCACCCAGCTTGTTGGTGTAGGTGAGCTCTCACAATTGTTTGGCTGACCAGAATTTGTATTCTTCCTCCTCCTGCTGCTCCTGCTCCTGCTCCTCCTCCTGCTGCTCCTGCTCCTGCTCCTCCTCCTCCTCCTCCTGTTCTTCTTCTTTGTCTTTGAACTGACCTGTAATTTGACATGGTGGCCTGGAAGCTGCCATGAACCTATCACATTCTCTTTGTTTGACCATTTGGTTCTATTGTGGACGACGCATACAATGAGACTACAGCTGATGCATTTGTCAGAGCTCCAAACCTGTGCCAATTGTGTTGACAGTCCAATCTTTGTGTAGAGAGTAATACTGCAAGCTGACGTTACCATTTGCTGCGCAGTGTTGGCTTATCTGATAGCGGCTATCTCCCCCAATATGGACACAGCGAATGCTGCTCTGCCAGCTTATGTCACGGTCTTGCTCTTCTTCTCCGGCTTCTTGATCACATGGCCCAAGATCCCCAAGTACTGGATTTGGATGGCGTACATGGACTTCATGCGCTACGGCTGGGGTGCCCTCATGATCAACCAATTCCAAGGCCAAAATGTAAGGCATGCTGTGCTGTGCTGTGCTGTGCTGTGCTGTGCTGTGCTGTGCTGTGCTGTGCTGTGCTGTGCTGTGCTGTGCTGTGCTGTGCTGTGCTGTGCTGGGCTGGGCTGGGCTGGGCTGGGCTGGGCTGGGCTGGGCTGGGCTGGGCTGGGCTGGGCTGGGCTGGGCTGGGCTGTGCTGTGCTGTGCTGTGCTGGGCTGTGCTGGGCTGTGCTGGGCTGTGCTGTGCCCACTGCCTGCCGGTACCTATACAGCTGTATGCTACATTGTAGCACCTCTGCAATGCATGTGCAAAAGTTGACCACATCAATGATTGACTTGGTTGTCAGACTTGACGACACAGGACTGCTCAATGCCAAGGAGTTGTTTTGCCCACAACATCTTAAAAGTGTTGTACTTGCACCCAGCACTGCTTCATGTTGATGCTATCATCATGGCAGCGACTGAATGTAAACTGTAAGCATGCAGGTGCAGCTGTTTGGACAGGATGTGCTGCAGTACTATGGTCTGGATGGATACAGCACATGGGAGTTCATAGCTTATGAAATCATCTTCTTCATCGGCTTCTTCTGTCTATGCTGGTTTGCATTGGTCTTCAAAAAGCACCAGAAGCGATGACTAGGCCTTGCTGACTGGCAATGATCAATGCTGCTGCTGGTGCCATGATTCCCTGAGGGGAAATGGAAACAGAATAAGATTGATGTTGCTGTTGACACACAGCAGATGCTGGTGCCTTGGTTGACTGTGTGAGGGGAATGGAACCAGAAAAAGACTGAGGTTGATGTTGACACACAGCAGATGCCATGGATGAAGGTGACTCACGTAGTTTTAGAAGGATATAGGCATTTAATGTTTGCGTCATCACGCCCTCCAGTGTGAGGGAGCAACTGAAATGAGGCTGCAATGATTCCTGTAGTGTTATAACATAGACAGAGGCCCTTGCAGGTTAGCAGGTTAGCAGCCACAGTCAGCTATAGCTTGAGACATTGCTGAAGAGGTATGTCCCAAACAAGGGTTTCCCTCATACAAGGAATCCGTATGAGCTCTTTGATCTAAAGCTTACTTGAAGTATCTCATCATTTACACATCATGGCACAACAGCCAACCTCCATACAGAAAAAGCATTGAGGTGTTGAATACCTACAAGCTTGTTTATCTTGAGTTTGGCCTGATGTGCTTCACTTTAAATTTTTCTGCCAAACGCTAGGGCGAGGTGCAGTTATTGTTTTCAGAGGCCTGTGTTTCCAAACATCCCAAGCTGTCGGCGTATGCTGCTGCAGTACTTGTGCATTCAAGTTTGACACCCTGCAGTAAGCTCTGATGTTTAGCACCACTTATTGAATAATTTGCAGATGTTCGGTACTGATAGATGTCAGCTTGGCTTTCCAGCTGTATGTTTCTTGGACTGATTTCTATCTTTAGCGCACAAACCACTTGTGGTGCTGAGGCGTATGATTGTCTGCTGAAATGCTGCTGTTGACACAAGACTGTGATGCACTGTGGCTCTTACGTATGTATCAAATCATGTTGCAATTCAGTAGAAAGGACGCTTACAATCATGCTGTTGCGTGATTGCATTTACATGTGTAGAGAAGTTGGGACT
>JAABUK010013093.1_pt1 | contig 10430 bp, 2 predicted proteins | sample 5559141 | NCBI WGS metagenome assembly JAABUK01 (sample SAMN10711869, study PRJNA513367) | rock metagenome | isolation source: Antarctica rocks | place: Antarctica: Victoria Land, Pudding Butte nord | collected 2016-01-03 | reverse complement strand
AGATTTTAGAAGTGAGATATAAAAAATTGAATAAATCTTTTAATAAGATGATAGCTTTAACTAATATATCTATTATTCTATTATCTTAATAATCTAAAACGAATTAATATATTTATTTACTAACTTTTTATTAAAACAAATTTATCTCAGATTCTTCGTAAAAAGTATTATTTAATTTCTCATCTTAAAAGTTATTAATTTATGCTTTTTATTATATTATCTTACTTAATATTCTATAACTTTTTCTTAGCGCTTTATTAATTCTTCTCTTTATTTTTTCACAATCTTAATTCTTTTCTTAATACTTAATATCTCTTCTTCTAAAATCTTATTTATAAGATTAAATAATCTTTAAAGATAAAAGCTTATTAAAGCGAATACTGAAATTATATTAATTATAGAATAAATATTATTATTATAGCAGAACTGAGCGCGTGATAATAGCTTATATTAATCATCTTAATAATAAATTGAAAAGTATTAAAGATATTATTTAAGCTCTTAATTCTATTATTTAATTTAATTATTAATTTAAAAATGAAACACAATTAAAAGTTTTCTCTTAATCTTTAAATAAAAGTATAGCGCTAATTAGAAATATAAGATAAAAATAGAATCTTAATTAGAGATAATATTATTCAATATATTAAAGTTGTTAATAATGCGTTTCTTAAATATAAATATTAATTCTTCAGTAATAATAATTTTATTCATAATAATATATCTTACAAATTTTGTAAATCTATTTATTATAATAAGAATAGAATTAAAAGTAGTTCTCTCTTCAGTATTAAAAGATAAGTTAGTAATAAAGTTTATAATAATTTCTTTTTATAAAGTAGAGAAACGAAATAATAATTATAACGCGCTATATAATTAATATCGCTTTATCTTCATTCTTTAATAAATATTATAACTCGTGATAAAGTTCTTTACTTTTCTATTTATATCTGATTAGAAGAAGTTCTGATAAAATAATATTAATATTTTGCGAACATTAAAATAATTACTTAAAGAATCATTATATCTTATTAAGAGAATCTTATTATAAACTATTAAATTTATAAGAATGAAGACATTATTATATTTGCGAAGTAAATTATTTAAATTTACTCGTCACTTATTAATCTCATTAGTAAGTCACTTACTTCTTAACATTATCTTAGCTTTCTTTCGCTAAATAAAGTCGTTATCTTATTATAATATTAGAAGAAGTTTCAAAAGAGAAATATTAAATAATTTATAAGCTATTAATCTCATTATTATTATAATAATATGTCTTAATATAAGAAGTTTATAATCTTCAATATTAATGAGAGAATTAAGCAATATTCTTATTATCTCATCAGTATATATTATATTATTTATATAAGATACTGAAAAATTATTAACTTAAGCTTCTTTAAGACTTATAATATTATTTAAGCTGATATAATATAGCATTTATATAGAAGAAGATCTCATATTTTTAATCGTTAATAGATCAACTCTTCTATTAAGAAAAACTTGCGGAAAAGCTTAAGAACTTATTAATATCGCATTAATATCTCGACTTTTAGATATAGATTTTTTGCGGTAAATAAATATCTTGTTTTTAATTGATATCTTATTAGAATTTAAGAAGATGGAAATCACATTTATATTTAATATCTTATCGAATTCTTATCACTAACTCTTCTATATAGAATTATTACGCAAGATTGATCTCACATTAAAATCTTAAGAGATAAATATCTCGTTCTTATTTAATATCTTATCGAAATCTGAGAAGATAAATATCTTATTTATACTTAATATCACACTAATTTTTTAACGCATTATATTTTATATAAAGATACTTTAAAGCTTATTTCTTAAAATAAATAATATAATAATTACTTACTCTTTTTTTAAGACTTTATAATCTAATTATCTTAATAATAAATCTGTAGAATTTAATTTATCTGATTAATACTTGATTTCAAAGTTATACTTTAATAATTTTAAAGCTTATCGCGTTTAATATTCATTTAATATCGTGATAATTATAAAATATTTTAAATTATTATAATCATATTAAACTTTTATGATTTCTTTCACTCTTTATAAATAATATCGTCATTATTTAAATAGCTTAATAACAATTAGAAGTTTCTTATTATAAGTTTTATAAATCTCTTTTGTAATTATAAGCTTATAAGAAAAATAAGTTATCAGATATTATAATAATTTATTCTCAGCATTCTCAAATTATTACAATAAGATTTCTTTTATTATATAATTAAAAGCATCAGTTTTCACATATATTAACTTTTAAAAGTTGAAATAATGTAATATTAACATCTCGCTGAAGACTCGCTTAAGTTCTTTAAAAGCTTTCTTCGATTCCGCATTAAATATAAAAATATCAGTTTATTTATCATTCTTAATACTCTTTAATAAATTAGTAAGAAGAGAGGTGATCTGAGAGTAATTCTATATAAATCTATAATAAAAATTTATATTTTTAAGAAAAACTTAAAACTCTTTAATAGATGTAAATGCAGACTATTTAAGAATAATTATTACACAACTTAATTTCGTCATTACACCATCGATATTCACAATAAATCTTAAGAAATTCACTTAAGTTATTATAAATTCGCACTTTAACAGCTTAGTATATAAACTGAAATAATGAAGTCTTTTAAATATCTTTTTAATATAAACGATATATTCTTTCTTACTTTTTAAGAAGATTAGAATATTATTAAGATATATCATATATAAGATATTATGAAGATCTTGTAACACTATATTAATATATGATTAAAAGATCGCAGAAGCATTAGTTAATTTAAAGAGTATCACTCTATATTCGAAATAATTATAACGCGTTCGAAATATTATCTTTTATTTATCTCTCTTTTAAATGCGGAATTAATAATATATATCTCGCAAATTAAGTTTAATAAATATTATAACTTCAATTATACAATTCAAAGTTTCACTAATTAAAGATAAAGAGTAACAATTTTTAATTATTATTTTATTTAATTCTCGATAATTAATATATAATCTCATTTCTTCATTCTTTTTAAGAATAAATAGAATAAATATTTTTATAAAATTAAAGTTTAAACAAATTTATCTCTTCTTTAAAGCGGCGTTAAGATATTCCCGCAGTATTTTTAATTCTCTTTTTAATAAGATATATAATAGATTAAATAATAATTATTTGCCGAATATTAACATAATACTATACTCTAATTAATTATGCTTCGAAAGACTACTAACATTCTTATTTAAAAAAACATCGAAGTATTCTTAGAATTTCTTTAAAAAATCTTTTTAATTTAAAGCAGCTATTATAATTAAAGTTAAAGCGAATTTAATGTGATAATTATTAATCATCTTTAATATATAGTAAAGAAAAATCTGTTTATTCTTTTAAATAAGTCTTTTTAATAAAAGAGATTCTTGAATTAATTCAATATTATTAATCTTTAACGAGAATCTTTATTAATAAGTCTTAAAGAAGAAATCTAAGTTCTCGATTTCTAGCTAAAAAAGATTGAGAATTGCATTAATACTTAAACTAAATAAATTTATCGCATAAAACTTAACTTTATAGATTCTAATAACTTCATTAAAATCTTTTATCTTAATAGAAAGTAAATAAGCTTTTAAGAAATAAAAGATGAAACTATTTTCTTATTATAATATAATAATTAACTTTATAGATGAGTTTAAAAGACTTATTTTCTTTATTATAAGTTGTGAGATTAAATTTAAATTTATAATAATATTAAGAAGATATTTCGCAGTATAAAAGTTATTTTTAATATTTATATTCGTCTTAATAATATATCACTTCTTATTTAAAGCGATCAATTTTAGTAAAGTTATTAAAAACGAATTCTCTCTTTTCTTAATAATATAATATTAATAATATAATTATTAATATAATATTTAAATTTATAATACTTATAATATTTAATCTTAAACTTATTTAAAGAATTAAGAGAAATATTATTAAAATTAAAATAATAAGTAATAAACTTATCTTTAATATTTTAATTAAAATATTAATTACTTTTTAATTTTAATTGACTTCTATTAACAGTCTCAGATGAAATAGACTTAACTAAATCTTTCTCGTGACACTAATCGCGGCTATTAGTCTTTATTATTTCCTTAAAATACTGCGTTAATATTAGCAATTCTTAATATAATAAAGATATATCTTTCTTTAATAAAATATTCTTTCTTAATAACGACTTTAACTTTATAAAAAGATATTAAACTTTCTATTCTTCATTATAAGAAGAAAGAATAGCTTTGAGTTCTTTAAGATAAAGAGTAAATTATTAAACGAACTGATATTCTTATTAATACACTTCTTCATATCTTTAAATAATAATAAGTCGGCAATTTATTAGATTAGATTATAAGTTTTAAAGAAAATCTTTAAATTTCTTTTAAATAAAGATGTTACTATTCTTATTATAAATATTCTTCTTATAACGCTCTTATATTTCTACTAAATTCTTTTTAAGAAAGATAATAATCTAATATATCTTCTGCGCTTCATTATTAAAATAATATAATTCCATTTAAATAATATTTCTATAAATTTAAAGAAATGTTTTAAGCTTCTTCAAAAATCTATCTTTATATTTCTCAGAATCTTTAGTCTTTAAATTATATTATAGATATTCGTTATCTTTTATATATTTTCTTTTTACTGACAACTTAATATTATAATGCTAAGATATAAATGAGAAATAAGTTATTAAGAATATAGATCTTTTAATATCTTCGTTATAAAGTAAGGCTCATACACTTTCTCTAATCTATTATAATTCTTAAAGTGTTCGAATAAGAAGTTGTTTTTAAGCTAATTCAATCTTTATTTCTATTAAATCAGACTGATGAGAAGTTGCAGATATAATTCTAATAGATAATCTCGAAAAGAAGAAATAAATTATTAGACTTCTCAACTAATTAAGAGAAGACACTATTACTCTTACAGATTTAATTATCACTCTTACAGATAATTATAAGATTGAAGAGATTAGAATATTAAGATAAGTTATATAATATATAGATAATAAGAATAGAGTAATAATGATGAAATACTGACTCAATATTAGTAAGAATATTAATTAATTCTATATAATAGAAACTAATCTCTGAAGAATCTTTTTAAAGATCTCTTCTCTTCCCTTTATATCTATTCAATATAATAGTTAAAGAGAAGAGAAAAGCGGAATAATTATAATTAACTATCAATTATAATAATAGTTAAGAGAAAATCTTCGAACAAAGAGAAGATATTAAGAAGCCGGAGATGCGAATACATTAATCAATAAGTAACTTATTAGTTGAGATCATGATAATAAAGATTATTCAACTTAAAGTGCGCGTTTTAATTATTTATAAATAGCCGCTTATTTATATATATATAAACACGAAATTTGAAATCTTTTTTTTTAATAATATAAAAGTCGCTTATTAGCGGGTTATATACATATGAGTTAAAAACATTTTATTATAATTTCTGAATAATTAAGATAATAAAGATCTGAATTTTTGAATTTTTGAATTATAAAATAATAATATTATAATTTTATTTCTTGATTTATTAATATTATATTATAGAATCTTTAAATTAAGTATATACTTATTTAGTTTATTTAAGAGAATAGAATGTTTCGTTATTTAGAAGATGTGAAGAAGATTATCTTTATTAAATCAACTTTTATTAATATCTATAAGATATTTACGTTATTATTATATTAAGAGAGAAAGAATATTATTAAGTTAATTTGAAAGAATAAGAAAAAAGAAAGAAAGTCTCGCGTCTTATTTATATCTTACGTGCGATCTGAAATTATTTTCTACTTCTTACTTCTCTTTATTATTACTTAAAAGAGATTATAAGAATTATCTGAGAGATGCGTATTAAATATTTATAAGAATTCTACGATAAATTTATTTATTAAGATTATTAAAAAGAAGATTATTTTAGTAGACTTAAAGACTATCTAAAGTAAAGCTTTAATTTTTCTTACTAATTAAGTTTAAACTATCTTTATTATTCTTATAAAATATATCTTTAATTATAAAAGATAATCTTCTTCTTTATATACTGCGCAGTATCTATTAAACGCGCGCGTTATACTTATATAATTATTTAAAGCGTGCTTATTATTATAATAATCGTAGCTTATATTCTCTTTATAAAATTTATTTATATAATCATACTTTTAATAAATAAAGTATTAAGTAATTTTATAAGCATAATTATATCGCTTAATTATCTTAAGATTATAGTTATATATAATATCTTTAGTTATTATATAATTTATCTATTCTATATTAATAACTTAAATAATTAATAATGCGTAATCTTAAATATTCTTGATTCTATTTATTTAAATAATATTATAAATCTTAAGATTTAAATGAAATCTACGATTCTTATTCTTTATTATACGCGCGTTTATCTTATCTATTTTATATAAGAAGTTAATCACTCTTATATTATAAGCGATTACTGCGTATATTCTTCTTTTAATAAATACTAATTGATTTAAAATCATTATTTATATTATATTAATTTCGAGTCTTCTCTTTTCCTCCGCGTTCTTTATATATATAATGATATTTCCACTTTTAAGCTAATAAGTTATAAATAATGCGCAAGATATAAATATATTATTTATATATTCTATTATTCTTTTAATAAGTTCCTTTATTAATAAATATTTAATTATCTCAGTCTTCTTCTTTTTTTTAAATTAAATAATTATCTCTCTACTCTTATTAAGTTTCTCTTAAGAAGAAATAGAAAGTTCAAAAGATTCTAATTAAAGAGTGTTAGTAATTCTTCTGCGCGTTATCTGCGCGTAATTTATTATAAAGAGAAATATTACTATTTTTATATTTAATTTTTCTATAATTTTCTTTAGATAAGTGAGAATCTTATTCACATATGTGAACGCGTTATTCTGACGAGACATTTATATCTAATTAATAAGTTCTTTTATCTTTATTAGAAATTTTATTATTCTTTTATATAAGATGTTTTTCTTATTTATTTCTTTAGTAAAACTAAAAAAGTTTCTAATACTTATAACTTCTCTAATTAAACTATTGATAATTGAATTCTGAATATTAATATTTTTGCGGCCGCTTTCCGCACGCGTTTCACGTGTTGCAGGCCGGAACACTGCTATTTAAGAGAGTGGCGCAGTAATAGAGAAGATAGTGAGCTGTGATATCTTCTTCTTAACTTATTATAGCACTTAGAATCGTTTTCTTTATTGACTTGATCTATTAAAAAATAATAAATACTTACTAATTCATTACTCTTATAAATAGTACGAATATAATTATCTGATAATGATTGATTATAAATACTCTATATATTAAGATATTAATATTGTTTATAAATTTGATCGAGAAAACTTATAACACTTTATTATTTATAATATTTAATAGATTTATAATAAAGAAGAGAAATAGAATAGATGATATTGAAGATTCTTACGAAATGTTTATTTTCACTTATAATTATTCGAACTTATTCTTAATCAGTCTTATTATTATAATATAATCTTTAAAAAAGCTTTTTATTTATTTTATTAATATCTTTAAGATTCTTTTTTTTCTGAGATTATATATTAATCTCTTATATGAAATATAATTAAATATATCTGAGATATTAAAATTAAGAAGAATTACGATCTTCTTCGAATTTAAAAGATTCTAAATAATGTATACTTATTCTATAAGAAGTTGAAGAGTTATTTCTATTAATTTATTTTTTCGAGCTCTTATTTACATTTCTAAAAGAAGATGATTAGTTTTAATAAGTTATGAGAGCTTACATATTATAATGCGCTTAAGAAGTTTTCTTATTATATTGAGCAGTGCTATTAAACGATATGCTTTAGAAATAATATAGTTATCTTTATTAAGTTTCTGAAGAGTTAATGTGATTATCTATTTTCATATATTTAAGTGATAGTCGTTTTGTAATGTTGCGTTAAATATTGTATAAAGATAAGAGATTAGTCACTCTATTATATTCTTAAGTATTCTATTTAGAATCTAATCAGAACTAAAAACTTTATCTTTCGTAATCTTTTGTAATATATTATATACTTTCACTTTTATAATCTTCTGCTCGAGATTAAGTCTTTCTTTATATTAAGTATTTTGAATATCTTATAAATCTGCATTCTATAATTATAAGAAGAATTTATTCTTTAATAAATTAATCTTTTGCGATATTATATTAGTTATATATATTTAAACTCTATTTTAATTCTTTATAATTAATTGCGGGAATTATAAGAGTGTATATAATTTATCTGCTTTAATTTTAACTTACTTTATTAATCTTCAGATTTTTTAAGCGATATATATAGTTTCAGTTAGTTATAAGCGGAATATATTCTTTGTATATCTTTATAAAATTAATATCTTCTAATTTTTAGCTTCTTAATATCTATCTTTAGTGTTCTCTATATAATTCTGTAATATATTATATCGAACTTCTCTTGCTTTATAAACTATTATATTATACTTATTTATTTAGAAATCCTTTATATATTTAAAGAGTTTCGCTTATAATACGCTCATTTTAATTGCTTTATTAAGTGCTTATAAGAGCTTATAAATCTTTATATTTATCTATTTATTAAAGTAAAGTAAGATGTTTAAAACTTTATCTTTTAATATTAATATTATTTTCTTAATATGTATTCTCTTTGCAATATAAGAGATAATATAGAGATCATAAAGAATTTAAAAGATTGTATAATGAATAAGATAGCGATTATAAGAACAAATCATTCAAGTATTCTTTCTTATTCTTAAACAAGAAATGTATAAAGCAAAAGACATAGAAAGTAAAGTAAAGCTTTTACGCGATATCTGCTTCCCCCCTTCTTTTAAGATAGATCTCACAGATATTAAAAAATATGAATATTCTTAAAGAATCTCATAATAGAAAGAGATCGCAGAAAGAGAAATTCTAAAAGTAGTTAGTTATATAGAAAAGAATAAGATTTCAAAATCAGATGAAATTTTAAATAGAGTTATTTAAATTCTTATATAAGAGAAGTTGAATCTAATTAAGAGACTATTTCAGATCTATTTTATATAAGAAATCTAGTCAGATCACTTTAAAAGCGCTCGTATAATAATATTGAAGAAGTTAAATAAAGAAGACTACTTAAACTCATTAATATATAAATCAATCGCACTATTAAATATATTAGAAAAGATCTTAAAAGCAGTGATATTTAATTAAATAAAATATATTATTAAATTATATAATTTTCTTTCAGACTTATAATATAGAGCACGCTCTTTAAGAGTAATAAAGATAGCATTATAATAGATTACGAAGAAGATATATATAATCTAAGAAAGAGAAAATAGAAGAGTTATAAGTCTTCTCTTATTAAATATAATAAAGATATTCGATAAGATCTCATATATATAATTAGCTCATAATCTGAGAAAAAGAAAAATCTCAGAGTCACTTATATAATAAGTAATAGATTTCCTCTCTAATCATTATATAAAGATAAAGATTAACGAGTTTATATCATTCAAAGTATTAATTACAGTAGAAATTTTATAAGACTTACTAATATTCTCAATTCTATATCTCTTCTATAATATTAATTTATTAAAGAAATGCGATAATATTAGATTTTATATAAGTGTAATAGAATTTATAGATGATGTTAATATCTTAATATACAGTGAAAATACGAAGAGAAATTATTAAGTACTCACTGAAATTTATAAGAAATACACGAACTAAACAAGAAAATATAACTCGAAATTCTGCTTAAATAAATATAAACTAATCTACTTTAATTATATAAAGAGAAATTTTAATATAAAGACGGAATTAAAGCTTAAGAAATAAGAAATCAATTTAAAGAATAATATATAAATTCTTAATATTTAATTAAATATCACGCTCAGATAATAATCTTATTTTTGAGTAGTTAAAGTAAAATCAGTTCATTTAATTAACGCTCTTTATATAATTATAAAATCTATTTAGAGCGCCTCTTTAAAGATAGAAAAATAAGTATATTAAACAGTTATATATTCAGTTATTATATATAGAATAAGTATTTAATATATATTGAAAGGAATTAAAGAATATTGAAAAGAAGTAAGTAGAAAATTATAAACTCTTTAAGATAAATGTCTTTATATAATTATAGAAGTATATAAAGCAATCTTAATAAAGATCTTAAAAATAAAGATATATATTCAATCTTTAAATCTTTATATAAAAAATCTGATAATTAAGATTATAATTAGAATTCAAGTATTTAAAGTTATTTAAGAAATTAATAATATATATGTTAGAATTATAAGATAAATTATAGATAAAAGAGATTATATAATAAGAATCCGCGCAATATTAA
>JAABUK010013092.1_pt1 | contig 10432 bp, 11 predicted proteins | sample 5559141 | NCBI WGS metagenome assembly JAABUK01 (sample SAMN10711869, study PRJNA513367) | rock metagenome | isolation source: Antarctica rocks | place: Antarctica: Victoria Land, Pudding Butte nord | collected 2016-01-03 | reverse complement strand
GGGATTGGAGGCTTGCATATTGAGAGTGATGTTTGGGTTGGGTTGGGTTGGGTTGGGTTGGACGTGCGCTTGGTGGTTGGGTATGCGATTCGCGACGGGTGTGGTATGGGCTTTGTTTTTGCGGCTGGGATTGAGATGGAGGATCTGTGGTGACGGGAGGTCTGTTCTCTTCTTTCTTGCGAACGCGCTGTTTGGACGATGGTTTGTTCATTCATTGTGAATTGGATGCTCAGTAATGTGTATGTACCACACGGACGATGTCACAACGTCTCAATCATACCCAACACCCACTGCAGATGTCGATACGTCACCCGCGGCTGAAACTCCGGCTGCATATGTCCGCTCAGAAACGTCTCTGCCCACATCAGCCCGCGCTCGTAATGCTGTATACCCATAATCCCCTGCGGCCCATCCAATCCATCTGCGCCATTAGCAGCAAAAACATCCGCATACTGCAGATCCGGGAGCGTAATATCAATAGGCGTAGCCGGCTGCGTCTGAAACCCCAACTGTCCGCCCCAAGTCATGTTCTGGATAGCGAGCAGGGTGCCATTGGTGATGATGATCATATCAAAGTCCCCATTCGAGACCAGCACGCGGTTGGTGGCTTCGATGACCTGGGGCAGGACTTTCTGGATCGGGTCGGCGGAGAGGTCGCCTTCGCCTTCTGGCCCGCCGGTGTGGTAGTTTCCGGATTGTGGGCCGCCGACGAAGACGCCGCTGTTGGTGCATTCGGCCCAGGAGACCGTTTGCGGGGCATGGAGGGCGGCTTTGACGTCGGACCGATTAAAGTAAGTGGTTGCGCCTTCGGGGGTGTAGACGAGTTGGGTGGGGAAGGAGAGCACGTCCCAGAGGAAGGGGCATTGCTGGTTGATTTCGTAAATGTCGAAGCAGGGGTTTACGGTCAGCGCGGCGTTGTCGATCATGCTGAAGACGTCGCAATTGGCTTCGCTGGTGAAATTGAAGAATTTGGCGGGTTGGTTGCCGGGTGGGGGGAAGGTGAAGTATTCTTCGCGGAGAGCGGCGTAGCCGCAGGATTCGTCGAGAGATTCGAGGGTGGCGAGAATGGTGGAGTTGAGGTTGAGGATGTTCTGGTTGGCGAGAACGTAGGGGACTGCTACGACTTCCTCTTGGGTGTATTCGTATTGGCCAATCACGGGGTCGTATACTAATGCCCCTGCAGAGCGCGTTAGCTGTAAGTCTTGCGTCTGGTTGGTCTTCGGAGATTCACGAACCGCTTAGGTCGTAGTAAGTCGTGTCATTTTGGTCCAACATGGCAGCGGAAATGTATGATACGTAGCGGCCAGCATAACTTTCGCCGGTGACGTAGATCTTGAAGTTCTTGATGCCAAAAGTCGTCTCGAAGTTCTTGAAAAACTTGATGAAATCTTGGGCGATATCTTCCTCGGATGTGGCAGTGACTTCGCAGATCGAAAAGCCAGTACCGACGGGCTGCTCAACCCTGTATTGCAGGTCAATCACTGCAACAACAGCTCCAGAGAGCTCGGCTTAGACGTACCATAGCATGTTGGTCAAGTTGACCCACGAGCTAAGACCGGTTAGCAACTGATGGTAGCCTGGGTATACACCGCGTACTAAGGGTTTTCGACTGGGGCAAAAGTCCCAGGTTGCCAAGTGAATCGGCCGTTCTCCTGGATGAAACCTTCCAAGGAACTGCATCCTGGTCCACCGTTCAACCAAATCGTCACAGTATCAGTTGGTGCTCCAACAGTCGGCTCAAAGATGAAGAATAGGGCTCTCGAGGAGTCGTTCATATTGATGGGCATCAGGCCGGAGTACATTTCGCCGATGTCATAATTGACATCTGGGAGTGATTCGACAACATAGCCTGCAGTTGATCAGCTACGCACGACTCAAGCTGAAAGAGCTGTTCTTACTCGCAGAGGCGTTGTTGAAAAAACGAGAGGTAGTATTCGCTGCACGCGGGCTCAAGTGTGGACTTGATTTTTGACGCGTAGCTTCCCATACCGCATCCCGCGCCTTCTTTTGCTCTCTTTGTGAAGCTAATTGCAGATGAGAACGCTTCGGATCGGCCGAAACGTTGAGAGCCAGAGCGCATAGTGCGAAAGCTGTGTATAGGGCTTGAGGCAACATTTTGGTAGATCGCTTCAATCAGATTCTACAGTGAGAATCGCAGACTTCGAGAAAGCAACGTTCAAAGAGACAAAAGTCATCGAATTGAAAAAATGGAGGTCACCAGCTTTTCTTAAATATCTCCCAGTGCGCAGATCTGTGAAGTGACGAAGCCCTACGTCAAGGGCCAGTAGCTCTAGACCGCAAAGTAGGACGACTATGCCTACGGCCTTCCCATCTGATCATAGTCCTTACTCATTGACGACCAGATTAGCCGGGTGCTCAGCGTGACCATCTTGATCTAATGTGCCGAAGATGCAGGCACGAAGCACCGAAGAAGCAGGTCACGCAGATCAAGCCTCGGCTTATGCTTTAGCTGCATCTCACAGCTCTCAAACAAGCTTCTGTAGGATCAGATAGCCGGATGTGACACATGAGGCTCGCGTGGAGATGCGTTGACGACGGTGGAGATGCCGAAGCGTGGCAGGAATCGCCTGAGTCCGCACATATTGAGACAGATAAACCCCGCACGTCATAGCCCACCATGACCGAAGTGGTCCGAGGCTGCATGACAGTGGGACTGATAGAGAATTATTTCTTTCTTGGAGCGTGCACACCTTCCTAAAGGGGTGGCTAAAGCAATCGCCGGCAGGACGGACAGGACGGAGTAAACGACACGCTTCACCGCAATAGGAAGTTCACAAAGAGAGTCAGTCGCGAGCGCTCGTGACAGGTTCGTGAATCGTGGGTGCGGAGAGAACTCCATCATGAGAGATAGACACGAAGCAGATCTCCTCCAGAGCTTATAAAAGATGGAAAGCAGAAGGAGAAATAATGAACGTCTGGTGCCAAGTAAGCTTTGGGCCGAGACCCTGCTTACTCAGCGGTGCAGGGACTCCCTCGCTAGTCCGTTGGGGCTTGGAGCCGATCTATCGGCCAATAACAGTCTGAGTTACCGAGGCAACAATCAAAATATCCTGCGATCCCCCTTGAAAGATCAAGCCCATATTTCCGTTACATCCCGTTGCTCATCTGATCTCATACTCACAATCTCACAAATGGAGCCCCGGTTCTTGCTCTATTTCACCAGCAAACGTAGTAATTTCATGTGGCGATGTGATGTAGTGCGGTGTTGTACGAAGCTGGAAGAAAGCGTCCCTGATCGCGTCATGAGGCTCGCACGATAGCCATGATTTGATATCCGAAATGGCTCAGCATTTGAAGGTGCCTTAGAGATACGAGTACCGTTGTAACGATGGCAACGGCGCGGTGCGTTTCGCTGCGGCAATGTTCGCGTGCTTCTTGCTCATCGCCTTTCGACCAAGGGTCCTTCCGTACTACCCATCCTATTACGGAATGGGAAGCAGTGGTCAGAGGAGAGAGTGTCAGACTTCTTAGGAACGACACTGCTAAGCGGTAGCCTGCTTTAGATTTTCGACGTCTTGGATAGTTTCGAGCATACACCAGGCACTTCTTACCTCGCTGCTTGCACAAGGTACGTCTAGGTATGGATCACTTATTTGCCTGCTGCGAGGAGTGGCTACTCTATCGCCAGTTGCGAGTCATTACCTGCGAAGCCCAAAGGAGGTGCCAAACTAATGAGTAACCTCCCGTGCTCCCCTATTCATCGACGTCAATGCCTCGTCTACGCTACACATCGACGGAGGAGAAAGACTCACCGACGCCTTTGGTACTACCAGTCTTCATGGCTCTGAGACAAACCGAAGAAATGGCCGTCAAAGCCTGCCAGATATCATACCCGGAGCTCGTATCTGGCCCAGTAACCGAAAAGATGCGGATTTGGCAGCGGTTGTCTCCTATCACACTCTCGCATCAGAGAATATTGAATACAGAACGACTTCCACAACGTGAGGTCTTACGAGAAGCCACGATGTATGGTAATGGCATATCAACGCCAAAAGATTCTTTTTGCTTCCCAGCCGGGATATCCTCTACTAATTCTCTACAAGACTTCCATGCTGGGAAGTGTCCCCGGCACTGCACTGGATTATTGTAAGCGCCCACCACGACGACAAGTTTGTTGTCGCCTCCTGATACATATTAATGAATCATACATGCGGAAAATCTTGCGGTGGTGCTTTGTGTATTGCTTACCGATATTAGACGCTATCCCACCTTGCAGCTGTCCACCAACAGTACACTTCCGCATCACCGCCTCTGCAGCCGTCTTGATCTGGCCCAAACTGGCATGTGCGAAACGGGCACCCTGGACTAACGAAGTTTCGACGTAGCACCTTCCCTTATCTACTCGCATTCTGTAAGCCCATAGTCAACTGGAGAGAAAAGAAATGGCACCACTCGTGAAGACTGCGCAACGCTTATGAAATCCAGAAGAGGAGACACTCACCACCCATTGACCTATATGGCAACAGCACAGTGTGTGCCGTCACCTGCGGTGTGCCACGATCCGCGAAAGCCCATTGACCTGATTCAAGAGGTAGGTACTCTATAGCATCATTACAGTCTGCAACAAGCAAATCGTCGCCATATTCCTCGCCATTGCATTCGACATAGAACCTCGCTCCGAGACTGGTATCGGTGGAACCATTTGTGAAATTCGATGTCTCGGTGGTATTTGGCAATTGCGAGAGTTGAATCATCTGGTTGGACTCGACTGGCGAAGATATTGCTGAGACTGCACAGATGGTACATCCAATGTATATGGAAAGGATATTTGAAAGCATGATACTCAGGTAGGGTTTTGGCGTCACATGGGAAAAAGGTAGAGTTGAGGAGTCCTGTGAGAAGGAATTGAGCAACGGATTGGCGGTCTCTTCTCCCCAGCCGATCTCTTGCGGCTATGTGGTTTCCGACCCAAGCAAGAATCAATGGAAGAGCGGGGGGATAAATACAAGTCTAGTCGGCAGAAGACATTTGCCGGAGATGGATTCCTTCGCTGGTGCGTCTTTTGGAATTTGGACAATCAGCCATCCTCATAGGATTACCCGGGAAATCTCTGGCGAGAAATGTATAACACAACAAGTAGCAATTCCCACAAGCGGTGGGTACATACATCTCTGCATCTCAGCTCAAAAAGCCCTGGTAAAACATACGGTCAGGCTGAGAGACAATTCTCTCTTCCAGATTGAATGAAAGACGAGTCCAGTAAAACTAACTTGAGTCCTCAAGCATTGCCCAGAAACACACTCTCGCTAACTTTCTGCCGGACATTCAGTGTATCATGGTGATGTTTGCCCAAGGCTTGTTGTACACGGGTCCCTGCATCTTCACCAACGAATGAGGTAGCCTTAACCATGTTGTACCAAGTAATCCTCTCTCATTCGCTGCAGAAGCGCTTGCGTCATCTTCACCTCACAGCCTTGTGGATTGCACCTCTGTGCCTCATCAACTTCACCTCTCTACCTCATCCTTCAAACTCCATGAAACTTTCTCTTATCATTCATGCAACAAAACAACGCATTCATTGATTCAAGCACATTGTAGCCATGCCTACTCCCATCGGGGGGATTTTCACTCTTGATCGAGCGAATTGGAGTCTAGAGGATCGCAGAGAAATATCCCTACCAAGAGGCTTCGAGGGACACATGGTCCTTGTGGTTTGGTGGGCAGCTGAGTGGGACTGGGTCAGGATAGTCGCGGTCAGTATCTGATAAAAACTGGGCAATACCGAGTTCTCCTTGGCTAACGTTCCAGATCACTTCTTCTGCAGAATCCACAGAGGAGTATGTGGATTATCTGCCCATCTCCCCGACTCCCGAAAACCCACACGCCCGGATGAATCCACTGAAGTTTTGCTACGATCCCGATCCTTGGATAGATTGGAATAAGAACTCTTACGTAAAGATAAACTCCGTCGGCGAAGTTCGTTTGAACCTCTTAAAACCAGTATATGCGGATAGCAATGGACTGCGACTCCAGTTGCGCAAGGAATCTACAACCAAGGTTCAAAACCGCGTCGCTAGATTGGAGCGTCATGCAGCAGCAGAACGAGAAGCTGCAGAAAAGGCAGTACCGAATCAGATTGCCCGAATGGAGCACGATCTTGCGGATTTCAGCATCGTTGTGAATCCAGCACATGGAAGATTCGAACGGGATGCGATCGAGGCAGTGTGTATCACTGGTGATGGATATATCCATCTATCACCTGAAGATAATGGCGGAGTGATTGAAGTTTAGTTGGGTGATACTCAAACCTGGAGATGGCGAGGCTGAGGAAGAAAGAGCACCTATCGCTTCTCGTGCATGGAGATTGGTAGTAGCGAAACCAGTACTGACTTGGACGTAATCACGCATTTCCGTATCGTGGGCTAAGTGTGTGAGCAGGTCATACTGAGCTTACAAAAGGATAAGCTCACCCGTAGAATGTTGGAATGGCGTTCGTCCTGTTGTAGTACACACGTGGGTGCCGAACCATTGCTGGTGTGTCGGTAGATACATCGGTCCCAGTCTGATCCACAGTTTCTTCAGTCTCTTCATTGGCATCATTATCTTCAGGCGGATCCTGAGCTCGCCACGTCAATGTGACAACGTAGTAATCTAGAGTATCGCCTGGCGCCAGCTCTTCAGGCTCGGTATTTCTCCTTTTCTTGCCCAGGTGTGAGAAACTGGCCGTACTCCCCTGTCGCAATTGCAAACCAGGTTGCGGATCGGGCACATTCAAGCCCTTGAAATGTTTGGACCCCATCCAGGTATCCCTCCGCGTCGATTCTTTATCTAGCACCAACACTAGTCCATCCCCCAGTGGAAATCTCCATGTCCGCGCTTTGTCAACAATGATGTCAAGCTCCTGTCTTTTTGATTGGACCGTCTCCAGTTCCAGCGAAAATTTCTTCAAGCCTCTCATATACACAAATCTCTGCCCCCAGCTGCCAGGCTCAAAAGGCTCCTTCGGACCAACCCATTCCCCAACCCTCGCCCTTCCCTTTCTTTTCGGATCTAGCGCCAACGGGCTGTTCTCGCCCAGAAGGTTGTACCACCAATCTGTATGTCTAATGGTGATCCTTAATCTCGGCGGACATCCATCCGGCCAGCTCTGCGAGTAGGCTAGCCATCGATCTTTCCAGTCCTCCAACCAGAATTGTTGTGTGAAGAGATGGACGTATTGTATGGCATTACGCTGGGACAGCTTCATGCGATTTTCAACTAGGTAGGAGGATGTTTGAGGTGGTACACGGCTGCGTTCGACGCCCCAGATAATATGCTCGTTGTGAACCAGAGGGAGGAGGTCTGTTTCAAGATAGACGCGACGACAGGTAAGGAGGAGCTCTGTGGCTATTTTTCTGGCATGAGTGTAGCCGGGTCGGTACCAGTAGCTGTGTCGTGAGTAAGGTCTGTTTGGATCAGGATAGGCTTCGAGAGCGAACTGGAATATGGCATTGCGGATCTCGGCGGGAAGGAGGGCAAACAGTGGACAGGCGATTTGAGGATTGATGTATGGGCGGGCAGTGATGACGGACACTGCAGTAGGTTTGGAGGCGTTGCGAATGGCACGTTTCCGCTTGATGTAGTTCAAAGAGAACGGAGATTGGGAGCCTGACATGCTAGAGGTCTTCAAGGGGAATAAAGACAGAAGATGGTGTGCTGTCGCTCAAGATGTTCGACGTATAATGGGAATGGAGGCAGATCCCAATGCGATATGCTTGCCCAGGCCATTGGGGTAGCACGCACCGCACGCTAAGTCAGAATGACGATACACTGCCCAATCGATGCTAGCTTGAGAGCTTAGACCTGGGCATCTGATTCGCTGATCGACATGAGTAAGCAGTCTTTACCGCAATCTGTTCGTACAATTGTAGCGACTGCCCATACTCAGCGTACATATATCAGAAATTCTGAAGATTGGAACTCATAGATAGCTTATCAGTTAGTATCTTCGACTCAAGATAACCTAGATCGGCTTTCTGACAATAGCGCTGTGCGTGTTCAAATGTTCTTGAGTCGCCATTAGATTCACTTAGCATCACTGCATTGATCCCTCGGATGGACGAAAAGTCCATCAACCCAAAATTGGTTTGTGATGCGACCTACCATTTGCAAATCTCAACCTATTTGCACTCTTCAGGAAGTCTGATTGTTTAGGCTGAATGTTTTGGATTCTGGCTACAATCATACGATATAATTGCCGTAAGCCTGTCATCCTGTTCACGAACTACGACGCAGAGACAAGGAATCTTTCCAATGGTGTATGAAATCACGAAGCTGTCCAAAAGTCTACCTCTCCTTTCTGTATTTTACATTTTCTGTTGAAGTACTAGGGGATCGCGTATGCTGAAACTCGCTGTTAATAATAACGTGTATCAGTAGCTCACAACCACGCCCCCATGGCTACGAATGAGGTATAGGAAGACGGAACCCTCTCGAGACATCCAAATATGTCGTTCGCTTCCCTCCACTTACCCATAGATTGACGGCAAACCTTGTGACTCAAAAAAAAACGACGCCAGGGTTACTCCAGTCAACCGTTTATCGTGTCTACCAGCAACGAGCCGCAGCAGAAAGTTGAATTGGCTCCCTCCCAAGCCAAAATCAGTAGGACGATGAAGACGAGGTCGAGCGACTGGACTTCATACTTGAACAAGAAGCAACACTCCATCCTGTTTTCGACCTGGCAGATCTTCCCAATGTGAACGTTGCCTTCATTGTCATCGCTAAGCCATAATAACAGTCCGATTTCAAGATGATGGACGTCACTGATGAAAACACAATATCCGTCATCATCACCCCCGACTTTGCCACGAACAGTAACCTAAAACAAAAGGTCAATACAGCCGCTGCTCTACATTCACGACCCATGCCCTTGCCCGACAGCACTATAAATCAAGTATACGACTTCTTCACACCCCATTCACGACTCACAACTACCAATCTTCTCGGCCCTTTCCGCACTGTCACCTACTCCACCTTCCGGGTTTCCATGCAGAGTACCTCAAATCCAACCCGTGGCAACTCGTTCGCGCTCCCTTCCTCCCAAGGTACCTCAAACATATCTACAGCATCAAGCAGAGCTATCTACATCCGTCCTACAAGCACATCTCGGTAGCAATCTCACAGCCGCGAAGTCTATTACCAACAATCTGAGTAACAGAACATACCTAGCAAGATCCTCAATATCACACGAGAGGCCCCTTGCATTGGGCAACCCTAGTCCCGCTTGCCCGTGCCTGTTCGTGACATTTCATTAGTAATCTATCCCAAGCACAATGACTTATACATCGGGATCGTTCTGGTCGTCTTCATCACCCACGATTTGTGTCATCTACTCCTTCCCCAAATTCAGAACATCCATAATGTACCCAGGTGTCTTGATTATCTACCAATATCTGCAAAGATTTGTAGAGGAGAGGACGCGAGATCATAGAACGTAGCCTCATTGAAGCTATAGAGAATTTCATGATGACAGAATAAAGCAGCTCAATGGTCCAACTTCTCACACTCTAAGCAAATATCGATACTTCACATCACTACTGTAGATCTATAACACCACTCGCCATCAAATCTAATACCAAACTCCATCTACACAACCACCACACCCATAATCCTCCCTCCTCATTCCTCATGGTCCTACAACCCCCTCCCCCCCTCCATCGCAAATTCCAAGCACCCTCCCAAGCCACGCCAAATCCAACCACCTCTACCACCTCACGCCCATCCCCCCCAAACCCTCCAATCCACACCCAATCCCACTACACACTCACCCTTCAAACAAACCCCACGCCCAAACCATATCCTCTCACCATCGTGCCCACCTTTAAGCACAGAAAGCATGGATGATCTACCTATTTGGAGGAGGGAATTTATGATATATCCGACACCAGGCTACCTTAGATACGTGAAAGAACTAATGACAATTGCAATCGGATCAACCAAGTGATCATGCACGTGAACAATGTGCACACGCTGACCTGTTGTATATCCAATCACTAACACCCCTTCATTCTCATCCTTGTGGTCCGTATACCGCAGGGTACCCCATGCAAGGTTCTTGCCCATGGGTGTCTAGCCCTAGCCTTGTCCTTACCCACGTAAGATGATACCTGTGTGGTATAAGGGTACCAGTCGTCGTGACAGCGCTCTCCGCAATCATCAAGACCGACCATCGCCACAGGATCATCATCACTATGAGAAATCATTAATCGTCACCAGTGATAGCCGGTACGATTCTTCAGGTTCTATATAAAAGCAAAATCAATTGGAAGATGTTCAACAAAGCGCTAAGAAAATAAAAATAATAGGACTGTCTGTCATCTACATGCCTCCCGACAGGAAAATCCTCATATTCCTATCCCACTCCCAAGCATCCACACCAACCCAATCTAACCATCCACCCCGTCTTCAAACCCCCAAACCACATCACCTC
>JAABUK010013091.1_pt1 | contig 10432 bp, 14 predicted proteins | sample 5559141 | NCBI WGS metagenome assembly JAABUK01 (sample SAMN10711869, study PRJNA513367) | rock metagenome | isolation source: Antarctica rocks | place: Antarctica: Victoria Land, Pudding Butte nord | collected 2016-01-03 | reverse complement strand
GCGGTTAAGGGGAAGATGCGTCACCGAGTCACCTTAAGTACCCAGAGCGAGTCGGCGGCATTTCGGCGAATCTCGTTGATTTCGTCGAGTGGCGATTTGTGGTGTGGCGTGGTCCATGACGGTGTCAGCTCTCCCCAATTTTTTCTCTAAACTTTTTTCTAGCCCTTGAGAGCAGCTCCCATCTCTCCATATCGCTCTCCTCTTCCTCGGTCGGATACCATAGCTTCCTTAGACCCCCAAAACTACCCTAATGACCAGAATGCAACCAGCCTAACCCCCTAACCCCCTCACACCTGGAAGTGCGAGAAGCCTCGATGCACAGCAAGTTTTCACCCATACATCTCAGATACCACCAAAGAACGTCAACTTTCACCAACAATCGCTGCTTGCATCTATTCCAGCACTTGAATAACCAGCCAGGAGCCAAGAGCTTAGGCTGAGCCACCGCCTTGAGAGCTCTGCCTTACGTCCCTCAAGGCCTCCTTGAGCATCCTCGAGGCAACTTCGGTGTTGACCGTCGTTTGCTGATTGTCCCTCTTCATCATTGCAGCACGTTCATCTTTCCCATATTCCAGGCAATCTTTAGCCTTGGCAATGTTCCAATTGAAGTTGGTACCGCTGCCTTGGGTGTTCCCAGCTGTTTGATGGATCAGCGAGGCACACAGGTGACTGCGCACAGTGGTCAAAGGGCAGTATGGCCAACAGCTCACCGCTGTTGTTTGCGCCACCAGAGCTTGAAGACATGATGGAATGGCAAATTTGTTCGCTTGGTCCGGAAGTCGTGGAATGGAAGTTGAAGAAAACAGCTCTTGATCAGGAGGACGAGCTATATATGTCAAGTCCAAGAACGCGAATCTCAAGGGAGGACCAAAACAAGGGAAGGATGGGTAGAGGCCTTTATAGCTCACCTGACTGAGATCAAACCACACTTCACTTGAGTACCATGGAAGGCTTGACACGCATCCAAGATGACAAAGGACAGCAAAAGACAAAATCAATGTCATGGAGGCATCAACTTCCAGCGCATTCAAACGGACGCTTGCTACCAATAAAGGTATACAATCAGCATGGGATATGTTCAAGCTACAAAGATACCAGACATGACCTCCACCTTTATCAAGGGCTACAAATGAAGAATACCGCAATCATGCAACGAGGAAGTCTTATCTTTGTTCGGGAAAAATTGAAGAAGATGTGACCTAGTGAGAGAGGGACCAACACCAAATTTACTCCACCCAAACTTCTGTAATATAGTATTCACCACATGAACCCACCCGTGACTGGAATGTACGTCCCCGAGAATACCGACCCAACCATAATACCCCAGTAGACCCGATCTTTAATCAAAAAAACCAAGGAACAAGTTAACCTACTATATTTGATATGCCAAGGGCAAGATCTTAGGCGTTGAACCGCGCAACACCAGTTGCCGCCTTTTTCCCGATCGGTCCCTTCCCCAAAAATATCTTGTAGCGTCGTAGCAGACTTGTCTGCATACTTAGTCGCATAACTCACACTGCCTCTCCCTTCGCGCAGCACCTTACCGACAGTGTCCAAGGCCCGCCTCGTGAACCAGACTATGAAACGTCGACGACTGGTGGTATGAGAAACAAAAGTCAGTTGGTGTCCCCGGCACGCACAACACCACCAACAGGGTTCTCGAGTAACTTTCTGGGCGAATCGAACTCTGCAACTTTGCCTTCAGACATGATCAACACCCGATCACTGTCCATGATGGTGTTGATACGGTGGGCGATCTGAACACGGAGTCAGCGGTGTCCCTGCACCCAGCTAACCACGCTACCGCGGGCGTGGGGATCAAACGCAGGCATCACCCACCGTGATCGTCGTGACACCCTGGAAATCGGAGCCACGGAGGATCTGCTGGACAGCTTCATCCGTTTCAAGATCGATTGAGCTTGTTGCCTGGTCCGAGTCAGCCACTCTTCATCCTCATTGGAGATGTGTGCACCTCGTCCAACACCAGAATCTTGGTTCTGCGGAGTAGAATCCGAGCAAAGCAGACGAGTTGACGTTGTCCAGAGCTCAAATCTGTATGGTCAAGGCTTGCGTCAGCAGTCTCAAAAGCATGGAAAGACAGCCCAACGTACTGCCTCCACCCTCTGCAACTTGCGCGTTTAGGGTCCCCCCCATGGTGTTCATGACGTGGTCCCTGAGATACGCTTGGCCCAGAGCTTGCCAAATATCCGCATCCGTCGCGCTGTTAGTGGGATCGATGTTGCTCCTACGTGCAAAACTCAGCCGTGCTCCTCATCTAAGCTCTTCACACACCTTAAACTGCCCTCGAACAACTGCGGGTCCTGTGGGATGATGCTAACTACACTCCTCAAATCATGTAAACCAATAGTGGAGATGTCCACGCCATCAATCAAGATCCTTCCATTTGCAGCTTCGAGGATCCGAAACAGGGCTAGAGCGAGGGAACTCTTTCCTGCGCCTGTTCGACCGCAGACGCCTATGCGTTCACCACCTTTGACCTTGAATGATACTTCCTTGAGACAAAGTTCGAGCTTTGGTTGGTATCGCATGCAATAGTGGCTGTGACGCGGCCTCAGCCTTACCCAAAAGTGATCAAGAACGTGGCGCTTGACTCACTCGAATTCAATTGTACCCTCTGCAGGCCAAGTGCTGGGGGGTTTCATATCCGGTACCTCGTCGGCAGCCTCTGATGACAGGGAAGAATAGCCCAGGACACGTTCGACAGAAACGATGTTCTGCTCCAACTCGGATGCACTCCGCACCAACCAATTCTTCGGGCATTAGCATAACACAAATCGGCAATGAGGGAGAACCTACCAAAGTCCCCGTGACGGAGATCGTGTAAGTCATCAACAACCCTACCAAACCCGCATCGACGCTATTCGAAACGAGCTGCGCCGAGAGCGAGGCGAATGCGGTGGACAACATAAGGCATGATCCGAGAAATTCAAGGCGAACGCCTAGCCAACGCTTGATCGTCATGGCTGGCATGTAGCATGCTTGGTTCCTATCGATTCGGGCTTCGTTTTTCAAGAGGAACCGCGAGGTCTGACCGAAACCCTGGTCGGGTGTCAGTCTCAGTTAGCACCGTGGAGACAAGAGGACTTACTCGGATAACTGGAAGACCAGCGAGGGTTTCTCCGAGAAACGAGAAGATCGGGGAGCGCGACACCGCGTCGAGTCGCTTGAGTTCTCGAGATGTAGAGAGGTAGTGCCTACGCACGTCAGCAGTGAGCCTCACGCCACCAAAGGGTAGCCACCTCATCACCAGTCTGTAGAGAAAGCCAAGGGGTACGAAGACGACGAGCACAAAGGGCGCACTGATGGCAATGAGGACTACGACTCCTAGGACTTGGATGATCTGCGGCAGACCACGGTCAGTCAAAATCGTCCTTGTGTGAGGGTCGTAGGCCCGCACCGTACGGAAGAATGAGCCTAAGCCGTTCACTAGCATCTCGTCAAGAACAGAGATGTCCCTCGAGAACAGATTGAGAATCCTCCCAGTGGGGGTGACCTCGAAAAAGCCCAGAGGGCTTCTCATGAGCGCAGTGAACGCGTCGTCGTGTAGTTTTCGACTCGCTCGCAAAGCACAGTAGATTTTGAGAACCACCGAGCTGGTGACGGATAGGAACAGGGAAGAGACGCCTATGACCCCGTACGTGACGAGATATGTTTGAACCTTGGTGGTTTCTCCTGCTGCGGTGTTCTGTCTCGCCCAGAAGCGGAGGACATAGTTGCTTAGGATGGAGAATCCCTGTCCGAGGATCATGCAGAGTAAGAATGTCGTGAAGCCAAATTTTGACGCTGCGGAGATGTATGACTTGTACACTGCCTTCTTGACCATTCCGCGTTCGGTATGCTCTTTCGGCTTGGCACTCTCTCGAAGATCTCGGAGAGCATCGCGTTTTGCTTGTTCGTTTGAGACGGAAGATGCGCGGCGCAATTTGACTGTACTCATCCGGCGGATCGTCATGCGCTTTTCAACGCTCTCCTTATCATCGAGGCTATCGTCGACCCTCTCAGCTTGGTCCTCGGATGGACTTCCATCGAGGATGGTGGGCAAGACCGATTCTTCAGTCTTGTCCGATTGTTTGCCGAGCCCAGTGATGAGCTTGTACAACTCAGACGAAGAGTTGGCCATGGCGTCGGCGTATGTCCCACGCTCCAAGATGATCCCTTGCCGGAGCATAATGACATGATCCGTCTGGGGGAGGAAGTTGACCGCATTGGTGCAGAAGATCCTCGCCTTGTCCTTGAGCAAGCCGTTGGGGCCGATCACACGGTCGAAAATGTGTCGCCCAACGTGTGAGTCCACGGCGCTAAGCGGGTCGTCGAGGAGGTGAATGTCGGCCCGGGCGTAGCAAGCACGAGCGAGGCAGATTCGAGCTTTTTGACCACCAGAGAGAGATACCCCTTTCTCTCCCACTTCAGTCATGTCGCCTTGTGGTAGGACACGTAGATCCGAACGAAGCGCACAGGCGTCCAAGACCTCTTCGTAAAACGTGAGATCTACCCGATGACCAAAGACGATGTTGTCTTTCACCGTTGCAGAGAGGATCCAAGATGATTGAGGAAAGTACGCCACATCGCCACGGATGGTGACCGAGCCATCGGATCGAGTCATTTCACCCAACATCGCGCCGAGGAGGGACGACTTGCCATCGCCAACACGGCCAATGACCGCTAGAAGCTCGCCCTTTTTCACCGTCAAGTCGATGTTTTGGAGTATCGGTTCTGTCGAATCGGACATCCAACGAAAATCGCCATCTTTGATGATCACCACGTCGTCACCTCGGTGAGGTGTCCCCTGTGGATCGTCTTTGGGTAAGATGAATTTACGAGCGTTGGAGTCAAGTTCATCGGCAGCGAGGAATTCTTCCAACCGACCGACCGATACTACCGCCTCGATGATGCTGTTGATAACGTTGGAAACGGCTGCCAGGGGAAAGCTGAGCAGCTGGAAGAGTGAAATCGCCGGGAAGATGATTTCACTTGTGAGGGTCCTTGAATTGGTTGCGACAAAGGACGCGAATGTTGCAAACGCGACCAAGAACGGAGTCGAGGTCCACAAGAAGTTACTTCCGCTCTGGATGAGACCAATCTTGCGGAGTAGCCTGAGCTCGTTCTGGTTCCTCGCGTGGAAAACTTTCTCGGCAAACGCTCTTTCCCAGCCGTACAACTTGATCGACTTGATGTTGTTGAGGATCTCGTTCATGACCCGAATCCGCCTGTCTTTCGTCTTCATCATCTGGCGCTGGAGGGCTTTGGAGTACTTGGCGGTCATCGTATTGATCGGGAGCTGCGAGCAGTGAGCGGGTCCTCGATTCAAACTGATGTCTTACACTGAAGACCATGACTGCGACACCAATGAATGCCTGCCACCCGACGAGGTTGTACAACGACACGAAAGCGAGGACAATCTTTACAACTTCAGAGGTGATCGGACGGTCCATGTGTACTCACCCACCTGAAATGGCCCAGACCATGCCATATGACCGTACTGAGATAGATCCGCAATCCTCACTGCGTCGACAGATTGCAAGTTGACGATATCTCCAGTGGTCCTCCCCGCTTTTTCGCCGTTGCTCAGCTTTAGCGACTTCTGGTAAATGAGCGTCACGAGGCCACCTTGGACCCTCATCCCTATCCACCTCAGCGTGGTTTCGGAGGCAGGAGCTCACTTACTCGTTGAGAAGCGCCGATCCAAGGATTGGTGCAACGTCGAAGTCGCCACAAGGGCACTGACAAACATGAGGATGCTGATCGCGTACCCAGCTACAGGGGGCATGGGCTTGTCCGTTTCGTAGCTCGAGACATAGCTCAACAGAAGTCGGAGTAGCTGAGGTTGGAGAAAGCTGAGGCAGTCGTATGCCGCATTGAAAATGCCCCCGACGACATATGGCCCACTGTATGCTCGGAACATGGCAATCTTTAGGGACGGCTTGGACTTGCGTCCGGCTTTGAAAAGGTCCACCTGGTGTTGCCACGTTGCAGCCAGTCGGTTTGATAGCGATTCGGCAGAGTCGGATAGTGGGAGGGACCACATGTCATCTTCACCCAGAAACTAAAGAGGGTCAGATAATCACCACTAGACACTCCCTTTGTGTACCTTTTTCGTTCCGAGCGACAGCATTGCTGCAAAGGGTTCAGCGGTCAGTCTTGCCCCACAATTATTCACGCCATACCCACGCGTGAACCAGGAGAAGCTCAATCTGTGATGGCAGTTAGCCAGAGGATCGGTAAGGGGCGCCACAATCCCACCTTTCGTAGATATTCGCGGTGAGGATAGGACTCTCCACCTCGCCATACTCGTTCTTCCTCGGCACCGCGCCTCCACCATTCAGTCCATCGACCGCAACGGCTTCTTCATCCTCATCATCGTCCAAAGCGACCCCCCCCTCCCTCTTACAAGGAGCCCTCCACTTCATGCCCTTCCACATCTTCTCGGGGCTATATAGCTCGAGAAGAAAAATGATGAATCCCACCCCGTTACTCCCGATCCAGAGTAATTCTCTCGCGAGAAGTCGATCGGAAGACGTGTCCGAGAGGTGATGAGACAAGTTTCCCGTGAGTATCGTCGTTCGGAGTCGAACTGCGGAGATGAGGAGGTAGGCTGGCCAGAAGAGGAGAATCAAGGTGGACGAAGTCCGGGAGGTATGATGATTCAGGGTCGTTAGCTGGAGGAATACAAGCTGGGCAGCGAGATACAGGATGTAATGGACGGAGGAGAGTGGTGATTTGCGGAATGAAGGGAGAGAGAGAACGAGGGAGGTGAATATCAGCACGGATGTGAGGCCTAGTAACGACTACGCCTCGTCAGGAACTGCTTGCCAGTACCTAAAACCACCCACGACCTTAATTCGACAGACTCTTTCACTCGCTCTACTTCTATTCGTCCATACAAGCCCATCTTTGGCTTCGGGCCACTTCAATCGTCTCCGCTTGGAGATAATTTGCGCCGATCCAGCGATGAGAGCGATGCCGAGGGGGACAGGAAGGACCACCGCGTGCTCGAAACATTGGGTCAAGTCGAGATCGCGAGATTGGGAGATCGGATGGAGGGGCCATGAACAAGTGGAGGATGGGCCGGGGGAAGTGAGGGCATCAAAAACCGCCTGGAAAGGCATGGTAATGTTGACTACAGGAAGAATCCCAAAGAAGTTGGGTGAATTGAAGATGCTGATCTATCAGGCAGATTCGAAGAATTCGAATTCGGCTACTCTAAGCCATTAGGCTCCCGACGGCCAGATCCATACTCACGCCTATCGAGTTAAATCCACGTGACTCCATACCCCTCCCGCCTGACCATAAACCCTTTGGGCGGCAGCGGCGAGTTGACGCGGAAACTGTCAAGGGGTCGAGGTAAGGGTTGGTTAGCTATTAGAGGGAGATCAAGTCACCGTAAAGTATAAATCCCAACAAGGTTGCGCTTTCCATCGTCCGACGGTCGTAAGCATCGACGAGCTTTACGGTACCCTACTGGCCCCGACCGGCCGGACCATCCTGGGAGAGTAGGCATCAGACATGATGTGAAGACGTGACGCGTCTGCAATCCCATCCTTGCATCATCCTCGCGTCCCGGTCAAGTTTCACTCTCATTTCCTTGCATATCGTTGCGGCTCAGAACAACAAACACCGACAGGAGAACGACAAACAACGATAGTCAACCGTGAAGATGTCCAACACCTCCGACAATGAGACCGAGTACCCAGGTCGGGAGAGCTTGGAGATCACCAACGCTGAGGACAACCAATTCCCATCACGGGAATGTGTCTTCCCGTCATTCAAGGTATACTGCATAACTGGTGAGCTGGCCATTCTCTCCCATCGACGTCCACTCAGTCCTTAGATGCCGACACAACCAAGTGGGACACCCCTCTTTGTTTCAGACGACATCCTCCAGTCCATTGGTCTGGTCTATCATCCCCGCTAACTGTGTCCTCGTCTGTACCACCTGCAAGGAGGGTGTCCAGCCATCCGCAATCCCGGCTCATCTCAACAAGAAGCATGAGATCGTCATTGTCACGATCGCATATCGAACAACGACGGCAAAACCACGTTTTCGCCATATCGCCGAGAGTCGCACATCACAGGACGCCCAAAAACGGCAACCCGCGTTCTTTCGGCCTCATTGCGTTCCGAACCCCAAGATTGCCGAGATTCACCTTTTGCGCCACTGCAGAGATCGAGATGTGATGTTTGGAAGACGAGACACGGAACACAAAGCTATGGAAGTATATAGGTACTATAGATCGCTGAGGGATAGCCTCAGCGATTCGAGATTGAAGTCATTGAAGTCATTGGAGTCATTGAAGTCATTAAAGTCATTGAAGTCATTTCGTAGTATACCCCCTTGTCTTAGTCTTTGCATCGATAGCGCTACCCGACCAGTGCCTACTTCGGCTACGTTCTCATACGTCCCCGACAGTACCTTGGACGCTGAACCCTCTTTGCCTATCAATCGCCACATTCGGCCACGATCGCTAGTCGTAGGAGTTGGACGTCGGGCCTTATCACTGGTCGGCGTAGCACCCTGACAGTCATCCCCATCAGCAGTGACCCAGCCATCCTCCCAGCTGGCATACCCCATCGTCCAATCCCTCACGTCATCCAATGCCCTCACTGCCGGTACATTGCCATTCAGAGCAGCAGCATGGCCGTGCACATGTCCATTGTCCACCGTGGGTGTGTATCCAGTCCCGAAAACTGTCTCCTGCCAGCGTTTCTGGCCAGACTCTACATGGGCCTTTTCTGGCGTCACTCCATCCACCGGCACAACAGCGGCCAACAATCTCTGGCTCGGGGCTCAGACACACATCCCATCTCTCAACCATCAACTCACCAAGCTGGATGACCGGGATATGACCCCAATCTTACGCAAGTACCGGTGGCATGAGCTGCTGTCTGGGGTGGGATCTACCGGACAAGACATCAAGACGCTCACATCCCTTTTCCTCTTCCTTCTCCGGGCAACCATCTCACCCGATGCTCAATACCCGGTCACTATTGACCGTCATTTGGAGGATGCCATCAGTCCACTTGACTTAGTACTGCCATCTGCAGGCTGCCATCTGCAGGACAACACGGTTGACATTCAGGTCATCTTCCGCATCATCATTAGCCTTCTCCAACAATCCCCACCCAATGCTCACCGGCAGCAGTTTACGTACCCGTTACTGTCCTTCATTGTAGTTGCTGCTGCCCGGCGGCCTGATGCTGCATTTGCCCGTCCTGATGACTTGATCCGTCTCCTTGCCAAGATTCAGTGGACCATCCTTCATCTCTCAACGATGTACAGTCCTCTCGCGCACTTCCATCCCAATTCTTGCAGCCCCTCATCCAAGCGCTGCTCCCTCATCGCCATCGATAGCCCACTCGTCGCCGCCTTCAACCTCTGGCAGCTATATCCCGCCATATCTCGTCCGACCGCTATTGGGACCTACCCCAAGATCATGGCCAACAGCTAGCACCCCTCCTTTTACTTCCACTCTATCCAGGCGCTCCTGGGAACGCGGCGTTCGGCATCAGCAAGCCTTCCGAATGTCTCATCCCCAGCTAGTTTGTCTTGTCGCATATCTCGACCTCGATCCCGTCCTTCAGTCTAAGAATGGTAAGCCCCAGGCCTGCCCCCTCTATCAGATAGGCGTCTTCATCTATCGGATGGCTCATGGACACACCCTGAACGTCATAGAGCGCACATTCCAAGTTTCGAGTTTGTCCTTCCCTTCCGCCGTCAGTTCAAGCTTATCTGAGTTGTAGAGGGTTCTGTCTATGTTTGGACCGGTAGATACGTCATAGCGCTCCTCGGCCAGCGCTCTCGCTTCATATCGTGGCCAACAGCCCGCCAGAGGAACGACATCAAGTTCAGCTTTTTGGAGGAATACGGCATTCTTCGATGTGTTGGCGTTGTCGACGGGGTTCCATGTCAACCTAGCTACTGGCCCGGCAAGGGACAACGCTGGCGCTTTCCACAGTCGCAAGTAGCGCTAAGGCTACAACACTCTCGGTGTTATAGACGACCCCAGGCGCTTTCGCTACCTCCCTTATGGATACCCAGCGTCTTCGAGTGACATGCGTGTTCAACATGCCACCAAGCCTCTGAACCCACCGAGACACGCATTTGTCCATCAAGAAATACCTGCTAGCAGACTCTGAGTTCACCGCATCCAATCAGATGGTCCCCCATGTTCAGAAACACGTCTGGGAATACGATTATGCGAGGGCGTCCAGCATACTTCAACATCGTCGCTGCGACAATGCGCTATCAAGTTGAGCAGCAATTGGCATACTCAAGTCGTGCTGAACTGTTGAATAACCAGGTTCATATGCAATGGTAAAAACGCATGACTACTAAGATGTATTCATATAAACGCGAACGCGCGAAACGCCTGTACCCTGAACCAGCCATCTTTAACACTCCCACTCAGTCGTG
>JAABUK010013090.1_pt1 | contig 10433 bp, 13 predicted proteins | sample 5559141 | NCBI WGS metagenome assembly JAABUK01 (sample SAMN10711869, study PRJNA513367) | rock metagenome | isolation source: Antarctica rocks | place: Antarctica: Victoria Land, Pudding Butte nord | collected 2016-01-03 | reverse complement strand
TCAGGGTGACAAATATTGGGCAGCTGGCTTGCTCTGCTGCACAAGGTCGAGTTCATGTTGTGCCGCTGCTGCTATCTGTGCAAAGTCGACATTGGTGTACTGCTGCCAGAATCCACACTTGTTCCACTGGGCTGTGGGAAAGGCCGGACTGGCCACTCCATGCAGGATGCGAGCAGTTGCTCTGCCAGTCAGGTGACACCCCTACAAGCGGCCAAACTGTCTCGGCATGTGGCCAGTCCTTTTGGAAATCTCAGGTATAATGCCACTCAACCCTCTCTTGCACTCTGTTGTCCTGCTGCCTGATGCTCAGGGACTCACGACTCATCAGTTGAAGCCCAGCAAGAAGCACAGCCAGGATAAGAAACCTCTCTCATGACATGGCTCTAGCACAATGCAAGATGAGCACTTCATTGCACCCTCAGGCATGGTCCACATTCTCCCGCGCAGGATTACGCTTCAGACCTTGGTTCATACACACAATTGGCACAGCAGGGAGTTGGGATGACATTGCACCACTTGGCATGACCTGACTGAGGCCCTGCTTGGCACCTCTTGTCATGAAGAGCATGACTCATGCTCTTGAGAACCTTTGAAACTGAGTTGACTGCATGATTCAGGACACAAAGGCTAGTGCAACCAGTCAGCAAGCAGTTGGGTCCTGGGAGGCTGCAGGCATAGAGCTGAACATACAAGGAAGCACTGCCGCAATCATTGGTCAGCTCAGAAAGGACATGCAGCAGAAAACAAGCTGGGGGGGGGGCGGGTGCAGTCTTTCAATGCTTACTGGTTTGTGGCGGTCTGTCCATGCCATCAGTGCACGGATGTCCATCCTCAGAGTTGAAGCTGACTTCTTGACCGGCAAGGTAGGCAGGCCTGCAAGCAAACAGCAATCAGGGGACTTCGTTAGCATGACCATTGTCACAAGCACATGCAAGGGTCTCACAATGGTCAAGCTTCATGCGCAACACAAATCATGACGCTTGCCTAAATGTCTTGATCCCTCAACTGCACTGATTGACAAAGGCGAGACAGGAAAACACAGAGAAGAATAACACCTTTTGGCGTCAATTTAATGACAAGCCATATACTATACTGGGCTATCCAGGAGTCAGTCAGTGTAGATTTGAACAGTAATACTCTTTCAACAAGCCTCGTGTGTGTGAGAGGCATGCTTCACGAGCCTGGCATCAGCCATGGGGCAAATCATGTGGGCATGTACGCACAATCAGGTTTGAGGCATTCACCACCAGATGTCATGTCACAGCAAGCTAGGACTTACAGACTGGCCGAATGGCATTGCGACATGAGTCCTGTCAAACATGTATGCATGCTTCTGGGAGTATGTTGTAACTTGCAGTATGAACATGGGTGAGGGTGTGTAAGGGAACACATGAGCAGCAACAACACCCCACCTTCCAGCGTCACCTCTTGCTCAGACTCAAAGTATGTGGAGATCTGTCGCCGTAAACACTGCTCCTGCGGCCTCGCTTCACCCTGCAGATTGGCATCAAGGCTACCGGCTGTTCATACTCATCAGTAGACAAAATTTCATTCTATCCATACTTTTGCGTCACAGATTTGATCATACTCATCAGTAGACAAAATTTCATTCTATCCATACTTGTACGTAAAAGATTTGATAAGTCAAAAAGAAGTAGTAGCATGCTGTTCAGTGGTCATACTGCAGCAGAATGGCCTCTGTCAGTGCTTGACGAGGCTTGCTGCTGTGAGACGAAAAGAAAAGACTACGCCTTGTCTTTGGTGTCAATTTAGTAGTAGACCGGGCTGCCCAGTGCACTGCTGTGAGACAACACAAGTCAGCAGTAGCATCAGTGTCAAATGTCTTTTGCTTGCAACCTAATGGGTGGGAGCTCAGACGTACTTTGCTCTCTGCGTAGAGGCTGTATATGGTCAAGAGCATGTTGCCAATCAAGAGCAAGTAGCCGTGGTGCTCTCTGTCTGCAGAACTGCCTCTAGAGGATATGCTCTGAAGACAGACACAAGTCACAAACTGGGCTCCATACATGTAGACTTGCGCGCAAGGAGTAGTACCCAAGTAGTACCTGCCGCCATAAGGCTGTGGGCAGCAGCAGCTGCAGCAGCAAAGGAACAGTAGGCCACATCTAGCCTGGTTGATTTGAACCTTCTTATCACTTACAAGAGCAACAGACACTGAATTCTGGTGTACTCAAACAGGTGCTGGCGACCATCCTTTTGGGTTGGACATCACTGCTAGACACCAAAAGGCCCTGAGCATTCAGCCCTCCATAATAGGGAATAGTACCTGAGTGCCTGCGGCCACAAGGCTGCCAGCAGCAGCAGCAAAGGAACAGTAGGCCACATCTAGCCTGTGAGCCTGCTGCTTGCTGACTATACCATGCCTGTGTGAGATGGCCTCAGCCAGCTGCTGCATGTCATCAGGCTTGCGCTTCACCACAAAGGCCAGAGCTGTCTGCTTGGACACCTCAAAGCGCAGCTCGTCGGTCACTGCCAGTGCTTGCAGCGCCTTCATGACCTGCAGTTATATTTGCATTGAGTTGTGATAGGCCTATTGTACATGGCACACGCTGAAGGTTGCCAAAACAACATTCCTGCCGAGGCTAAGGCCCTACCCCATACAGGGGGCAGCAGCTCTTGATGATGGCTCTTGGTGATATCGCCTTCATGACCTGGAAAGCTGCAGCTGTGATGCAGTGATCAAGATAGGCCTGTCTGTTTCATGACACAAAAAGTTGATGTTGCGCAAAGGCTGCAGCCTGAGTGAAGGTCCTAGCATGTACTAGGAGATGTGGATAGATCCACAGCGCTGTGATTGCTTGGCATCCTTGGTCAGCGGACCTACTGGCAGCTGAATCAGACATCAAGTCTTCACAATGCTTTCTACTGTAGGCATGTTTCTGTAAGCATGCTCTGCATTGCTGCTATGCCGCCAAAGCTCCAGACACAACACCCCAAATGCATCACGATCATGACACACAGGCTATACGGCAAGCCTCTCAAAGCAATGCGCCATCAACAACGCACTACAACAGCCTGTACTCACTACACACCCACAGCTACAAGAACAGACGCGATGTGTGGCGCTTCCAAGTTGGTTTAGTCTCACACCGACAGCCTATGTTCATTGCACATTCATAGCTGCAAAAGCAATTGCTCTGAGTGATTTTTTTCATACAGCTGAGTCTCACAGCGATAGCTGATGCTCGGTATGTGCCCACAGCTGCAACAGCAATTGCTCTGTGTGATGCTGTTAATGCAGCTGAGTCTCACCAGGGCAGCAGGCATGCTGGCGGCGTTCATGAGGTCCACAGTGGCTGCTGTGTAGCAGCCCTTGCGCTGTTGGGGGCGCACTTGCAGCAGGGCTCTGATGATGGCGTGTTCGGCTGCCAGCTTGTGGGCAGCTGTGTTGTAGAAGGAGACAGACACACTGACACCGGTGGTGGGGAGCACCTGGATGAGGGGGTCACTGTCGGCCTGCAAGACAGAACCTCATGCTTGGAGGCAGGGGTTTGTGTACCCTCAGGTGAAGGCGTGAGTGCAGAAGGTACAATGAATGAATGAGTGCATGGATGGATGCATGGATGCATGGATGGATGGATGGATGGATGGATGGATGGATGCGTAAATGCATGCGTGAATGCAAGAATGTATGATTGATTGAATGATTGAATGAATGAATGAATGAATGAATGAAGGAATGATTGATTGAATGAATGAGTGCATGCATGAATGAATGAATGAATGAATGAATGAATGCATGCATGCATGCAAACACTGTGTCCATGTACATTCAAGAAGTTTGTGCGCTGCTGCATTACTCTACAGCCAGCAGCCAGGCTTTTGCAAACTCATTCACAATTTTTGCAATTCTTTTTGTGGGCAGTGGCCGTGCAAATGAGCAGGGTCTGGTCAACTGAGCATGCCTTGATTGAAATTCGAGGCTCATCCAAAGTTGACAGCTGATGCTGACAGCATCAGCAAAGATCAACCCATACCTCCAAGTAACTCAGCAGAGTCTCCATCACCTCCTGCTTCATGTCACACTCCTCAGCAACCCTAGCCACATCCAACATCCCATACCCGGGCTTGGTTCCCTGTTCCGCCCCTGCCTCATAGTCTGGATTCTGGTCGAAGATTGCCTCCAGGAAGGCTAGAGCATTGCTGGATTCGATGCCGTCAGAGTGGGCAAGAGAGCGCAGTCGCAGGAAGTCTGCGTCATCCAAAAAGAGGTGGCAGTAGGACTCTGAGCCATCTCGCCCTGCCCTCCCAATCTGCAGTGCAGCATTTGGATGTTACTCTGCTGGATATCTTTTCAAGAAACCACACTCCTATTTTAGCTCCAAAACGATCCACAGAGCCATATCGCCCTGCCCTTCCAATCTGCAGTGCAGCAGGTTGGTGACAACTAAAAACCTTTTCAACGCCAAAACGTCTATTTTGGTTCAGAAACATCCATTTTACAGAAATCTAAACTAATTTTGGGTAGTAAAAATGCCCTGCCCTTCCAATCTGCAGAGCAAAAGATTGATGTTGCTTAGCTGAATAGCTTTTCAATACCACAACTCCTATTCCAGTTCAGAAACGTCCATTCCACACAGCCGTCTTGCCCTGCCCTTCCAATCTGCAGTGCAGACGAATGATGACAACTAAACACCTTTTCAACGCCAAAACATCTGTTATGATTCAGAATCATCCATTCCACAGCAGTCTAAAATCATATGGGATAGTAAAAACGCCCTGCCCTTCCAAGCTGCCGTGCAACAGGTTGATGTTGCTCTGCTGAATATCTTTTCAATATCACAACTCCTATCTCAGTTCAGAAACATCCATTCCACAGAGCCATCTCAGCCTGCCCTGCCAATCTGCAGTGCAATCTGCAATGTGATATTCTACTTAGCTAAAATTATGTTCAATACCAAAACGTCTATTTTGACTCGGATCGTCCATTCCACAGCAGAAGTGCAAATTCAGAAGGAAAAACACGTTGCTACATTGGGGGAATGTTTTAGCTCTCGCAGAAAATGGTGCAGCGAAGGTGAATAGAGAAGAGCATTGCTGGCTTTTGATGCATTGAGCAGAGCAGAGCGCATTGCAAGAAGAGGTCAGCATACTTGGTAGAACTGTGACAGTAGGAACAGCAGATCTGAAGCCAGCAGTTGACTGTTTGCCAAACAGCTGTTGGACGTTGGGCTATCAGGTTCTGGGCACTCATGTCTGCATTTCAGCCCTAAATGCTGTTTAACCCTGAATGCTGCTCACCCACTCACAGCATGTGACATAGCGTCCAGAAAGCTGTGTCATCATTGGTCTTGTTCATTGGCAGGAATATGCTGTGGAAAAAAGAAGAAGAAAAAACCCTGACTGAAGAAAACCCTGATCGAAGAAAACCCTGACCGAAAAAAAGCCTGACCAAAGAAGATTCTCATGTCAGCAGATCACCTGCTGGACATACTCCTCCAAGCTCCTTGGTAGGGTCATGTGCACGACCCCCCTGACCCCCTGGGCGTCCACCCCCATGCCAAACGCCACTGTAGCCACCACGACCTTGATCTTGCCAGCACAAAAGGACAGCTGGATCTGCTCTCTGTCCTGCAGGTTTTGCCATGTCTCAATTTCTGTCTGCTGTGCATTAGTGTAATGGTAATCACAGTGCTCTCCAGCTCATGGTGATCTTGGTATATGCAGGACAAATCTTGTCTCTCTGCTGTGCATTGCTGACACAAAACGGAACAAGATGTGATCCATTATGATAATAATGTTCCCATACTGCACACCTGTAATGACTGTCAGAGACGTGGTCTCACACAAGCTTAGCGTGGGGGGTGCAGCAACGTAGCACACCTACATCTCACAGGGTGATGCTTTGCCTATAGCATGATGCAGCACACACTTAAGTCTGCAAAGTGAACCTGTCTCAGATCTGCCAATGCAGTTTGCAGGTAACAGCTCTGTCAAACGCAGGTATTGCAGCAAAGCAGTCCTAGCCACTGCAAAACAGAAAGAATCTACCTTGAAGGACTTGCCAGCATGATAGCTGAGGGCACTGATGCCCTGAGAGTACAGGTACTGTGCAATCTCATCAGCCTGGGACTGAAAGGTGCAGTACACAATGACTGAAGCCACGCTTTGCAGGGGCTCCTGCTGCAGCAGCTTCAGGGCAGCTCTCTTGCTGGCTCCCCCTGCAGACCCTGCACTTGCAAACACTGGGTCAGACTAACAATAATAATAAATAATTCAGACTCTTTCCAGCTTATGTTGAGCTAGCGACATGCAGGGTCAGATTGGTAAAGTTTCATGCTATACAAGCTTGACCAACACCCAGTGTAACAGGCTGATTTGGCTTCAGAACAGTCCTTGTGCTGGGCGCTCCCAGCAGATCCTGCACTGGCAAAAAACTGGGTCAGAATGGTAAAGCCCCAAGCTGTTTAGGCTTGACTACGGCCCATTGTAACAAGCTGATTTGGTGTCAGCAACTTCAGAAGAGCCCTTGTGCTGCGCTCCTGCCTGCAGACCCTGCACTGGCAAATGTAGGGTCAACCTGGTAGAGCCCTAAGCTACTTGGTGTCGGCCCGTACTACATTGTAACAAGCTGTTTTTGCGGCAGCACTTCATAAGTAACTCCTGATGTGCTGTAACAGATGCAGAACGGCCCTTTTGCTTGCTGCCCCTGGGGATCCTGCACTTGACAAGTGGGTTCAGATTGGCAAAGCCCCAAGCTTTATTGTCAGAAAAGCAGAGCCCCTGGTCTGTTGCGTCGTCGTACATCCGGTGTGGTAAGCTGTATTTGCAGCAGCAGCTTCCAAACAATTGTCTTTGTGCTCTGACTCCTGGCCCTTCAACAATTCGAGTAAGGCCAGGCTAAGCCACAAAAGCAATAGATTAACTGTGTTAAAAAAGTCAACGCAAAAGAAGACCCTCCCATCCAGCAGCTGTATGCAGGGAGGACCAGATTGAGATAATTGCAGAGGCTGCCGAATGTGCCAAGGAGTGCCACAAGCTGTCACATACATAGATACTACTTTTGAGACCACTTTCTATCGGCATGTCTCCAAATGCACATGCATGTCCTCTCCTTACAAACATGACAGTCTGGCACACCAGGAAAGGTGCTCACAGCTGCTGCTCATGCACAGCAGTGCATCACCATGCATACTATGTTGTTTTGACAGTCATCATGCAAAGCATTTTGAGATCATGCATGCTGCGGTCCTCGAAAATCAACGCGCACAGCAGTGCAATGTCATGCATGCTGTGGTTCTGGAGTGTGATTCTGAACAGTCCTCATGCACCAAACTGCATTGCAGTCTGGACAATCATTATGCAAAGACACTCTGCAAGCAGCAACAGCAACAAAAGACAGCCGGACCTCCATTGAAGTGGGTCACTGAGAGCCGCAGGTTGTCACGCACAGTGCTGTCACGAACAACGTTGTGGGCATGGATGTGGAGCACTTGGGTGACGTCAGCTTCTGTGGCTTTGGTTGCTGTTGCAGTTAGGGCCAGCACACAGCGGCACCGCACCTTCTGCTCCAGCATGTGACCCAGGCGGAAGTATGCAGACCTGCAATGCCATTATTAATAACGATAAGAGTATGAATGACAACAACAGCAATCATGACCACAACGACAACAATCACAAATGTAATGATGATGATAATAATTGTGATGATAATAAGAAGAATAATAATAATAATAATAATAATGCTAATAATACTAATATCGCTCTCCAGCTCATGATGAGCTGAGTACATGTGGGACAAGTCTTGTCACTCCAAAGCAGTCTGTCTTGCGCATCTCGGTGAGGCCACTGTGGTATTGCTGCACTGCCCTGCATGCTGTGTATATCTCTTGTGTTTCACGGACATACGACCATCATGCTTTCTATCTAGAGCTGGTTTGCTGACTGTGTAGAGGTACACTGGAAGCTGCATCCTAGGATGTGAGAAAATGGTGGATCACTTGCACACGCACATACACGCAAGGACAGATCCAGACACCCACACACATGTGTCATCATACTTTCTGTCCAAGTGTCTGGACATGAAGAAAAGCAGCGTTCCGAATGTACTCCAAAGAAGAAGAAGAACAGCGGCAGGCTTGCCTGAAGTTGTGGCCCCATTCAGCGACACAGTGGGCCTCATCCACACACACCAGGGGCAGGGGCATGAGCGGGGTGAGGGCCTCCAGCAGCATTGCGCTGTGCAATCGCTCTGGGGCCACATACAACACCCTCAGCCTGCCTGCCTGCACCAGTTGCACGTGCTGTATGTTGTGCCGAGTGCGTGGCATTTGTCATGTGGAACGGAGACACCAGAATGTGAGGTCTCTTTCACACACATGTGTTGTGTTGTGCCCCCGCTTATAGGGGTCCGTAGCCACACGGGTTGTGGATGCCATGGGGTGAGGTGTCTTTCAGCAGCAAATGGAGGAGGCTTGAGGGGGAAGCTGGAGGCTTGAGGGGGAAGCTGACGGCTTGAGGGGGAAGCTGAAGGGGAGGAAGGCGGGAGGGGGGGAAGGCGGGAGGGGAGAAAGGCTGGAAGGGAGAAAGGCTTGAGGGGGGAAAGGCTCGACAGGAGACAGGTTGGAGGAGGCAAAGGCTGGAGGGGAGGAAGGCAAAGGGAAGAAGGGCATGATTGGAGAAAGGCTTTGAGGAAGAAGGGCATGAGGGGCATCAGCACGTCCAGCAGAATAGCAACAAGCCCTCGTTTCTCTGGCTGGACCTTGACAAGAACCAAACATGTCATGAAGGACATGGCTGATGCTTTCCACCGCCTAGAACAGGGAACAGCAGGCAGAGTGTCAAAAGATGGATCCAGAAGAAGCTCAAGGAATATGCTGGATTGTGAGGGATATGTTGCATTCTGAGTGTCACACTAGGATTTGAGGTCCCTGACACCCTTCAGCTGCTTTTTGTGCACATTAAATCCTGGCTGACATCTCAAAGACAAATTTCTCACTAGCACAAGAAGCTATTTGAATGGTCTATCTGTGGAGAAGGGAGTTAAAATTGCTGAGAAGGACAACGAAGCAGGCAGCGTGGCATGAAGTTATAAAACAGTATCGTGAACTCCAAGCTTCAGACCATATCAACGCATGTTTGTGTGACTTTGCTAGCTGACTGTTAGGACCTCAAACAGGGAGCTTCTCAGGATTGTACATTACCTGAACCTAGGGGCAAACGTATCTTTGATGAGTAAATGTGGAAAAGCTTGAGCAGCTGAATTAAGGAAGGAATAAAAGCACAAACAAACAGATAGAAGGACAAATGGACAGACGGACGTATGAATGATTGTACCTTGAGGTCTGTGAGTACTTGCATGGCCTCCTGTTTGCTCTGGCCCCCCCACAGCATGGCGGCGGGTAGGTGGGGGGGTAGGCGAGCCAGCTGGTCCCGCATCAAAGCAATGAGAGGTGATACCACTAGGCTTGTTCCTCCCAGCAAAAGCGCAGGCAGCTGATAGCACAGAGACTTACCAGACCCTGCAAAGCGTCAACCGCTAAGGTGTCTGTACAAAGGTAGCAACAGCTGCTTCAGGTCCAGATGGTGCTGCTGTCACAGCAGTAGTCCCTTCCTTACAGGCCGTCCGAGACACGCAAGATCTATGCTCTTGGTGTTGAGCACCGCGACAAGTCAAAGTGAAATTGGACGATGCATTGTCTCAACAGCGCTTCCTGCGGTGACCAGACTTGCTGGCTGGCTGAAGCATTGTAATCTCCCTTTGTCTCTCTTTCTCTTTCTTGTTCCAAGCCTCAGGACAGCGCCAAACCCAGAGTTCAAAGACCTCAAGGTCTAGAGACAGCCCACCCACCCTATCATAAGCTGTTAACAGTAATCACAATAATAATAATAATAATCTTAAGCTGTTGATAATACTACTAAAAATAATAATAATAATAAGTATAATGACAATGACAATGGTAATAGGAATAATATTGCGAATGATAATGATAATGATAACATAAACAATAAGGATAATGATGATGATAAAATACAACAATAACAATAATAAGGTGTTGAGGCAGCCCACCTGTGGGCAAGACAGCTAGGGTGGAGTGGCCATCCAGCACCCTGCGCACCACCTCCAGCTGCTGCCCTCTAAACGTCGCATACCCAAAGGCAGTTCTCAGACAGCCTGCCAGTACATCGTCTGTAAGCCCTGCCAGTGGCGGCGGCTCAAAGGGAGGCAGGTCTCTGGACAGGTGCAGGTTGCTACTGATGCTGGGGTGGATGGTAGGGGTTGGCCTGGGGGCCAGGGGGGCTGCCTCAGCATCACTGCCGCTGCCATCTGGGATTGCCTGCAGGCATAGGCAATACAGTAAGTTTTGCTCTGGGTGACGCTTGAGCAGGTTTTTGAGGAGAGTATTGCACAACTAGATGAGAAGTGAGAGACGAACAAGCAGAAGCAGAGGCAGGAAGGGGGAGGGGAATGGGTT
>JAABUK010013088.1_pt1 | contig 10435 bp, 7 predicted proteins | sample 5559141 | NCBI WGS metagenome assembly JAABUK01 (sample SAMN10711869, study PRJNA513367) | rock metagenome | isolation source: Antarctica rocks | place: Antarctica: Victoria Land, Pudding Butte nord | collected 2016-01-03 | reverse complement strand
CGACAGGTGCTGACCCTTGCCGCCTTCGTCGTGGCATTCCTGTTCCCGTTCACCCAAAAGGGTTCGGACGCCAACATGTCGATCGCGACGCAGGTGCTGATCTTCGCAGCCACGGCTTTGGGGCTCAATATCGTCGTCGGTCTCGCCGGCCTGCTCGACCTGGGATACATCGCCTTCCTGGGCTCCGGTGCGTACGTCGCGGCGATGCTGTCCACCTCCACGTTCGCCACGATCGGCTGGAAGCCGCCGTTCCTCGTCGTCGTCCTGGTCGGCGCGTGCGTGTCGGCCACGCTGGGCCTGATCATCGGCACCCCGACCCTGCGGGTATCCGGGGACTACCTGGCCATCGTCACCCTCGCCTTCGGCGAGATCTTCCGCTTGGCGATGTTCAACCTCGACGGCGACAACGGGCCCAACCTCACCCACGGGCCCAACGGCATACCCGGCATACCTGACCTGAGTGTCGGCGGGTTCAACTTCGGCGACACCCATGCGGTCTTCGGGGTACAGCTGGCCCGGTTCTCCAACTACTACTTCCTGCTGCTACTGCTCATCGGGTTCGTCATCACGGTGTTCTCGCGGCTGAACAACAGCCGGATCGGGCGCGGCTGGGTGGCGATCCGTGAAGACGAGAAGGCGGCCGAGGCGATGGGGGTCAACGTCTTCGGGCTCAAGCTGCTCGCCTTCGCCGGTGGCGCCTTCCTCGCGGGGCTGGCCGGCACGATCAAGGCGCACCAGGACGTGTCGGTGAGCCCGGACCAGTACGTCTTCCTGGAGTCGGCCTTCCTGCTCGCAGCGATCGTCCTCGGCGGTATGGGCACCATCGCCGGGGTCCTGATCGGGGCCACCATCTTGAAGCTCCTGCCGGAGAAGCTGCGCTTCTTCTCCGAGTACCGCCTGATGATCTTCGGCCTGCTGCTCGTGCTGATGATGCGCTACCGGCCGGAGGGGCTGGTCGCGAGCAGGCGCCGGAAGCTCGAATTCCACGAAGAGGACGAGGAGCTGGCAAGGGACATCGGCGGCCGGATCGTGCAGGAGGCATCGTGAGCACCGCAGCCGGCGCGCCGGGGATCGCGCCGCACCTGGCCCCGCCGGGCTCGCCGGTCCTGCAGGCCGACGGCGTCGTGATGCGCTTCGGCGGCCTGACGGCGGTCAACCGGGTCAGCATGACAGTCCACGAGGGCGAGATCGTCGGGCTGATCGGCCCCAACGGGGCGGGCAAGACCACCTTCTTCAACTGCCTCACCGGGCTGTACAAACCCACCGACGGCGAGGTCCGCTTCGCCGGGACCGTCCTGCCGCCCAAGCCCCGAGCGGTCGTCAAGGCCGGTATGGCGCGCACGTTCCAGAACATCCGCCTGTTCGGCAACATGACCGCCCTCGAGAACGTGATGGTGGGGCGCTACTGCCGCACCAGCTCCGGCGCGCTGACCTCGATCCTTCGCGGACCGAAGTTCCGGCGCGAGGAGGAGGCGACCCGGGACAAGGCCCAGGAGCTGCTCGACTTCGTCGGCCTCGGCCGGAGCACCGAGCTACTCGCCCGCAACCTGCCGTACGGCGACCAGCGGCGCCTCGAGATCGCCCGCGCCCTGGCGACGGAACCGCAGCTGGTGCTGCTGGACGAGCCGACGGCCGGGATGAACCCGCTCGAGACGCGCCAGGCGAGCGACCTGATCTTCCGGATCCGCGACAGCGGCCTGGCGGTCGTGGTGATCGAGCACGACATGCGGTTCATCTTCAACCTCTGCGACCGCGTCCTGTGCCTCGTGCGCGGCGAGACCCTGATCGAGGGGACGCCCGGCGAGGTGCAGTCCGACCCGCGGGTCATTGAGGCCTACATCGGCACCGGTACGGAGCTGGACGAGCTGACCGAGGAAGGCCCCGCGGGCGCCGGGGCCGACGATTCGGCGAGCAGCTCATGAGCATGCTGGAGATCAAGGACCTGCAGATCGCCTACGGCAAGATCCTGGCGGTCAAGAAGATCAGCTTCACCGTCGGCGAAGGTGAAGTGGTCACCCTGATCGGGACCAACGGCGCCGGCAAGACCACCACCTTGCGCACGATCTCCGGCCTGCTGCGCCCGGTCGGCGGGGAGATCCTGTTCCAGGGCGAGCCGATCCATGACGTTCCGGCGCACCAGATCGTCTCGCTCGGCCTGGCGCACTCCCCCGAGGGACGGCGGATCTTCCCCCGGCTGTCTGTGGAGGAGAACCTCCTCCTGGGGGCGTTCTCGCGCAAGGACGGTGAGATCGACGCCGACCTGCAGCAGTCCTACGAGCTGTTCCCGATCCTGGCCGAGCGCCGCAAGCAGCCGGCGGGCACCTTCTCCGGCGGGGAGCAGCAGATGCTGGCGATGGGCCGGGCCATGATGAGCCGGCCGAAGCTGCTGATGCTCGACGAGCCGTCGATGGGGCTGTCGCCGCTGATGATGACGCGGGTCATGCAGACGGTACGCACGCTGCAGCGCCAGGGCACGACGATCCTGCTCGTCGAGCAGAACGCGCAGGCAGCGCTCAGCCTGGCGGACAAGGGCTACGTCCTGGAGGTCGGCAAGATCGTCCTCAGCGGCACCGGCAAGGAGCTCATGGTCAACGACGAGGTACGCAAGGCCTACCTCGGCGAGGACTGACCGCCGCCCCTCAGCCGGAAGCTCGACGCGCGGCCGCTGACCGAGTCCTCGCCGTGCCGGCGTTCCGGGTGGCCGCCTTGGCAGCCTTCGCCGGTGCCGACGTATTGGTCGCCGTACTTGTCGTGGCTGTTCTCTTGGTGGCTGCTGTTTTCTTAGCTGCTGCTTTCGTAGGCGCTGCCTTCGTGGGGGCCGCCCGACCTGCCCGCGCCTTTGCGGTAGCCGCCTGCGTGATCGGTCCCTTCGCGACTGGCCGCTCCGGGACCGGCCCGCTCGTGCCGGGCGGCCGGATCGGCGTACGGGCGGTCCGGTCCAGGATCGGCGCGAGGTAGCGCCCCGTGTGGCTGGCGGCGACCCCGGCCACGCGCTCGGGCGTACCTTCGGCCACGAGGGACCCGCCGCCCCCGCCGCCCTCGGGGCCCATGTCGATGATCCAGTCGGCGCTCTTGATCACGTCGAGGTTGTGCTCGATCACGATGACGGTGTTGCCCTTGTCGACCAGGCCCTGCAGCACGTCCAGGAGCTTGCGGATGTCCTCGAAGTGCAGGCCGGTCGTCGGCTCGTCCAAGACGTAGACGGTGCGGCCGGTCGAGCGCTTCTGCAACTCGCTCGCCAGCTTGACGCGCTGGGCCTCGCCGCCGGACAGGGTCGGCGCGGGCTGGCCCAGCCGGACGTAACCGAGACCCACGTCGGCCAACGTGCGCAGGTGCCGAGCGATCGCCGGCACCGCGGCGAAGAACTCGCTCGCCTCCTCGATCGGCATGTCCAACACGTCGGCGATGGTCTTGCCCTTGAAATGCACCTCGAGCGTCTCGCGGTTGTAGCGAGCGCCGTGGCACACCTCGCAGGGCACGTAGACATCGGGCAGGAAGTTCATCTCGATCTTGATCGTCCCGTCGCCGGAGCAGGCGTCGCACCGACCGCCCTTGACGTTGAACGAGAACCGACCAGGCAGGTAGCCCCGGATCTTGGCCTCGGTCGTTTCGGCGAACAGGGTGCGCATGTGGTTGAAGACGCCGGTGTACGTCGCCGGATTGCTCCGCGGGGTTCGCCCGATCGGGCTCTGGTCGACGTGCACGACCTTGTCCAGGTGCTGCAGGCCAGTGACCGTCTTGTGCCGGCCCGGCACGTGGCGTGCGCCGTTCAGCTTGTTGGCGAGCACGTTGTAAAGAATGTCGTTGACCAGCGTCGACTTGCCCGAGCCCGAGACACCGGTAACCGCCACCAGGTTGCCGAGGGGGAAGCTGGCATCGACATCGTGCAGGTTGTGCTCCCGCGCGCCGACGACGGAGACGGTGCGGCCGTCCTGCGGCCGGCGGAGCGCCGGAATCGGGATCTCGCGGCGACCGGAGAGGTACTCCCCCGTGATGGAGTCGGGGTGGTCGAGCAGCTCCTTGACGGTGCCGGAGTGCACCACCTCGCCGCCGTGTTCGCCGGCTCCCGGCCCGATGTCGACCACCCAGTCGGCGTGGGCGATGGTGTCCTCGTCGTGCTCGACCACGATCAGCGTGTTTCCGAGATCGCGCAGCCGGGTCAGCGTCTCGATCAAGCGGCGGTTGTCGCGCTGGTGCAGCCCGATGCTCGGCTCGTCGAGCACGTAGAGAACGCCTACCAGGCCCGACCCGATCTGCGTCGCCAACCGGATCCGCTGCGCCTCGCCGCCGGACAACGTGCCAGACGGCCGGTCGAGGGACAGATAATCGAGCCCCACGTCGAGCAGGAAGCCGAGCCGGGCGTCGATCTCCTTGATCACCCGTTCGGCGATCTGCTGCTCGCGCTGAGTGAAGTCGACCTCGGCGAGGAACCTCGCACACTCCCGGATGGGCAGTGCGCACACTGCGGAGATGCTGAGGCCGCCGAGCAGCACCGCCAGCGACTCGGGCTTCAGCCTGGCGCCGCCGCACTGGGGGCACGGCACCTCCCGCATGAAGCCCTCGTAACGCTCGCGGCTCCACTCGGAGTCGGTCTCCGAGTGGCGGCGCCGCACGAAGGGCACCACGCCCTCGAAACCCGTGGTGTAGGAACGGTCCCGGCCGTATCGGTTGCGGTATTTCACGTGCACCCGGTAGTCCTGGCCGTAGAGCAGCGCCTCCGTCGCGCGCTCCGGAAGGGAGTGCCACGGCTTGTCGACGGAGAACGCCAGATCTTCGGCCAGCGCCTCGATCACCCGCAGGAAGTAGTCGGCGGAGCCCGACCCCTGAGCCCAGGGCGCGATCGCGCCGTCGCGGATCGACAGGTCCGGGTCGGGCACCAGCAGGTCGGGGTCGACCTCCAGTTCGGTGCCCAGGCCGGTGCACTTGGGGCAGGCGCCGAAGGGCGAGTTGAACGAAAAGGACCTCGGCTCGACCTCGTCCATCGAGAGCGGATGGTCGTTCGGGCAGGCCATCCGCTCGGAGTACCGCCGCTCCCGCTCGACCCCCTCGACGGCGTCGGCCGGGTCGACGTCGACGAAGTCCACGACCAGCACTCCGCCGGCGAGGGACAGGGCGGTCTCGACGGAGTCGGTCAGCCGGCGTTTGGCTCCCGGGTCCGAGCCCTTGGCGACCAGCCGGTCGACGACCACGTCGATCGAGTGCTTCTGCTGCTTCTCCAGGACCGGCGGCTCGGTCAGCGACACGACCGCACCGTCCACCCGGGCCCTCGAGAAGCCCTTGGTCTGCAGCTCGCCGAACAGGTCGACGTACTCGCCCTTGCGGGCGCGGACCACCGGCGCCAGGATCTGGAAGCGGGTGCGCTCGGGCAGCTCCAGCAGCCGGTCGACGATCTGTTGCGGCGTCTGCCGGGTGACCGGCTCGCCACAGACCGGGCAGTGTGGGCGGCCGGCCCGGGCATACAGCAGGCGCAGGTAGTCGTAGACCTCGGTGATCGTGCCGACAGTGGACCGAGGGTTGCGGTTGGTGGACTTCTGGTCGATGGAGACGGCCGGCGACAGGCCCTCGATGAAATCGACGTCGGGCTTGTCCATCTGACCGAGGAACTGCCTGGCGTAGGCGGACAGCGACTCGACGTAGCGGCGCTGGCCCTCGGCGAAGATGGTGTCGAAGGCCAGGCTGGACTTGCCCGATCCGGACAGTCCGGTGAACACGATCAGGGAGTCGCGGGGCAGGTCGACGGAGACGTTGCGCAGGTTGTGCTCGCGCGCCCCGCGAACGACCAACCGCTGGTGCTGGTGTCCGGCCGAAGACGGCTGCGCTTCGGTATTGCCGGTCGTCAGGTCGGGCACCGGTCAAGCCTAAGTGCCCCCACCGACAGGTCCCACCCGGCTGTTGGCGGGTCCACCCTTGGTGGCACTGCTCGCGGCGGGTGCGCACCCGTGCGAGGCTCTGACGCCACCGGTTCTCCTGTGGTCGACCACCATCGAAGGAGCGCTGTGGGCTACACCGGTCTTGTCCGGCAGGGAGGGCCGACCGATGTGCGGGAGCTGCCGTCGGCCTCGATCCGCAAGATCAGCGTCTCCGAGATGGACAACGCCGTCTATCTGCTCACCTGCCGGGCGACCGGCGAGCAGCTGCTGATCGACGCGGCGGACGATGCGCCGCGCATCCTGGCGCTGGCCGGGGAGGGTGCGAGCGTGCAGCCCCGTGGAACGGGCGAACCGGTGGACCTGCTGCACACCATCGTCACCACCCACCAGCACTGGGACCACCATCGCGCGCTGCGGCAGGTAGCGCGGGAGACCGGCGCGCGGACGGCGGCGGGCGAGCTCGACGCCGATGCCCTGCCCGTCGCGCCGGACGTGCGGCTCCGTCACGGCGACCGGCTGCGGTTCGGGGAGGTCGAGCTCGACGTGATCCACCTCCGCGGGCATACGCCCGGCTCGGTGGCTCTCGCCTACCGCGACCCGGGCGCTGCGGTACACCTCTGGACCGGGGACTCGCTGTTCCCGGGGGGCGTCGGCAATACCCACCAGGACCCGGAGCTGTTCCGGCAGCTGCTCGACGACGTCGAGGGCCGCGTCTTCGACGTCTACGGGGACGACACGTGGGTCTACCCCGGTCACGGGGGCGACACCACGCTGGGAGCGGAGCGGCCGCAGCTGGCGCAGTGGCGCAGCCGGGGTTGGTGACCGGGAGGCGAGCTAGATCCAGTCGCGGCGGCGGAACAGCGCATACAGCCCCGCGGAGAGCACGACCATCAGCAGGCTCGACGTCCAGAATCCGATATGAGTAGCGAACCCCGGGTAGGGCAGGTTCTGGCCGTAGAAGCCGGTGACCGCCGTCGGGACGGCGATGATGGCGGCCCAACTGGTGACCTTCTTCATGATGCCGTTGAGCCGGTTGCCCTGGATGGCCAGGTTCGACTCCAGGATGGTGCTCACCAGGTCCCGCAGGGACTCGGTCCACTCCGTCGCCCGCAGCACGTGGTCGTAGACGTCCTGGTAGTACGGGCTCATCGTCGCGTCGACGACGTGCAGGTCGCGCCGGATCAGCGAGTTGACCACCTCGCGCATGGGCAACACCACCCGCCGCAGCCGGACCAGGCTCTTGCGGAGCTCGAAGGACCGGCGCTGCACCTCGGTGTTGTGCGGGCGGTCGTCGAACAGCAGGTCCTCGAGGTCCTCGATCGCGGAGTCGAGCTGCTGTACGGCATCGAAGTGGCCGTCCACGATCTCGTCCAGCAGGCCCCACAGCAGGAAGGGGACGCCGGACTTGGCCAGGTCCGGCGACGCGTCCCACCTGCTGACGACGGCGTCGATGTCGAACCCATCGTTCTTGCGCACGGTGACCAGCGCCTGGGGCGCGATGAACGCCGCGACCTCGCTGGTGGACAGCTGACCCGTCTCGTCGCTCAGCTCGACGGCGTACGCGCCGATGAACAAGTGGTCGTCGTAGTGATTGAGCTTGGGCCGTTCGTGTCGGTCGACCGCGTCTTCCAGCGCGAGCGTGTGCAGGTTGAGCTCCTCGCCCAGCATGACCAGGTCGTCGCGGTTGGGTGCGCAGAAGTCGACCCAAAGGACGGTGTCCGCGTCCTTCAAATGCTCGGAGCAGTCCTCCAGCGGGAAGTTCTCCTGCTCCAGCACCCCATTGCGGTACAGCCGGTTGCGCGCCATAGCGTCACTGTAGATCCGAGTCCTGCGCGCACCGCGGCAATCGCGGCCGGCGCCCTGAGGCGCTCGGTGGCGCCCCCTGGTGGCCGGTGCTCCACAGGTTGGGCGCGGCGAGGCGTCGGCGTCCGGCCGTGTGAGTATGTCGGAGTGCCGATCCGCCGGACCGTGGCCGCTCCCGTCACCAACCTCTGGTCCAGCCCGAGCGCGGTCCGGGACGTCGACGCGGCGATGCTGGGCGACCAGCCGGACGTCGCCGGCTGGCTGGACGACCTCGATGCGACCGACAGTCCCGAGCACGGCCGTGCGGGCCTGCACGGCAGGCTGTTGACCCAACTGTCGCGAGGGGAGCCGGTGGACGTCGGCCCAGCCGACTCGGCGCCGGACGGATGGGTGCCGGTGACCTGTCCGTGGCAGCCCTCGCATACCGGTTCGGGGGCTCCCGGCGGCGGGTACCCGGGGTGGGTGCTGGCCGCGCACCTCCGGCCGCCGGCGGACGCACCGGCAGAGGGCTCGCCTCGTGCGCTCGCCCCGAGAGCACCTGACGCACCAGAAACAGACGAGACGGAGCTGGCTCCGGGCCTGCTGGACGCGGCGCGGCAATACCTCGGCGTCCCTTATCTCTGGGGCGGGTGTTGCGCCCTCGCGCTCGACTGCTCCGGACTGGTGCACTGGGCTGCTCGGAGCCTCGGAGCGGTCGTGCCGCGGGACGCCGACGACCAGTACGACGCGTCCAAGCCGTTGGCGGTCGAGTACGCGCGGCCCGGCGACCTGCTGTTCTTCGCCGGTCCCAGCGGGCGCCCCCATCACGTGGGCATACTCAGCGCACCCGGACGGATGCTGCATGCCCCGGAGACCGGAGCCGTCGTCGTCGAGCAGGAGCTCGGCGAGGACCGCAAGGTGAGCTTGCTCGGTGCCGGACGGCTGTGGTGACCGTAGGTACGCGCCGCGCCGACACCCGGGTCCGCGCGGCCGGCCGAGTGAGCGCCCGCGTCCCGGCACCCCTGTTGGTCGTGACGGCCGTGGTCTCGGTGCAGTTCGGCGGTGCTCTCGCGGCGACGCTGATCCCGCTCGTGGGAGCCGTCGCGTCGGTGGGACTGCGGTTGGTCTTCTCCGCCGCAGTGCTCCTCGTGGTGGCGCGGCCTGCGCTCGGCGGTCGCACCCGCACGGACTGGCTCACCGTCGCCGCGTTCGGCGCGGTCCTCGCGTCGATGAACCTCTGTTTCTACGGCGCCATCGCCCGGCTTCCGATCGGGGTGGCGGTGACGATCGAGTTCGTCGGGCCGCTGCTCCTGGCTACGGGGCTGTCCCGGCGACCACGGGACTTCGTCGCCGTCGCCGGGGCCGCCATCGGCGTGGTCGCGATCTCGGGAGCGCTGAGCACGCCCTGGTCCCGGCTGGACCTCGTCGGGCTGGGGCTGGCGCTGGCGGCCGGCGCCTGCTGGGCGGCATACATCGTGATGAGCGGGCGCACCGGGGCGCGCTTCGCTCAGCTCGACGGCCTTGCCATCGCGATGACGCTGTCGGCTGCGGTGGTGGGCCCGCTCGCCCTGCTGAGCGGCGGAGCAGCCCTGGGCCGGTTCGACACACTGTGGCGCGGCTTCGGCATCGCCGTGCTGTCGTCCGCTGTCCCCTACGCATTGGAACTGGTTGCGCTACGCCGGCTGTCGGCTCAAGTATTCGGCATCCTGCTCAGCCTGGAGCCGGCAGTCGCCGCTCTCGCCGGCCTGCTCGTGCTCGGGCAGCGGCTGGGACGGGTCGAACTGGCCGGGATGGCCTGTGTCGTCGCCGCGAGCGCGATGGTCCTGGGCGCTAGACGCGCTCCCGTGCGCCCGGCTCGGCCCGCTGTCGCCGACCCGTGCTGAGCAGACTGGCGACGGTGGTGCCCGAGAGGATGGCCACGATGACGACGAGCGAGAGCCAGATGGGCACCTCAGGCGCCCACCCGATCGGGCGCCCACCGGCCACGAACGGCAGCGAGTTCTCGTGCATCGCGTGGAGAACCAACTTGACTCCGATGAAGGCGAGCAACACCCCCAGCCCCCAGCGGAGGTAGACCAGCCGCTTCAGCAGGCCACCGATGAGGAAGTACAGCTGCCGCAGTCCCATCAACGCGAAGATGTTCGCGGTCAGGACCAGGAACGGCTCATTGGTCAGGCCGTAGATCGCCGGGATGGAGTCGAGCGCGAACCGCAGGTCGGTGGTGCCGAGCGCAAGGATGACGAGGAACATCGGCGTGACCACCCGGGCGCCGTGCTCGCGCACGACCAGCCGTGTGCCGTGAAATTCGGCCGTCGCCGGGAGCCGGCGCCCGACCCAGCGCAGCACGGCGTTCTCTTTGTAGCGGTCGCCACCCGCCGAACCCGCCGACGCCCCGACGCCCGTCTCGCCGCTCAGGCTGGCCTCGCCGCTCACCTGCTCATGCTCCGGGTCGCCGGGATCGTCCGGCCGGGTGTCACCGTGGTCGTCCCGAGCGACCGTCACCGCGGTGTAGATCAGGAACGCGCCGAAGACGTAGAACACCCAGGCGTACTGGTTGATGACCGCGGCGCCAATCGCGATGAATACCCCGCGCAGCATGAGGGCGATGACGATGCCCACCATCAGGGCGGTCTGTTGCAAGCGGGCGGGCACCGAGAACCTAGCCATGATGACCAGGAAGACGAAGAGGTTGTCGACGGACAGCGAGTACTCGGTCAGCCATCCCGCATAGAACTGCGCGGCGTAGTCGGGGCCGCTGAAGTACCAGACTCCCTGGCCGAACA
>JAABUK010013087.1_pt1 | contig 10435 bp, 9 predicted proteins | sample 5559141 | NCBI WGS metagenome assembly JAABUK01 (sample SAMN10711869, study PRJNA513367) | rock metagenome | isolation source: Antarctica rocks | place: Antarctica: Victoria Land, Pudding Butte nord | collected 2016-01-03 | reverse complement strand
CGATGGGTAGCTGGTCTGAGAGGACGATCAGCCACACTGGGACTGAGACACGGCCCAGACTCCTACGGGAGGCAGCAGTGGGGAATCTTGCGCAATGCGCGAAAGCGTGACGCAGCAACGCCGCGTGCGGGAAGACGGCCTTCGGGTTGTAAACCGCTTTCAGGGGGGACGAAGCTTTGTCGGTGAACAGCCGATTGGAGTGACGGTACCTTCAGAAGAAGCCCCGGCTAACTACGTGCCAGCAGCCGCGGTAATACGTAGGGGGCAAGCGTTGTCCGGAATTATTGGGCGTAAAGCGCGTGTAGGCGGCTCGATCAGTCCGCTCTGAAAGTCCGGGGCTCAACCCCGGGAGGCGGGTGGATACTGTCGGGCTCGAGTCCGGAAGAGGCGAGTGGAATTCCTGGTGTAGCGGTGAAATGCGCAGATATCAGGAGGAACACCAATGGCGAAGGCAGCTCGCTGGGACGGTACTGACGCTGAGACGCGAAAGCGTGGGGAGCAAACAGGATTAGATACCCTGGTAGTCCACGCCGTAAACGATGGGCACTAGGTGTGGGGGGTGTCGACTCCCCCCGTGCCGACGCTAACGCATTAAGTGCCCCGCCTGGGGAGTACGGCCGCAAGGCTAAAACTCAAAGGAATTGACGGGGGCCCGCACAAGCAGCGGAGCATGTGGTTTAATTCGACGCAACGCGAAGAACCTTACCTGGGCTTGACATGACCCTGACCGCCCTGGAAACAGGGCTTCCCTTCGGGGCAGGGCCACAGGTGGTGCATGGCTGTCGTCAGCTCGTGTCGTGAGATGTTGGGTTAAGTCCCGCAACGAGCGCAACCCCCGTCGCATGTTGCCAGCATTAAGTTGGGGACTCATGCGAGACTGCCGGTGACAAACCGGAGGAAGGTGGGGATGACGTCAAGTCATCATGCCCCTTATGTTCAGGGCTACACACGTGCTACATTGGCGCGTACAGAGGGCAGCAAGACCGCGAGGTGGAGCGAATCCCTCAAAGCGCGTCTCGGTTCGGATTGCAGGCTGAAACTCGCCTGCATGAAGGTGGAGTTGCTAGTAATCGCGGATCAGCATTGCCGCGGTGAATACGTTCCCGGGCCTTGTACACACCGCCCGTCACACCACGGGAGTGAGCAACACCCGAAGTCGGTGGGCCAACCCGCAAGGGAGGCAGCCGCCGAAGGTGGGGCTCGTGACTGGGGTGAAGTCGTAACAAGGTAGCCGTAGCGGAAGCTGCGGCTGGATCACCTCCTTTCTAGGGAGCTCCCGTATCAACCGGGGGCACCGGCCAGAAGCGCATCGTCGTCTCGTCCTCGGACGCGCGATGCTCTGCGCGAGGCAGGCCGGCTTTAGATACGTCGACCGGACCTGGCGCTCCGTCTCCGACCGCTCTCTCGAGCGGGTGGGGCGGGGCCACGCTGTTGGGTTTTGAGAGACCGGATCCCGAGACCCGGGGTCCAGCTCTTCGCGGACCTTGAGAACTGCACAGCAAGCAACGAAACCAACAAACAACGGGTAACACCATCCGACGTCCTCGCAAAGGGACGTCGGCTTGATCACCGTCAAGATAGGAAGGGCACACGGTGGATGCCTTGGCACCTAGAGCCGAAGAAGGGCGTGGACGACTGCGAAAAGCTGCGGAGAGGCGTTGAACGGCCTTTGACCCGCGGATTCCCGAATGGGGCAACCCAGCGCCGGTAATGCGGCGTTACCCCTCGCTGAACACATAGGCGGGGCGGAGGCAAGCGGGGGAAGTGAAACATCTCAGTACCCCGAGGAAAGGAAATCAACGAGACTCCCTGAGTAGTGGCGAGCGAAAGGGGATCAGCCCAAACCCGATGCGTGTAAGTGATCACGCGTTGCGCATCAGGGGTTGTAGGGCGCCTGTCCGGGTCGTGATCGGCTCGGCGGGAGTTACAAAGCTGTCCGGTAGACGAAGCGCGTGGAACCGCGCACCACAGAGGGCAACCGTCCCGTAGTCGAAACCGAGCAGTCTCCCGATGGCGTTCCTGAGTAGGACCGCACCCGTGAAACGCGGTCTGAATCCGGGGGGACCACCCTCCAAGGCTAAGTACTCCTAGGTGACCGATAGCGGACTAGTACCGTGAGGGAAAGGTGAAAAGTACCCCTGAAGGGGAGTGAAATAGTACCTGAAACCGCGTGCCTACAAGCGGTGGGAGCGGCCTCGTGCCGTGACCGCGTGCTTTTTGCATAACGAGCCGGCGAGTTGCACGTCTGCGGCAAGGTTAAGCGATGAGCGGAGCCACAGCGAAAGCGAGTCCTAACAGGGCGACATCAGTCGTAGGCGGCAGACCCGAAACTGAGCGAGCTACCCATGGGCAGGTTGAAGCGGGGGTAAGACCTCGTGGAGGACCGAACCGACCTAGGTTGAAAACTGGGCGGATGACCTGTGGGTCGGAGTGAAAGGCTAATCAAGCTCAGTGATATCTGGTTCTCTCCGAAATATATTTAGGTATAGCCTCGCGTGAATTGCGTCACGGCCGTAGAGCTACTGTTTGGCCTAGGGGCCCTACCAGGTTACCGACGTCAGGCAAACTCCGAAGACCGTCACGTTTACCGCGGGAGTCAGTTGCTGGGGGATAAACTTCAGCGTCAAAAGGGAAACAGCCCAGACCGCCAGCTAAGGTCCCGAAGTACTAGCTAAGTGGGAAACGATGTTGGAATGCCGAGACAACCAGGAGGTTGGCTTAGAGGCAGCCACCCTTGAAAGAGTGCGTAACAGCTCACTGGTCAAGTGTTCCAGCGCGGACAATGTAACGGGGCTCAAGCTAGTCACCGAAGCTGCGGGTGCGGACGGTCCTCGGACTGGCCGCGCGGTAGGAGAGCGTTCCCGTCTCACTTGAAGCGGCGGCGGAAGCCAGCCGTGGATGGGCGGGAAGTGAGAATGCCGGCATGAGTAACGAAAGGGAGGTGAGAATCCTCCCCGCCGATTGCGTAAGGATTCCTGAGTAAAGTTCGTCTGCTCAGGGTTAGTCGGGACCTAAGGCGAGGCCGCAAGGCGTAGTCGATGGTCAACAGGTTGATATTCCTGTACCACGTCGTGTCCGCTTGACCGATGGGGGGACGAGGAAGGCTACGGGATCCCAGGCGATGGTCGTCCTGGGGTAAGCATGTAGGGGTGGTCCCAGTTAAATGCGGGACTGCATAACCCAAGGTGCGACGCCAGCTGGCCCAAGGGCCGGCGAGTCCCCGACGCCAGGCCTCCGAGAAAAGCCTCTAGGGAGGACACGCGTGCCCGTACCAAAACCGACACAGGTGCGCAAGTAGAGAATACTAAGGTGATCGAGATAACCCTCGTTAAGGAACTCGGCAAAATCGCCCCGTAACTTCGGGATAAGGGGCGCCCTAGTAGGGTGAAGCGCTTCGCGCGTGAAGCCCGAGGGGGCCGCAGTGAATTGGTCCAAGCGACTGTTTACCAAAAACACAGGTCTCTGCTAAGTCGCAAGACGACGTATAGGGGCTGACGCCTGCCCGGTGCCGGAAGGTTACGTGGAGGTGTTAGGGGCAACCCGAAGCACCGAAGCTAAGCCCCGGTAAACGGCGGCCGTAACTATCGACCAGGTAGTTATAAAACCTGGCCAAATGCTGGAACGCCTGGGTATCCCGCACTACTCGTTCTGTCCGACGGGACAGCTACAGTGACAACGTGTCGGGTGCAGGTAATCAGCAGGAAAGGCTCACCATCGATTCGATTCCGGGGACGCTCGGATCCTTCCTCGCCGGGTTCGCGCTGGGAGAAGCCAGCTTTATGGTCGGCTGCCGCCCTCGGGCGGCGACGGCTCGGAGCTGGCGACTATCAGCGGCCTTCAACGTCTCGCAGGTGGATCGGGCGCCGCTCGATCTGTTTCGCGACACGCTCGGCTGCGGAACCATGAGGCGCGGCGGCAGCGGCGGCTGGTACTGGGAGGTCAACAAGCTTCCGGACCTGGCTGAGCGCATCGTTCCGTTCTTCGATCGGTTCCGACTCGTCGGGACGAAGGATCAGGACTTCCAGCTCTTTAGGAGCGCCGTGAAGATACTTTCGCGGGGATGCCTGACGGACTCAGATTTTCGCGCGGTCCTTGCTCTCCGGGAACGGATGAACCGCGGCGGAAAGCGACGCTATTCGATGGCGAGAATCCTCAGAGACTATACGCCAGGCCCACTGCCAGAGTAGGCGGCGGGATGAGATAGTCCGATCTCATGGGCGACCATGAGAGCTGGGCAGAAATGATCCAGCCCCCGCGCTACTGCGTGGGAGTAACAACAATGAACGGTCCTAAGGTAGCGAAATTCCTTGTCGGGTAAGTTCCGACCTGCACGAATGGCGTAACGACTTGGACGCTGTCTCAACGAGGGGCTCGGTGAAATTGCAGTCTCGGTGAAGATGCCGAGTACCCGCGGCAAGACGGAAAGACCCCGTGAACCTTTACTACAACTTGGTATTGGAGTTCGGTGCATTTCGCTCAGGATAGGTGGGAGGCTGGGAAGCGCGGGCTGCGGCTTGCGTGGAGTCGCCCTTGAGATACCACCCTTGGTGTAGTGGACCTCTAACGGTGCGCCGTGATCCGGGCGCCGAACAGTGCCAGGCGGGTAGTTTGACTGGGGCGGTCGCCTCCCAAAATGTAACGGAGGCGCGCAAAGGTTCCCTCAGCACGGTCGGAAATCGTGCGTAGAGTGTAAAGGCAGCAAGGGAGCTTGACTGCGAGACCGACAGGTCGAGCAGGTGCGAAAGCAGGCCTTAGTGATCCGGCAGTAGCAAGTGGAAGTGCTGTCGCTCAACGGATAAAAGGTACTCCGGGGATAACAGGCTTATCGAGCCCAAGAGTCCACATCGACGGCTCGGTTTGGCACCTCGATGTCGGCTCGTCGCATCCTGGGGCTGTAGCTGGTCCCAAGGGTTGGGCTGTTCGCCCATTAAAGCGGTACGCGAGCTGGGTTCAGAACGTCGTGAGACAGTTCGGTCCCTATCTGCCGTGGGCGTTGGAGAGTTGAGAGGATCTGTCCCTAGTACGAGAGGACCGGGATGGACGCACCTCTGGTGTATCTGTTGTCCTGCCAAGGGCACTGCAGGTTAGCTACGTGCGGATCGGATAACCGCTGAAGGCATCTAAGCGGGAAGCCGGCCTCGAGATGAGCTCTCCCATCCCCTTGAGGGAGTAAGACCCCTGGTAGACCACCAGGTTGATAGGCCGGATCTGGAAGCGCAGTAATGCGCGTAGGAGACCGGTACTAATGGGTCGAGGGCTTGACGGTTCTTTTTGTTACCCGTCGGTCTCGTTGCTGCTGTGTGGTTCTGAAGGCCCGCGGAGGGCGCGCTCTCGCCATTCTCCGGTGGCCATAGCGAGGGGGAGACACCTCTTCCCATTCCGAACAGAGCCGTTAAGCCCCTCAGCGCCGATGGTACTTGACCTGAAAGGGTCCGGGAGAGTAGGACGCCGCCGGTTCTTTCACATGGGTCGCTCCGCGAGGGGCGGTCCGTCGTCGCCCGCACGTGGCGTCACCGTCGCGGGGTGACGCAGACGCCGTCGGGCGCGGGCGCCGCGCCGGGCCGCCGTTCGGGCGGCGCGGTCCGGGCGGCGCGCCGCAGCGTGTGGCGGTCGGACCCGAGCCCGTTCTCACGCACCTCCCGGACGGGCTCGACCGGCGGCGCCTCGTAGGCGAGGACCACGTCGGCGGCGTCGACGAGGTCGTCGAGCAGACGGCGGAGGCGGGGCGGGAACATGTGTTCGGGAAGGTAAGGGAGCCGCCGGACGGACCGGCGGGGCTGCAACGATGCCTGCATGCCCTCGTCGCTGTTCCTCCACATCCTCCGCGTGCGCTAACGGGTAGTGCGACCCACCGGCGCGGGCACGCGTCTGGTGGCGGAGATCCCGTACGGGTCGTGATCGCCGAAGACGAGGCCCTCCTGCGCGAGGGGATCGCGCTCATGCTCCAGCGGGCCGGGATCGACGTGATCGGCGTCACCGCGAGCGCACCGATCTCGTGCGCCTCGCCGACGTGGAAGCTCCCGACGTCCGACGACGGCCTGCGCGCCGCGCTCGCGGTCCGCGCCGCCCGGGCCGAGACCGCCGTGGTCGTCCTCTTCCAGTACGTCCAGCGGCGCTACGCGCTCGAGCTGCTCGAGGACCGCCCGACCGGAGTGGGATACCTCCTCAAGCAACGGATCGCGAACGCCGAGAGCTTCTGCCGCGACGTGCGGCGCGTCGCCGAGGGCGAGACGGTCCTCGACCCGAAGGTGGTGTCTCGGCGATGCTCGCCCGGGCCCGGCACGACACGGACGCGCTCGACGGCCTGACCCCGCGCCAGGGCGAGGTCCTCGCGCTGATCGCCGGGGGCCGGAGCAACGCCGCCATCGCACGGCGCCTCGTCATCACTGAGAAGGCTGTCGTCCAGCATGCCTCCCACATCCGCGACCAGCTCGGGCTGGCCGTGAGCGACGACGATCACCGGCGCGTGCTCGCGGTCGTGCGCTGCCTGACGCGGGCGTAGACGTTTCGGGGGCGCACGCAGGCCGTGAGGCTACGGGGTGCGTGGCCGGATGAGCTGCACCGGGATGTCGAGCTTGAGCTCGGCCCAGGCGTGTTCCGCGGTGACCGCTGCGGTGCCGAGCCGCTGCGCCAGCGCCAGACAGGAGCGGTCGCCGAGCGATAGGCCCCTGCCGGCCGTCTGCGGGTACAGCGCGGCGGCGGCAAGCGCGTCAGCGTGGGTGAACGGCTCCACGGCAAGCTGATCGCGTACGGGAGCGAGGATCTCTTCGGGGTCCTGCTCGTGACGCACGAGCACCGTCGCGGCCTCGCTGAGGTTGACCGCGCTCATCGCCGCGCCGCCTGCGATCGCGTCGGCAACGAGCTCGGCGCCAGGCTCGGCGAACAGCAACGCCAACAGCGCGGAGGCGTCGATTGCCGCGCTCACGGCGATCTGCGCTGGGTGTCCTGATCCTCAGCCGCGGCCTGCCGACGACGCTCGGCTCGCAGCTCTTCGACCGCGGAGCGCTTCGCGCGGCCCGCCGAGCCGATGAGCGCGCGGGCCGCGGCGCGGCGGCTCTCGACGCGCAGCACCCCGTCGGCTTGCTCGCTGATCCTCACCTCGTCGCCGGCGCGCAGGCCGAGACGGCGACGCAGCTCTGCCGGCAGCACCAACCGGCCTCGCTCATCGAGCCGCGCTATCCCACTTACCTCAGCTATGTGGGAGTACGTTATCAGCGACCCACAGCAGGCAACGAGTGGGAATGGAAGGGCTGGCGTTCTGCTCGGGCCGCCGCCGCCGCCGCCACGGGTTGGATGCCAACGACCCGTCGCGACGTCGCCTGAGCGGAAGCGCACGTTGTTCTACCGTCACTACATCGCCGCCGCCGCCGCTATGCGCTCCTCACCTCCTCCGACCGGCGCCACGGGTGCTGAGCCGTGAGACTCTCGTCCGCGCGCAACTTCCGGCTCGTCGCGCTCGCGGAGGCGACGAGCTTTCTCGCTCTGCTCGCCGCGACGTACGTCAAGTACGACCAAGACCAGGCGATCGGCGTGCAGATCCTCGGTCCGATCCACGGACTGTTGTTCGTCGCCTACGTGCTGCTGGCGCTCGGTCTGGGGCAGCGGGCTGCCTGGCGCGCGCGCACCAGGGCGCTCGTGCTGCTCGGCGCCGTCCTGCCCTTCGGTGGCTACGTCGTCGACCGCTGGCTCGCTCGGCGGCAAGGGCGCACGTTGGAGTGACAGGCCATGACCCATCGGACGACATCCCGGGACGTGGTCGCGTGGGATGACGCAGTGACGAGCAGCCCAGGAGGCCGGGGTCGACATGGTCGTCGCCGGAGACGGGGTGCCGCTACCGGGCCCCCTTGCGCGGTTCGACGACGAGCTCGCGATCGCGGTCTCGCTCGCGCACCTCGAGACGACGAGCATGGTCGCCGCCATAACCGTCGACCGCGACGCCATCCGGGTCGCCGAGGGAAAGACGCGCCACGGGTAGACCGGCGGTGGGCCGGGGGAGGCGCGGAGGTGCCGCGCGGCGGGAACTGTTCAGCGCAGGATATGGAAGGTGGCCCGGACGGTGCGGCCGGTCTTGCCGCGGGCGTGGGGGGTCGCGGCGAGGCGGTAGGTGCCGGGGGGAAGGGCGTGGCCGCGGAGGCGGCCGGTGAGGGTGAGGTGGTTGGCGCCGGTGTGGTCGTGGTGGGTGAGGGTGCCGCGGAGGACGAGCCAGCGGGTGCAGGGCTTGGCGTGGCGGGTCTTGCGGGTGGGGACGCGGCAGGCGCCGCGGATGCGTCGTCCGGAGAGTCGGCGGGCGATGCGCAGGGTGGTGGTCGCGGCCTGGGTGTCGCGGTAGCGGACGGTCGCCCCGTGGGGGCGGCGATCGTGGCGGGCGAGGGTGGCCGTGCGGGCGGCGCCGACGGGCAGGAACGCGTTGGGCAGGATCCTGAGGCCGCTCAGGATGGGCGTGCCCGAGACCGCGGCGGCATTCAGCAGCACCGAAACGTTGTTCGAGAGGAAGTTGGCGATGGCGAGGTCGGGGTGCCCGTCACCGTCCAGGTCGCCCACCGCCACCGAGACGGGCCCGCTGCCGGCCGCGAAGCGGGTCGCGGCGCCGAAGCCGCCGGTGCCGTCGCCGAGCAGCACCGACACGCCGTCCGAACCGGGGATGGCGAGGTCGGGGCGCCCGTCGCCGTCCAGGTCACCCACCGGCACCGAGACGGGCCACTTGCCGGCGGCGAAGTTGGTGGGACCGGTGAAGCTGACCTGGGCCGACGCCGCGGGGGCACCGAGCGCCAGAGCCGCGATCGCCGCCACTCCCGCGAGGATCGCCCGGCGGTTGCGAACGCCCGCGGGGTGGGACCTACGGGGCGATGACATCCTGGGTGTCCTCTCCGTTCATGCGGCGGCGCCGGGATCGCAGCGGTGTCGCCGGCCGGCCGCCAGCACTCGAGCGTCATCACGCGACGGCGGGCCCGCCGATGTGGCGTCAGCCACGCGCCACGAGATCGACGTCGCTCTCCGTGAGCGCGGCGATCACGAAGGCCAGGTGCTCGTCGAAGTCCACGCCGAGCTCCTCGGCGCCCATGCGGACGTCCTCGCGGTCCACGCCCGCGGCGAACGCCGGCGCTTTCAGCTTCTTCTTGACTGACTTCGGCGTCATGCCGTCCAGCCCCTCGGGCCGGACGTAGGCCACGGCGAGGATGAAGCCGCAGAGCTCGTCGACCGCGAACAGCGCCCTCTCCATCTCCGTGACGCGCTCCACCTCGAGGAAGGTGGCGTGGGAGGCCACCGCGCGGACGAGGTCCGGCGGGTAGCCGCGGGCCTCGAGCTCGCGCAGGGCGACGCGGGGGTGGCCGGTCCCGAGGTCGGGGTGGCGCTCGTAGTCGAGGTCGTGCACGAGGCCGGTGACGCCCCACAGCTCCTCGTCGCCCCCGAGCCGCCCGGCGTAGGCGCGCATCGCGGCCTCGACGGCGAGGGCGTGGCGGCGCAGGGAGTCCGACTCCGTCCATTCGCAGAGCAGGGACCAGGCCTCCTCCCGCGAAACAGGGGGCGAGGACATGGCCGTCACCGTACCTCCGCCCGAGCCAGATACGCTCGCTCCCCACCTCATGGAGAAGTTCGTCATCGAAGGCGGGGTGCCGCTCTCGGGCACGGTCGTGCCCGCCGGCAACAAGAACGGCGCCCTGCCGATCCTCGTCGCCGCGCTGCTGACACGGGAGCCCGTCGTCGTGCGCAACGTGCCGCGGATCCGGGACGTGGAGGCGATGCTCGCGCTCGTCTCCGACGTGGGCGCGGAGGTCGACTGGATCGGCCCGAACGACGTCCTCATCCACGCGGCAGGCGATCTCCACACGGACGTCGACCGGGCGCTCGCCGAGCGGATCCGGGCCTCCTTCCTGCTGGCCGGGCCGCTGCTGGCGCGCGCGGGCCGCGCGCTCATGCCGCCGCCCGGCGGAGACGTCATCGGGCGTCGGCGGCTCGATCCCCACCTCGACGCCCTGCACGCGCTCGGCGCCGAGATCCTCGCCGACCGCGACATCGAGCTCCGGGCGCCGGGCGGGCTCAGCGCCTGCGAGTTCTTCATGGACGAGCCGTCCGTCATGGGGACGGAGAACGCGCTGATGGCCGCGGCGCTGACCCCCGGGCGCTCGGTGATCGGGAACGCCGCGTGCGAGCCGCACGTGCAGGACCTCGCGCGGATGCTCGTGACCATGGGCGCGCGGATCGAGGGCATCGGCTCGAACGTGATGACCGTGCACGGCGCCGCGGAGCTCGGAGGCTGCGAGCACGTCATCGGCCCGGACCACATCGAGATCGGCACCTTCATGGCCCTGGCCGGCGTCACGGGCGGCGAGATCCGCATCCGGGACTGCGTCCCCGACGACCTGCGGATGATCCGCCTCGTCTTCGCGCGCCTGGGCCTGCACTCGGACCTCGACGGCGCCGACGTCCTCGTGCC
>JAABUK010013086.1_pt1 | contig 10436 bp, 10 predicted proteins | sample 5559141 | NCBI WGS metagenome assembly JAABUK01 (sample SAMN10711869, study PRJNA513367) | rock metagenome | isolation source: Antarctica rocks | place: Antarctica: Victoria Land, Pudding Butte nord | collected 2016-01-03 | reverse complement strand
GGGAGGGGGATGGGGGGTGGGAGGCGGGTAAAACAAGGGGGGCGCTGTACGGGTAGGGAACGGTGTGACATCTACATGCACGCCTTGTATACTAATAGTGTACTAATAGTGTACTAATAGTGCAAGACCTGTCATGACTCACCGCAGAGGATGCACTCCAGACAACAGTGAAGAGGAAGACCAGCACAGGAGCCAGAAGGATCAATCTGCCATGCTTCTGTCTCCACAATTGCAGTACCCTTCGGCGTGTTGTCTGCCAGAGCCACTGTGTGTCTCTGTTGACATGATGTATCTTCATCTGGTGCTGTCAGCCCTGTACATGTGCATGCATGCATGCATGTGAGATAGGGTGCTTACTAGGTTTCATCCTTCAATGCTGTCGATAGTGATTGAATTTTGTGAGCTGAAGACTTTCATCAATCAAATTACTTAAATGCAAAAGAACATTCATCTGCATTGTCTGATTGTGCAAGTGATCACAGACAGCGGTGTGTGCAGACAGGTTGCATGGCAGGTGCATCCAGACTTAGCAGCTGTATAGTCCACACAAATCGTCTGTTATTTTCCAGTTGGATTGCGAGTGCAGGCTAACAGCTACTTTGGCAGACTCTGCGCGTTCTCTTACCTGACACTGCTGTGCCGGTCGCAAGTGACACACCAGCCTTGCTATACACCAAATATGCGGACGTCGGGGTCGACCAGCTCACAAAGTCGGCACAGTTAGCTAACTATGCTGCGCGTGAGCCCAGCTGCTCGAAAGCTGTATTAGCTTGCGAGGCGGTCGTCAGACCGGTTTTGCTCCGTCCAAGAGCTGTGTTAGGTAGCCGTTTACGTCCGTCAGCACGCTTCGCGCAATCGGGAGGGCTTCACGAGCGCTTGTATAAGCTGGAAGGGAACCACCGACGCAGAAACAAGCACTTTACACGCAACCTTCGATCAGCCAGGGCAGCGTTGTCAGCGAAGCCATGCAAAGTGCGCTATGACGCTTTGGTAACCCGTAAATGTACGGAGTCCGTTCGCACAGACGCCATTGCTCACTCACCATGCCGCCTGGCAGTATGTCATGGGCATAGAAGCTCTTTGTCATACCTGGTATAGTAAGCTCACAATGGAGTGCTCATCTGAACTTTGTGTGCACGGCCCATGATACTGCAAAAACATGCAGTTGCTTCATTACATTAAATAGCAGCTACAGCTTTCTGCAGCTAAGCATCTCAGCTCCTAACTAACAAGGTGTTTGCACTTCTTATGTGCATCTCAGCACCGGAAAGTTCGTTTGCACACAGCACGCGCAGCATCATGTTCCATATTCATACATTGACTATCCTACAAATTCGGGAAAGGCCATACCCACAAAGCTAAAAGAACACCCATTCTGACAAATCGCTAGCCCCAGCAGGTGCTGGGGCAGAGGCGGCCTTCTGCCTGGTGGCAGCAGCAGCATGCTGTGCTGGGATAGGAGGCATCTGCTCATAACCAGGGCCAGCAGACTGCCTCTGCTGTGACTGACTCTGACCAGTCTGCTGCTGCTGTTGCTGCTGGATCCAGCTGTACCCTGGAGCGCTTCTGTCAGAGTTTGTTGCCCAGAGCTCTTTGTTCCAGTCACCAGCTTTTGGCATTGCCTGGGCCTGGCTATCACTGTGGAACTGGGCTCCACGCTGTGCCTGCTTTGGGTCTGGGTGGGCAGCAATGCCATTGCTGTGCTGGATTGGACCAAAGATGTCACTTGGGAAGTCTGCAGCTGCCTGTGCAGCTGCCTGTGCTGCATACCCATGTGACTGCCCAGAAGGTGGCCTGGAAGCTGCCTGTGCAGCGTACCCATGTGACTGCCCAGAAGGTGGCCTGGAAGCTGCAGCAAAAGGTGGCGACTGTCCATAGCCATAGCCATTGCCTACATCTGACTGGTAGGCAGAAGAAGAAAAGCCTGCGTGGGCATTGGCATTGCTGCTAGGAGGGGGCTGGCGGGGGGCGTTCCTCTGCTGGAAGGGGGGTGGGGGGCCAAGCATGCCCTGTGCTGGGGCCATGGCTGCAAAGCCCTGGGGCTGAGAGGCTGCACGGGGCGGCCCTGAGCCAGAACCAACCATGCTGGGCAGCACGCCCATGGCAGCCAGGGAATCTGAAGTGCGAGCAGCTGCCCTGGCAGCTGCACCTTCATCAAACCTGCAGAGCGCGACTCTGTCTTGTTTGCACTGGAACTCATGCTGCATCGTGATGACATAATAGCTTGTAATACCTTCAGGCACATGATCTGTAACTGTTGCTGTCACAGGCTTGTTGAGACACCGTATTAAGACATGTACTTCATGGACAGCATTTTCATGCTGCTTACATGCCAAGTGCCTGGATGTCGCTTCTGTTTCTGCGTTGTTACGCATAATGTTAACAACGGAGACAAAGAGAGCGAGATCCAGGCATTGGGCTTGTAAGCAGCATGAATGTTAGACACACACACACACACACACACACACACACACACACACACACACACACACAGAATCTCTGCAAAATAACACTAGGACAAAGAAACAAGCAGTGCTCAGCTTGAAGACATGCATCAGTCCACGCATGCAACTTGGCAGAAACCATCTGCAAGCCTGTCATCAGTCTCAGCAAGCAAAGTTGTGTTGCCACAGCTAGGGGTAGTCCCCCAACTCCCTCAAAATGTCTCTTGTAACAAGTCATTGTACAACCCCAGAAAGTCATCACGTAACCCCAAGAAGTCATTGTGTAGCCCCAAGAGAGCAACCGTGTACCTGTCAGTCTGAGGCCTGCTGTCAGCAAAAGGTGTTCTGCTGCTGCTGCTGGATGACTGCCCCTGGCCCCATGCATGGCTCCTCCCAGGGGGGGTGTCAGCTGAGCCATCTTCTCCCATGGGGCTGCCCTTGGCCCTTTGTGCAGCCATGTGTTGGTAGGCCTCATACCTCAGCTGGTTCTGGTCTGTCTCCAGCTCAAGGCTGTCCATATCTGGGAAGCCATCATCATTCACCTTGACGGCTCTGCCAGTTTTGTCCACCTGCATAGTAACACAGGAAATATAAAAATATTTCCTGCCCTGTCCACCTATATAGCCTGCCCTGTCCACCAAAGTAGTGGACATGCACAAGAGGGATCATTTAATGGTTTGCCTGCCCTGTCCACCTATATAGTACACATGCATGAAAGGATCCATTGATGGCTCTGCCTGCCCTGTCCACCTGCCCAGTGGACATGCATGAGAAAGGGCCATTGAAGGTCTTGCCTGCCCTGTCCACCTACAGAGTACACATGCATGAAAGAGGTTCATGGCTAGCTTTGCCTGCCCTGTCCACCTGTCTAGTGGACATGCATGAGAGAGGTTCATGGATCGCGTTGCCTGCCCTGTCCACCTACAGAGTACACATGCATGAAAGAGGTTCAAGGATGGCTTTGCCTGCATTGTCCACCTGCCTAGTAGACATACATGAGCAGGATCCATTGCCTGCCATGTTTGCTTTGATGGTAGACATGCATGAGTGAGACATGGATGAAACGCATTTAGCCAAATCCTGGTAGATCTCACAGTGCAGCTCATCTTGGTCTGTTCAAACATTGAGCCTAACTAGCTCTTCTCAATTCTCGCTCTCAATCCTGAAACGTTTGTTTTATTTCAGAAACGTCACCACCACAATCTAAAGTCAGAAACGTCTGGGGACAGTAAAAACGCATTTCTACATTGTGGAGACGTTTTAGATCCCATGGTCCAGCCCATTTTGGCCTGTTCAAACCTCGAGCATAGCGAGGTCTATACCAACAGCAAAAGTGAATGAGGTATCACACAGAATTTGGATTGATACACCTTACAGAGATGCGCAGATAGACTGCTTGGAGAGACAAGACTTGTCTCGCACAGACTTATCTCATCGAGAGCTAGAAAGCAAATCCTTAACTGTTATGACTAATTATTAATATTAGCATTATTATTGTTATTATCATTATTGTGGTTGTTGTTATTATCATTATTGTTATTATCATTACAAAAGGGCAAGTAGCTGATCGTACCTGCAAGGCTGCTTCTTCTTGCCTGGGGGTGTGGGGGGTACCGGCCACAGAGGTGGAGGCCTCAGAGCGGGGGGTCTGCCAGCCTCCACTGCTTGAGGCTGCAGACTCCGCTGCCTGGACTTGCTGCAGCAGCACAAAGCAATGCCAGACAATCAGCCAAACATTAATATGTGTGTAGTTTGGTCATCAAGCTTGCTGATGCTGAATAAGCTGATCAGATTGCTATTATTATTATTATTATTATTGTTATCCTACTTGTTGCTGCAATAAGTACGTGCATGTGTTAGTTCTATCTTTCAACAGACATATGTCCTTCCACAGGGTCAGGTGCATACAGTCCATGTCTAAGGTCTCGGTGTGGCAGTCTGCTTACCAACAACGATGTGTGATGATGTGCTTTGGACCAAGCCAGACATCTTCCCCTCAAGGCCTGTAGCCTCCTGCATAAATGCATTTGGTGGTTTTGAAGGCTGAACAAAGACCTGATCATAGTCACAAAAGTTGGCGTGACTATGATGAGGACTTCTACAGCTTTCAACACGACTGAATGCATGAATGAGAGAGATTATAGGCCCTGCGATTTGCCACTGCCCTGCCCAGCTGCAAAGTGCGTCATTCAGGTATTGCCAAGTGAGAGATGGTAGGTCTGCACAGCATGCATGCACCAACTGCAGTGCAAGCCTTGTTCGCAGTCAGCTTGGATGCTTTGGCTAAAATCCCGGTGTGGGCCTGATGGCAGGAAGAGGCAGCTGTGTGTAAAGCAGTTCTAAATGGTATCTTTCCAGTGTGTTGCTTGTCAACTCTTGACCTCTAAAAGTAACCATTTCCTGAGCATGGATGAGTTTATTTAACTGCTCAATGCTTTGATGCACTGATATAGTCATAACTTGATACTTGCATTGCAAAGCAGACTGTGACTAACAGCCCACATGCAAACAACAATGACAGTGATACTACTTAGAATGCGGGCTTAGCCAATAGGCATCAGGTGGGTTCAGTGTCAGTCAGCTCCCTCTAGGCAGGCTTGTTCTGCGCATGGTGTACATGGAGCATGAGAGCAGGGTCGATCTCATGGAGAGTACAACACATTCTAGAAAAGCATGACACACAACTATTTTAGGGGCAAAAACAGCCTTTCATCTTCTGCATTTCTCATGAGATGCATTTTTGGTAGCAGGGCTGACCTCATGGAACATAATCTAGAAAAGCATGACACAAAATCGTTTTTAGGTCAAAAAAAAACTTTCACCTTCTGCATTTTTCATAGGATGCATTGATGGTGGCAGGGCCAACCTTACGGAAGTCAAAACATGTTCCAGAAAGCATGACGCAAAATTGATTTTGACTCAAAAAAAGCCTGTTGTCTCCTGAATTTCTCATGGGACGCAAATTTGGTGGCAGGGCTGACAAATCTCATGGAAGTCGACACATATTCTAGAGAAGCATGATGCAACATCCTTTCATCTTCTGCATTCCCCATGGGATGCATTTTTGGTAGCAGGGCTGACAAACCTCATGGAAGATGGCGTTCACGTCGCCCTTGTGCTGCTTGATCTGCTCCTCCAGGTAGGGCAGGCTCCAGTTGCTGTCATGGGCCATGGAGATGGCGCTGGCAATTTCGCCCTGCACATCCACCTCCAATGCCTGAGCTGGCCTGCTCCTGTCTGCAAGCACCCATGACACATGGTTTGTAGTGGGGTTTTTGTACCCACTTCTGTAAATCTTGATCAGTTTACAAAAAAAGCTATCAACTGCTGGGCATTTCAGCCCATATCAGTTGCATCAGCAAGCTGTCATGGGCCATGGAGATGGCGCTGGCAATTTCGCCCTGTACATCCACCTCCAGTGCCTGAGCTGGCCTGCTCCTGTCTGCAAGCAACCACCAAAATTGGTTTCCAGAGGCTGTGTTGGCAAGTTATCACAGGCCATGGAAATGGCAATAGGCTGTCTTGCCTTGTAAATCCACATCCAGTGCCTGATCTGGCCTGCTCCTGTCTGCAAGCAACCAAGACAATGGTTTGCTGCATGTCAGCCCATATCAGTTGCATCAGCAAGCTTCACCAGCAAAGCTATCATGACCCATACAGGTGGGATCTTGCCCTGTGTATCCACCTTCAGTGCCTGAGCTGGTCTTCTCCTGTCTGCAAGCAACCACCACAATTGCAGATTTCCAGAACAATTGACCAATCAGACACTGTGCCATGGTCATGTGGGATCTTGACCAGCGCGTCCACCTCCAGTGCCTGGGCTGGCCTGCTCCTGTCTGCAAGCAACCAAGACACATGGTTTGTACTGGGGTTTCTGTACCCACTTCTGTAAATCTTGACCATCTTTTTGAATCTTCCAACTGCTGGGCATGTCAGCCCATATCAGTTGCATCAGAAAGCTTCACCAGCAAAGCTGTCACAAGCCATTCAGGCAGCAATCTTGCCCTGCGCATCTTCTTGCCTGCAAATCAACAGATACACATGTTGGTGTTGTCGGCCCCAAAACATCTGCACAATGTAGAAACGCGTTTTGAATGTCTCCAGGCGTTTCTGAGTTTAGATTTCCAATAAAGCAATGAGGTTTCTGAATTGAAATAGATGTTTTGAGATTGAAAAGAGCTATGGATATCTGACAACTGCAATATAGGTACTGTCTGGCTGCAGGGTGCACATCCTGGGCACACCCAAAGTACCAACAGGCAACTCAGCTCACAGTATGCACAAATCAGCTCACAACACGCACAGACAGATCTGCTCACAACACGCACAGACAGATCGGCTCACAATACGCACAGACAGAGCAGCTTCTAGTATGCACAGACAGACCAGCTTCCAGTATGTGCAGACAGACCAGCTTCCAGTATGCGCAGACAGATCAGCTCACAGTGGGCACAGACAGATCAGCTCACAGTGGGCACAGACAGATCAGCTGGGAGTCTCACATTGCATGATCATCTCAAATGCAGCATCAGGCTCTCCCCCCATCATTCTGGCAGCATCCCTATGTCCCTTGAAGCCCATCTCTGCAAGGCGTGCCGTGCACAGGTCCAGCTTCCTGTTCTTGAGGTGCTGGATGGAAGCTGTGCTGAGACTGGCGGTGGCCAGATTGATCCTGGGTGCTTTCTGTGCTGCTGACTTGCCCCTACATGAGACACAAACAGTAAGAATGCTATTGCCAGGGTGTGACATATAGTCAGGGTCCAGCTTCCTGTTCTTGAGATGCTGGATGAAGCCTGTGCTGAGACTGGCAGTGGCCAGATTGATCCTGGGTGCTTTCTGTGCTGCTGGCTTGCCCCTACACAAGGCACACACAATGAGAACGCTGCTGTGTGAGGGAGACTGGCGGTGGCCAGATTGATCCTGGGCGCCTTCTGTGCTGCTGACTTGCCCCTACATGAGGCCACGCACATACACACAGTGAGAATGCTACTGCAAGAATGAGGCCAGCTGTGGTCTGGTGTGCAGCTAAGTTTGCTACCTCACAAGCAAGTCACACTGTCCTTCCCTCGCAGTGTTGGGAGATCTTGTGAGGTATTCCCTAAAACTAGTGGGAGCGCGCTCCACCAGTGCGTCATGTGAATACATCTCACCGGTGCTGTATGTCAGTGCATCCCATTGGTAACCATGTACGCGCATCTCACTGGTTGCATCATGCAGTTGCATCCCAGTGGTGCATCATGTTAGTGCATCCCACTGGTTGCATCGTGTGAGTGCATTACACCAGTAATCATGTCGTTGCATCCCATGAGTAACCGTGTAAATACATCCCACTGAGGCACAACCACATGAGCACTGTGCTCTTTGCTGTCCTGTTGCACTATGCAATGGGGTACCAAGTGGACCACCTACTCTTTGTCCATGCGCCTCTTATCCAGCATGTCCTGCCCATGTGCATACTCGCAGCCCAGGATCGTGCAGTGACCCTTCTCTTCAAACTCCACGCACAGCTTGTAGAAGGCAGCTGACTTCCTGGCTTTCCTGCCGCCGCGTGTCCCCCTGCGTCTGTTTGTCTCGGGCTGTGCCGGCATCTTGTTGAGCTGCACGGACACGGGGACAGAGTCCATGGCCTCCCTGGGATGGAAGGAAGCCTGGTGCCCGGAGGCAGGGCTACCCCTGCAAGAACCATCGTCCTCATAATAAGAATAATAACAATGATAATCATCATCATGACAAGTCTATTCACTTGTTTGTACAATTAATGGTTTATACATTTTATTGGCAGAAAGGAAGCAAAACATGATGCCCAGAGGCAGGGCTACCCCTGCAAGAAGCATCATCCTCATTGTGACAGACCTATATAATTGTTTGTATAGATTATGTTTTATAAAAGTTATCAGCAGGAAGGAAAGCCTGGTGCTCAGAGGCGGGGCTGCCCCTGCAAAACCCATTGTCCTCATCATGACACACGTGTATACCTGTTTATTGATATTTTTATCAAGTTTTCAAGTTTTTATTTTTATTTTATTATTATTATTTTGTTATTTTTATTACTATGCAAGTTGACAGCTCTGCACTTATATCACACTGTCGTGTTGCTGGGCTGCCCCTGGAAGACATATCATGCTCACCATGTCATGAATGCATTTTTTCCCTCCAAAAGCTAATTTTGTATTCATTTTTGCAAAACAGGTAAACATAAACACTAACAAATGCACAAAGTGTGAAGCATGATGTATCTGCAGTGACAAGTTTGATGTATATCTTATTGTGTGATGTTGTCATGGTGTTGGGCTGCCCCTGACAGACACACCTTAGTCATTGTAACACATCTGATGTTCTTCAATTTGCAAGCCCTATCTTTCAGGCCATATGTAGCGTGTGTACCATGTTTTTCCTGTACACCGGTAAGGTACAGCAGAATTGCTATCAAGCAATTACTTGCTGCTTCAGGCATGGGTGGCCATAGGTGTACATTGGTGTGAGTGCTGCAAGAGAGACAGGAGCAGGAAGAACAAGAGGAGCATTAGTGACATCATCAAGACGAGGGTCAGCTGGCACATGAAACGAAGATACAGCCAGATCGTCCTTGTGCAGCTGCCTGCTGCTCCAGGCATGGGTACATTTCATTTTAAATACACCAGGGAGTAATGAAAAAGAAGATGAAGAACAAGACTACAGAGCAGACAATGATCCAGCCAGGAGTTTCACATGGGCATCATGACTAATCGTCGCAGGGGTCTCTACGACGTTCAATCCTGATGCCGTTTGAAATCCCTGGCTGGCACATCAGCTGCCCCTCATCTTCTGCTGTCACAAGACTAGTCTCTTGGGCAGCTGGCATGTGAAACGTAGGTACAGCAGGGTTTTTCATTGCGCTACTAACTGTCACTAATAGGCTTTAGGTCTGAAAGAACACCCCGAGACAGGATCAAGAGCAAGGGTTCCTAGTGACACATGAAGGAGTGCTGGCATGCTGAAAGAAGGTACAGCAGAATGTAGATACTGCACATACCAAGCTCATCATCAGCTGGAAAGCAAATTCAGTATTATTATTATTATTATTATTATTATTATTATTATTATTATTATTATTATTGTTATTCTCATTATTATCATTTTTGTTAATATTCTTCTCATTAACATTGTTATTGTTGTTATTCTTATTATCATTCTTCTTGTTCTACTACTATTATTATTATTATTATTATTGCTATCATTATCATCATCATCATCATCATTATTGGGGGTTATTTAGATACCTGGTGCTGAAGGCAGCAGTGCCATCAGCCTGCCGCCCTTTCTGCTTGCCAGTCCTGACACTGCTGGGCCTCCTGCCTTCTATCTGTTCCCAATCGCCCTGCTTGTGTTCCCCATCAGCCAGAGGGAAATCAAAGTTGAAGGCCCTGATGTCCAGGTCCATGGGGCCATGTGCCCAATGGCACTTGTCGCCCATTGCACACCCTCCCAGCTCCTGTAGCACTGGATGCCTTGGTGATGTTCCATTGCAGGTCCTTGCTCACTCAGTACGTGCATTGTCAAGCATGCAGGTGGATGTTGTTTTGTTGCTTCACTGGCCTTCTAGACAGTTTTGCACGATCCCGTCGACAAGCATTCAAGTATGTATGCCAATGTATGGTCACACTCACATTGTTTTGCTGGTAATACAGTGTATGGTCATGTAATTATGTGGGTGAACTCAGGGGCCAGCTAGACAAGCTCAGCTGCAGGCTGGGATTTGGGCAGTGCCCCCCCTCCCCCTCCCTCTGACGCAGGAACCTGCTGGAACCTGATGGTGCATAGGGTGCACAGCAAAAGACAATACCAAACACAGCAAACCTTGCCAAACGCAGTGGCTGCAAAGAAGAGAGATCACCTTCCAGATTGGACAGTAGACTGTCTTCCTCTGCATGGGCTTGCGCCTGTCAGCGTCTGAATGGAAGTAGTGGCATTTCCAGGGAGCATCGCACTTTGGGCGTATGCATTTAGTCGTCT
>JAABUK010013085.1_pt1 | contig 10437 bp, 5 predicted proteins | sample 5559141 | NCBI WGS metagenome assembly JAABUK01 (sample SAMN10711869, study PRJNA513367) | rock metagenome | isolation source: Antarctica rocks | place: Antarctica: Victoria Land, Pudding Butte nord | collected 2016-01-03 | reverse complement strand
CAACTTGAACGCGGCTATTACTGCCGGTCGTGTCAAGGTTGTTAGTGCGCCACGCGTTACCACGTTTAACAACCTGACCGCACAAGTTGTTTCCATCAACACAGTTACGACTCAAATTACGGATACTATTTTGGTTCCGAATGGTGTTAATGGATCTATTGCGGTGCCTCGTACAACATTTTTCAGCCAGGTTTCTGGTGTCGTTCTGACGGTAATTCCTACCGTGAATCGTGATGGAACTATTACCATGAGCTTGCAGCCCCTTGTGTTGACACCTTCGCCTGCATCTGTTAAAGGCTCTCTCTTTAATGATATTTCCTCGCAGGAAATTAACACTTCTGCCAACATCAAAGATGGAGATACTCTGGCAATTGGTGGTTTGAGGACGTTGTCGCAGACAAATCAACGAGGGAAGATTCCCTTCTTGGGAGACCTGCCCATCATTGGACCCTTATTCCGCAGCAGAAACAGACAAGACCGGGAGTTCGAACTGGTCATCTTTGTGACGGCGCATATCGTCCGTAGCATTAATGACCCGGTGCTGGGAACTTAATCTCGAAGATCGAAATCGGACGGCGTCATGCGAAAGCATGGCGCCGTTTTCGTGCATTGATGGTTTGTGATTGAACAAATCGAGTACTCGATTGCAAGATTGTGTGGGTTTTGTGCTACACTTGACGGGAAATTTACGAGCGCGCGGCTATCTTAGAGGCAGCGACTGTTTTGCTTCCGGCTTCATCGCGCATCACCCGGCGTTTTCTATTCCACTCATGCGCAGCGCTTCTCGCGCGCATTGATTTTTCCGAACAACGAAACGCACCATTTTCCGGCTGCCGGCGAAACATTGTCGAATTTGCGCTGTTTTGCATTCGATTTCTGGTTTCGCTCGAGCGCCGAAAACAGGACAGAGCGGTGAGCATCAAGGCTTTTGTAATTTAAAGCCGCGCGCTTCAGGAACAAGGACAGGACAATTTGGAAACGATGCAAGGCCTTCAAGGCACCAAGATCGCGTTGCTGATCGACTTCGACAACGTGATTTTAGGCGTGGAAGACCCCGGGTTCGATGTCGAACTGGTGGTCAATGCGCTGCGTTCACGCGGCGTAGTCGTCACGGGACGCGCTTACGGCGATTGGTACCGCCATCACCGTCACCGCCGCAAGCTGATGGAGCAGGGAATCGAACTGGTCGAAACGCCGGTTTTCGGGCCGCTCATCAAAAACTCCGCCGATATTCGCATTGTCATCGATGGGCTTGACATTGCCACAGCGCACACGCATATTGATACGTTTTGCCTGGTTTCGGGCGACAGCGACTTTTTGCCGCTGATAAAACGCCTGCAACTGCTGGGCAAAAACGTCATCGTCATTGCGGGCAACAAGTTCACCTCCGACCTTGTGCGCCGCAACTGCAACGAATATCTCGCGTATGAGAACCTACTGGCCGAAAGCGTTGGCGCAACCGAAGACGCCAGCACGTTGGAAGGCTCGTTTCACCTGTTGGCGCGCGCCATTGATACGCTGACCGAGCGCGGCATGGACATTCGTTCGAGCACAGTGAAGCAGATGATGTTGCAGCTCAATCCGGCGTTTTCAGAGCGCACCTTCGGCTGCTACCAGTTCAAGCAGTTTCTAGATAAAGCGGCGCGCGCCAATGTCGTGCAGTTGTCGGAGCGTGACGGTAGCGCGGGCGAGCACGATGTTCTGCTACCAGAAAAAAGCGGTCAAACAACGAACAATGAGGCATCGGCGCGTCCTTCGAGTACTCAAAGCAGTGCGCCGGAAGCTTCCACGCGCGAATTGAACGGGCGAAGCGACAAACGTGCTGCTTCAACGCGGGCGCCGCGCGAGCGTAATCGAGCGCAAACACCGGTGAGCAAGCTGCAACCTGTTGTGCCTGCGACCGCACAAGATGTAGTGTCGACAAGCGGTGATGAGTCGAATGTCGTGGCCGAAACGCCGGATACAACGCCGGTTGCGCCGATTTCGGCTAGTTCTCTGGCTTCGCGGCCCGGCTTGCGGCGTGGACGCTTGCGCTTTTCTGCGAAGAGTGGCGCCAGTGCCATCACTTCGCGTGAAACTTCGGACGCAACCACGAGCGAAGTCGTGGCGCAAGATGCACCCGTCGAGACCGAAAACGTTGCGCCCGAAGCTGAATCGAGTACTCGATTGACCGAGGCGGCGCCGGTCGACGAGGAGCTGGACGTGGTGCAAACACCGCAAGAAGTTTTGCCCGACGAAGTGACGTTGGCGCAAGCCGTCGCAAATACCGAAACAGAAACGAACGCAACCAGCGAAACCGAAGACTCTGAAACTGCTCCGGCCAAGCGACGCGGCACACGCGGAGGCCGACGCCGTCGCGGTGCGAAGACAGAGGGCACGGCAGACGCTGTGGCGATAGATGACGCTGCCACCAATGTCGCGGACGGTGAAGTCGCTATTTCTACCATCGAAAACGCGCTTGCCCAAGCTGCCTTGCCGGAACCGATAGCTGAAGAAGCGTCGCCCGTCGAGCCGGAAACCGTCGAGCCGGAAACCGTCGAGCCGATTGATGCCGAACTCACGACTGCCGAAGTTGTGCCGGAAACTGTTGCACCGGCTGAACCGAAGAAGCGCACTTCTCGTGGGCGTCGCAGTGGCGCGAAGAAAGCGAGTTCTGCCAAAGACGCAGCTGCTTCCGACGCGGCTGTGGAGCAAAGCGACGGGGTTTCATCGGTCAACATCAACAATGGTCTCGCTGGTGAAAGTGCGCCTTCGGTTGCGGAAGCTGCACCTGTTTCAACGGTTGAAGGATTGTAGTCTAAAGCGCTGTTTTGCTTGTCGTTTTATGTCTGAACACGATTTCGCACAAGCGATTAAGCGGCGCGCGAAAGAACTCGGTTTTGCGGCGTGTGGCATTACTGATGTCGCGCCTTCGGCCAGTCATGTGCATTTTTTGCGCTGGCTGGCCGAAGGTTTTTTCGCCGGCATGAAGTGGATCGCGCGCGAAGATGCTGCTTGGAAGCGCGGCGATGTGCATCGAGTACTCGGAAGCGCGCAAAGCGCCGTTTGCGTGGCAATGCACTATCGCACGAACGAAGAGTGGGACGAAAGAACGCACGGCAAAATCGCGCGTTACGCGCGTGGAACCGATTATCACGAGTTTATGACCGCGCGTTTGCGCGAACTATTGGCGTGGATTCAAGAGCAGCATCCATGCGAAGGTCGTGTTTACGTCGACACCGGGCCGATTTTAGAACGCGAATTGGCGCAGCGTGCGGGCATCGGTTGGGTCGGCAAGAACACGATGATTTTGTCGCGCGAACTGGGTTCGTATTTTTTGCTGGGCGAGATTTTGCTCAGCTTGGGATTGCCGCCCGACCGCCCGCACATCGAGCAATTTTGCGGCACTTGCACGCGCTGTCTGGATGCGTGCCCAACGCAGGCTTTTGAAGCGCCTTTCGTCTTGAACGCCAACAAGTGCATCTCTTATCACACGATTGAAAACCGCGAACGCGTGCCACACGAATTGAGTGCGCAGTTCGGCGACTGGCTTTTTGGCTGCGATGTGTGCCAGGAAGTGTGTCCGTGGAACCGCAAAAGCTTGGCGCGCAGCGATGAACCCGCGTTGTGGACGCGCGCAGAAACGCCGACTTTGCTGGAAATGCTGCTGTCACCACAAACCGAACTGTCGCCGCAATTGAAAGGCAGTCCGCTTAAGCGCGCCAAACGTCGCGGGCTGAAACGTAATGCGCTCAACGTGTTGAAAAACCGAAGATCGAGTACTCGAAAGTGAAGTTACTCCCAGATAATGTGGCCGTTTTCGTCGCGTTTCCAAACGTAGGGCGCGGCATCTTCCATTTGAATTTTCTTCAGCGCTTCGCGTAGCTGCGCCGCGTTTTTCTTGAGCATTTGAGCGCCGGTGTTGCCGCCGAATTGTTGCCCCCAAGCGTTGTCAATGGCTTCGTCTACCTTGCCTTCGTAAATGATTTGTGCCAAGCGCATCATCACAAAAGCATCCATCGCTGCCACTGAAATGCTCGTCCCGCTGGCGTTTTCAAAACCTTCGTCGCGTACACTTTCCTCGTCTTCTCCGCTGCTGCAACACCAACCTGCTTCGTCCCAACCATCCGCACCATCTTTGACCCAGATGTGAAAACCCGATTCATCCGTCCAAATGTAGTTATGTCCTCTCATGTAAGCCATAGCAGAATCACCTCGCAGGAAAGCATTTTATTCAACAGTGAACGAGTACTCGACCATTGGATATTGCCGCTTTCGATTCGCACGTTGTTTCCTTAAATGAGAAACGAGCCGTTGAGAACCCGCAGAATGTGTGAAATTTCAAAAGTCGAGAAGTCACGTAAACCAAAAGCGCATATCGAAGAACGGATTTACCTTCAAGTCCATTCTTCGATATGCGCTTTTGGTTTGATCTAACTGAGCTTCACATGGAAGCGACAAAAGTTGCTTATGCCGCTTTCTCTTGTGGTGTGCTGGAAAACTTCGCGTTTAGCCGGATGTGCTTTCCACGACTTGTCGCCACAGGCTGCTCGCTTTTTGCCAATCCTTCGCCGTTTCGGCTGTTTTCGCCTGTGCGGTTAGCTCATCGAGATCGGAATAAGGAGCCAGCAGCCAATAGAGGCGCGCTACGCTCGCGTTCTCGATCACCGTTTTCTTCTCATCAGCAGCGTGCGGCTTATTCTTCCAGTCATTCCAATAGCCTCCATTCGAGTCGCGCACGTAGCGGTATCCAAAGTCGGCGTCACGTCGCACGGCATTCAAATACTTGATGTCGCGCGTCGCCGCGTACAGGTCGATTAATGACTCGCTCAGCAGATGGTTGAACTTTGCGCCGTCCTTGAAGGCTCCGGTCGCAGGGTCAACAAAGTATTTGATCGAGGAATCGCCTTCGCGTCGTGCATCCGCCAGATACTTTGGGTTCTTCGTATCGCGCCACAGCCCTACATTGGCGCGAATCATCAAGGCCGTGTTGTAGGTCCACTTGGTCTTTTCGACGTGGCCGTTCAGGTTGATGTTGTCCCAGAATAAGCCGTCAGTCGGATCCTGGAGTTTCGAGTTCGTCCAGGCCACGATCTGCTGCGCTTCTGCCAATTGTGGTTTGTCGCCCAGATCGTAAAGCGCCAGGGCACCGACTGCCGCAGGCGCGTTGATGCAAGTGTTTTTCGAGTCTCGCTTGTTCTGATACCAATAGATGCCGCCGCCCAGCTTGTTGTCTTGGCCGCTCAACACGAAGTGATGTACCTGTTTCGCCCACGCCAGATAGCTGGGATCCTTCGTCACACGATAAGCTTCGGTAAAGCCCAAAGTGAGCCAGGCGTTGTCGTCATAATATTTGTCGTCGTTGTCCTTCGATGAAAACCAGGCGTCGAAGCCGGGCACCGGAGCCGCGGTGTCCCAATATTTGTTCAGACCTTTGGTGAAGGCATACAGAATGGGCTTGTACTTGGCCGGGTTGTAACGCGTCGCGCCGACCAGAGCCGACAATTGCACTCCGTTGCCCCACATAACCTCATAGGGCAACCCCTCAGTCGGAGCCGGAAACGTAGGCCGGTAAAGGTTGGCTCCCTCATCGAAGTACTTGCTTTGAATCCAGTCGGTCTGCGTCTCAGCCTTGGCACGATAGTTGGCGCGCGCAGGTCCAGTCGCCAGCAGAACCGCGAGCAGCACTGCGGAACCGATTTTGAAGGTTATTTTCATAGCTATATTTTAATGGATAGCGTCCTTGAAGACAATCAACCAAGACAATCGCGGTTCAGTGAATGTCGGGAAATGTCGGGCGAAAGGTTCGTGTGGATTGCCGGCGAGACAGGCGCGTAACCAAAAGATGACGTATCGAGTACTCGATACGAGTACTCGATAACTGGTAGAGAGTGTGTGCGGATTGAAACATTCGGTGTTTGGATGTATAATTTCTTGTTGGCGAGGCGGAGACAATTGGGCAGGCAACTCCGAAAAAGTGGGCGCCACGCGACCCGCTTTTCTTTTTGTCTGCTGCGCTTGTCACCTGAAATGCTGTACCTGAAGTTGTTCCTATAAGCTGAGAGGATTTGTGATGGCGACGAAAACAAAACCCGTGCGGACCGAAGCCGAAGTGCATTCCGAGTTGCTGGAAGCGCTCAAGCGCGTGTCCGACGAAAAGAATATCCCGGTCGAAGCACTGGTCGGCAGCATCGAAGGCGCGCTCGTTTCGGCTTATAAAAAAGCGTATGGCGGAACCGGCGCGGTTCGTGTCAAGGCCGATTTCGCAAGCGGCGAGTTTCGTGTTTACGCGCAAAAGCTGGTCGTGCAAAACGCGCTCAATCCCAATACCGAAGTCGCGTGGCGCGAAGCGCGCGGCACTAATCCCGACAGCAACCTGGGCGATTCGATTGAAGTCGAAGTGACGCCTTCGGGTTTCGGGCGCATTGCGGCGCAAACGGCCAAGCAGGTTCTGCTGCAAAAGCTGCGCGAAGCCGAACGCGTTCAGGTCGCTTCCGAGTTCGCGGATCGTTCGGAAAACATTTATCGCGGACAGGTTTTGCGCACCGAGCGCGGCAATGTCGTGGTTGGAATCGGCAAAGCCGAAGCAATTTTGCCGCGACGCGAGCAAGTGCAGGGCGAAAACTATCGCACCGGCGATTCGATTTACGTTTACGTCGTCGAAGTGCGCTCCAGTTATCGCGGGCCGTCGATCACGGTTTCGCGGACGCACCCGAACCTGGTACGCCAGTTATTTGTGCTGGAAGTGCCGGAAATTGCTGACGGCATTGTCGAACTGAAAGCCGTGGCGCGCGAAGCCGGACAGCGCACCAAAATTGCGGTTGCCGCCAACAATCCCGATGTCGATCCGGTTGGCGCGTGCGTCGGGCCGCGCGGGCTGCGCGTCGGCAAAGTCGTAAATGAGTTGGGCAGCGAAAAAGTTGACATCGTGCGCTGGAGCCAGGACCCGATTCAATATATTTCCAACGCGCTGTCGCCTGCACAAATTGCCAAAGTCATTCTGGCCGAGAAGAACACTGAAGCGGGCGAAGGCAAGGAAAAAGGTACGGCAACCGTCATCGTGGCGGAAGATCAGCAGTCTCTGGCCATTGGAAAGCAAGGCCAGAACGTGCGCTTAGCCGCCAAATTGACGGATTGGCGCATCGACATTCGGACAGAAAAGCAGTATGCCGAAGAGCAGGCCAAACGCATGTTCGCCGGTGATGCGCTGCCTGAATCTGCCGTTACTGTGCGCCAGTCGGTCGATGAAACGGCGGGCATTTTTGCGACCGATGCGACTGATGAAAATGGAAACAATGCGAGCGCGAGCGAAACTGATTCGTCTTTGGATCATTCCGATCCTTTCATCGCGCAAAGTGCAAGTACTGAACTGGGAAGCGCCTCTCCAACCGGTGATGTGGAACTGTTTCCGGTTGAAACTGAAGCCGATGCCTTGCCGCTTGAGGACGTTGCGGACAACGAATCGAGTACTCGAAACGTGGGCGAAGTGAGCGATATTGCGCCCGCCGATTCGGTGAGCGCGTAATTTGTAAAGATGCTTAAGTCTGGGGAAACCCGTGTTCCGGTTCGCACTTGCGTTGGTTGCGGACAAAAGGGTCCGCCGCAAACGATGTTGCGGATCGCATCGCACGATGGCGTGGCTCCAGTTATCGATCAACTGAACGCGCGTCATAAAGGCTTGGGACGCGGCGCTTATTTATGTGCGAAGAAGTTGTGCTTGGAACGAGCGGTCGGAAAGCGCGCCTTGGAGCGCAGCTTGAAACTGAATTGCGGTTTGTCGAGTGCGGCGAAAGCTGAAATTGCACGAACGATTGAAAATAGAAACGAAGGAAAGTCGATGAGTCTTTGAACGTGTAGACGTTTAGACGTTTGAAATTGTGTTGAGCTTTTCTCGGAGAAGGTGTTGCGTATGGCGAAGATGCGGATTTACGATATTGCGAAAGAGTTGTCAGTGCCGCCCAAAGAAATCATCGATATGCTGGCGACCATCGGTGTCGCGGGCAAGGTGCCGTCGTCTTCGATTGAAGACACGGCGGCGCGTTCGCTGCGGCAGATGATCGAGAACAGGAACCATCCTCAGCCGCGCGAAGAACCAGCAGCTGCGCCCACTCCGGCCTCGTTTCAGAATTTTCGTCAGGGCGCGCGGCGTCCGTCCGGCACAGATGTTCCCGCCGATGTTTCCTCAGATGTCATTGAAGATTACCGCGATTACGTCGCGCCCGATGAAGACATTGTGACGCAAGGTCCAGCCAAAAGCGGCCCCGGCGCGCGGCGCGATGCTGTTGCGGGAACGTCGCTCGGATCGAGTACTCGATCTCCTGCCGAGAACCGTCCGGCGACGCCTGTAGCGCCGGTTGCAACCTCGACTCCGGTTGCGCCGGTTGCACCGGTTGCGCCGTCTGCACCGGTTGCGCCGTCTGCACCCGCCGCGAGTAGCGCAGAAAACAAAGCGCGTCCGACGATTAATATTCCAGCAAATATGCTGGCGCGACAAAATGGCGCTACAGCTCCGGCCAACGGTGCAGCCACCAACGGCGCTCCTGCCAATGGCGCGGCTCCGGCAGCAGGCGCGGGAACTTCGCAGTTCCAAACGCGCGGTCGTTTCGGACGCGGCAACCGCCGCGATTTCCGCAATTCGCGCCGCGATGGTCGCGTTGGCGAAGAGCCGCGTTTCGGCGACCGCGATTTTCGTGCGGAAACCGAAACTGCGCAATCGGGCGGAAACAATGGCAAATCCATCGCGTTGCCGCCACAAATTTCGGTTGCCGATCTGGCGGAAAAGCTGGGACAGCCGGTTTCGGCATTGATTAAAAAGTTGTTTGCGATGAGCGTGATTCGCGCGGGCAACCAGACGATCAGTTCGGATGTCGCGGGACAACTGGCGTCGCAGTTCGGCTTCACGACTGAAGTCGAAACGGCGCGCACCGAAACGCACATTACGGAAGAAGACCAGGAAGGTTTAGTTTCCGCCGCGCCAGTCGTGACGATTATGGGTCACGTCGATCATGGTAAAACCAGCCTGCTGGACATCATTCGCAGCGCGAACGTGCAAAGCGGCGAAGCGGGCGGTATCACGCAGCGCATCGGCGCCTATGAAACCGAGCACAACGGCGAGCGCATCGTGTTTTTAGATACGCCGGGTCACGAAGCGTTTACGCGGATGCGCGCTCGCGGCGCTCACGTCACAGACATCGCCGTACTCGTTGTGGCTGCCGACGACGGCGTGATGCCGCAAACGCGCGAAGCCGTCGAACACGCGCGCGCCGCCAAAGTCCCGATTGTCGTGGCGATGAACAAAATGGACAGGCCGGGCGCCGACCCGGATCGCGTCAAAGGCGAACTGGCGGGCATGGAACTGATTCCCGAAGATTACGGCGGCGACACGATTGTCGTCCCGGTTTCGGCGAAAACAGGGCAGGGCGTGCAGGATCTGCTCGACATGATTTTGCTGGTGGCCGAAGTTCAGGAGTTGAAAGCCAATCCCGAAGGCCCGGCGCAGGGAACTATTATCGAAGCGCAGCAGGACACGCAGCGCGGGCCGCTGGCTACGGTTTTGATTCACCGTGGAACATTGCACGTCGGCGATCATGTCGTTGTCGGCGATGTATTTGGCCGCGTGCGCGCCATGACCGATTATAAAGGCGACAACCTGAAAGAAGCCGGGCCGAAAACTCCGGTTTCTGTGACAGGTTTGTCGGCAGTTCCTTCGGCATCCGAGACTTTGCGAGTCGTTCCTTCGAGCCGCATTGCGCGCGAACAGGCACAGGAAGCCGGAGCCGGAATGCGCGAAGCGCGCGCCATCGGCAACGGCAAAGCCTCGCTGAACGAACTGTTCGCGCAGATTCAACAGGGTGCGACCAAGAACCTGAATGTCATTGTCAAAGCCGATGTTCAGGGTTCGGTCGAGGCGATGTGCCAGAGTTTGGAAAAACTGGCGCACGACGAAGTGCGCGTGCGCATCATTTCGCGCGGAGCTGGCAACGTGACCGAAAACGATGTCATGCTGGCGAGCGCATCCGACGCGATTGTTATCGCGTTCAGCGTCGGCATCGAGACGGCGGCGGTTGGTTTGGCCGACCGCGAAGGCATCGAAATCCGCGAGTATTCCGTCATTTATGCCGCGATTGACGATGTGAAAAATGCGCTCGAAGGAATGCTGGAGCCAGTTTACGAAGAGCGTTTGTCGGGCGAGGCCGAAGTGCGCGCGATGTTCAAAAGCACCAAGGCCGGAACCATCGCGGGCTGTCTGGTCACAAGCGGCAAAATTGTCGTGGGTTCAACGCTGCGCGTGTGGCGCAAAGGCAAGAAAGTCTTCGACGGCAAGATCGACGGCTTGAAGCACTACAAGGAAGATGTCAAGGAAATGGTCGCCGGTCAAGAGTGCGGCATTTCCAGCAAGGGCTTTGACGAGTTCGTCGAAGGTGACGTTTTGCAGAGCATCGTCCTGGAAAGCATCAA
>JAABUK010013083.1_pt1 | contig 10438 bp, 17 predicted proteins | sample 5559141 | NCBI WGS metagenome assembly JAABUK01 (sample SAMN10711869, study PRJNA513367) | rock metagenome | isolation source: Antarctica rocks | place: Antarctica: Victoria Land, Pudding Butte nord | collected 2016-01-03 | reverse complement strand
GCTGATGACTGGTATCCAAAAGCAAAAAAGATAAAATTGGTAATGGACAATTTTAAGACCCATGACCCTTCAGCCTTTTATGAAACATTTGAACCTGCAGAAGCAAAAAGACTTTGGGATAGATTTGAATTTGTTTATACACCAAAACATGGTAGTTGGCTAAATATGGCAGAAATAGAATTGCACGTATTAAACGGACAATGCCTGAATAGACATATATCAACAATAGAAAAAATTAAAGAAGAAGTTGAAGCCTGGCAAAGAAATAGGAATAATAAAAACAGCACAATAAATTGGCAGTTCACAAACAAAGAAGCAAGAGTGAAATTAAAAAAACTATATCCGTCAATTTAGGATTAACATAACACTAGTCTCTTCTTTCGGTTGGCTGGGATGACCGATAAGTCCCAATGGGGAACGCCCAATTCCTTTAAAAAAATAATTTTTTGCAGAGCCCTATTGATTTCTCTGTACGTACCAGTTGTTGGAGGCATACAAAGCCATCGGTGCTGTGTTAGCTTAAGGGCTGCATCGGGTAGTAATAGCGTGTCTAATACTTCAAAAAGCTGATCACTCCATAGAAACGAAAGTCGTTTGTATGTTTCCTCATGCAAACGTTCACTGATGCCCCCAATGATCCTCTCCAGGGTGCCGATGGCCGGACGAAGAATCTTATCTTGGTGAAGCTTCCAGCAAAATTTTTCTAATAGCCACCGTTCATTGTCATGTTCCATACCCTGCCCGATAAGCCATAGTTCTAGCAACGGCTCATCGAGTGGTTGCCATTTTTTAAAATGCAGAAACTTTAACACCTGCCCGTGATGGAAAGACTTAGTGGGTTGTCTGTTACCATATTCTGCCAGAAAAGAGGAGGGTAACCCCTCAAGCTTTAACTGCGAAAAAATAAAGCTAAGTGCTTCTTGAGGAAGATGGCTTTTCCAGTTGTCAGGCAAAAAACCTAAATATCGAATAAGACAGAGCTGTATCGCTACTGCGACGCGATTCAGAGAACCATGAAAAATTGAAACGAATTGCACGTCGGCCTGGGTCAAATAAAATCCCTGCCTGATATCTTCCGGTTCCAACCCAGGTAACTGCTCATACCGGATCCTCTCTGTCTGAGTTAAAAATATAGCCGGCATTTTTCGTTATCAAAAAGGGTATGCAAAAACAAAAGTAAGTTACGCTTGAAAATCAGATACTTGCAGCTTGCTTTATTATCTTTGTTTAGGAACTCCTTTTTGATAAGTGCTGTATGCCGAAAACACCGAAGCCTCTAAACAATTTACCCAAACGAGCGGCCCTCTACGCCAGGGTGTCTACCCTCGACAAAGGGCAAGACCCCGAGACACAATTAATGCAGCTTAGGGATATTGCTCCAAAAGAGGGTTTGATATTGTAGAAGAATTCGTGGACTTCGCCTCAGGGACTTCCCTAGAACGCAAACAATATAAGCGCATGATGCAAGCGGCTCAAAAAAGAAAAATAGATGTGGTTTTGGTGTGGCGCTACGACCGGTTTGCCCGCTCAACGCAAGCCTTGGTAAATGCTCTCAGAGAATTTCAAGGTTTAGGCGTTGATTTCATATCATATCAGGAAAACATTGATACAACAACGCCGACAGGATAACTTATTTTTCATGTCATGGCCTCGCTCGCCCAGTTTGAAAGCTCTCTTATAAGCGGGCGGGTAAAAGCAGGCATGCAACGCGCAAAATCCCAGGGAAAACGAATTTTCAGACCGAGAATAACAGAGGATAAAAGAAACGAGTTGTTCTCCCTATATGAAACCGGCATCTCTTTGAATCAAATAAGTATCCGGGCCAAGGTAGCCTATGGAACAGTTTATAATTACTTGGGCAAACAACGCTTGGCTGAAAAATAACCTATTCAAACCGTATAAATCCGTCCAGTTGTAACAAGAACCTCTTTTAGCAAAGGCAGTTGATCCGCTAATTTGCTCCTGAAACACTAAATCAAAATCCTGCACATCTAACAACTGCCTTGCCCCCGTTTGAGTTATTGTACTCCACCTAATGTATTTTACCTTCATTTATGTATCATTTAAATACCAAGCTTTAAAAATAAAACACTTAAAGCACAAAAAGGGGTACTTTGTCACTTTATTTCTTTAAAAATATGTATCATTTTAATTGTTGAATTAAAGTAAAACGTACAAAGGTTGTGAGAAAAAACGAAGGGAAAAGATATTGTGCATATTCAGGCTGACCAAACTCTGCTGGGCTTTTCGTCTACTCCTCTCAATGTTATTGGTAGTGTTTAAAGAAGTCTGGAATCCCAAAAATAGTCTTCTGTTCTTACCAAACTAACTTTGCTATGGAAGTCTGGATGTTCCGTATTAATCATGTAATTATATTCAATAGGAATTACGGCTGAAGGAACTTTCAAAACTAATGACTCTTGGACAGTATACCAATCTGAACCTATATTTTGCAAATTTGAGTATGCAGTAAACGAACGCCAATTAATTGGCAGATCTTTTATTTGGATTTGCTTAGTTAGATAATCGTCATCAGCGATTGAAATTACCATCACTTTATAGAGTAATGCAGGTTTTACAGTACCCTTGTGCACTATTAATTCTAAAGAAGACAATGACCGGGATGAGCCGGTATATAAAACGTTTTGCCCTTTTAAATTCCACCGATTAGCACTGCCTGATGATGATAATAATGTTGAATATTCTTCTCTCGAAATTCTAAATACTTCCATAATCAAACATTGTCACCGTATTCCATTGCCGTTAATCTATCGTCAATAAACTTTATTCCGGTTATAGTATTTAAAAAGGAAACAGGGCTTTTATTGTCAAAAAAAAAGTTTTCCTGATTCAACCATTTATCAAATTCTTTCACAGATCCAAAAATCTCAACTCCATGTTTAATTAAAGACAGCAATAAGAGCACTTGTTCTTTAACATTTTCCTTAAATGTACTTTTTGGCTTTTTATATTCCCTAAATGTCTTAACGCTAATATTTAACCAATCAGATATGATATCATCATTAAAATCAGTAAGGGTTTTTATTGCATTTACATATTTCCAGTTAATATCAGTAGTATAAAGTAAATGCAAGATTTCGCCATCATTTATATGTCGTGGTACACCTTCTAAAATAAGGTTCTCGGTATTTTCTCTTGTCTTAATCATTATTGAGACTTTTAAATGCAAAACAAATATAGGTAACTATGCCTGTATTTAAAGGCAAGTTTGCACTTTTTAAAATTAAAGTTCAAATAATTGTATAAATAATAATTACTGGGATATTAATCTTATCGGTATAAATTAGGGCAAAACGAACAGAACGTGGTGTCGTATTCCAATCTTAAAAGAACCAGCATTTTTTTGATACCAGTAATGTACACTAAATTTCAGCGCATTGCCTTCGGCCGGGCTTTCCACTGCAATCCCTAATGCATGGCAAAACAGGTAAGGCAAATTTCATTCACGTCAGCTCCAGAGTCTCTCTCAGGACTTCCGTTCCTCATTAACTTCTTACCACTTTTGCCATTAAATACCCCCTGCAATTGGCCTAAAAAATGCGAACCAGCACTAATGCTATTTCCCCAAAAGAAAATTATGTCACCGCAAAAATAGTAGTAAAGAAAACCCTCGTTTTGTTTACTATACTTATGACTTAATGAGGTCCGCCTTCACTCATCACCCATCGACCTAAATTGATCACCCCTGAAAGTTTTGATTAGATATGTATTCGGTAAAATTTTTAGTCACAAGCTTCTTTGTAGGTGCTTAAAAGCTTGATATTTTACGATTCAACTCCTTTTATAAATTCCTCACATTACGGCTTTTTACTTCAATGTGGTTACGAACTTCCTTCAATGCATTTTGTAGCTTGCCGTGTAGTGCGTTAAGTTCCACCAAATCTGTTTTTTCAGAAATATTATGATAATTGCTGATCTGCAGTAATTCTAGTATTTCGCTACGTGTATCTTTATTTATTAACAATCGGTCGAGTTGATCAGCTTTAATTGTTGATTCTGCTTGCGTCCACCATTGAGCAATATCACCTGTTCCCGACGTTGTTCCGCAGCTTGGCTCATTTGAAGAACCACAACCCGTTCCCGACGTTGTTCCGCAAATAACATAACCGATTTGAAATATAAACTGTAATCCAAATTTTTCTCCACCAAAATTCACCTAACAAAATTGATTGCTATGTTCTACTCTCTACTTATCCGGCAAAGCAAAGTTATCCTTTTGCTGTTTTGCATGTTTACTTCCTTTTTATTAATGGCCCAAAACAGGATATCAGGAAAGGTTACCAGTGCCGAGGATGGTAAACCCGTTAGCGGCGCTTCCGTTAATATTAAAGGCACAACAACAGGAACGATTACAGGCGGTGGTGCTGGAAGAATTCGATGGTTTGCATACGCACAATCCTAATGGTGATTTGCCAATTATAAACGACGATCCTACCCAACCCAACGAAGCATATTTTAAACATGTAGATTATATTATTGATAAAGCTGCAGAATATAACCTGGTAATAGGGTTGCCGCCTACGTGAGGCGATAAGGTAGTTAAAAACGACTGAGGTAAACGACCTGAAGTATTTACTCCTGAGAACTAATCCAAATATGGCAAGTGGATTGGGGAAAGTCATATTAATATATTAAATAATATATATACATTGTTCCTGGAACCAAATCAAGAGCCAAATCCACTTTTGACAAGCCATCCTCAAAAGCTAAGGTATTTTACTTATATATTTTATTATCGCTTGAAATCAACTCTCCATACATGGGAAACTTTAATAAATAATTTAATATTTTAGGCAATGCATGTAAAAAATAAAATAATGTTATATCTATTGAAATAAATGATTTAAAATCTGGTGTTTATATTTTAAGTATGACAAACGAACATAAAGTACATACACAACAAATAATAATAAAAAATAATATTATGATTCTATTTGTTACTCGATTCATATAGTTTTATAAATTTGGGTGTAGGATTAAATTATACATTATGAAAAAATACATTTTACTTTTTACTGTAGTTATTACATTGATGAACTTTCAGCCCCATTCAATTAATCTTATTCCCGAAACTCCAAATTCCACACCCATATATTGGTGTACTTGGAATCGTCAAAACTTTGAAGGCGGTACCAAAGTCGACAGTATGGAAGTGCTGGCTGGTGCCGAAGGAGCAACAAAAGCCCGACAAAGTCTGGACGAACAATTACTTTTCTCACCCCAAGGTTGGGCAATGAATTATTTTTCTAGCATCAAAAAAGATATGATTATCGTTTTAGACGATGGTTGGGATGTTCCGCTTACCAATTTCGTAGGATATTTTGGGAGCATTGAAATCGATTCATCGCGTTTTCCTTCATTTAAAGGCAACCCCGAGATGCGATTGAAACAACTGGTTGATAAAGCAAAGACAGCCGGATGGCGTGGTGTGGGTTTGTGGATATGTGCCCAAGAGTACCCGAATGATCTTACACGAAGCAACTTTGAAAACCCGCTGGATTATGAAAAAGACTACTGGGAAAAACGACTAACATGGAGTAAAAATGCCGGCATTATGTACTGGAAAATTGATTGGGGGCAAAAAAGTCATTCACTCGAATTTCGAAAAATGATAACTCAAATGGCCAAACAAATAGCCCCCGGTTTAATTGTTGAACAAACTGTTTGCATATCGCCCTTAAACTATTCATCAGAAAATAAATTAGAACAAAACATCATTCATACCGCATTTAAACAATTCGAGTTTGCCGAAGTTTTCAGAACCTACGATGTAACCAACCAATTATCAATACCATCAACACTTGAAAGAGTTTCGGAATACCTTAAATTTGAAGGCAATTCACCTACCATACTTAATTGTGAAGACGAGCCATATATTGCAGCGGCACTAGGCTGCGTAGCCGGCATAATGCGTTTCCCGGCCGATGCTGCATTTATAGCATCACACCCTTCTTATTATTTCAATTCCGGAAAAAATTCACCGATACCCGAAATTTTAATCAACGTATTGATGAAGTAATTCGTTTAACTCATTGGCAAAAATTAATGCCAGCTTTTGCTATTACACCCACAAAAAATCTAATTGACGATTCATTACTTACCGACACTTGGTATTATAAAAATGGCGAAACATGGGACCGCGGTTTATACAATAAAACTATTAAACAGGTTGCCCCAGCCCGAATTTCACGTAATATGCCTTTACCGGTTGTAAAATGTAAGGGTATGTATCCATTTGTTGTTGCATCAAAACATCCGAACGGTACTGTAGCCGTTGCAACATTCGGCAGAGTAAGTCCTGAAAATGGTTATAAGGTTTGTAAAGCTGCAGTTGAAATACAAATCGAAAAACAAAACGAAAACACCATTGGTATATTTGGTTTTTACCAATCATTAACTTTAAATTTCGATAAGCCCATTAAAAACGTTCAAGTTTTTGCGCAGGACCTAGCTGGTAAAGAAGCGGTTAACATTACCAAAAAGGTTACTTTTTCAGGAAATAATATTATTATACCCGAAAAAACAATTAATAACATCGGCTTAGCATCAGCATCAAACCACGATTCGTCTGAACTAGGCTTAATTGTTGTTATTCGCTAATAAAGCTTTTTGCATGATCATTGAGAAAGCCTTTTCAAAGTATAATACATTTTGTACTAACATTTTATTAAAACGACCGTTTTTTTAAAATACTGCTGATCTGTTGGCACCTTATCATATTCATGAAATAGCTTAATCTATTATTAGCAGCGTTTCCTGCGGTATTACCCGCGTTCCAAAAATGATCGGGTCCGGTAATGTTGCCAGCACAGCAAGCGGTGTTAAATCATATAGTAGCTCTTTCATTGGTTTTACCGGAATTTTTATTTAATAACTAATTATATTGTTTGATTAAAGGTTATCCGCACGTCATATTGAACTATCAGCAAGTTATATAAAACCGACTGTTTACCTCCTGCTCACATCCACTTAAATAGTGTTTATTTTTGGCTTATGTTAGGAATATACACTAAAATTTTGGAAGGAATTAAAACCGAAATTCGGCAGGCTCGATTAAAGGCTGCATTTAGTGCAAATGCTTACATGCTTTCTTTGTACTGGCAAATCGGTACAACGGTATTGAAACAACAGCAGCAGTCTGATTGGGGAGATAAACTGACAGAACGACTATCAGATGATTTAAGAAGGGAGTTTCCGGATATGAAAGGGTTTTCGCACAGGAACATAAAATATATGCGCCAATTTGCAGTCACCTACCCGGGCTTTCAAATTGGGCAACCGGTCGTTGCCCAATTACCCTGGGCACATCATGTAGTGATATTAGATAAGGTTAAAGAAGAAAGTCAAAGATTTTTTTATATGAAAAAAGCCATTGAAAATGGCTGGTCAAGAGATATCCTCACTTTGCAAATAAAAAGTGGTTTGCACTTAAGGCAAGGCAGTGTAGTAACTAACTTTAATGCAACATTGCCTTCACTCCAATCTGATTTGGCTCAACAGGTATTTAAAGACCCTTATATTTTTGATTTTCTAACAATGGCTGATGATTACCAGGAAAAAGACTTGGAGAGGAGCTTGATTGAGCACATAACTAAATTTCTTGTAGAATTAGGAGCAGGCTTTGCATATGTGGGAAAGCAGTATCATATAGAAGTGGGCGAAAAAGATTATTATCTGGATCTTTTATTTTATCACCTGAAGCTACGGTGCTTTGTTGTAATAGAGTTGAAAAAAGGTGAATTTAAACCAGAACATGCCGGGAAGCTTAATTTTTATCTATCGGTAGTAGATGATATGGTTAGGCATCCAAACGATCAGGCTACTATTGGCTTACTCATATGCCAGGATAAAAACAAAATAGTAGCAGAATATGCCTTAAAGGATATAAATAAACCGATAGGAATATCTGAATATCAGCTTACCAATGCGATTCCAGAAAATTTAAAAGGTAGTCTACCTACAATAGAAGAATTGGAGAAAGAATTAGAACAGAATAGTGATAGCAAATAATAATTCTAACTTTAGCGTATTTGTTTTTTTAACTGCCGCATCTAGCATTTTAATTAAGCTTACTAATGGTAATTCACAATTATAGGGTGTACCTCAAATTGTGAAAAGTTTTTTGTTGCTTTCTTCCCCTTTTACTTGCTTAATCTCACTTTTAATCACAATTTTAGAATTTTTAAAGACCCAAGTTAAAAATGTGAAATTATGAAGGTTCTTTATTGCAGAGTAAGTACACTGGATCAAAAAACAGACAGACAAAGAGTCGATGAAAAAAATTATAGCATGGTAATCGACGATAAATGCAGTGGCTCTGTTCCTTTCTTTGAAAGAGCAGGAGGAATAGAAGCTAAAAATCTTATTGAGAAAGGCGTTGCGCATTGGCTATGACACAAATTCAATTTAGGTATTCATCTCTCCAGAATTGTTTATATTCTATATTTTGTTACTCCGGCATCCTTAATATTAAGTTTACATATAGAAGGCGTAAGACTCTTTAGGTGTATCCTTCTCCCCTAAATATTTCATTATCTCGCCAACTTTTCTTGCACATCCAATGGTAATAGGATATTTATTATCGAACTGAGTATTATTCCAGTTCATTTTTGTTAGTCCAAGAATTTCTCTGCATATGGTTTTTACAGATGATACAGCACTTACAATTCTTATCTCAAGTGGAGCTGGGATATACATACCTGGATACGTTTGATATTGATGAACTGAACCTCTTGTATAAAGAATATGCCTTGCTTCTGTTAATGAAAATAAAGACCCTCTTACAGGTAGATACAAATTATTTCTAAAAAATCTCAGATCGGTTTCCATTACGGTTACTATATCATATTCTGTAATTCCTAATTCAGACATTGCCTGTTCAAAACCATTCAATTCATCATCATAATATTTAGATGTTTTATGAAGCACCAGTCTACCAGGCATTGTACCTGTAGCAAATTTGTACTTAGTCAAAGCATCTTTAAGTAGTATATTTGATTGGTCATAGGTGAGATGAGGTTTCCTATCATCTTTGTCTTCTACTACAGGAGTTCCCCTAAGAATTACACCTTTGCCATTTTCATTAAAAATCTGGGCTAAGCTGGTCTGTATTGTTTTCTTATCCCTGCTTCTATAAAAAACAATACCTATAAAGCAGACTTTTGGACGATTTTCATCCACTTCTAATTTCCATGGAATAGTTTGCAACCCTTTATAGTAAAGAGCCGTGCAAAAGTTCCATCCCTTTGTTGCTGCATCCTGCGATTTATTATTATCATGAAGAACATACTCACGTATCAATTGTATAGGCGTATTGCATTGCATTGCCTTTGCCTTTAATGCCCTTCTGAAGTTCAATTCTAATTCCGACTGTTCGGTATCTTCTGCCGTAGTTTCTACCGGCTCATCGTCTTTATTTTCTTTTACAATTTTCCCTTCAAAAGATTTGGGAATAATACATACTACCACATCGCAATTCTTAATGTCTGATAAGAACTTTATATTTTCATTGAAAAGGTCAACAGCATTCATGATTTGCTGTTCATGATTTTTTTCACTTAATATCTTCTTTATATCATTTGTAGACAAAATTCTTTCAAAGTTTGACCCATAAATGAATTGGGCGCAGAAGCCTTGGTCAAGATTAAATCCAGGGAACGATTTAAAAAGACCTTTCTGTTTACCTTTTGGATTAGCAGGTATAAAACTTTCAAATCGTTTCAACCATCCTTTCAAATTTTCTACATCAGCTTCTATACCGATTATGCCAACTGATAATGGCAACCTCGCTCACCGGGCGGCCATTTAAAACCATTTTCAATACTTCTTCTTTGAATGAAGCATCATACTTGCGGCGCTTTGCACCTGTACTTTTCTCTTTCATTTGAATTGCTAATTACGTAACTCAACTGTCTGTATTTATTAGAGCATCTCAAAGCACCGAAATTTTAGTTAAATTCATTTAGTTTGAGCCCAAGTTTTCAATGTTTACCTGTCTACGCTTAACAAACGTACAGTTTCTGAAACTACATATTTCATTGAATAGTTAATCATTGAAGGATGTTTGTAGGTAATGGTCTGCATTTGCAAAGTACATTCACTGCTGGTTCTGCCGATGCAAATGTTACAGTAAATAGTGCCGGCTCTGCTGCTAACTCTTTTAAAAAGAGAAGTTCTTTTCTTTCAGAGGAAGAAGTTTATTTGAGCTCATTTTTACACTTCGTAAAAAACATACATTAAACATACATTTAGATTAAACTTTCATTCTTTAATTTTATAGGCATTAATTACTTAAGGGCACCTCTAAAAACCGATTTAACAATAAATTTATTTTGTAATTATTTGTAATTAATTGATCTTTAGTATATTACACTATTATGAAGCGATTTAAACGACACAGAGACTATGGATTTTTCGA
>JAABUK010013082.1_pt1 | contig 10439 bp, 7 predicted proteins | sample 5559141 | NCBI WGS metagenome assembly JAABUK01 (sample SAMN10711869, study PRJNA513367) | rock metagenome | isolation source: Antarctica rocks | place: Antarctica: Victoria Land, Pudding Butte nord | collected 2016-01-03 | reverse complement strand
CGCGGCTCCCGGCCGGACACCGCGCGGCCCCCTGGGCTCCGGCGGGATGCCGCACGTCGGCTCTGTCCGCGGAGGCCGGCTGCTCGTCGGCGCGGTGGCCCTGCTGGTCGTCGGGCTCCTGGCCCTCCTCGGCTATGGGCTGGCTCGCAAGCAAGGGAACATCCCGGGCCTCGCCATCAACGCGACGGGCCAGATCGGACGGGTGCCACCCGGGCCCGCGCCCGACTTCGTCCTCCAGCGCTACGATGGCGGTACCGTGCGACTCTCCGAGCAGCGCGGCAAGGTCGTCGTGGTGAATTACTGGGCCTCGTGGTGTCCCCCCTGCCGTCTGGAGGCCCCGGCCCTGGAGCGCGCCTGGCGGCGCTACCAGGGCCGGGGGGTGCTCCTGATCGGCCTCGATATCTGGGACACCGAGCGGGACGCCCGCGCGTTCATCCGGGAGTTCGGCCTCAGCTACCCCAACGGCCCCGACCCGAGGGGGACGACCGCGATCGACTACGGCCTGACCGGCCTCCCGGAGACCTTCTTCATCCGCCGGGACGGCACGATCGCCCGCCACTGGATCGGGCCGCTGACCGACGAGCAACTCGCCGCCCTCATCGAGGAGGCGGCGCGGTGAGGGGTAGCGGCTCCCGGCTGACCGGTGCACCGATCGCGCGCGGCCCATCCGCGTCGGCCTTCGCCGTGGCCGGGGTGCCACACGTACCGCCCCGGCGTCGCGCCGAAGATTCGCGGATCGACGGCGTCAGCGACCAGGCGTACGCCGCCGACTTCGGGCCCGCGGCGGCGGCGGCGGGCTGGGCGGCAGGGACAACGCGCGCGGCTCACGGGCGTCGCCGCCCCCATTCGGGATCGCTCTCCCGCCGCGAGGGTGGTCGCCCGGCGGTAGCCCCCGGCGCGGGCGAGGACCGGTTTCGCCGTTGTCGACCGGGCGAGGTGCGGGGGCGACCGTCGCCGTGCCGCGAGGAGGCGCGGTGATGGCTGGGCTCATCCCCGAAATCGGCTGGGCGCTCGCCTTCGTTGCGGGGCTCGCCTCCTTCTTCTCGCCGTGCGTCGCGCCGCTCATCCCCGGGTACCTCTCGCTCCTCTCGGGCGTCTCCTACGACGAGTTCGCGACGGGTGGGCGGGCGCACACCGGTCGGGTGCTCCGCGCCGCGCTCCTCTTCGTCCTCGGCTTCGTGGTCGTCTTCGTCGCCCTCGGCGTCGCGGCGGCGCTCGCGGGGGGGCTCGTCGGGCCGAACCGGCGCCTGGTCAACCGGGCGGCCGGCATCATGATGATCGCGATGGGGATCCTGGTGCTCGGGGTCGTGCGCGTCCCCGCCCTCGCGCGCGAGCGACGGATCGTGCTGTCGGTGTCGGCGCTCGGGCCGCTAGGGCCCACGCTCCTGGGGATGGTCTTCGCCTGCGGCTGGACGCCCTGCGTGGGGCCGATCCTCGCCGCGATCCTCTTCTACGCCGGGACGACCGGCACGGTCGCGCAAGGGGCGGCCCTGCTCCTGCTCTACGCCCTCGGGATGGCCGTGCCGTTCGTGGCGACCGGCGTCGGCTTCGGTCGGATGGTCGGCGCCTTCGGCTGGGTGCGCCGCCATCGCCGACCGCTCAATTGGGTGAGCGGGCTGACCCTGATCGCGATGGGCGTCTTGTTCCTGACGAACCTGTTCTTCTGGCTGAGCATCGCCATGCAGCGGCTCTACTACACCCGGTTGTCCTGATGGGGCTGCCGCGCCGGTTGTGCCGACCGCTGGCGCTCGCGCTGTGCTTGACGGTCGTGGCTATCCTGGCACCCCTGCCGGTCGTCGGCGCGCACTCGTCCCTGGTGCGGACGACGCCGCGGGCCGGTGAGCGCCTCGGCGCAAGCCCCCAGGCCATACGGCTCCAGTTCAGCGAGCCGGTCGCCGGGGGCGAACAGGTCGCGGTCAAGCCCGCCGCGGGCGGCGTGGTCCCGGTCGCCCCGCCCCGGCGTCTGCAAGGCGGGGCCGTGATCGAAGCGTCCCTGCCCCCGCTGGGTGACGGGGTATATGTCGTCTCGTGGCAGGTCCTCAGCGAGGATGGCGATCTGGTGGTGGGCGAGTTCGCCTTCGCCGTCGGTGCCACCGACCAGCTGCCGGTCGTGGCGCGCCGGGACACGGCGACGGTCGCCTGGCCCGGCGCGCTCGCGCGCTGGCTCTTCCTGGTCGGCCTCCTCCTCGCGGTCGGCGGCCTGGTCAGCGAACGGTGGATCTGGGGCCCGGTCGGGCGCCGCTATGCCCTCGCCATCCCCCTCATGCCCGTCGGCCGGCTGCTCCTCCTCGCGCTCGTCGGCGGTGTGCCGCAGTTTGTGCTGCTTGCCCGGCAGGCGGGTGGTGCCCCGCTGCCGCTGGCCGACTGGCCGCGCTGGCCCTGGCTGGGCGCGCTGGCGACCCGACCGGGCCTGCTCGCGTTCGGGCAAGTCGCCCTGGTCGCCTATGGCCTGTGGTTAACCCCGGTCCGCCGGGCGCGGCACGTGCTCCTCGTCCCCCTCGGGCTGGCCGTCGCGGTCGCGGCCGTGCGCGGCCATGCGGGTGTCGGCGCCGGCGCGGCCTGGTGGGCCGCGCCGGCCAACGTGCTCCACCTCGGCGCCGTCGCGCTCTGGTGCGGCACCCTCGCCCACCTCCTCGTCGTGCTGTGGCACGTGCATGGCACGGACAGGGGGCCGGCGCTGGGCGCGGGCGTCCGGCGCTACGCCACGTTCGCCCTCGGGCTGGTGGCGGTGGCCCTGCCGAGCGGTGCCGTCGTGGCGCTCGCCCTGTTCAGCGGTCCGGCGGAGCTGGTCGCCACCGGGTACGGGCGGGTGCTGCTGGTCAAGCTGCTGCCGGTGGCGGCGGCGCTCGGGCTCGCCCTCGCGGCGCGGCGGCGGCTCCGGGCGGGGCGTCGTGAGCGGCGACCCGGTCTCCTGACGCGACTGACCCGGGTGGAGGGGCTGCTGCTGCTGCTGGCCGTCGCCGTCGCCGCCGCCCTGGCCGCGACACCGCCGCCCAGGAGCATGCTGGCGGGGGAGAATCTCCTCGGCGCGCCACCCCTGACCGGGCCGGTGCTCCGGCAGGCGGCCCGGGTGGGCTGGCTGTCCGTCTATGTGGCGGCGACGGCCGACCAGCTGCAGATCCAGGTACTGACGCCGCGCGGCGAGCCGACAGCGGAGGCCGGGATCACCATCGATGGCCGCGCGCCCGACGGGACGGGCCTGGTGGTGGCGCCCCGCGCGTGCGGGCCGGGCTGTGTGACGACCGCCTTCCCCTGGCAGGCGGGGACGACGACGCTCGCCGTGGCGGCGTCCTCCCCCGAATGGGCGGGCGGCACCGCCCAGCTCGCGCTCTCCTGGCCGCCGGAGCCGGAGGATCCGGCCCTGCTCCAGCGGGTGATCGCGACGATGCGGGCCCAGCCACGCCTCACCCTCACCGAGAGTGTCACCGCCAGCCCCGGCTCCACGGTCACCGCCACCTACCCGATCGTCGGCGCGCAATTCATGGCCTCTGAGCCCTACGCGGGCGGCGCGGATGACGTGCGCCCGGTCCCGGCACCGCCCGGCACCCGGGCGCTCGTCCTATACCTCTCCGGCTCCTCGTACTGGTTCTACCTGGAGATCGACGCCGCCGGGCGCCTCCTACGCGAGACGGCCGTCACCCCCGGCAACCTGATCGAGCGGACCTTCGCGTACGACACCGGGGATGGTGCCGAACCCGAGACGCGGTGACCGCGCGACCCGGTCGCGGTGGGGCCCCCGGCACACACGACGCCGGGCGGTCGCCAACGGCTACGCCGGGCCAATCCCGGGCCGGTCAGGCAGGCCGCGTCGCAGGTGGGGCATCCGCTCCTGCCGGGACGACGCGGCCCAAGATCGGGAAATGTGCCGCCACAACGCCCAGCAGCGGGCGGCGCGACGGCGTAATCCCGTCTTTGCGGGCTGTCACTCCCGCCTCGTGAGGATGACTGCGCCCACAGCGCTCCGACGCTCTCTACCATTGAAACTAGTACCATGCTTCGTTATACTCATGGCCGTCGAAGGGCCTGGCTTCCTTAACCGACGCCCGGGGGCAACCCCAATGGCTCGCAGCGCGTCGCGTTCGGGTCGCACGAGCTATTTCGTCGAGTATCCCGACGCGGCGCGCGGCGCGCGCGCGATCCCGAGGCGATCGCCGTGTTGCGGTGTGGCTCCCTGGCTTGACCACAGATCGGCCTGAACCCGGGAATACCGTGTCGGCACGGTGACCGCGCGACGCCGGCGCCGGCGCAGCGGTCGAACGTCGTCGCTGCGTAATCCACCATCCCGATCGAGAGGAGAATCGCGATGCTCCAGGCGGTGCTCAACGCCTTCAAGATCCCCGATCTACGGCGGAAGATCATCTTCACGCTGCTGATGCTGATCGTCTTTCGCATCGTCGCGCATATCCCGATACCGGGCGTGGATCGAGTGCGGCTGGACCAGTTGCTGCAACAGAATCAGTTGCTCGGGATGCTCAATCTCTTCTCGGGCAGCGCGCTCCGGCAGTTCTCGATCGCCGCGATGGGCGTGTATCCGTACATCACCGCCAGCATCATCTTCCAACTGCTCACCCCGATCATCCCCCGCTTCGACGAGCTGAGTAAGGAGGGCGAGTCGGGCCGCGCCACCCTCAACCGCTACCAGCACATCGCCACCGTGCCGCTCGCGCTCTTGCAGGCGTTCGGGCAGACGCAGCTGATGAAGAGCCAGGGCGTGCTCGCCAACTTCGGACTCTTCGACGGCGCCACGGCGCTCCGCTCGATCGCGATCCTGACCTCGATGACCGCCGGGACGATGTTCCTGGTCTGGATCGGCGAGCTGATCACCCAGAACGGCATCGGCCAGGGCGTCTCGATCATCATCTTCGGCGGCATCGTCGCCAACCTGCCCACGTCGATCGGGCAACTCGTCAGCGGTAATTCGCTCTCGCAGAATATCGCGGGTATTGTGATCTTCATCTTGCTCGGTTTGGTCACGATCGTCGGCATCGTGCTGATCAACGAAGGACAGCGCAAGATTCAGGTGAACTACGCGCGGCGGGTGCGCGGCAATCGCCAATACGGCGGCCAGACGACGCACATCCCGCTGAAGGTCAACTCGGCCGGGATGATCCCGCTGATCTTCGCCGTCTCGATCATGGTCTTCCCCGGCTACATCGCGAACCTCTTCACCGCGTCCGACCGGCAATGGTTGCGCGAACCGGCGGCGTTCCTAGCGCGCGTCTTCGCTCCCAATTCCCTACAATACCAGGTGATCTACTTCCTGCTGGTCGTGGGCTTCACCTACTTCTACACGATCGTCGTCTTCCAGCAGCAGAACATCGCCGAAAACCTGCAGAAGAATGGCGGCTTCATCCCGGGGATCCGTCCCGGGGCACCGACCAACCTGTACCTCAATCGCGTGCTGACCCGGATCACGATCGTCGGCGCCCTCTTCCTCGGCACGGTCGCGGTGCTGCCCTGGATCGCCGCGCAGATCACGGGCGTGCAGACGCTGTTCCTGGGAAGCACCTCGCTGCTGATCGTGGTCGGCGTGGCGATCGACACGATGCGCCAGCTGGAGGCGCAACTCTTGATGCGGCACTACGAGGGGTTCATCAAGTGACGTGGTCCGACGTCCAGCCGCGTCATTGCGGCCGGACGCGAATCCAGCGCCCCGGTGGTACGATGGCGAGCTATCCGGCGGCGCGCAGCCCTCGCGTCCCCGCCGCGGTCATCGCGTCGGTATGTCCCCCGTAGCTGCACGCTCGGCCATGACCTCCGATACGCATGTGAGTAGCCTTACTGGCCGATGCTCGCGGCCTTGGTGACGTTGAGTAGTGAGTCGTGGTGCCGATAGTGGGAACGAGTTCCCCGTATTCATTGGCCAATGACATTAACCATATGTGTACCCCAGGCGTTGGCCGGGTGTGGAGCTGCACCGAACTTCGTGCGTGCGGGATGTGGTCGCACGTTCGATCCCAGGGCCACATGCCGCGGCGCGCTGGCGGCGGCACCCTCGCCCCTTGCCTGTCGATAGTCCTGCAGAACGCGGGTTGCGCGTGGCACGCCGACACCCGGTTCGCGCCCATCGGCGCTGAGTGCAGCACACGCTTGGGGCGCGCTTCAGTTGCCGGCGCGACCCAGGCGTCAGCCCGGGGAAGGGTCGACCCGGGCGTTGCCCCTGCTACCTCGCGCGGCGATGCGCGCCATGAGGATGCCCTTGACGCGCGGGTCGGGCCGGGTGCTCGGTGGCGCGAAGGCGAGCAGCGCGGTCGTCTCCGTCAGTTCCGTCAGCGCCATCCGGCAGACCGGGCAGGTGTCGAGGTGCGCCGTAATGCGCCGCCGATCCGCGTCGTCAAGCGCACCGAGGGCGTAGGCGGGCAGTAAATTCAGGTCGTCTTCGTGGTGCGACATCGCGGTCTCGTTCACGTTCCTGGTGGTCAGCCCTCTGTGGCATCGCTTCGTATTAGGGGTCTCGGCCAGCCTGCGGGTGGGACCAAGAAGGCTGGCTGCCGTCGGCTCACCCCGTCGCCACGCCAGCCTCGGTTTCCCCAGGAAGTCGCGCAACTTGTGCCACCCCAGCCGCATTCGCCCCTTAGCATCCCGCGCGAGTCGCCTGACGTCGGGGTGCTTTGCGACGACTTGCACGCCTCCCGTGGAGACCGACCCGATGACCCCTATCCGCTGCGGCTCGCCGCAGGCATCGGTGGTGACCTCGCGTCCGTCGCACGGGGGCGTGCTTGCCTCCCTTTGCTCCGGAGTCGTTGGCTTTGCGCCACGCGGGCGACCCTGCTCCGGGTACGCCCCTTGATGGGCCAGCGTGCGGCGATCGGACTACCACCTTAATGGCCGGGCTGTCGGGTGGGGTTCGGGTAAGACCAGGAGGCAGTCCTCACCGAAGATGGCGGCCGCGGCGATCGCCAATCGGGCCCGTTCACCCTCCCGCCGTGTCCGCCCGCGACCCTGGATTGTCACGATCGGTAACCGGCACATACCCGCCGGCGTGGACGCGCGCGACGGCTTATCCGCCCCGCGCGCTGCGCCCCATGTCGAACGGCGTGACGGGCGACCGCCACTCGCGCGGCGCTGTCGGCCCGGCAACATTAACCCCCGGTGTCGGGCGGAACCTGGCGGAGGTTGTGGTTGTCGGCAGGCAGCGAGCACCCGAGCGGGACGCGGGGGAGGGGAGCCCTCTCGGTCCGGGGGCCGTCGCGTTGCTTGACAGCCGGGTTGCCGGGTATTTAGTTGAAGGCGAAGCAGCGGCGGGCGACAACCAGTCGTTCGGGCAGGAGACCATGGTGGGCGTAAATTCCCCGCAACTCGGCCGTGCCGTTGAACGTGCCGTCGGCGTTGGTGCCGGTGCCCCAGGGCATATCCTGCGCCGTCGGGGTGGACCCGGCGCGCCGTACCCCTTCCCGGGGCGAGTTCGCCAGCATGCGGATGACCCAGCCGCCGCGCTCCTCCGGCGAGTGTATGCCCACCGGTGGTCGGCCTGCCCGCATACGGGCCAGCACGCCGTTGAGGAAGGCGCGGTTGGAGCGGTCGACCTCTCGCGTGTGCTCCTCGAGCACCGGACACTGCGGGACTTCGCGGGTCATGGGTCAGCCTTCCGTCGCGCACCTTCGCGTGATCGTCATGCCTGAGCCGACGGTCGGCGTGGCCACACAGCGTGAAGCGCCGGGAGGTGTGGGCGGCGTCCCGGGTATGGCGGTCGTCGCAGACGACGACCGTGTCGTTGGCGATCCCGCGCGAGTAGTGCAACCGCTCAACCCGTGCCTTGTCGATGCGGTCGCGCGCGATCTGGTCCCGCTGGCCGACGTACCGGTCGCTCTTGACCGCACCGGGGATATGCCCGACCTGGTAGCGGAGCATATCCCCATCCGATCCGCTGATGCACACCTTGGGATCGTCGCGATGCTCGGCCTGCCGAGCGGTTTTCACAAGCACCTCCGGGCTGGTCTCGCTTCGCGTCGCCGTCGCTGCCCATGCCCGGACCGGTGACTCCGCCGTCGCCTGCTGCGGCCGGACAGCCCCGACGTGTCACGTGTGTGGCCGGCAAAAAGTCTTGGGGGGCATAGTTTGCACCTTACCGTCCAGTATGTCCCTTGCGGCAGTATATTCGTTATGGTACCATCAGCAATAGTAGAGTTGCGGCGATTGCTGCTGACGCAGCGGAATCAGGCGGAATACGCCTCGCTGCGTAGCTTGGGGGCCTCCCGCCCCACCCCATCGCCTTCGTCGTTGGCTGGCGTTCGGTCGGACTTGCGGGTGCCGCTTCCCGCTTCGTCGTGCCCTGCTTCGGCAACTCGACGCCCAACCGGGCCACGCCGATCGGCCTGCCGCTGCCCTGCCAGTCGGTTGCCCCGTTAGGGGCTGACCGACTGGCGGACCGCTATCCGAGCGAGCAGCCGGCGCGATCACGCCGCTCGTGCCGGTGTCGTGCCCGGCGCTCGCGCGCAATGTGGCGAGGTGCCAACCCGGCACCCGCGCACTCCCGGAATACGGGTGGCCGGGCGGCACAGATCATCGCCTGGTGCTCACGTCGCGATCTTGACCAAATCTTGAGGCCACCACGCATCGCGACTTGAGGATACCCGGGCATACTGAGATACGAGCGGGGCACAGCGCGACCGCCCCGCAGGGACAGATCCGCGAGGAGGAAAGACATGGGTACACTGGGAGGATGCACGGCGGGGGTCGGCGGGGGCTTGCTCGGACTCGCGCTGATGGCGATGTTCTGGGTCGGCGTGATCGCGCTGATCGCCTACAGCGTGCGCGGGTTCGGCCGGGCCACCCCGACGCTGGCGGGGACGCGAGATGTCGGCGGGGACCGGGCGTTGGCCACGCTGCGGGATCGGTACGCCCGCGGCCAGATCGACCACGGCGAGTACGAGGAGCGACGCCGGGCACTCGTCGATGATCTCCCCGCGCTCTAGGCCGCCGGTGGCGTGTCTCGATCGGTGAGCGGGCCGGTGCGCACGCCACGAGGACGAGGTCGGCGTCCGGTCTTGATGCGGGGTGGCGGCGGAGTAGAACGGCAGATCGATGGACGAATGGACAATCGGGCGATGCCACCAACCGCACTTTAGCTGGGTGTGTCATCACAGGCGGGGGGCGTCGGGAGCGCACCCGACCGGGACGTTAGACCCGGCCAGGTTCCGCCCGCCGACCAGCGACGCCGACCGATCAGGGCGCTGGCCGCCGGGGCGCGGGCCGCCATCGGTGCTCCCGACCGTCGGCCGATCCGCCATGGAGCGCTACCCCGTCATGGCGGGCGTGTCCGGCAGGCCATGGGAGCAGGCGGGGAGCATCGGGGCGCGGGAACCGCCGGGTGCATGCAGGATGGATTCCCCACCTGCGCCCTGCGCGTCGGAGGACCGGCAACCCGGCACGGTGTCTCGGTCGAACCGAGTGCGGGGGCAGCGTATGGCCCCAGCAGCCCCGCCGAGCGAACCAACGACCGTGTTGACGGCCGCGTTGAAGAGAAAGGTGGTTCAGGCGATGGAGTGTTGTACCGCGTGCGGATGCAGCGAGGGGATGCACGAGGACGGGAGCATGTGCGCTTGTGCATGCTGCCCCTGTGCTGAAGACCGGGTCGGCAACGGCATGGGTAAGTGCAAGTGTAAGGGCAAGTGCAAGTGCAAGGATAAGTAGGCGCTGAACACCGGGGGCACGGTGCCAAGGCCCGGCGCGTACCGCGGAACGTCGCGCCCCGGCTCCGGCCGAGCCTCGCCGTCGTCGGACTCCGGGCCGGCGGGGCCTCGGCACGGGCAACGACCCGACCGAACCCGCCGCCCGGCATCACCGCGCCCGCGCTGCCTTTCCACGACGCAGGCCAGGGCATGTCGGCCGGCCTCATGCGCGATGGTACGCCACACGTGGAAACTGCCCGTCCGGTTGCCCCGGGATCCCTGCTTAACAGAGGCTGCAGTCGCTGTCGCCTCCGGAGACGATCGTGCTGCTGGTCGTACATGGGGCGAGGTAAACAAACATCCTGGGACAGGCCGGGCTGACCGATGCTAACCTCCGGAGGCTCCGGCGCGCTACGTTATTCCCTCTGGCGTTGCTGGCCGGGGACCGCTGCCGCGACCGGGGCTCGCCCGGGTTGGTAACCGGCGCGCGAGCAGCGGTGCCAGCACCCGAGACACCCCGGCGCGACGGATGAACGAAGGTGAGGCGCATCATGGCCGCCGAAACAGGCGCGACGATAGCACGGTTCTTCACGCCGGGCCTCGCTCAGGTGGCCTACCTCGTCGCCGACGAGGCGGCCGGGGTCGCGGCCGTGATCGATCCACGCCGCGACGTTGCGGCCTACCTCAACTGGACGGCGGTGCGCCGACTGCGCATCACCGCCATCCTGGAGACGCACATCCACGCCGACTTCGTCTCGGGCGCGCGCGAACTCGCGGCCGCGACCGGCGCACCGATCCACACCGGCGCCTTGGGCAACCAGGAATTCC
>JAABUK010013081.1_pt1 | contig 10441 bp, 6 predicted proteins | sample 5559141 | NCBI WGS metagenome assembly JAABUK01 (sample SAMN10711869, study PRJNA513367) | rock metagenome | isolation source: Antarctica rocks | place: Antarctica: Victoria Land, Pudding Butte nord | collected 2016-01-03 | reverse complement strand
CGATTTCCAAGCCCCATTCCTTGATCGGGCCGATATTGGCGATAAAGCCCAGGCTGAGAATCATCGCGTCCACATCCAACGTGGTTTCTTCTTTAGTCTTGTTGTTGAAAATCGTGACCTTGCTGATGTTTTCGCCGTTGTGTTCGACAGTTTTGACTTCGTGGAAAGTCTGCACGTTCACGCTCGATTTTATCAGCTTGTTGACCGAATCTTCGTGCGCGCGCCACTGATCGCGGCGATGAATCAAAGTGATGCTTTTGGCGATGGATTCGAGGTTGAGCGACCAGTCCAACGCCGAATCGCCACCACCGACGATGAGCAGATTCTTGTCGCGGAACGGCTCGAAACTCTTGACGAAATAGAAAACGCTTTTGCCTTCCAACTGATCGACTTCGGGCGCATCGGGCAATTTGCGCGGCGTGAAAGCACCGACGCCTGCCGCAATGATGATGGTGCGCGTTTTGTGTGCGCCTTTGTCGGTCGTCAGTGTGAAAATGCCGTCGTCGCCTTTTTCCAGGGTTTCGACACGCTCGCCCAGACAAACCGTCGGGCCAAATTGCAGGCCTTGTTCCTGGCAGGCCGTCACCAGATCTTTGGCTTTGACAGCCGGAAAACCCGCGACATCGTAGATGTATTTCTCGGGATAAAGCGCGTTCAGTTGCCCGCCGATTTCGGCCAGCGAATCGATGATTTTCACGCTCATTTCGCGCATTCCCGCATAGAACGCACCATAAAGTCCGGTCGGGCCAGCGCCGATAATGGTGCAGTCGAAGACTTCGCCGGAGTGCGGATGCGGAATGTGCATTTCGCCTTTGGGCACATCGTCGGGGTTAATCGGTTCTTCGATTGTTTCGCCAGGCGTCGAAAGTGGCGCGTCGGTGTCGTCAATCACACCGAAATCGGCGACGGCTTTCTCAGCATTGTTGGAATAAACAATTTCGCCCGGCACTTCGCTGTTTGTCGGCGTGCCTTCGGTGTGCAATGGGTTTTGTTCCTGCGGCTGTTCTTCGTTTGAACTCATCGAATTAGCTTTCTCCAACCTGAATTTATGAATATCGAGTACTCGAAATCACGTTCTCAAAAATACCTACCATAATATGACGCGCTGCGCCGCTTTTGTCACCTTGCACAATGTTGCGTTTGCATTTCAGTATTGGAAGAACTTGGCGAGATCGTCACCTTCTTCAAAAACGTAGGAGTACTTCTATATTAGCGTTGTCCAAATCCCACGGCTCATTCGCGTCAATATCTTCAAACAAGCGTTCGCCTTTTGCGTATTGCTTTAACAATTCCTCAGCAGTTTCTGGTGGCGCGTTTTCCACAATTTTGCCTTGATAAATATGTCATTCCGAGCGAAGTCGAGGAATCTTGTACTTCACTGCCACAAGATTCCTCGACTTCGCTCGGAATGACATATTTTGAATATCGAGTACTCGATTCTCTTTTTTCGCCGCGTTTTTTGTGGTGAACTATTTCGCTGCTTCGTGTTGGGCGGTTTCGCAGCGTTCGGCGACTTCTTCGACGCGCTCGAGAATTGTGCTTTCGCCGTTTTCGCGTTCGCTGCTCCAATGGCTTTGTGCGATGCTTTGGTCGGAAATATCAACGGCGCTGGCAGGCAGACCTTTTTCTGCGACCATCGCTTCGGCCAAGTAGCGCTCGGCTTCAATGGCGGCCTGGCAACCCATTCCTGCAGCGGTGATCGCCTGACGATAAACGTGATCGCTCACGTCGCCCGCCACGAACACGCCCGGAATGTGTTCCAGGCGCCGCATTTCGGGGTTGGCGCACTGCATCGAAGGAATCGCGCGCAAATGCTTGTCGTGCTCGAGATAACCGGCTTCGTCCATCTTCAGCTGGTGCTTGAACAAATCCGTATTTGGCGTGTGGCCAATCGCCACGAAAATGCCGTCCATCTCGACAGTTCGAGTACTCGAATCGCGCGTATCTTGCAAAACCGCGGCGCCCACGACTTCTTTGTCGGCAAAAAACTTCATTTTGTCGCCTTGAGGATGCGGCTTACCCGTGATGTCTACAATCTGCGCGTGCAGCAAAAACTCGATTTTCGGGTTCTCTTTGGCGCGCTGCAACATGATTCGACTGGCGCGAAACTCGTCGCGGCGATGAATGATGTAAACCTTGTTGACGATGCGCGCCAGATAAGACGCTTCTTCCATCGCGCTGTCGCCGCCGCCCACAACCGCCACCGTTTTGCCGCGATATGAATGTCCGTCGCAAGTCGCGCAAGTCGAAACGCCGCCGCCCTGACCGAAGAACTTTTCTTCTGCGGGAATGCCCAATGTGCGCGCCGCAGCGCCGGTCGCAATGATGATCGAGCGACTTTGAAACTCGCGGCCATCGGCCAGTTTCACGGTGTAAAGACTGGACGGATGAGAGCAGAAATTGACTTCCGAGACGAACTCTTCAATCATTTCGGCGCCAAAGTGCCGCGCTTGCAGTTCCATGCGCTTCATCAAATTGGGGCCGGAAACGCCGTGCAAATTGGCGATTGCCGCGTCCTGCGCGTCGCCGTAAAGATTGTCCAGCGTGTCCATGTCAGTTTCGGGAACCGTGATCGCGCCCGGAAAGTTCTCGATGTCGCTGGTGTACATCAGCTGCCCGCCTTTGATGCGCGAGGTTTTCGGGTCGAGGTTGCCCGCGATGAGCAACGGGCTCAAATTCGCGCGCGCTGTGTAAAGCGCGGCGGTATAACCCGCCGGTCCGCTGCCTATAATGATGACGTTGCGCACGTCATTTCCAGTACTCGATGCTGCTTCAACCGGCTTGCCATTGCTTTCCATCGTTTTCCCACCTTTGTGATTTCGCTAATCAGCTTAACGCACGTTTAGCGTGCCTTCAACGCGCTTTGAATCCAACACGTTCAAGCGGCGCATCTCTTCGTTGGCACGCTACATTTGCCCGCGAAAAGAAAGTAAAATTCAGTGCGTAGAACAGCGTGTTCGCGGACACGTCTTTTGCGCCATTCCACGCGAGGTACAACCTTTATGCCCTCACCTCATTCCCGCTCTTTTCCATTTTTCTCTTCCCCATTCCGGCTCATTCCGCGTCGCGGCCTTTTGTGCAGCGCTCTGCTGATGTGCGTTTTGGCGGTTGGAAATCGCGCCGAAGCACGCCATAAAGACGATGACGACAACCAGACGCCGCGCCTTTTTGGCAGAGCAAGTCAAGACGCAGACAACAGCTCGCGCGACCGCGACAACAACAGCAACCGCGATAACAACAATCGCCATAATGACGATAACGCGAATCGCAACAACCGCCCGCCCCGTCCAACCCCTGCTCCGGAGCCAGTGCCGCAACCACAGCCAACACCTGAAGAACGACGTCGTCCAAGACAAAAGCCCGAACCACGACCAGAACCAACTCCAAGGCCCGAACCGCAACCAACGCCGGAACCAACTCCAAGGCCCGAACCGCAACCAACGCCGGAACCAAGACCGGAACCGCGTCCCCACCCGACGCCGAGACCGGCACCAACACCGAAGGCAACGCCCGCTCCGTCCGCGACTCCGACCGATGAAGAGCGCGACGAAAAGCGAGAACGCCAACGTTTGGAGCGCGAACGCCGGCGCCGCCGCGACCTCGAGCAGGAACTGCAACGCCAGCAATGGTATCAGCAGCAAAATGACTGGGCGCAGCAGCAACGCGAAAGCGCCCTCCGAAACCAGCTCGATGCTGCCGAACAAGAACGCTTGCGTCTTCAATCTCAACGCGACGCGGATGCCGCCAATTTTCAGCAACAAGACTTGCAATCTCAACACGATGCCCAAGCGTCCACTGCTGCCGCAACGCAACACCAGACCGAACTGCAAGCGACCTTAGACGCTCTGCACGCCGAACGCGAACAACTCGCAACCGAACGCGCCGCATTGCAGGCCGAACGCGACGCCACCGCACAAAACAACCGCGACGCACAAGAACTACAAAAGCGAGCCCAGGACAACGCGACGCGCGCCGAGCTGCAAGCCTTGAAGCGCGAAGTCGCACTGATGCGCGCCCAGCACAAGGCCGAACGCCGTCAGACAACGGTTGGCGGCACTTCAACCGCGCGCTTCACGCCGATTCTCACGTCTTCTTCGGCGCGGCGCTGGCCGTTGCTGGCACACAATTCCCGAAGTGCTGCCGCCGGCGCTCTGCAGCGCTTGTTGCGCGCTCAAGGCTGGCGCCAGTTGCCTGTTTCCAATCGCTTCGATGCGGCTACCGAACGCGCCCTGCGACAATTCCAAGGTTCTCGACATCTCAAGGTTTTGGGTCGCACCGATGCCGCGACATGGGAGCAACTCGTTTCGGCATCCAGCGCGCAAGCTCGCGGCGAACAAACGCGCACCTTGCAAACGCTTCTCGTGGGCGCTCATTCCAATGTTGTGCCCGTTGCCGCCCCGATCAAAACTCTGCGCGCTACAGGAGTTTTCGACGCAAACACGCGCACGGCCCTGAGTTGCTTCCAGCAACTCCACAACCTTCGCGCCACCGGCTCGCCGGACGCCGCGACCTGGTGCCTGCTCGTCGGCGGAACCTTGCAGCCGAGCCGCTGACAGTTCAATTATCTCGATTAAAATCTTTCACCAACCGCGCACGCAGCGCAGCGGAGTAAGCGGGCTTTGTAAGAGCTCCAAGTTCATTTACTCCGCTGCGCTGCGTGCGCGGTTGATCCAACTTAGTCCTGGTCGTATAGTGCTTAACGATAAATAAGCGACATCCTCAGATGTGATTTTTTTACCAACCGCAAGTGGAAGCGCGCGCCCTCTTGTCTTCTCAGCCCGCGCGCTTCCGCTTGCGGTTCTTATTGTCGTCTTCAACTTGTTAACTGCTATAGCTTCTCCAGATTCGGAATAACAACTCGTACTTCCAGCAATCGGGTACTCGATTGCTCTTTTTATCGCCAAAAAACGATGAAACGAGACAAAAAGTCGCTCTTTTCGATTGAGAACTGCTTACAACGCATCAATCAAATCATTGAAGCGCCGCAAAGTGCCTTCGCCCAGGTTGTAGCAAACGCGCGTGCCTTCGGTTTCCGATTCGATCCAGCCGGCGTCTTTCAACACCTTGAGATGCTGCGAAACCGTGCTTTGCGCCAACGGCAACTGCTCGACGATTTCGCCGCAAATGCACATCTTGCGGTCTTTGAGCAAACGCAAAATCGCCACCCGCGCCGGATGTCCCAAAGCCGCCGCCAAACGCGCCACTTCGGCATCGTCCTCGTGCGACTGCACGCCGCTTTCCAAAACCTCGTCCTCGCAACCGTTCGTTTTCATATCTTTATCGTTAATTCACGATTAAACGTGTCGTGTGTCAAGAGGTTCCGATAAAACCAACCGCGCACGTAAGTAAGCGGACTTTGATGATGTAACACAAGTCCGCTTACTTACGTGCGCGGTTGGTCTGGTTTTGACTTGCGCGCGCGGTTGGTTCAACATCGAGTACTCGATTTACGATTTGGCCAGGCGCTTGGCCAACATCAAGGTGCCGGAAACGAAGGACGACATCGCCCAGCCGTGCGGCGCGGCCCAGAAAGGCTGACCGGTTGGGCCTTGCATCAGTTCGGGCAAAAGTCCGGTTGGGGTAGCGCGACGCAAAACGGTTTGCAGATAGGTTTGCGCGCGTTGCGTCAACTCCTGCGCGTCTTCGCTGCGATTGATTTCGTCCAAGCGGTTGGCGACTTTGAGGCAGCAGCGCGCCATCCACAAGGTATTGACGCAAGCCGGAACGCCGCCGACGTAAGCGTCGCCTTCAAAGCGACGAATTGCGCGCCCGCCCATCCATTCGACATCCAAACGTTCGGTAATCGCGCGCAAGGTTCCCTCGGCGATTTGCAGTTCGCGTGCGTCGTTCAAGTCGAGCAAACCGAACGGATCAATCGCGCCCAGCGAAGCGGAATCGACGGTCGCGTCGTCCTGTCCGTGAGAATCCAAGCCGCGCACCAGGAATGGATAACCGTTGTCTTCGCGCACGAATTCTTTCAAGACACCGGCTTTGACGGTTCGCGCCGCTTCGAGATATTTCGCTTCATCGAGTACTCGATACGCCGTCACAAAGGCCGCATAAATCGCCGCGTTGGAATAGGTGAACGAGCCGATAAAAGTTTCCCATGTGTCGAACGCATTGCCATGAACGCCGCGTTCAGTCAAGCGCGACATGAGATAATCGGCGGCCAGGCGCACCATTTCGCGGTGCGAAGTCGAGTCGTCGTGCGAAGAGGAACCGTTCTGGCGCAGCTTTTTCAGCGCGGCCTGCTCAATCTTCCCGACGCGCTGCGCGCTAATCGTTGCTGTCGCGGCGATTTGCGTCAGAGTATCCTGGTCGCCCAACTCATCAAGGTGCGAATCATCCAGACCGATCCATTTGCCATAAGCCCACAAAACGGCGCCGACTTGATCGATTTGCAAAGTGTCGGGCGGCAGGCACCAGTTGGGCGCGGGCGCGCCATTGAGGAAATAACGCTGATGCCACAAGCCGCTCGGATCTTGATGGCGCGCGCACCAACTGAAGAATGGACTGGCAAACGCATCGTAACCGGCGTCCATCAGGCCGGAAACGTATTCGCCTCCGTCGCGCGGCCAATGATAGCCGTAGCCGCCGCACGAAATGAATTCAGGATCGAATTCGGGCGCCGCGACTGCCGCGCCTTCGGGGCCGCACAAAAGCGGCAAGCACAGCAAACTGCGACGATACGCGTTGCTCAAATCGTCGGGCAGACTCTTGTCGCCTTCGGTCGCACGCAACGATTGCAAACCGTTTTGCAGCCATGCCGAATCTTCTTCGCGACGCGCGTTTTCATAATGCGCAAAGCCTTTGTCGAGTACTCGATGAACTGTTGAAAGTGCCGCTTGTTCGGTTGGCTCGAGCGCCAGAACCAGCGTTTTGGTGACCGAATCGCCAGCGTGCAGGTCGACGTTGAAGCCGCTGCTCCAGTTGACATCGCCGATTTCCAGGTCTTGATGATTCAGAGCGCCGTCGTTCAGGTCGAAGCGCGCGTTGCTGCCCCATTCGGTTCCGGCTTTGCCGCACTGCCACATCTGCACGGCATCGCCGCCGATAGCAAGCGCCGCTGCGCGGTGACTTTGCACAATCGCGTGACTGGGACGGTCGAAACGCACGCCGTTGCCCATGCGAATGCCATCCATGTTCCAATCGCCGTAATGAAAAATGCCCGCGACAAGCCGCGTCGTGCCGCTATTCTTCACTTCGATTTTGCGCAATAAAACGGTTTCGTCCGGCGGCACGACATCGGTGAAACGAATCGTCATGCCGCAAAAGTGCGCCGTCAAATCGGTGACTAAAACGTTGCTATCGCCATCGTAGAATTGGTGGCGCGACCATTCGTCGCCGTAAGTCCAATGCAAGTTGCCGCGATGCGCTTCGCCGATGTAAATCGCGGGTAGGCATTCGTGAATCTGTTGCGCGTGGTCTTTGCGCGGATAAAACCACGCCATGATTTCGCCGGATTGTCCCAGTGTGAGCAGGATTTGTGAGTTGCCGAGAATTGAAGTCGAAAGATAAACGGGCATAAGAAAAACTTTGATTTCGGATCTTTAATCTTGGATTTTACGACGCGCGCAGTTTAGCAGGAAGAAAACAAAAGGCCGAATAAGACGCGCACTTTGCTAAAATCCCTGGCGTGAACCCAACCGCTTCTGTTTCCACTTTCGACACTTCGAGTTTCGACCCGACGCGCGAAGTTTTTCTTGCTCGCGCGCCCGGGCGTTTGGATTTAATGGGCGGCGTGTCCGATTATTCGGGCGGGCTTTGTCTGGAATGGCCAACGCGCGAAGCGACCTTTTGCGCGCTGCAGCTCAACGACAGCGGAAGTTTGGTTGTCCAAAGCGCCAATGCGGGCCGCGAAAAATGGGGCGCGCGTTTTGAAGTTCCGTTGTCGCAACTGCTGAAAATGTCGCTGCAGCAGGCGCGCGAGTTCTTCGCGCAAGAATCGAGTACTCGATGGGCGTCTTACATTTTGGGCGCGCTGCCGATTTTGCGCGAAAGCGGTTATTTAACAACGTCTCGTTTGCAGCTTTTGCGCGGCGCGACGTTGTGGATCTCTTCCGATGTGCCATCCGGCGCGGGCGTTTCGTCGTCGGCGAGCGTTGAAGTCGCGGCCATGCAAGCGTTCTGCGCGGCTTTGGAGATCTCGTTAGATGGGATTGAAACCGCGCGATTGTGCCAGCGCATCGAGAACGCAATCGCGGGCGCGCCGTGCGGCATCATGGATCAGATAACCGTGACGCTGGGGCAAAAAGACCAATTGCTGCAGCTTTTGTGTCAGCCGCACAAAGTGTTGCCGCCGGTTTCTTTGCCGCCCGGCGTCGAAATTTGGGGATTGGATTCGCGCGTCAAGCATTCGGTCGGCGGCACGTCGTATGGCCGCGCGCGCTGCGGCGCTTGGATGGGGCGACGCATTTTGCGCGATCTTTTGCCACGCGAAATGCGCGGCGCCAGCGGCGAACTTTATCTGGCGAATATCGCGCCCGACATTTGGCGCAGCGTGCGCGAACTGCTGCCCGACCAAATGCGCGGGCGCGATTTTCTGGCGCGCTACGACGATCACGGCGACAAGGCGACGCACATCGAAGCCGATTTCGAGTACTCGATTCGTCTGGCGACCGAGCATCCGATTTATGAACGAGCGCGCGTCGAACGCTTCGTCGCGTTTTTGGAAGCCGCCAAGGAAAATCCGGTCGCGCGTTTTCCGCTTCTGTGCGCGGCGGGCGACCTGATGATTCAATCGCATTTTTCGTATGAGCATCGCTGCAATCTGGGTTCAAGCGAAACCGATTTTTTGGTGCAGCTTTGCCGCGCAGCGGGAACGCAAAGCGGCGTTTTAGGCGCCAAGATTACCGGCGGCGGCGCAGGCGGAACCGTCGCCATTTTATGCGACCGCAACCGCAATGGGCCAATCGAAACCGTGCTGCGCGAGATCGCCGAAAAGTATGAGCGGCACAGCGGCAAAACGCCGCATCTCTTTGGCGGCTCATCGCAGGGCGCGCGGAAATGGGGCGTGCGCCGCACTCCAGTTGATAAATTGCCGGAGATTCTCAGCGGACTGCAAACACAGGCCAGCGACTGAAGTCGCGGCTCGGGCGCCCTTTGGGCAGGACGCTGTGCGCCACGAAGTCCGCCTGCGCGGACTCGAACGCCGGCTTGAAGCAAGGCGCTTGAAGCAAGGCGCTTGAAAATAGTCCGCGCAGGCAGATCTGCCAAAGGGCACCCGTGGCGCACAGCGTCCTGCCCAAAGAGCGCCCGAGCCGCGACTTCAGTCGCTGGTGTTATGTGTTCAGTTCGTTCAACATCGGACAAAGATTCTTCCTTACGCACACTTGACAACCCGCCAACCTTCACTATGAACACACTTCCCGCCGATCAGCTTTTGCCGCGTCTGCGCCAGTTGCACCTTTTGATGCGCGACGGCTTGCGCGCGCACCAATCGAGTACTCGAATCGAGGAAATGTCGCGCGCGGCGCACATTCAAGGCGGCGACACGATTTATGCAATTGACCTGCACGCCGACGAGATTTTGCTGCCCTTCTGCGAAACCTGGTCGCGCGAAATGCCGTTTCTGCTGGTCGCTGAAGGCTTGCCCGCGGGGCGCCATTTGTTCGGCTGCAACGACATTTCGCAGGCGCAATTCATGCTGATTTGCGACCCAATTGACGGCACGCGCGGCCTGATGTACGACAAACGATCCGCGTGGATACTTTCCGCAATCGCGCCGAATTTGGGCGATGAAACGAACTTATCGCACATCGAAATCGCGCTTCAAACCGAATTGACGACTTCGCGCGCGATGTTGTCGGATCAACTCTGGGCGATTCGCGGACAAGGCGCGCACGGAGAAACCTTCAATCTCGCAACCAACGAAACACGTTCTTTCACGCCGCAACCTTCTCTTTCGCCAACCATCGAAGGCGGTTTCGCTTCTTTTGCCAAGTTCTTCCCCGGCAGCAAAGGCTGGCTTGCCAGTCTCGAAGAAGAGTTGTTGATTCGCGTATTGGGAACGCCGCACGACGGACAGCCGCAAACTTTCGACGACCAATATATTTGCACCGGCGGACAGTTATCCGAACTGATGATGGGACGCGACCGCTTCAATGCCGACTTGCGACCTTTGGCGCACAGCGTTCTGCACGGCCATTCGAGTACGCGCATGTGCTGCCATCCTTACGACATTTGCACCGAACTGATCGCGCGCGAGTGCGGCGTCATCGTCACCGACGAACACGGCGACATTCTGCGCGCGCCGCTCGATGTCTTCTCGCCGATTTCATGGATCGGTTACGCCAATGAAACGATCCGGCGACAAATAGAGCCGTCGCTACTGAAATTATTAGATGAGCGCGCCAACAACGACTTCATCGAGTACTCGTTGTAAGATGAACCAACCGCGCGCGTAAACAAGCGGGCTTTTTTAGAAGCCGAGATTATCAAA
>JAABUK010013079.1_pt1 | contig 10441 bp, 11 predicted proteins | sample 5559141 | NCBI WGS metagenome assembly JAABUK01 (sample SAMN10711869, study PRJNA513367) | rock metagenome | isolation source: Antarctica rocks | place: Antarctica: Victoria Land, Pudding Butte nord | collected 2016-01-03 | reverse complement strand
GTGTTGAAAGCACACCATTGGCAGCAGCGTCACGTGTCATTTGTACCACAACATAGCCCAGACAAGAGTGCACCTTCTGGGGGAGCGCCAGCTTCACGCTAGCTGGCTTGGTCACGCTAGCTGGCTTGGTCACGCTAGCTGGCTTGGTCAAGCCGGTCAAGCTTCTACTCTGCCTAACTGCTCTTCTGCTCCTTGCATCCTGTCATGCTACAACTCTCTGCACATTAGCACAAGTGTGCAGAGGGTAAGCAGCGGCCGACATTCAATGCGCCTCAGTCCAAGAGTAGTACAGCATGAAATGGTGATTGAGCAATACTTGTCACTGATTGAAATGTCTGTCACCTGAACATCGCTACTATAAGCTTGGTGTCAACAACACGTTTGCGTGCAGACTGAAGTCAGGGCTGCCAACACCCATGGTATGTGCAACTCCTGCAGTACATACGACTTGCTTCAGTATGCCTACACAAGCGTGACATACGGGAGGCAATTTAGATGTGTACAGACAGAAGCATTGATGTTTTGCCTGACCAAATTCAGAACTATACTGCAACAATATGAGATGCAATAGTGACAGAATTGACCAGCCAAATATAATCCTCCAACAAGTACCAGAGTGAAAGATTTGCACTGTCCTTGGATGGGTTATATGCAATTCTGTTGCAGGCTTGTTGCAGTCTGACAGCAGCATCACATCTTCAGTTAAATGTCAGTGATGGCTTGGAGAGGGCAAGTATCCACTCCAGCAGTGGCCTATATACTGCAGCATGTTGTCCATAACAATCATTGTCCAGTCAGTTCTGTGCTCGATTTGGTCTAAATCGCAACGTTTGTGTTGTCACTAGCATCTTTCTAGCCACTGTACAATGTCACTGTGCGTTATGGCTGATTGAGGCCCCAGAGATTTTCCCTGTGTGCTAGAGGTCAACAGCTGATAGCTCACAGCTGCATATTGCCTACAGCAATGGCATATCCCAACCCCATATCCCTGATCACTACAGCTTAAGTGCAATAAACAGTCTACATACACGCTTCCGTGGCTTCATGCACATGCGCACGTATGCAAGAAAGCATGCACCTGCTGGTCAGGATGCATGATGTCTCTAAAGTACCTTGTGTATCACGCCACACATGCTGGAGACATTTGGATGCTCGCGCAGGTCCCTTGTAAAAGCGCAGGTCCCTAGTAAAAGGGCAAAACCTGCATGTCACAAAGTAACATTTGTGGTCATGATGTTGTATACTTGCTGAGCACAAAAGCTTTTTTTGGCGCCGCAGCAGCAAGCTTGCCACATATAAGCTTGCATGCTGCAGCAAGCAATCAAGAGAGTCTGTGACCACACACCAGCCTGTGCTGTCTCTTCTGCTAGACAAACATCATCATTGAGGCCTGTGACTGCAGCATGATAAAGCTTGGCTGATCCTCTCTATGCACAGACTTGAGGTCAGACCAATTGTGAGACATGCCAGCCGCAGGGCTAGTATCCTGAGGAGATGCATCACCTGTCCTCCATGCAAATGCCAAACCTTTGGCGGACCAGCTTGATGACCTATAGACGCCAGCACCGTCAGGTCACCCAATTCGCTGTTGCAACAAGCTGCATTTGTTTCTGTGGCAGCAGTAGCTAGATAAAGCGTATGTTCACCCTTGTCTTGTCACTGCTATGGGGTATGAGTCTGGCTTGCATCTTGTAACGAAATAGTAGTGTGCGATACAGCTCTGGGACACCATCGGTGAGGAACGTATATGAAGAGACCACCGAGATCTGCGAACACGATCGATCACACGTCTGTCAAGGCTGGCTTTCCGACTGCACTCACAACGGCAGGCTGGATGAAGGTCACTGGCCAGTGTCAGGGTTCGCGGGGACAGTGCTGAACCTGGGGTCGCAGCTGCGTAAAGTCGCAGACTACTCTGCGCATCAAGGTATTGCAAAAGAGGAACAACTGGTCTGGCACGCTTGTGTCCACCGTACACTTTAAAACGCCGGAATAAGCACCTCACAACAGACTGCGTGCCGCCCAAAAGCCCACAGGGCGTCTTGTGTCGGCAAGAAAGGACTAGCAGAAGCGCGAGTCGCACAGCTGCTTCCGTTCGCCTGGACATCAGCAGCACGGGAGAGAGAGAGAAGTGTGCTGCCAATTGCAGGCGGTTTCGGAAACACGATCGAGCTCAACAACAGGGTAGGGTTTTTGGCACTGGGTTATGCTTCACAAAGCCGTCGGTCGTTTTCGAAATGCAGTCTGCAGGCCGGCTGCATCGAGGGTGATATTCCGTCAGTCATAGGTGGCTGTTTGCACATAGCTGTCTGCTATGAGAGACTCTTCAAGGCTGCGCTTTGCTTTCAATCCGGCCGGTTCTACATTGGCTGTCGTTAGTGACGAGGGCACATTTCGACTATTCGATACAGGTACGACTGTGTCAGTGCTCAGCAGATCTTCAGCTCAACTGTGCAGGCCAATCTGATGACTTTCAAAACACCTTCACAGGCAGCGGGAGGCTACAGGTTCAATTTGCAGCTCGACCACAAGGGGCGGAGACCTCTCAGCCTTGCACATGTTTCGCATGGGCCTCTATTGCACAGCAGGTCCGATTAATGCGAAGCTGTTTGTGATTGGTTTTCAGATAAACGTACGCTATCCTCGACATGGCTTATGAAAGGCTTTTAGCACATTTTGTCTTGTGCTTTGCAGAAAGCTAAACGCAGCAGTGGCTCTGCAAGGCGGCTCATTGTGGTGGGCAATGGAGCCGGTGAGGTTGCAGCATTCGACACTGCGCTGGGAGAGGAGATTTGGCGAGTGTCTGACTGTCATCAAGGGCAAGTTTCCAGAGTCATCATGACAGCGGTTTGCATGCGATTCACACAACGATTATGACACCACATGCATGCGATAGTGGGGATGTGCACACATCTGTAGTACAAGACATGCATGCACTGAAATTTGTGATGCAGCAGGGTATCCAGCTCAGGATGATTTGTTAACTTTGTTCTATCTCCGACAGAAATGTATGAAGATAAAAATCACCTCTGACAAACTGAAGCTTCCCATCCCCTGCTGTCCTCATCAATGTTTGCATGATATGCGTGAATTTTACACATGTTTGAAAGCAGTAATACCTGATAGGCATGTTATGCTAGCTAGAAACAGCGTGATCTTGCAGGAGTGTTACTGGAGTAGCTGGGGCAGGAGCAGGCAGTCACCACATCTATAGTGTTGGCACAGATGCCATGGCTTGCACCATTGATGCTTTGACTGGCAAAGTACAGCAGCAATTTGAGGCTGGCAAGCATGCTTTGACTTGTGTCAAAGCCGCCTCAGGTCAGCATTCATGCCAGCTGCCTGTCTGCCTGCTCATGATGCATGCAGCTCACATAGTCATGCTTTCTAGCTGTGCCAGGCTCTCAACATCTACTCTCATACCTGCCTATGTGTGCTTCATCACAGCTTGTGCCATGCAGATGGACAAAGCTTGCTGCTTGGCAGTTCCGGCCTGGCTGTATGGGATGCTGTCACCCAGCAGCGCCTCTATAAATACCCTGGCCATGTGGTGAGACTTTCACAGCGTCTCCACACTGTAGACAATCTCAATCATGAGATGTTGCTGCTTGTGCACTGTTGGCAAGGTTTCCTAGCAAATGATGCAAAGCAAGGCCTGCTTTCTCTGCTGCCTGCTGTTGTGCATGGGAGGTCATTGTGTGATATGCAGCCTGCTCACAGTCTGCTCAACTGCTGCAGACTCCTGCAGATGCATTAGCTTACAGCCCAGATGGTCAGTACGCACTTTCCAGCAGTCTAGGGGAACGTCATGTAGCTGTTTGGAAAGCAACAGGCAAAGCCAGCAAGAAGACCAAACCTGCTGCAGCGCTGCTGTCCATGGAGCAGCCTCCTGTGCAGCTGGATGTAGCTGCTGCTTCCAACACCACTGCCAAGATCAGCTGTTTCAATGTACTGGCTGTCTCCACAGCAGGCAGGGTGTGCGTATGGCAGTGTGAGGTGTCAGACAGTGTGAAGTCTACCCTGAGAGCCACTATTCAAATAGAACAAGACACGACGTGAGTATGCCAGACACAAGAGCAGCGGTGTGTCACTACCCAGCACATGCTCATGCTACTTTGTGCAGCTGTTGCTGATTCCATCTTGTATGCTGCATGTTTGCTATGCTGCATTCAATGGTGAGCCTGGGCTGCCATGATTTGCATAACAAGTGACCAACAGGCTGTTGGCAAAATGCGGCATTACAACAGTCAGCTGTATGTGTAGACTGCCACATTCAAATGCAAGCTGCACTGCATTTTGACCATGGTCCTGGTAGTGTCTGTACATCCTCTGGTCGTTTGCATGACTCGTGCTGGGGGCAAAGATTGTAGGCATATGCTGGATTGGCATGTGCATGCAGGTCACCGTCGCGTCAACAGGAGTCCATCTTGGCAGCCTGCTTTGACTCATCAGCAGCTGGTGAGCCTTCTTATCGTAACACCAGGGTTGCTGTCTGCACTGAATTGATATCAATGGTGTGCTGCCTCACTCTGTAGGTCAAATATTGCTAGAGTCTTCTTCACTTTCATTGAATTGTTTGCAGAAGAGGCCGTGTTGGTGGCGTCGGGTTTGTCAGCAAAGCCCACAATTCAGCGCATTATACTGCCCCCACTCAGCGCTGCACCCTCCTCAATCGACATCAAGTCCCAGACGGTCAGCAAGCCTGAACCTCCTCAACTGTCTTGTCTTGCACTGCAGCCAAGTGTGCATAGACCCAATCACCCATCAATGCCTATTGAGCAGCTGCTTGTTGGTCATGCATGTGAACACAATTAGCAAAAACGGACAGTGCTCCCTTGTCAACCAGCACATGTCTCTACTATGCTGGCATCTGTTGCAGTATTCCTAGCAGACTCAATTGCTTGGAAGCCAGCATTCACAAGAATATGTTTGTTGAGGTTGCTGTATGCTTTGGTTCAGATGTGCAGCTGATGTTGTGCTCAACCTAGCTCAAATGCAATGCTGCAGGCAGAGGGAGTCCTACTTCCAAGTAAGCACAAAAGCAGGTCAGCTCAGGCCAACCCCGTCAAAGATGCACCCATGGCGGTGGTAGGTGCAGACAATTCAGGCCATGTGGTTATGCTCAAGCCTCACAGCAGGAAACGACAAGCAGAAGGCGGCAATGGAAGTGATGAGGCAGCCCTTGACACTCAACAGGGTGAGGGGCAGCAAGCAGTGGCAGAGGGGCGGGAGCAGCAGGGGCAGGGGCAGGACGCAGAGCTGACCCTGGAACAAAGGGTCAATGCATTGCAATTGCATCAAACGCCAGGTGCAATACTGTCTTGGGCCGTGCTTGCGAATACTGTGCTGTGTAGGATTGTTGCTGCCTTGTATGTATGTCGTCAGCATGTTCACCAGATCGTCTCACCAGCTCTGTTTTAGTTTTGTCCTGCAGTAGGCTCATCATTCCCAGCGTCAACTGCATCTGTGTTTCAGTAGACATGAGTGTCAACATAAGTCTGCTGTCTTCAGGTGTGCAAGGAGCAGGGGATCCAGCAGGCCCTTCTGACAAGGCGGTGTCTGTCACAGTCCTGCTCACCCAAGCCTTGCGCGCTGATGACCGCCAGCTGCTCGAGAAGTGCTTTGCCATCAGCAATGACAAGGTGGTGAACAGCACTGTGCAGCAGCTGGCACCACAGGACGTGGCTCGCCTGCTGCAAGTTGCAGTGCAGCGCCTGCAATCTAGCCCCAAACGCGGCAAGCAGATTGCCACTTGGCTACGCGCCATGTTATTGCACCACACCGCATACCTCATGTCAGCTCCAGGTATGTTCAGCGTCAGGCCTAAGCTTTTGTGGTCAAGTGCACACAGAGAAGCTTTTGTCGTGCCAGTGCACGACAGTGAACCGAGATGTGAACGCCTCCCGCAACATACTGAGACTGCGGCTGAAAGGGAGCTGAACGCATTTGCTGCATGTGGATTGACTGCATAGCTGCATGCTTCTTGAGCAGCAATGCAGTTGGTCACACATTCATATTTGCATATGTTCCTTGGGGATACTAGGTTATTGCCTGACCTTCTTGTATACGGCATACAGTTTGAGCATTCTTCAGGAGGTGTGCTGCAATGTCTCTGTTGTATTTGCCGTTGAACGCTGTTGCGGCTGACTGTGTTCATGCTCAAGGGGCTTGAAGTTTCAATCAAGTACACTGTGAAGCTGAGTGGCAATGTGGTGCAGGTGTACAAGCCAGCTTGACAGGGCTATACCAGGCAATTGAGGCGCGGCTGGCCTTGTACAAGCCCCTTGTCTCTCTGCAGGGTCGCTTGGATCTGGTGCTAGCTCAGGCAGCCCCTGCTGACCCCCTATCTGCCCACTTAGCTCAAGGGCCCCTGGTGAGTCTGCCTGACTCTGAAACACAACATCATGTGCACGCATCATCAAGGTTGCTTTAGACTGTCTAGTAGTGATTGTGTGTGGGACGCCAATGTCCAGCGTGGCTTTGGCCTGCGCAAACATGATTGGCTTGCACATCACCCAAGTGCTTTGCCAGCTCACACAGAGCTGAATCTGGTCTGGCCGTGCTAAGGACAAAGTGGCTACTTCTTGCAGATGTACCATGATGAGGATGAATCTCTGCAAGAAGTTGAGGTTGAGGATGTACTAGCGCTGCAAGGCAAGCCAGATGCTGAATCAGAGTCTGAAGAATCAGCTGAATCTGATCAGCTGAGCACTTCTTCTTCAGACGATGAGTCAGAAGGAGACTGAACACCCTGCAGCCAGCAGCAAGTGCTATGTATTTTATATATTTGTTCAAGTAGTTGTGTTTCCCTGTTAAGCAAAGCATATTAGACACTAACATTTTGAGTATTGTAGAGTGTTTGTGGTAGCGTTAGTCATGCAAGCATAAGTTGGAAAAAGCAAATTCGTGCCATGTTGTCGGATATTTAGACCATCATCATCCTACACTGTAGGACCTACAGTGCTCATGCTAGGGGCCTCGTTCACTACTCTTTGGTCCTGACAGCTTCAAGTGATAGCAAGGTAATACGTCTGGATGCATGCTTGAATGTGATCATAAATCCTCCATCAGTGCTGATTGACAGCAAATCATGACTGTCAACTTTGAGGGGTGAGTGTCCCCTCACAAGATGTGCCAGTTGCTCTTATCCTGCAAGGCCAAACTGTTTTCTGTTTAATGCATGCATGCGCCGCTGCGATGCACAAACTGTTGCGCTACAAGCACCTGAGGCTCGACGTCTGCTTGAGGAGCTGGCAGACTGCATGTTGTCAGGCTCTGCTGATCGAAGTTTGAAGCGAATATTGGCATTGTATGTTTGCCTGGACACAGATACAATCCAGCTTATTGGCAAAATAATAGATGTCATCATCATCCATGCATTCCTGTGAGCGTTGCTTCACTGAGTGATGATCACTCACAACTTCGTCAAGATCGTTGCTCCGCCAGCTGAAACATACAATGCGCTCACTACTGCTGCATAGAGCTGTACGCCCAGCTTCAAACGGCGTCCGATCGCTGTCTTGGCTCTCCAACTGGTAATCGATGCTGTGATGCATCACACTGGTCGCTTGCTATTTGCCCGATCCACACTGTCTTGCTGCAATGCAGGCAGACATCTGATTCTTCAACGACAGGATTCACATGTCAAAATGACTTCTCTCATGGTAAGCACATTGTCGTAAGGGGGCGTCCATGCCTTGCGAACCAGCTTTCTCTTTTGACCGTGGCAGGTACTATCTGGGATCAGCATGCTCACCACGTTGATTGAGATGCAGGTGTCAACCGTCAGCAGGTGCTGGTCCCGGTAGGTCCCGCTGGTTTTGTAGTCCAGCCGAGCGCTCCTACACAGCGTACAGGCAGCCCAACCGGCCCCGTGACTTTCGGTCACTCTGAGGTGTGGCAAGCTTTCAACAAGGCACCAGATGACAACCCTCCGGACCAGCCAAAAACCACACTGGACCGCCAGGACGTTCCTGCTACTAAACCTGGCATGGATGCTCCAGAAAGCCCAGATGCAACCAACCCTGAAGTTGATCGGTCTGACTACAGTGCTCCAGGCACCAATCCAGATGTTGCCGAAAATGATGGCAACGACTACAAGCCAGATCAGGACTCTGTAGATGACCTCAAGAAACGTGGCAGAACTGGAAAGGGCAAGCTGCCTGGGTCCGGTGGGCAGCATGCTGCTGCCTACATCAATCAGCCAGCTCACATGCCCTTCAGCTCGAGAGGACTCTTCATGCTGCGAGGTGCCCCTACTTTGCATCTCACTGGAGCTGGCAGGAATGCAAAGCTGCATGTGTGTGCAGTTGGCTCTAATGCTGATGATGGCAACGTCGGGAAAGATGACAGTGCAGGTGCCGTGGTATGGCTCACGCAAGCATGCATGCAAGTCCTGCTATCTTCACAAATTCCACAAATTGCATGCTGCATGGCGGCTCAGGCAGATGTTGTGGAGCCTGTATGGTGTTCTGGATGTGATGTAGAGTATGTCTGCATGCTTTGTCTTTTGATGCAATCGAAGCAAGAGAACTCAACTTGATGCATGCCATCTGACTGACAATTGTGTCCTTATGATTTGCAGCATCCCAACCTCCCAGGGAAGAGTTCTGCAGACACCACTGACAAGTCTGATGCACCAAAAGGTTATGATCCAAATCCTAATTTGATGATGGACAAAAATCTTGCTAACAAACCCAAAGACAAGCAAGATCGGGACTCCAAGAAAGACGGCGAGGTTGTTGACCAGGACAACACTATTTCTAGTTCATCCAAGCAGCCAAGGAAAGCTCCAGAGGACATAGCCCCAGAAACAGCAGGCAGCTGAGCAAGTGATGTATGTACATTGTCAATCCTAAAATGTAGCAGTAGCATGCACACATGAACATTGCAAGTCATTGGACTGCCTGTGCTATGCTCCTGCCTTCTGCTCATGTGACAAGTCTAAAATTGTTTTGTGCTCAGGGATTCATGGGGATAAAGTAGCTGTGTCCTTAGTGTATTTAATTTCGTCTTTGTTGCCATACTAAGTCAAATGCTCAAACATGGTCGGTACACAATGCAATGCCAATCATTGAATCTACTCCTGCCTAAACAATTTGCAATCTAAAGTACTGTCCATTGTCTGTTGAGAACACTGCAGCAGGAGCTATTCTGGCAAACAACAGTGTGTTGGGCCTGGACAACTAACTATGCTACAAGAATGCGCTGGGCAAACATCTGAGCTACATCACTGAAGTATGGATGCTTAACAGCAGCCCTTGCTGTGATTCTCTTCTGGGGCTCATACCGCAGCATTTGAGACAACAAGTCAAGCCCCAGCGGCTCTAAGCTAGGCACCATGTCCTGCACAAGCAAGTTGTCTCCTGAAATGGAACGTCGTTCACTTTGAAAGAGGCAAGATGGCAAAGGTGTTCCAAGAAAGAAGCGCGTGTGCACTGTAAAGGACCGGGCACGCGTCAACAAAACACACTTGACTTGACAAGCTGTGTTTGCCATACACAGATACCATACACCAGTCTGCAGCATTTGAGCCAACAGCATTGTAGAGCACCTTGATTGCCTGTGTTGTTTTATGTTGTAAGTGACAATGTGTGAGGAGGACATGCTGCACCCAGAAAGAAGCTTACCCTCCAGGGGAGTCTGTCCCACTTTGGGAATGTGTCCTTGAAATCAGCAAACTGTGACACCCCTGGCCAGGTTCCCTCATGGGGTGTGCCAAGCACTCGAAAAATCTTGAACAGCTCATCTATCTCCTGTGTAACACGCCAGCCTTGCGGCAAGCTACTCCGCAGCTCCTATTTATGACTGTTGTCAACATCAGTTGATGGCTGCCATACAGCCGCATCAAGAATGCAAGATGGCTGCACCCACTGATGAATAGATGATGCATTCACAAACATCCAATGAAGCCAAAGCCAGAAACACAGTGACTCTGAGCAGCAAACACAATACTTTCCAATGACCAACACATTTTGTATATTTATGTGCTTGCAAGGGCCAGCAGACAAGAAGGCAAACATATGTGGCTTGGGTGCCAGCCAGCACAGTTGTGCAGGCTGAAAACAGGCATACCGAGTCTCCTGGGAACAATGGCTTCATGTTGATCATCTCAGCAAAGATGCAGCCAAGTGACCAGACATCCACCGGAGTTGAGTAGTGCTTGGCTCCTAGCAAGATCTCAGGTGCGCGATACCACAGCGTAACAACCTGCAGTGTGTGCACATGCTTCTCAGCTGCATCTGCAGCTGCACTAATCAGCTTGCCACGCAGCTGCTCTCGCCAATGCAATCGAGCTTGCAGACCTCATGTGTGTATGCCCTGACAGGAATGCCAAATGCCCTAGCCAATCCAAAATCTGCCAGCTTCAAAGAGTTGTTCTGGCGATCCAATAGCAAATTTTGTGGCTTGAGATCTCTGTGCAGGACCCTGTAGGAAGTAA
>JAABUK010013078.1_pt1 | contig 10442 bp, 8 predicted proteins | sample 5559141 | NCBI WGS metagenome assembly JAABUK01 (sample SAMN10711869, study PRJNA513367) | rock metagenome | isolation source: Antarctica rocks | place: Antarctica: Victoria Land, Pudding Butte nord | collected 2016-01-03 | reverse complement strand
TAGCTCTCGATCACCTCGATGCCGTAGGTGTCCAGGGCGTGCCGGACGGCGTTGAACACCGCGAACGTCTTGGCGCCGGCGGCATCCAGCGGCGGCGGGCTCTGGGCCAGCGGGCGCCGCGAGGCAAGCTCCTTGGACAGCAGCCGCCGGCGGTAGTCGCGCGGCAGGTCCGCGTAGAGCCAGTGCTCTTCCTTGAGCCGGTCGATCAGCTGGCCGACGGCGTGGTGGTGGGCGTCGGCGTGCTCGCGGATGTCGAGCGTGGCCAGGTGCAGGCCGAAGATCGAAATGGTGCGCTGCACCCGTGCCAGCAGGCCGTCGGCGATCAGGCCGCCGGCGTTCTGCCGCAGCGAGTCGCCGATCAGCCGCAGCTCGGCCAGCAGCTCCGACCGGCCCAGGTAGTCGCGGCCGGCCACGTGCCGGGCGCCGGCATCGATGCGCCGGCGGGTGTTGAGGATCTTGTGCCGGATGCAGGAGAGCTTGAGCCGGTACGGCTCGGTCTCGTTGACGACCCGCAGCCGTGGGTCGAGCTCGTCGAGGTGGGCCAGATCGCTCGAGATCGACTCGAGCAGCTGCGCAGAGACCCCGACGATCGAGCTGGAGGAGGACAGCTCGGCGATCAGCGCGTCGATCTGGGCCAGCGCGGAGCGCACCGCGACGTGGTGCTGCAGCCTGAGCACCTCGTCGGTGACGGCCGCGGTGACATTGGGATTGCCGTCGCGGTCACCGCCGATCCACGAGCCGAAGGTCAGCGGCCGCGCGTCGGTGTGCAGCTCGGCGCCGTGGCGAGCCAGCTCGGCGGCGAGGTCGGTGGTGAAGTCCGGCACCGTCTCGTCGATCAGCTCCTGCAGGTAGTACACCGCGTTGCGGGCCTCGTCCACCGGCGTGGGCTGGTGCCGGCGCAGCTCGTCGGTCTGCCAGATCAGGTCGATGATCTCGGCCAGGCCGCGGTCCTGGCGCTCGCGGGCGCCGGTGCCCGGCTCGGTCGCAACGGCCAGCACGTCGGCGAGCCGGCGCAGCTTGGTCAGGATCGAGCGGCGGCTGGCCTCCGTCGGGTGCGCGGTGAAGACCGGCCGGACGGCCAGCGCCTGCACCGCCTGGCTCAAGCCGTCCGGGCCTGCCTTGGCCGCCACCGCCGCCACCGAACTGGCCAGCCAGCCCTCGTCGGCGGGCCGGTCGCGCAGGCTGCGCACCCGGTGCACCTGCTCAGCCACGTTGGCGAGGTGAAAGTACGCCGAGAACGCCCGGACGAGCGCCGAGGCGGTGCCGGTGGGCAACCCCGCCAGCAGCGCGCGCACCTGGTCCCGGGCGGCATTGCGGTCCTCGATGCGGTGCGCGTCCTTGCTCTGCTTGGTCAGCGCCCTGACCTGCTCGACCAGCTCGAGCAGCTCGGCGCCGTGCTGGCGAACCAGCGAGTCGCCGAGCAATTGGCCGACCCGCCGGACGTCACGGCGCAGCGGGGTGTCGTCCTCGGTGGGGCGGCTCTCACCGGTTGGGTCGTCGAAGGCGGTGCGGGTGGTCACCCCTCGATCTTCCCGTATCGCCCGAGCTCACGAATGATCGGACGGTTACCCGCGGGTCACAGCCTTTGGTCACTCTGAGCAGCCACCCAGTTACACAATTCGGGACGGTTGTGGTTAGGATAAAAATACGTGACGAACAAAGGAACTTAGCGCTTCCCAAACCCCCACCTCACGCGCTATAAACGTCAAGTCATACACGTCGATCGGGGGAACGGCGGGGAAATGGCCGAAAACCCCGAGATGCGCGCAGGACGTTCGATGAGGAGCCATTCGGATAACACGATCCGGGGTGGCGCACGGGGGAACAGCAGGCCCGGTCTAGCTAGCCTGCGGCAAACGGGGGAAGACATGTTCACTGGGGGCCTGGAGGTCGTCGGCGGAGACAGTGGTGAGGTGCCTGGTTCGACCGGGCTGGCCGGTCCCACGTCTCCGGCGCCGGGCGGCGCGCTCGACTCGAGCAGGGTGCCGAGCCCCGGCCGGGCCCAGTTCTCGTCCACGCTGGTCGATGGTGCTCGACCGCCGCTGATCTCCACCCGCCCAGCGCTGTTGGAGCCGGCTCCTGAGCCTTCCGGTGTGATGGCGCGGTCGAACTGGCTGCGGTCATACCAGCGTGGCCTGGTCGGCATCGATCTGCTGACGGCGGCGGCGGCGGTGGCGATCTCCTACCTGATCCGCTTCGGCCCGAGTGCCTCGGCGCCGCTGAACATGCTGCTGGCGGTGCTGATGCCGCTGAGCTGGGTAGCGCTGGTGGGGCTGAACCACGGCTACGGGGCGCGGATCGTCGGTGTCGGCGCCACCGAGTTCCAGCGGATCTTCCGCGCCTTCCTGCACATCCTCGCGCTGGTCGCGTTCGTGTCGTTCGTCACTCACGCCGACCTGGCCCGCGGCTTCGTGCTGGTGGCCCTGCCGATGGCGCTGTGCCTGAACCTGCTGTCGCGGTACGGGGCCCGCAAGTGGCTGCACGCGCAGCGGGCCCGCGGCCGGGCGATGAAGTCGGTGCTGCTGGTCGGTGACGCCGAGGCGATCAGCAAGTTCGCCACGGTGCTGCGCCGCGACCGCTACGCCGGTATGCGGGTGGCCGGAGCGTGCGTGCCGTCCGAGGTGATCGCCGAGACCCGCACCATCGAGACGCTGAGCAGCGTGGACGTTGCGTTGCTGGGTGACGTCGACTCCATCGTCAGCGCCGTCCGGCTCAGCGGCGCCGACACCGTCGCGGTGGTGTCCTCCGGCGCCCTGGGCCCGGAGAAGCTGCGCTGGGTGTCCTGGCAGCTCGAGGGCAGCTCCACCGACCTGGTGGTCTCGCCCGGGCTGACCGAGGTCGCCGGCCCACGCCTGCACATCCTGCCGGTGGCCGGCCTGCCGCTGTTGCACGTCGACGAGCCGAAGTTCACCGGCTTCCGCCGGGTGCTCAAGGGCGCCTTCGACCGCAGTATGGCCGCGGTGGCCCTGCTACTGCTGGCGCCGGTGTTCGTGGCCGTCGGCCTGGCCGTCCGGCTGACCAGCTCGGGACCGGCGCTGTTCCGCCAGGTTCGGGTCGGGCGCGCCGGTGGCACCTTTCTGATGCTGAAGTTCCGGTCGATGTACACCGACGCCGAGGAGCGGCTGGCCAACCTGCAGGACCAGAGCGACCACGGCGACGGCGTGCTCTTCAAGATGCGCAACGATCCCCGGGTCACCCGGGTCGGCCGGTTCCTGCGCAAGTACTCCCTCGACGAGCTGCCGCAGCTGATCAACGTCCTGCTCGGCACCATGTCACTGGTCGGCCCGCGACCGCCGCTGCCGCTGGAGGTGGCCCGCTACGAGGACCACGTGCACCGCCGGCTGCTGGTCAAGCCCGGCCTGACCGGGCTGTGGCAGATCAGCGGGCGCAGTGACCTGAGCTGGGAAGAGTCGGTCCAGTTGGACCTGCGCTATGTCGAGAACTGGTCGCTGGGCGAGGACCTGTTCATCCTCTGGAAGACGGCCCGGGCGGTAGCTGCTGGCTCCGGAGCGTACTGATCTGACAGCGGCCAGTAATCGCCGGTTTCACCTTTTGCACAAAGGGTAAATGGTCTTAATTTCAGCTTTACATGGCCCGGTGGTTCGGCTAGCATCCATATCAGGCTTAGCGTGAATTTTACGCCACCGTGGTAGCGGGGGTACATCGGATGCTCATCGACAGCGATCAGCGCGCCAGCGCCCCCACCTGAACAGCGGCCCACAGCACCAGCGGGTCACCGAGCAGTACCCGTCGCTCGCTCTGAACGTTTCAGAGGCGACACAGAAGTGCCTTGACAGGGGGATACAGACAGATGCGCGTTCGACGCCTGATCGCGGGTATCACCGCCGTGGGTACCGGGGCCCTGGGCCTGCTGGTGCTCACGACGGCGACGCCGGCGGCTGCACTGGAGGGCACGGTGCCTTCCACGGTGGCACCGAGTTGGCAGACCAACGGTGCCGTGTCCGCGATCGCGGCCACCAACGGTGTGGTCTACATCGGTGGTGACTTCACCAGCGTCCGGCCGCCGGGTGCGGCGGCGGGCTCGGGTGAGGTGGCGCGCGACCACCTGGCGGCGTTCAATGCCAGCACCGGTGCGTTGATGACCGGTTTCACTCACAGCGTCAATGCCGCGGTGAAGGTGCTGTCGGTCAGCGCCGACGGCGCCACGGTGTATGCCGGTGGTGACTTCACCACCGTCGACGGGACCACCCGCAACCGGATCGCGTCGTTCACCGCCTCCTCCGGCGCGCTGACCTCCTTCAACCCCAACGCCAACGGAAATGTCGACGGCATCGCGGCCGCCGGGTCGGCGGTCTACGTGGCCGGCTCGTTCAGCACCATCGGCGGCCGGGCCGAGCAGCGCGTCGCGGCCCTGCAGCCCGGCACCGGCGCGGCCCTGGCGTCCTTCGACACCGCGGCCGACGATGTGGTGTACCAGCTGGCCCTGTCGCCGGCGGCCGACAAGCTCTACCTCGCCGGTGCGTTCCTGAGCATCAACGGCGACACCAACTACCACGCCGTCGCGGCGGTCGACAGCGCCACCGGCGCCACCGTGGCCTTTCCCGCGGGTTCGGCGATCCCGCCGAAGACCACCGCGTGCACCGTCGAGGCCAAGACCGTCAAGACCGACTCCAGCGGCGCCTACTTCGGCGTGGAAGGTTCGGGTCGGGGCTGCTGGGACGGGACCTTCGCGGTCAACGGCTCGGACGGCTCGCTGCGCTGGCAAAGCAGGTGCCTGGGCGCCACCCAGGCGGTGCAGCCGCTCGGTGGCATCCTCTACACCGGCTCGCACAGCCACGACTGCAGCACCGACCAGGGCACCGACCCGGACGCCTTTCCCGAAGTGGGCTCGGCCAAAGGTTTGTCGCGCCACCTGCTGTCGCGCACCACCAGCAGCGGTCTGCTCTCCCATTGGTACCCCAACACCGACGGTGGCCTGAACAAGACCGGCCTCGGCCCGCGGGTGCTGGCCACCGACGGCAGCCGGCTTTTTCTCGGCGGCGAATTCACCACCGTCAACGGCAGCGCACAGCAGGGCTTCGCCCGCTTCGACCCGGCCACCGGCGACCTGGCCGCGCCGGGCCGCCCCGCCACGCCCACCGTGGTAGCCAGGGCCGGCGGCAAGGTCTCCATCTTCGTCCAGACGCCGTTGGACACCGACGACACCGATCTGAGCGTCCGGCTCTACCGCGACGGCGCCAGCACCCCGATCGCCACCGCGGCGGTGCACTCGCTGTTCTGGAAGCGACCCGTCCTGGCCTTCAGCGACGATGCGCAGCCCGTCGGCAGCAGCCATACCTACACCGCCGACGTCAAGGAGACCTACGGTTCCGACGTCGGCCCGAGGTCCGCGGCCAGCCGGGCCGTGACGGTCATCAAGACGGCGTCCGGGTACGAGGCTGCGGTCGGTGCCGACACCCCCGCGTTGGACTGGCGGCTCGGCGACGCCGCTGGCCCGCTTGTCGCCGACTCCTCGATCAGCAAGAACCCCGGTGGCCTGACCCTGGGCAGCAGCGGCATCAGCTACGGCGCTGGCGGCGCCGTGCCCGGCAACACCGCGGTGACGACAAACGGTACGAACGGCTTCGTCTCCGCGACGCACCTGGAACCCTCACCGACCACCTTCTCGGTCGAGACCTGGTTCAAGACGACCACCACGGTGGGTGGCCGGATCGTCGGCTTCGGCAGCCAGCAGGGCGGCCTGGACTTCTACGGCAACCCGGTGGCCAGTCGCCAGTACGACAAGCACATCTACCTGACCAACGACGGACACCTCGTCTTCGGTGTCTACGCCAACCACCCCTACACCCTGACCTCTGCCGCGACCTACAATGACGGCCAGTGGCACCAGGTGGTGGGCACCCAGGGGCCTTCGGGGATGACCCTCTACGTCGACGGCGCCGAGATCGGCCGCGGAAGCCAGACCCTGAACCAGTCCTACTCCGGTTACTGGCGGATCGGCGGCGACAACCTGACCGGCTGGCCGAACGCGCCGACCAGCAGGTTCTTCGCCGGCTCCATCGACGAGACCGCCGTGTACAACCACGTGCTGAGCCTCAGCTCGGTGCAGCGCCACTACGTCGCCTCCGGCCGGCGCCTGCCGTCCTGAGTTCCCGCTCGGCAAGACCGGGACGCTCGGCCACGCGTGCTGGGCATCGTCCTGGTACGGCGGCGGTTACCGGGCCGGTGACTACGCGCTGTTCTCGAACATCCCGATCAAGATCGGCATCGGAGATGTCGACTACGGGCTGGCCGTCGGCCACTACTCGGGGATCTTCTTTCCCTCCACCTTCAACTGCGACGACGGCGACTTCTCGATGTTCGGTAAGAGCTACAACGTCAACGTCAACGACAAGGGCCAATTGTGGATCGACGACGACGAAGCGGGTTGGTGCTGATCCGGCCAGCCACCGAGTCGCTGTTGCCGGGCACGGCCGGTCTGCCGGCCCTGCTCGTCAGCGCCTATGGTCAGCATGCACGAGCACCGGACCCAGGAGCGCTGTCGATGACCGCACCGCAATCGGACTACATCCTGCCGGCCGACCGCGAGGGCACCCTTGCCTTCGACGGCGGGCAGACCTGGTACCGGGTGACCGGTGACCTCGACAGCGGCACCGTTCCGTTGGTGGTCGCGCACGGCGGTCCCGGCTGTACCCACGACTACCTGCTGCGGCTGACCGCGCTGGCGCGCGAGGGCCGGCCGGTCATCCACTACGACCAGCTCGGCAACGGCAGGTCCACCCACCTGCCCGAGGCTGATCCTGGCTACTGGACGCCCGAGCTGTTCGTCGCGGAATTGCAGAACCTGCTCACCGGCCTGGGCATCGCGGACTCGTTCTCGCTGCTCGGCCAGTCGTGGGGCGGCATGCTCGCCGCCGAATTCGCCGTTCGTCGACCGGCCGGGCTGCAACGGCTGATCATCGCCGACTCGCCGGCCTCGATGCCGCTGTGGAGCGAGGCGGCCGAGTCGCTGCGGGCGCAGTTGCCACCCGGCGTCGATGAGACCCTGCGCCGGCACGAGCAGGCCGGCACCACCGACTCGGGCGAGTACCTGCAGGCGATGCAGGTGTTCTATGACCGCCATGTCTGCCGGGTAGTTCCCAATCCCCCGGAGGTCGCGCAGAGCCTGGCCGCGATCGATGCCGAGCCGAGCGTCTATCACACCATGAACGGCCCCAGCGAGTTCTTCGTCGTCGGCTCGCTGAAGAACTGGTCCGTCGTGGACCGGCTGTCGCGCATCGAGGTTCCCACCCTGGTGATCTCCGGTCGCTACGACGAGGCGGCTCCGGTCGCGGTGCGCCCGTTCTTCGACCTGATCCCGGATGCGCGGTGGCGGGTGTTCGCCGAGTCGAGCCACCTGCCGCACGTCGAGGAGACCCAACGCTATCTGGCGGTCGTCGGAGACTTTCTCGATGGCACCGAGCCGGACGGAACCGAGCCGGACAGCAGCGAGCCGGACAGCACCGAACAGGACGGCACCGAGCCGGCCTGAGACGCCCGGTGGCCGCGGCTCGAAGGCGGCGGCGCCCGGGACCGGTTCGGCGCGTCCGGTTGCCGCCCAGGCCAGGTGCCAGCGCTGCCCGGCCGGGTCCCCGCGAAGGTCCGGCCCGGCTCCCTTTACAACGGGCTGTACAACGATATACAAACGCAGTGGTAGCAGCGCGGCAGGCGAATCCGATCCCGAAGGTGGGCTGAGTCCGGGTGCGAATGAAGGTGGCGACCCCGGTGCCGACGGCCACGATCCTGCTGGTCGCGATCCTGCTGGCCGGCTGCGGTGGCACTGCGAAGCCTCGGCCGGCAACTCCCGGCAGCGGACCGGGCGGGGCGTCGGGCTCGGCGTCAGTGTCAGCAACCGGCTCAGTGTCGGCAACCGGCTCAGTGTCGGCAACCGGCTCAGTGTCGGCAGCCGGCTCTGGATCGAACACCGTGCTGGGCCGGCCGTATTCGAACCCGATCTATGACAAGGACTTTCCCGACCCGGCGGTGCTGCGGGTCGGCAAGTCCTATTACGCCTACGCCACCCAGGGCAGCGGCTCCAACATCCAGGTGCTGGCCTCCCCGGACCTTACGCACTGGAACGCCGCCGGCGACGCCCTGCCCGATGTCGGACGCTGGGCCAGCTCCGGCAGCACCTGGGCGCCGGAGGTGTTGAGCGTCGGCGGCAAGTATGTGATGTTCTACGTCGCGCACGACCAGAAGTCCGGCAAGCAATGCATCGGACGGGCGCAGTCGGGCACTGCCGGTGGACCGTTCACCGATGACCGGCCGGCCGCGCTGGTTTGCCAGCCCGGCCTGGGTGGCTCGATCGATCCGGATCCGGTCCGGACGGCGAGCGGTGCCCTCTACCTGTACTGGAAGAACGACGGAAACTGCTGCGGCCAGCCGGTGCACCTGTGGGCCCAGCAGCTCAGCGCCGATGCCGGCAGCGTGCGCGGCAAGCCGGTCGCGCTGCTCTCGAACACCAAGTCCTGGCAGGGCAATCTCATCGAAGCGCCCGAAATGGTCAGCCACGACGGCAAGTACTTTCTGTTCTACTCAGCCAACGACTACGGCTCGGACAAGTACGCGGTCGGCTACGCGACCTGCCAGGGCCCAGCCGGGCCGTGCACCGACCGGTCCGAGCAGCCGCTGCTCGCCTCCGACGCGGTCGCCGCCGGACCCGGGCACTGCTTCGTCCTAAACCTGCCCGACGGCTCGAGCGTGATGTTCTTCCACGCCTGGCAGCCCTCGGGCATCGGCTCGGCCTCGCCCGGCCGGCAGTTATGGCTGACCAAGCTCGAGTGGCGCAACGGCCAGCCGTCAGTCAAGCCGCCGAGCTGAGAGACTTTCGAGCCATCAGGTAGGCCTGCGTGGCATGCTCCCGCTCCCCCGCTCGCGGATCAGCCCGAGCATGCACCGTCAGCCTGCCTGACTCACCAGCTCGGCGACCCGCTCGGGCGGCAGCGGGTAGGCGGGCAGCGACACCTGGTGGCCGTAGCCCTGCCGCACGTGCACCTGCTCGTCACGAGAAGGTGGAGGATCCGCGGTTTCTGCACTGGTGTGACCGGCTCGGGCTGGCGGTGTGGGCCGAGCTACCGGCCGCCTACGGATGGTCCACCAAGGCCGCGCTGCGCAGCACCCGCGAGTGGTGGGAAGTGCTCGAGCGTGACCTCAGCGTTCCCAACATCGTGACCTGGGTGCCCATCAACGAGAGCTGGGGGTAGCGGGCCTGCAGAGCGATCCCCGGCAGCGCGCGTACCTGCAGGCCATGTACTCGATCGCCAAGGCCGTCGACGGCAGCCGGCCGGTGGTCGGCAACGACGGCTGGGAGCACCTGGCCACCGACATGATCACGGTGCACGACTACGCCGGCGACGGCGCGACCCTCACCGAGCGCTACGGCTCGGCCGCGGCGCTGCGGCGCTCGCTGCAGGAGGTGCAGCCCTTCTATCGGCCGGTGCTGCTGGCTGGCCTGCAGCTGGCGGATCAACCGATCCTGCTCACCGAGTTCGGCGGCATCAGCTACCGGGGAGGTGAGGGCTTCTGGAACGGCTACGGCACCGCCCACGACGAGGACGACTTCGTCCGCCGCTACGAGATCTGCTCGACGCGGTGCTTGCCAGCACCGAGCTGGCCGGCTTCTGCTACACCCAGCTGACCGACACCGAGAAGGAGCGCAACGGCCTGCTGACCGAACTCCGCGAACCGAAGGCGAAGCTGGCCACACTGCGGGCCATCACCCGGCGCTTCGCGGCCGCCGTTCCCGGCGACGTGGTCTCCGGGCACGAGAGCGGCAAGTACGAGTAACGTCGAGAGGACGGTTGAAGCTCCAGCCATGTCCGCGATCACTACCGACTATCGCGCGGGGCCTGGCTTTCAGCTGTGGTTGCCCCGCGCCATCCGAGGGGAACCACTCAATGATGTCCACCATCAGCTACCGGCCGATCAAGGCTCGAGCGCTCGCCAGCGTCCTGTCGCTACTGCTCGTCGCGTTCCTCGCGGCCGGCTGCGGCGGCGGCTCCACCACCACGAACGGCGCCGGTACCGGCGGTACCGCTTCGACGACCAGCTCGGCGCTGGCCGGTGGCTCCGCATCCGCCGATGCCAGCTCGGCCACGGACTGCCCGACGTCCAACACCACCAGCTTCGCCAAGAGCAAATTCCTGCTGCATGCGGGCCTTGCCTTCGGGGCCTTCCACCGCTACCTCTACAAGCCCTACCAGGCCGGCACCTTCAAGTCCGGTGCGCACGGGCGGACGCTGGCGTTCGTGAAGGCCGGCGCGGCGGCCCTGTTCATCAAGCGCGAGATCCGGCTGACGAGCGAGGACGTCCAGGCGAACCCGACCCTGTGCAAGGTCATCGGCCAGCCGCTGCGGACCGTCGGCGACAAGGTGCAGGCGGCCGTGGACGGCCTCAAGGGCGGGGATGTCTCGACCATCACCGCACTCGAAGGCGCCGTCCAG
>JAABUK010013077.1_pt1 | contig 10442 bp, 7 predicted proteins | sample 5559141 | NCBI WGS metagenome assembly JAABUK01 (sample SAMN10711869, study PRJNA513367) | rock metagenome | isolation source: Antarctica rocks | place: Antarctica: Victoria Land, Pudding Butte nord | collected 2016-01-03 | reverse complement strand
ATGGCCGTCGAGGCCGATCCGAAGGATCTTGTTGGCCGCCTCGTCGACGAAGCAGACGTCGCCCCGGGCGTTGCCGGCGGCGGCCCGGACGCCCGGCTTGGAGTCGACGAGGCGTTGCCAGGGCTCGTCGGGGAGGGTCAGGTCGCGGACCCTCGGGGCCCCGGGGCCCGCCCGGACGGGCTCGGGCCAGCCTTTCCAGAGGTAGGCCATCGCCTCGCGGTACTGGTCGTAATAGCCCGCGACGTGGCCGCCGTTGATGACGCGGAACTGGAAGTCGTAGCCGGAGGACTTGAGGGCCTTGTCCATCTCCTGGTCGAGCAGGAACCAGTCGCCCGCGGCGTTCTCCATGTCGGGCATCCCGGTGGTGAGATAAGCGCGGATCGGCTTCGGGTCGGTCTTGCGGACGAGGGTAGGGAACTCGTGGCCGCCCCGGAAGGCGACGAAGCTAGCTCCCGCTGTTGGCGTAGACCCGGCTGAAGGCGTCGGGGCGATGCCAGGCGGCGTTGAAGGCGGCGATCCCTCCGCTGCTCCCGCCGGCGATGCAGCGGTCATTACCGCTGGTCGAGAGCTTGAGGCCGAACCGGCTCATGACCTCGGGCAGGAGTTCCTCGATGAGGAAGCGCGCGGTGTCGTCGCCCACGGCGTCGTACTCGAAGCAGCGGTTCCGGCGGCCGAGGGTGCCGGCGATCGGGGCGGGGAGGTCGCCGGGCCTGACGAAGACGCCGACGGTGACGGGGATCTCCTTCGAGGCGATCATCGCCTCCATCAGGGTCCGCTCGGTCGGGTTGTAGCCGTCGAACTTGACGGAGACGCAGGCGGGCTTCGCGCCGTCGTACTGGGCGGGGATGAAGACCGTCACCTGCCGGGTGGTCCCCGGGAAGATCCGGCTCTCGGCAAACGTGAATTCCTTGATGACGCCCGGGGGGATGGCGTCGGGCGGGAGATCCGGGGCGACATAGCGGCTCGGGGGACTCTCCGGGGACGACGCGCGGGAGGGCGAGCCGGCGAGGGAACGGATCCACCAGCGGAGGTGGGGGTCGCCCGGCCGGTGGGTCCAGAGGTCGACCCGGGCGCCGGGGGTCGGCATCCCGCCGAAGTGGTCGAGCCCTTGCCGCAGCGAGTGGGCGGGGGCGAGGGAGAACGACCCGTCCTCCTGCTTCTCGAGCGCCCACCGCTGCCAGGGCTTACCCTCGTCGGGTTCGAGGACGGCGAGCGAGCCGAGGGCCGTCTTCCCCCCGGCGATCGCCAGGGCGAGACCGGGGGCATGGCCCGGCCGGATCGCATACAGATCACCGCCCGCCGGGGTGACGACCCACGACTGGTGGGCTGCGCCGTCGGGCTTGCCAACCGAGACGATGGCCCCGGCGGCTTTGCCCGCGCCGACGGCTTCGAGGACCAGGCCCGGGGCGCTCGCCGGGACGATCGCGTAGGCCCCCCAGTCCTCGGCCGGGCCGGGCCGGCTCGCCAGCGCGGCGATCAGGAACGCCAGGGCGATCGGTCGGGTCGGATGCTCGGTCATGGCGGCGCTCCTCGGGCCGGGTCTCGGTTCGCGACGGGTCCGGCGAGTCGACCCGATCGACGGGCCCCGGTCAAGGGGTAGAGGGCCCGACGCCCTTCCACCGGCCTCGGCCGGCGGCCTTGCGGAAGACGAGGAAATAGGAGTGATTCTTGCGGGCGTGGACCTGCTTGACGATCCGGCTGACCCCCGGCTTATTGACCCGGAGGACGACGAAGAGGTCTTCGGCGACGAACCCGAGCGGGGCGAGGCCGACGATGATCTCGACGTGGGTGAGGCGCTGGCGGTTGGCGCAGACCTCGTCCTGGCACTTGACGATGTAGATGCCTTCGGCGCGGAGGGCTCGGCCGGCCTCGGCGGCGGCGTCGAGGTAGAGGTCGAGCACGGCCTCATGGTACTTGCTCGACCCGGACTCGCCCGCGCCGTTGTTCTTGTAATACCCCTCGTAGTTCTGGTGGCCGACGTGGGCGGTGCCGCCGGGGGTGTGCATGTAAGGCGGGTCGAAGACGACGCAGTCGATCGACCCGGCCTCGTAGGGGAGCGACCGGGCGTCGACGCCACCGGCGAGATCGGTGGGGAGGACTCGATAGAGCCCCTTCGGGACCTGCTTCCAGAAGACGCCCTTGCCGTGGGTCACGTCGGCGACGAGCGAGCCGGGGGCGACGTAGAGGGCGAGGATCCTGGGGAAGACGGCGTCGTTGGTCCCCTGGTAGGCGGTGAAGGTCAGGTCGTTCGTCGGCAGGCCGGCGGGCGACTTCCGCCGGGGGCCCGGTCGTCCCACGGCTCAGAAGCCTTCGAGGCGAGCCTCGGCGTCGCCGAAGCGGTCGACGCGGACGTCCATCCGATCCATCAACGAGAGGTAGAGCGAGCAGAGCTTGCGGTCGTCGTCGGACTTGGCGCGATAGTCGAGGACCCGGCCGGTCGGCAGTGTCCCGTCGAGGCCGCCGGCGAGGACCAGGGGGAGCTTGCTGGAATCGTGCCGCGAGCCGGACCACATGCTGGAGGTGAACATCAGGCAAGAGTGGTCGAGGACGGTGCCGTCCCCTTCGGGCATGGCGTCGAGCCTGGCGGCGAGGTAGGCGAGCTGGCCGACGTAGTAGCTCGTGACCTTCTCGTAGGCGTCGGACTTGTCGTCGTGCGAGGCGCTGTGGTGGGCGGCCCGGACGTCGAGGAAGGGATAAAAGAGGCCGGAGATGTCGCGGCAGAGCAAAAGGGTGGCGATCCGGGTCTTGTCGGTCTGGAAGCCGAGGGCGACGAGGTCGCACATCAGTCGCATGTGCTCGCGGATGTCCTCGGGCAGGCCGTTATCGGGGCGGGGCATCGCCAGGGGGGGCGTGCCGCGGTCGGAGAGCCGGGCCTCGGCGGCCTCCTTGGCGAGGCGGGTCTGCTCGACCCGGCGCTCGACCTCGCGGACGCTGGTGAGATACTCGTCGAGCCGGGCCTTGTCGCCGGCGCCGAGCTTGCGGCCGAGGCCTTCGGCCTCGCCCCGGACCCGGTCGAGGATGCTCTTGTTGCGGCGGCTCCCCTTGTTGTCGAAGAGGGAGTCGAAGGCGAGCGAGGGGTAGACCTCCATCGGGACCGGCGAGGTGGCGCTCGACCAGGAGATGTGCGAGCTGTACGCCATCGAGAAGTTGGTCTCGTGGTAGCCGGTGATCGGCTGCTCGCAGCCGAGGACCAGGCTCGGCTGCGGGGTGGCGTCGCCGAGGTGGCGGGCGAGGAGCTGGTCGACGCTCTGGCCGCCCTTCAGCTCGGCCCCCTTCTGCAAGGCCGCGCCGGAGAGGATGTTGCCGGTCTGGCCGGGGTGGATCCCGACGCCGGTCGCCTGCTTGTTGAAGAGGCCGTTGACGACGTTGATCTTGCCCTTGAGGGCCTCCAGCGGCTGGAGGCTCCGGCCGAGTTCCATCGCGTCGCCGGAACCCTTGGCCCACCAGTGTTCCGGGCTGATCCCGCAGCCCATGAAGAGCGCGGCGAACCGCTTGGGGCAGGGCGTGGGAACGCCGCCGACCATCGGCGCCGATCCCCAGGCGGGGACCGACTCCAGCCAGGGGAGGGCCATCGTCACGCCGACCCCTCGGAGGAAGGTCCGGCGGGTCGACTGCTGGGGCGGGTTGGTCGCGGCCATCGCTTTCATCCTCCCGACGGCGGGCCGTCGACGCGCTTGTTTCGGAACTGGGGGCTAGTCACGATCGCCTCGACCAGCCCGCCGAAGCGGTGGTCGTCGGCCGAGAGCCGGGCGTGCATCGCCTCCAGGGTCGCGTCGTCCGACGCCTTCAGGCCGCGCCCGAGGCCATAGGCCAGGAGCTTCCGGCAGAAGGTGTCGACGAAGTCGGCCTGGCGACGCGACTTGAGGTAGGCGCGGAGCCCGGCGAGCCCTTCTCCCGCGAACCCGCCGGGGAAGTCGGCCCGGGTGTCGACCGGGTGGCCGCCGAGGTCGCGCTCGCGGAGCTCGCCGATCGGGCCATACCCTTCGAACGCCAGGCCGATCGGGTCGAACCGGACGTGGCACCCGGCGCAGGCCGCGTCGGCCCGGTGGATCTCCAGCGACTGGCGGAGCGTCCGCTCGGCCTTCGCCTCGTCGACCGGCAGGTCGGGGACATTCGCCGGCGGGGCCGGGATGTCCTCGCCGAGGAGGCGGCGGGCGACCCAGTACCCGCGTTTCACCGGGCTCGTCCGCAGGCCCGGCGAGTTCTGGGTCAGGAAGACCGCCATCGAGGGCAAACCGCCCCGGCCGAAGGATCGGGCCCCCTCGACCCGCGCCCAGGCGTCGGGGCTGCCCTCGAGGTGGGGCATCCCGTAGTGCCGGGCGAGGCTCGGGTTGACGAACGAGTGGTCGGCGTCGAGCAGCGTCAGGATCGACCGATCTTGCCCGACGACGTCGAGGAAAAACCGGACCGGCTCCTCGAACATCGAGCGCCGCAAGGTGTCGTCGAACGAGGGGAACCGGCCCCGGTCGACGCTGTTGTGCCCTTCGAACCGGCGGAAGTCGAGCCAGTTGCCGAGGAACTCGGTCCCGAGCGCCCGCGCCCTCGGGTCCCTGAGCATCCGGCGGGCTTGGGCGGCGAGGACCTCCGGCCGCTTCAGATCGCCCGACCCGGCGAGCGCGAGCAACTCGTCGTCGGGCAGGCTCGACCAGAGGAAGTAACTCAGGCGAGAGGCCAGGCCGTGACCGTTCAGCGGTCGGATCGGCCCTTCGCCGGTCGACTCGGCCGGGTCGACCCGGTAGCAGAAGTGGGGCGACATCAGGATGCCGACGAGGGAGTCGCGGACGGCGTCCTCGTGGCCGAGGCCGTCGAGCTTGCGGAGGTCGGCGTAGAAGGCGGCGATCCCGTCGCGATCCTCGGCCGAGAGCGGGCGGCGGAAGGCCCTCTGGGCCAGGTCCTGCAACCCCCGGACGTGAATCGGCTCGGCGGCGAGCCGGTCGCGCTCGACCCGGCGGATCTGGTCGTCGATCTCGACGAAGAAGACGTCGATTGCCCCGAGCGCCTCGTCGCTCGCCTTGCTCCGCTCGGCCTTGGCCCGGAAGACCTTGGCGAGGCGGCGGATGACCTCCGGGGAGGCCGCCGCCTTGTCCTCGGCGCGGGCGAAGTCGAACTCGGGCGACCGCATGAACGTCGAGTCGGTCCGATCGAACCAGAGGAAGCTGGCATACTGGCGGAGCGGGGCGCCGGTGATCGCCTGGAACTCGCGCCAGAGCCGATCCAGCTCGGCCCGGCCGGCGTCGTCGAGGATCAACTCGGCGAGCGGGGCATCATCGCGGAAGTAACCCGTCATGCTGTGGAACCCGGCGCTCAGCAACCGGCCCACGTTCCCCTTGTCTTCCCTCTCGATGTAGACCCGCGCCCGCTCCGAGACGACGAAGGCGTCCGGGATGATCGAGCAGAACCGGGCGAACCCCGCCTCGTACCGCGCCCGCTCGGCCGGGTCGGCGGGCGGGGCGAGGGCCCTCGCCGCCGCGGATTCCGGGTCGAGCCCCTCGGGCTTGAGGTCCGACCCGCCGCCGGCGTAGCGCCTCCGGTTGGCGACGAACTGGCGGTCCTTCCAGAGGACCAGGGGTTGCGACCCGCCGTTCATCCCCCGGACGTTGAGGTTCTTGACGACCGGGACGAGCGCCTTCCGCCAGCCGACGACCGCGTCCCGGAGCTTCTCGGCGGCGGGCCTGGGGTCGAGCGGCGGGGCGGGCAGGTCGAGCCAGAGGGCCCGAAGGGCGGCGATCGGGCCGACTTCCTCCCCCTGGTCGGTCAAGGCCGCCCAGATGGTGGCGAGGTACTTCGGGCTGACCTTCGCCGAGGCCGCGACCTCCTCCAGCGTCGCCAGGGGCCGGCCGAGGGCCTCGCGATGGCGGAGCGTCCAGGCGGCGAGGAAGTCGTCGGCCAGGTCGGTCGGCTGGCGCTTGTAGAAGTCGATGATCCGCCGGACCGAGAACTTGTCGCGGTCGGTTTCGGCGACGACCGGGTGGTCGGCGAAGTCGAGGCCGTCGGGCTTCAGGACGAGATGGTCGGCCACCGACCGCGCGGCTTCGAGGTACTTGCGGACCAAGGCGGGCGACATCGCCAGCGACTCGGCCGAGTTGTCGAACCCCGAGGCGTTGGCCGGGTCGACGGGGAACTCGCGGGTCGGCCGGAGGTCGACCCCGGTCAGGTCGCGGACCGAGGCGTCGTATTCGGCGTTGCTCAGCCGCCGGGGCGGGATCGACCCGGGGTCGCCCGCGTTCCTCGCGGCCTCGCGTCTTCGGACCGCGCCGACCCACTCGACCAGCGCCTCGCGCCCGCGATCGTCCGGCTGGCGCTTCGCCTTGGCCGGCGGCATGGCCCGGGTCTTGACCTGATCGGCGACGGCCTCCCACTGGTCGAGCCCCTCGGCGACTGAGGCCGCCGAGGTGTAGGCCGAGAGGTCGAGGTCCCCCTTCTTCGCCTTCGCGTCGTGGCAGGCCAGGCAGTTCGCCTCCAGGAACGGGCGGACCTCGGCGGCGAACCGGGCGTCGAGGTCGACGTCGGCCCCGGGGGCCAGGCGGAAGATCGCGCAGGCCAGAAACGCCAGGCCGATTGCCGGTGTCGTCTTGCGCATCGGTTCGCGTGCGTCCGGAAGGGGCGAGGGTCGGGGGAAGGTCTTCTGGCGTTGGCGAGATTCAACAACGATTGGACACCAATACTGGGGCCAAGTCAAGCAGGGATCGCGGGCCCCTCAGCGTCCGGTCATCCGCTCCAGCTTCTCGGGGTAGCGGTCGCCTTGCACGGGGATCTCGGCGGCGGCGGCGTCGATCGCGCGGAGGTCGCCGGGGTCAAGTTCGAGGGAGGCCGCCCCGAGGTTCTCGTCCAGGCGTTCGAGCTGGGTGGTCCCGGGGATCGGGACGATCCAGAGCTTCCTGGCGAGCAACCAGCCCAGGGCCACCTGGGCCGGCGTGGCCCGCTTCCGGGCCGCGATCGCGCCGAGCCGGGCGACCAGGGCCTGATTCGCCTTGAAGGCCTCCGGCGCGAAGCGGGGCAGGGCGAACCGGAAGTCGGTGCTTTCGAACGTCGTTTCCTCGTCCATCTTGCCCGTCAGGAAGCCCCGGCCGAGGGGGCTGTAGGGGACGAAGCCGATCCCGAGTTCTTCCAGGGCCGGCAGGACCTCCGCCTCGGGGCGTCGCCACCAGAGCGAGTATTCGCTCTGGAGGGCGGTGACGGGCTGGACGGCATGGGCCCGGCGGATCGTCGCCACGCCCGCCTCGGAGAGGCCGAAGTGCCGGACCTTCCCCTCGCGGATCAACTCGCCGACGGTGCCCGCCACGTCCTCGATCGGCACGGCCGGGTCGACCCGATGCTGATAGAGCAGGTCGATCGCCTCGACCTTGAGCCGGCCGAGCGAGCCCTCGACGGCCCGCCGGATCTGCTCGGGCCGGCTGTTCAGGCCCGGCGACCCTTTCGTCCCCCGGATGTCGAAATCGGGGCCGAGGTCAAACCCGAACTTGGTCGCGATCGACACCCGTCCGCGGAGCGGGGCGAGGGCCTCTCCCACGAGTTCCTCGTTGGTGAACGGGCCGTATACCTCGGCTGTGTCGAAGAACGTCACACCTCGGTCGACCGCCTTGTGGAGCAGGGCGGTCATCTCCGCCTTGTCCTTCGGCGGGCCGTAGGAGAAGCTCATCCCCATGCAGCCGAGCCCGAGGCTCGAGACTTCCAGGCCGCTCTTGCCGAGCTTGCGCGTCTGCATCTCGCCGCTCCGATCGCCCCGCAGGGACTTCAAGCCCGGTATTGCGCGTCGGTCACGTGTTCCAGCCAGTCGACGACCTTGCCGTCGAGCTGTTCCTGGATGGCGATGTGGGTCATCGCGGTGGTCGGCGATGCGCCGTGCCAGTGCTTCTCGCCCGGGGGAAACCAGACCACGTCGCCGGGATTGACTTCCTCGATCGGGCCGCCCTCGCGACGGACCAGGCCCCGGCCGGAGGTGATGAGGAGGGTCTGGCCGAGCGGGTGGGTATGCCAGGAGGTGCGTGCCCCCGGCTCGAACGTGACGTGGGCCCCGACCGCACGCGCCGGCGCGGCCGACTGGAAGAGGGGGTCGATGCGGACGACGCCCGTGAACCACTCGGCCGGCCCCTTATTGGACGGCTTCGACCCTGCCCTGGTGATTTCCACTCCTGGCCACTCCCTTCCTTCGCGATGGTCCAGCTACGGGCCTCGCCGAGCTGGCGAGCTTCGCGTCGTCGATTGTCGGGGATTCGGGGCGAAAATGGTACGACCCCCTTCGGAACCGGCTTTGCTCCGTCTCGTCCGGGCCGTGGCCCTTCCCGACCTCGACCGGAGCTTTGATCATGGCCGGCCCTGAGCCTCGCGACCCCCGTGCCGTCGACTACCGCGAGCACCCGGAACTCTACCGGATCGGCCGGGGCGAGCAGGGGGTCCTGACCTTCGAGCCTTACAAGGGCGAGATCCTGCCACATTGGCGGTTCAAGACGGTCGAGGTCGCCGAGGCGTCGTCCCTGGCGATCTACGGGATGTTCGAAGCTTACCTGGAGTCGGGCGACTTCCCCGGCGCCGACATGGCCCGGAAGTTCCTCCAGATGGGCTGGACCCGGGCCCGGAGGTACGCCAACCACAAGGGGGGCCGGAAGTACGACCGCGCCACCGGGGCCGAGCTGCCCAGGGCCGAGGACCCGGAGAAGGCCGCCGCCGCGGCCGTCTTCCACGCCCAGTACGTGCTCGCCCGCGAGCACCCCGACTATCTCCGGCTCAAGGCCGAGCATCGGCGTCGGTTCGAATCGGGTTGAGGCGAGCGTCCAGCATCGACTGACGCCGAGTTTTGGATCATTGTCGGAAATATCTGTCGAAGGGACCTCCACACCGCGATGTGCCCCTCGATCCGACCACTCGCCGAGGCCCTGGCACCGTGAGAGACGCCGCCGAGAGGCGTGATGGACGCTTGCCATGAGACACTACCGCCGGACCCTCTCACTCGCGGCCTGCCTCCCGGTAGCCGCCTCGTCGTTCGCGTCATCCAAGGATGAGGCACAGGTCTGCTCGTCGCGTCGGTCGACGCCGCCGAGCTCCTCGCTATTTTCCCAGTCGGCTCTTGTTCTTGTGCGTTCCCCCGGAGCTCCTGCCCGATCCCGCAAAGCTGTTGCCTGCCCCCGGCGGGCGATCGCGGAACCTTATGGTGCAATCTCCAGGAGTCCGGCCAGGCCGGGATGCACTGGCCTGCCCCACCCAACGCTGGCCCAGTCTTCACAAAGTTTAGACAACGGGCAGAGAGCCCGAGAGCGACCCTATGCGAAAACGACCCGGACCCGATCAGATCGCCAGGATCCTTGGTGAGGTCCGTGCCGATCCCGACGCCGGACTGGATGTCGGCCAAGCCCGCCACCAGTCCTGAAACAAGCGTAATGTGATCGGCAATCCTCGGGTTCGACTCTCGTTGTCCGGGTGCGCAGCGTCTCCCGACCGGGCCATCGCTGCCCGGTTCACGCCGCTCGGTCGTCTCTCATCCATCAACACACCGCCTCTCGTCGGTTCGCAGCCGCAATGGACCGGGACATCCAGATCCCGGCTTCGTCTCATCAACCGGTCAGCACAAACGCCGACCGTGCAGCCGATCGACCAACCGGAGGAACACGCCCTGCCACGGATTTCACGACAGCAACCGGTACACAATCCGTCGTGATGTCCGCACGATCTGACAAGGGACCTGGATCATCGCCACGCAGAACGTGCCGAACTCCATCCTCAACAGCGACCGCTTCTCCGCACGGTGCTTCTCCGACCAACGACCATGCTCGGGCAGGAGCAACGCCGCCCACGCCTTCAGGCTCCAGGCCAGCCCCGCCATCACCATGTAGGCCCCGTTGCTCACCAGGTCGCCCAACGGCATCGCCAACGCCTTCACACCCCCCTTGAGTTGGGCGATCAGGTTCTCCTGGTCGCACCGGTCGTTGGCCAGGAACACGATCTCGTGAGCCGGGGTCGTGCGGTCGTTGGTGATGTAGAAGAAGAACCGGTCCGGCTCGAACAGCCACAACTGGCCCTTCTCGACCGTCAACTTCTTCCTCAGCACGACCACCCGGTACGCCTTCTCGCAGGCGACCGGGCGGTACTCGAACTCGGCGACCTCCTCGCCGAGCAGCTTCAGGGTCTTGAACTCTCGCCCGGAGACCACCCGGTCCTTGTGACGCTCCCGGGCTCGGCGAGGGACCGTCTTGATCGTGTACCGGGCCGGACGCTCCAGTTCGCTGTACTGCTCCGATGGGAGGCCCTCGGCGATGGCGACGAGGTTGGACCTGGCATCCATGCCGAAGATGAACCGATTCCCGGCCCGGTCCCAGCGATCGAGGTGCCTGGTCTGACTGAAGTCGGTGTCGCCCCGGAAGGTGATCTTCTTGAACCCCGCCCGACGGCAGAGTTCACCGGCCTTGTCGTAGTAGACCTCGGCGTTCTCATGCGAGGGACGGTTGCCG
>JAABUK010013075.1_pt1 | contig 10443 bp, 10 predicted proteins | sample 5559141 | NCBI WGS metagenome assembly JAABUK01 (sample SAMN10711869, study PRJNA513367) | rock metagenome | isolation source: Antarctica rocks | place: Antarctica: Victoria Land, Pudding Butte nord | collected 2016-01-03 | reverse complement strand
CGCAGGAAACCAATGGTTGTATGGAGGGGCACAACAGGGGGTTTTGGTGGGCTCAAAAAGGGCAGGAGTGTGATCTTGCAGCTGGGATTAGACAGACCAGATCTGGTTGACAGTGGAGTATCAGACTGGAATGAGGATTTGTATGGTCCTGATAAGGGCAGATTCAAACCCTCAATGCCAATGCATGAGCAGGTGGAGACGTACAAGTATCAGGCTTGGTTGCCAGGCAACTGTGCATCAGTGCGTCTCGCACTGCAGCTAGCATCTGACTCAGCTGTTTTCAAAGTGGAAAATGAGGAATTGGAATGGTATTACCCACTTTTGAAGCCGTATGTGCATTACATTCCTATCACTGCAAATGAAACACATACGAACTTACTAGAACAACTTGAGTGGGCTGAGGCAAACTCAGACCAGATCAAAAGGATAGTTGCAGCTGCCAATGATTTTGCACACACCTATTTAAGTGGTCAGGCCAGGGACTGCTTCTTTTTGCATCTTTTGCTTAGGTATAAAGAACTGATTGTTGGTCATGTCAAGTTGCCCACAAGTCCTCAGGACCTACCACCATATGTAGCTTACATTTGACTGCGTGATGTTTCAGACCCCCGAGGACAGTGTGTGTACGTTGTCTATGCTGCTCTTTCTGTAGGTAGCAGCTCGCACTTTGCATATATGACGGTTAATGCAAGTAAGACTCTTTCTAGATAGCGACCGCAAGACTATCAACGATTACACACTAAGAACACGAAAATGTCAGTAACATGTGTAAGTTGAAATTGTGCTGACTAGTCAGTACTGAGACATTGGGCAAGGCTTGACAAGGGGCTTGGAGTCAACAAACACATTTGAGGACGCACAATGTCTCATGTCCTGTTGGCGGCCAGCAGAGGAGTATGATGACTGCTGTGTACATGCTGCGCTGCGTCATAAACCCAAGGAAGCTGCAATGTGATGCCTGTTTCAGATAATCATCAGGAGTCCACGGCTCAAACAAGAGGGAACTGTAGTGATTGACACTCAGTCGCTCTGCATTGTATAGCAGCAATGCAGCAACGCTGTCATGAGGTGCATGAATTCGAATAAGTGGTCGGACTGCATCAATGGCTGACATGAAAGTAACAACGTCAAAGTGCTGCTAGAATTTCGTCTGCACTACTGACAGTGAAAGCTCCCCCCTCTTCTAGATTCAGCTCCTTCACCTATACCACACACAAAATTCATACCCAATCACAAGCCAGAGACGCCACTGCATATTTTGTGTACATAACCCTTGCATATGCGAGGCTCAGAGCAATGCAATCAGACTGCAGACAACTACATGAATTTGTTCAGGCAGCCCAATGTGTGCAACCTACCGAGCCATCATCCAACAGCATCGCATATCTCCTTGATCTGATGCCCAGGCCCTTATCTGCCAAATCTAGCTCAACACCAATTGCCTGAAGGCATCACGGTGACTTTCAGACCAAGTGTTGGAACATCTCAGTACACATTGCACAGTGCCACCGATATGGAAGTCAGAGCTCAACCCACATGCCTGAATATGCTTTGCTATGAATTGAGTACCCTAACACGCTGTGACACTAGCACTTCATTGCACCATCAGGCATGCTGCACGAGCTTCTGCTCACACACAGTTACATGCCATTATGCTTCTGAGTTTACTTTAAACAATGCCTGAGTGTGCTTTGCGGCAAGTGATGTGCAGGGGGTCAGAGCAACTATAAGATGAGTGAGAAAGCACCAATTATAGCCCTGCATGTGCACTGCACTGCATGTGTCATCCATTCACCTTGGTGAATACAGCACTACCATCTGCTAGCATCAGTATCTTGTCGTCCGTGCCGACGGATTTACTCCACGCATCCATGACAAATGCGTCATTGACTGCTACACACGCAATTGTATCCACTCCCTTGGCTTTGAGATCATCTGCTTTTTCCATGAAGCCTGGCAGATGCTTCAAGCTACATGTGGGTGTGAAGGCGCCTGGAACTCCAATTAGGACCACCTGAAGAGCAATATCATCATCGGAAGCGTACTCATGCATGCTTTGATAAAGGTGTGGCACTGCAGAAAATCATTTTTCATGATTGATGGTGAGGTTGCTGCATGGAGAAATCATGGTTTCCAAGCACATTTTACCTTTTTGCCCTTGGTCAGGTCTTCAACACTGATATCTTGCATGTTGCCTTCTGCGTCGAAGTAATTGAACTTGACATCGCCGGGCACCTGCGTGATGGGCAAGGGTCGGTTACACAAGCTGTTTCAACTAAAGCCGAACGTTGGCAACTTGAGCAGCGTTTACCTTGTCTCCAACTGAGATCGCACTGACCCGACATGTACGGAACTGTGCAGACCGCGGAGCCTGCGCATGCACAACATTTCCCAGAAATGTTCATGCAGTTGGACTGCAGAACGCATGCACACTATATTAGAGCGCACCTTGGCGCCAGGAAGGACGAAGGTTGCCAAGTGACCTGTGCTACCAAAATGCGCGCAGCGCCTTGCTGAAATTAACGCTGATGGGCCGGCGTGTACAGATAGGTGTGAGGCACACCTAGCAAACGCAGCCATGATGTATTGAAAATACTAGCCGATAAAGTTGAGCTTCGCGTGTCGCAATACCAAATCCTGTGACAAACAGGCTTTTGCATTATTGCATTTACATTTACCATTCCAAGCACTAGAGGCTGCCAACTATGTTGCTTGCAGCTGGTCAAAATGCGCGTGTCAAGTGCCGGATAGCAGAGCGCTGGTCCAGCCGTCAAGGCGATGAAGCAATCAGGAAGCAAGGACTGCATGCATGCTAATGCCATGACTAATTCTAGTACTAGTAGGTAATAGCAAGGAATGCGATTGTGCAAACGCAAACACGGCCCACGAACTTACACTGCAAGCAAAAGTGGACGGTCACCTGATACGCCTCTAACAGTCAAACACACTGATGCAGACGCTCACAAGCTCCACGATATGCATGACAACGCATGTAGCGCTGCATCTAGCTGCACTGAGCCACGTAATGCCTTCCGAGGTGCGGGCAAGAGAAGGTGTGTACACATCAGGGTGTAGATCATTGCGGCCTAGCTTGCTTTGCAGCAGGAACTAAATCCTTGAGCAAGAGCCTCATTGTCTCTCGTTCGGCTCGAAATGAATTCTAACAACTTCTGACTGCATGCACGTGCCTGACAGAGGCTTTCAACGCATAGAGCATTTGCGCATGCAGGACCGCACTGTCAAACACAGACGCCTTGCAGGGAAGACTTACTGTGGCATCTGTCAATGTTTAATTTGTGAGCATTTGCAGCTGTTGTTAATTTGTCTGCCCATAGATCCCTTGACGTCGGCATGTACCTAGAGGAGTCAGTTCTTCCTGTATTACGTGCACAGCGCTGAATCATTCAAGTTGCGCCAATCGCGAGCACCATGAAAGCACTTCAGGTCTCTCGTGCTCGTCCCTCCGAGGACAGGAAAAGCTTTGTGCGTTGGGCATTTCCAGGCCTGTTCTTACAGGAAAAAGGTGTGTTGGCTCGCCGTTGCAGAGCCTGTCTTGCAGCTCGATATCAGGAAAAGGGCATGCTTTGCGCGCAGACCCAGACTTCGTTCTGAACTCGCAGATATCTGGAACGGAGCTGGCGTTCTGCTGATCACGGTTTTGCTGTATGGAGGTTTGCAGAAAGCCGTCGGTCATACGAGGCCGTGCATTTCGATCAGCTCAACGCAACATTCTCTGCAGGTCTTGTTCTTTGCATCGGCAAGCCATTTCACCCAAGTGGAAATGCCTGGGCAGTCATGATTATATGGCTGCTTGCCTCAGCTGGTGGATGGTTGGTTGAGAGGGTGAGATAACATTTCAATTTGGTGGCACACTGTATAGAGAGTACCGCAAGATGCAGAAAGCAGTTGACATGCATGACAACATTTATATGCTACATGCCAGCCCATGTTACAAAGTCGCAATACTTGCCCTGTGACACAGGTGGGACTGCCAGGGCCTCTTGGCATGATACTGACTGGCATTGCTGTTGGTAATATCAATAGTGGGCACTTGGTGAAAGGCTTGCCAGCCAGCTGGTCCAAGGAGTTGCGAGCTATTGCCCTTGCCATCATCTTTCTGCGCTCTGGGCTTGAGCTTGATTTGCGTGTGAGCCCCTCATCTAGCAGCCCTATTTGTCCTAAGTGACTCTCTATGTATTTTCAGCTCCCGCTTCATCTGCCTGATCTTTCGCTCTGTACATTGTTTGCATCATGCCTGGTGCGCGGGCTGCTCATCATGCTTTCTGCCTTTTGCGGAAACTGCCTGCTTGTTATATCTGTACTCTGGGAGCTGCATAGGCACCATCCTCCATCTGAAGTACCTTGGCACAAGCTGTGCTCATGCCTGAGCCTGTATTTGCAAGCTTCACGAGGATGCAAGCAGCCTTCCCCCATCAGTGACTTACTGGCAGCTTGTTGCTTGTGCAAGCCTGCATGAGAGCTGCATCTGTTGTGCAGGTCTTCATGAAAGCTGCATCTGTTATGCAAGCCTGCATGAAAGCTGCATCTGTTGTGCAAGCCTTCATGAAAGCTGCATCCGTTGTGCAAGCATTCATGAAAGCTGCATCTGTTGTGCAAGCATTCATGAAAGCTGCATCTGCTGTGCAAGCCTTCATGAAAGCTGCATCTGTTGTGCAAGCCTTCATGAAAGCTGCATCTGTTGTGCAGATCTTCAAGAAGGTGGGCTGGGTGGCAACCAGGCTGCTTCTGGTGCCGGACATACTGGAAGCTTTCTTTGATGGCGGGCTTGCAGTAGCCCTGTTTGGGATGCCCGCTACCTTTGCCTTTGCTCTTGGCTTCATCCTGAAGGCTGTAGGCCCAGCACTGGTCATCCAGTGCATGTTTGATGTGCAACAGAAGAGGCTGGGAACAGCAAAGAGTAAGTTCACTTGCTGTTACTGTGCTGATGCATATTTGACAGGTGTGGTGTGTAGCGTGGCATGACAGCAGTTGCTGGACGGTGAGTCTGCTATTTCAGCTCAACAAGCATTCACCCAGTCGATGTGACCAGTTGTTGCTGCTGATCATAGAGTCCATACACATGCTGCTCAGGCAAGGAGTCAGCATAAATCCTGGCAAGCATCAACTCTGATCCTGCTCCCGAAGCATGCTCTACTGAGCAATAACATCTTTACCCTATGCAAATCTCAACATCGAGGCTCATCATTTTCCTGGTGTTGCTGCAGGCATTCCAGCAACAGTTGTGGCAGCTGCCAGCTTTGATGACATGATCGGCATCACAGGCTACACCATCTTTATAGACATTGCAGTCAAAGGAGAAGGGAACCAAGTATGGGCCATCATGCATGGTCCAGTCAGCGTGGTACTGGGCATACTGGCCGGCCTCATAGCAGCATACCTCTGCGCTTTCACCAAGCTCTGGAACAACAGACTCAAGCGCACTGCAGTGGTGCTGTTGTCTGCCCTCTTCATGAAGTTCATATTTGACAAGTATAATTTCACCAGTGGGGGGGCTCTGGGGTCCCTCACCCTGGGGCTGTGTGTGAAAGAGCTGTGGGCTAGAGGCAAGCCCGGCATGTTTGCCATTCCAGAGACCAATCATGAGTACACACGCAATGTGAGTGTGCCTTGTCACCTCATGTGCGTCGTTCAAGTCAGCCTTCAAATGGAGTCTACCCAAGAACTGCACCAGCTATCAGTTGCCTGCCCTCGACGTTCTACATCTGTGCTTGCTCTGTCTAGCCACCTGTATTTACACAGCAGCCACTGAGTTGCCTGTGTAGCGCCCTTTCCCTGTCTGACCTAACTGCCAGCTACTGCTTCTCCAGCTGTGCCCATCTTCACAGCCATGCCTGAACAGAACCACTAGTGCTCAGCAGCCCTATGCATTGTATGACCTTACCCAAGAGGAGACTAGTGCTAACAGGCTGCAATGCTCCCAATGTCTAGCTGCCCAAAACCCTGGAATAGTTGATGCTGGTGTGAACACATCTAAGAGCAGCTTCTAAAGGCTAGGTTGTGCTCTAGCTCACAAGTGCCATACTCCAATAGGCTCAGGGAGCATCTCAGCCCATCACCATGCCAACTGACACAAGCTTTTAATTTTGCGCATGTCCACTTCTGAGCAGAGGATACAGACTGACTGTGGTTGCGTTGCAGGTTGAAAAGAATGTGCGGTGGCTGTGGCGGTTCATCATGATGCCAGTCCTTTTTGGTCTGATTGGAAATGCCTTGCGGTTCAAAACTCTTCAGCACAGCAGCATCTCCAAAGCATGCGCCATCATCTTTGCAGGTCGGTGGCTGTGACCCTTGTTTGTGACAGTAGGGTGCATAATCGTGACAGCATCGCTGCTGACTTGTGGAATGCCACACCTGTATCTTCAGGAGCTGCTTGTGCACATGCTCCTTTATGTAATTGCGTGTGAGACACATCTGCATATGTGCTACATCAAGTGTTGCCAAGCGCCAGTAAATGAATTTGATGACACACCTCTGACTGACCACCAACAGCACATCTGTCACCATCACTGTTGTCGGTACCACAGTCGTTATCTTGATCATTTTGGCTGTTGCAATGATGTTGTTGTAATTTTTTGTGGGATGGCACATGCAGGGTTGGCTGTGCGCATGCCGGCAACCTTTCTGGTGATGTTTGGTGGCGGGTTCACGTGGAAAGAGCGCTTGTTCTTCTCATTTGCCTGGACGCCCAAGGTCAGCCTCAACTCCTTTCTTCCTTGTAGATGTCCGCCATTCCGTGCTGTGTGCCTGATTGAGCATCGCAGATGGTATCATACTGCACGTGTGGGACAGAGCAGTCAAATACCAGGCTGCACAGGATAGTGAGTGTGTCTGTACCCAAAAGGCAGGACTCACTGCCCTACTACAGACTACGCAATCAATGACTGAATGAGTTATCAAACACTTGCATGCATGGACAAATGTTGAACAGTACATGCTTATGTAAAGCTGCAGCCCTCATGGATGACAGGCCTGCACAGCTCGTGTTCAACAGCTGCTTGCTTGCACCTGCGTTCTGTCCTATTGATACTACAGCCACACTGATATCAGCTGGCTGTGCGTCCTGGGGTCACACATCGCCACATTTTGGAAGGCACAATCTGTGGTTGCACTTGACATCCTGCATCCTCTTCACCACAGCCAGCCTGTGGCAACATTGTATCGAGTGTCATGTTTGAGCTGCACCAGAGCATACATGCAGAATGCAACCTCAGGTTGCCATGCTCTCTTATTGAATTATCAGTGTGTGGTCATGCTGTTGTCAGTCCAATATTGCACTCTCCATGTGCATTCGCAGCCAAAACAAGCAGCCCAGTATGACTGCTTAGACAGACAGTCAAGTCCATACCAGCAGACATCTTCATATGCAGTGGTGACGCTGGTGCTCAGCTAGCCTGAAGCTTTGCTGAAGTGAAGTGCACAATGCTCGCCCTCTCATGACTTGAAAAGCAAACTGACTTGCCAGTGTGAATGTTGCAGGCTACAGTGCAGGCCGCTCTTGCACTGTCTCCCTTGGATGCAGTCATTGCTGCGTATAAGTCAGCACCCAAAAGCGCACAAGCTCTGCGATACACCCAGTACGCCAATGAGACCCTGACAACTGCTATCTTCTGCATACTGATTGATGCCAGCATTGGGACATTGCTCATTAGGGCATTTGCCCCAGCACTGCTGCAGCGGGTAAGCCCTTGTTGCTGCTGTTGCGCAGGCAGCGACCTTGCGAACCTTTTGGTTCTAAAATGTGCACATTGCAGCGTAAACTGATGTATGGGTGTGCTTGTATTGACTGCAATGGACAGCAGCTGTTGGGGGCATGGTCCATGACCAGAAAAGGCGCTGTGCATGGCATGCTGTGCTGTGCTGTGCTGTGCTGTGCTGTGCTGTGCTGTGCTGTGCTGTGCTGTGCTGTGCTGTGCTGTGCTGCGCTGTGCTGTGCTGACATCTAGCATCTCTTCCTCAGCTGTTTGAAATGGGCAGGAATGGTCAGGCTCAGCTTCGGGTGCCCAGCAGTCCTAAAACAAAACGGCGCTGCCTGCTGTCTGTTATTGTTTCATCATGGCTGGCTGAGGCACATGGCAAGCATGTGATGAAGCTCAGCATGGAATGGCTGCAGTGCCTTCACTACCGCGTTCAAGCAAAAGTGTCTGCAGCCACTCAACACTTGGTCTGTGTGTCAACGCTCATCAAGGTTGGTACATGGCGCCATCAGCAGCTGTTAAGCCAGGATTTGAGCGTTGATTGTACTACGTACCTGGGCATGACAGTCGGAGGAGCAGCAATCGAAAACATGAAAGTGTGCAGGAGCCTGAAGATAATGCAGAGGCTCCGGATGCACCCATGGTACCAGGCCTTCAACCCCCCTCCCCCCGTCCCATGGTGCATGACCCTCTTGACCGTCAAGAAAATGAGCCTCAGCAGTTGACTGCTGCTGAGCTGGCCAGGTGGGTTATCCAACTTTGCAAACTGTGCGCTTGCAGTACAAAGCACTGCATGTTCTCCCTTGCACACCTCAACAGTTTGATGTGTTGCAAAAGCCTTGTCAGCTGTTAATCAAAGGTCTCCAAGTCAAATGTAATACCATGCTGTGCGTAAGGCTGATGACATCAGACCACTGCATACCTTTTCCTTTACATATGCCGCTCTCTGCAGAGATACATGCTCCCCCATTCGCTTTTGCATTTTTTAAAGTTGGTCTGCATGCAGCATACACACCTGCATGTACCTGCATGAGAGGGCCCAGCTCTGTATTGAGGCATCCCCACTCTGTATTGGCGGCATCCCCACTTGACGGCATCCCCACTTGACGGCATCCCCACTCTGTATTTGAGGCATTCCCATTCTGTATTGGAGGCATCTCCACTCTGTATTGGAGGCATCCCCACTCTGTATTGGAGGCTTTCCCACTCTGTATTGGAGGCATCCCCACTCTGTATCGAAGGCATCCCCACTTGTATTGGAGGCATCCCCACTCTGTATTGGAGGCATCCCACTCTGTTGCAGGCAGCAGGAATTGATGCAGCATAAGGAGCAAGAGTTTGCCATGGCCAATGAAGCAATGCTTGCGGAGTTCATGGAACGGATTGACCAAATAGCTGACGTGGTTGGTCAACAGGAGCTGGGGCATGACAGCAGCGATTGTGCTGGAAAGCTGCGGCTTGCTGTGGACGATCTGCGGGATGTGAGCTGCCTGCTTGAGTTGCTGCAACAATGGTCTCGGGAAAAAAATGTCTGGTTTGGTGGTCTTGTATTATAAGCAGCATGAATGATGACCCAAAGATTGCCTGGCTGCTCAACTGCTGGGCTTGCCTGAGGATGACCTGTCTGCTGCAATGTGTCACAGAGCTGCTTATTTGAACAGCAGTTTCCACCTGGCCTGTTGCTGCTTGCTGCATTGCCTGTGTTAGACCTACTAGGGTACAGTGCTGAGTTGCGTTCTGCCTGCTTGCAGAGGATTGCAGAGCATGACTACTTGAAGGCAGAGGAGGTGGAAGGAGCAAACGACTTCCTGAGAGCCACTAGGCAGGAGCATGAAACACTTCGGCGCAGAGGTCCTGGCCGGCAACCCTCTGCCGCTTCACCAAGCGGGCTTGGCAAAAGTTCTGAGGCTGTCTAGTGCAAGAAACTGTTCTATTTCAATGGGAATTCTGCTATCCTAGACACATCATTTGTCCTTGAGACTTTTTGCTGCTTTAGCATAATGGGAGCTGTTGACTAGGGCTCAGTTGTGTTTTATAGTCACCACTGCCAGTTCATGTCACCTCATTGCAATTGTACCTACTCTACATACTGAGGCAGACAAACTCAAGAACTTGATAATGTGGGCTTTGTGTATCTGAAAACTGTTGCAGATCTACATTTGCTTAGCAATAAAACAGTATACACAGGGATATTCACCAACATACAGGGAGGTCACTTCAATGCAGACAGACGTGCTATGAGGTCATCTGCTTCTGCATCTTCCTTATCATTTCCCGCTTGTTGCTGCCCTTGCGTGATCTTTGTTTTTGGTGCCGTCGCCATTTTGGAGTGGATGTCGACGCCAATCTCATCCAACACCTGTCAAATCAAGAGCATTTGAGCCATCAAGAACAGTGCAGTATCATGACAGGGGTCAGATCCAACAAGGATTACACAACATGTTTGGACTGAATGGCAGCAATAGAGGCAAACCTTGCGCCATCATATTCAGGTGCTGCAGATCAATGATGTGCACAAAGTGTTTAGGAACCTGGCATTCACCTGGTTCATGAGGTCATCTGTTTCATCCTCAACTTCATCATCATCCAAGGCATCATCCACAGCATCACCCATCATCTCACTAGCCATGTCCATCTTGGCATTCTCCTTTGCAAACTGCTGCATTGTCTGCTGCATCTTGGCAGGGTTTGCAGCCTGGCCAACTGATGCCATTGCAGCCGAGGCTGT
>JAABUK010013074.1_pt1 | contig 10444 bp, 7 predicted proteins | sample 5559141 | NCBI WGS metagenome assembly JAABUK01 (sample SAMN10711869, study PRJNA513367) | rock metagenome | isolation source: Antarctica rocks | place: Antarctica: Victoria Land, Pudding Butte nord | collected 2016-01-03 | reverse complement strand
TAAATCAAAAAATACTTATCTATTTTGGCTGGAAGATGATCAGATAAAATCTAACCGGTGAGTAAAAGAATCCATATAAACTTTGCAATAACTTAATCGCAGGATGTCTGAATTGGGGTTTGTGGGATTAACGGATTATGGATTGATTTTTAATGAAATTAAATTTGGAAATGGAATTCTGTTTTAAGGAACAACCCAATATAACAATTTAAAGAACAAATAAATAAAACGTCCTCAAAATTGAAGACCCGCTTTAAAGAAATTATCTGACAGATTAAAGTAAGGAATTCATAAGGCCTTATTGCTCTTTGCGGTTTTTATCTCTTTTATTATGTCTTAAAATGAATTCATCGGTTCATATTACGCTTACTGGTCCCACCACACTTTCGCGTTTATATCATCCTTGCCGCCCATAAGTTCGACAGCGATTTTATAATTAGTGGTATTGTTAGTTTTTACAGGAATGGGATATTGAAACCTGACTGGCATTTTTTTATTATTAACCATGCCATCTACAACCGGTAGTACTGGTAAACCAGTTCTGCGGTATTCAAACCATTGTTGAAAATCGTTAAAGTACAGAGCATAATATTTCTGCAACATAATACGGCCTAGCGTACCATTATAATTTGCGTTAGTATTGTTGAAATAGTCTGAGGGAATAACGGCACCCCATTGTTCAATGGCCGCTTTTACTCCTTTTTCATAAGCTGTTTTAGCGGCAGTACTATTGTTAGACCGGTATTCCAGCTCTGCTTTTATTAATTCCACTTCAGCGTAAGTCATTATAGGAACGGTCATGGGTGCAGTGACCAAAGCCTGGTTAACATTTGAAGGTATATAATTAAACTGTGATTCTGATCCCGCGTAACCTGCGGGTATGCCTAGGAATCCAATGGTGGCAGAACCGTTTGCTGACCTTGCCTCTGTAGCAAATTTTGCCCTGCGTGGATCGTTAAAAGCGTTCAGGCTGTCAAGAAAAAATTTACCGGCAGCGCGGTAAGATGTAAAGTCAACCGGTCTTCCCCAGGGAGTGGTTAGCGGAGTAATACCGGTAAGCTTGAGTAAAGCCGCATCATCATTGCTTGTAAATACCGGGTACTTTATTGGATTATCAACTATAGCTCTTATCTGAGCCAGCGAATTCATATCCGGTTTTTTTATTACCCTTAACAACAAACGAAGATGCAGTGAGTTGGTAAATTTCTTCCATTTAGTAACATTGTTGCCATATAAAATCTCGGTACCATAAATCATCGCTTTAGTGGTTACATACAGATTATTTGCAGAATCGAGGTTGTTAAGCAGCGTTGTATAGATATTTTTTTGTTTATCGAATGCAGGATGTAAAACACCTTCATCACCTTTTGTTGCATCAGTCATTGGCACATCGCCAAAGCAATCTGTAAGGTTTGCATATATCCATGTTTGCAAAGTAATAGCAACAGCCTGGTAATTAGGATCGGATAAATTCACTGATGCATTATACATCTCTTTGATATTATTCAGCCACTGGTAGGAAGTATTCCAGGTTGAATTGCCGATGTTTTCCTGCATGTCATATCTATGCAAACCCCCTGAAGCGCTTGGATAGGGGAGTGCTACCTGCATCAGGTTAAAAGTAATATCATCAGCACGCGCCATGTTAAAACCGGCCATGTTATAAATTATTGGATTCAACAGCGTTCCCGGACTTATTGCATCAATCCTGTTTGGATCGGTATTGATCTCTTCAAAATTTTTTGTACAAGCTGTAAGTAAGTTGCTACAAACAATAATTAACAGCGCAGCCAGATTTTTATAAGTTCTCATTATAATTTCTTATGTATTTTAAAATAGGTTTAAAATTTAAATGTTATGTTTAAACCCATGGTTCTTGTTGAAGGAAGCTGGCCCATTTCTACTCCCGGTAACAATGTAGAGCCATTCAGCGCTGCTGTCTCGGGATCGAACATAGGGAAGCTTGTGATCATTAGCAAGTCTCTTCCATATAAGCCAAATGTTGCCTGCCTTATAAATGTTTTTGATAATACTGTTAGCGGCAATGAATATTCAAATCTTACTTCCCTTAATTTTACAAAAGATGCATTGAAGGAATTTGCTTCTACATTCGCCCTCCTGTAATAGTTGGCGTAATAGTCAACAGGCAATACTTTTTTAGTGTTGGTTGTGTATTTACCATCAGTACCCAATACCACACCATCACCTATGATGAAGTTTTCTTCCCGTCCCGGTAAAGTATGTTTTAATTTCCCCTGCTCTGTCATTTTATGATGGGTTTGAGAATATATTATGCCACCATATTGACCATCTATCAGAAAACTGAATCTGAAATTTTTGTAGTTGAATTCATTTTGCAAACCTCCTTTCCAGTCAGCATAAGCATTACCTATATATTGAATATCTGCAGGACGGGCCGGTAGTCCATCATTTGTATATACAATTTGCCCATCAGGTGATCTTACAAAGCCAAAGCCGTAAATATCCCCTGTTGTGCCACCTATTCTTGCCTGTATGGTTGCATTACCACCGTAACCGATATCCTGCCTTTCGCTAAAACCTTCGGCAAGTTTTAATACCTTGTTCTTATCTTTCGCCCAGGTTAAAGTGGTGTTCCAACTTAAATTTTTAGTCTTTATAGGTTGTGCATTTATCAAAACTTCCACACCCTGGTTTCGTACAACACCTGAATTCAAAAACGCGCTTGAATAGCCGGTCGTTGGATCTAAGGGTACCGCTACTACCTGGTTGCTTATCGTGTTACTATATACTGCAACGTCAAAACGCAGGCGGTTTTTTAATAACCTTATATCTAAGCCGGTCTCGTAGCTGGTGGCGAATTCAGGTTTTAATTTATCATTTGGAAGCGTGGTAGGCACCGATCCTGATGAAGCGAATTCAGAAGTTCCATAATATTTTTTTGTCCGGTAAGGGTCGGTATCCTTACCCACCTGGGCAGCGGAGAACCTTACTTTGGCATAGGAGATTTGCGTAGGTAAACGAAAGACATCACTTAATATAACACTTGCATTTGCAGAAGGGTAAAAAAATGAATTGTTTTGTAGAGGTAAAGCACTTGACCAGTCATTGCGTCCGGTCACATCAAGGAAATATTTATTTTTATAACTGAAAGTTGCCAGTCCGTAAACACTGTTAACCACTTTATTGCGGTCAGTTGTAGTGATGATAGGCAATCCTGAACCATTGGCCAATTTGTACACTCCGGGTATGACAAGGCCATCTACGTATGCATCAATCCTGTTAAAATTATATACCCTTTTATTGGCACCAACAGAAGCAGACACATTTATTACACTGGAAATTTTATCGTGGTAAGATAATAAAGCATCTGTATTAATTTCATACTCATCAATATTCTGTTCCTTATAATAACCTTTTAAGTAATTGGCAGTGCTGAAGGGGCGTCGTTGCTGCCTGTCTTCATTGATCATGTTAATGCCGGAACGAACCAACAAGTCGAACTTTTTGGAGGCCTGGTAAGTAGCAGAAAGCATCCCGACTATATTATTACTTTTAACAGAATTTGTCATTTCATAAGCGATCAAAAAAGGATTATCTATGAAAGAACTGAACGGATGTATCTGATCTACTTCATATAATCCTTTTTTCCAGCGATCTCTGTACCAGTTGAGGTCAACATTTGGGTTTTGAAAGATCATGAAATAAGCGATAGATTGATTGTTATATCCTGTGGCTGGAAGGTTATCGCTTTTTTTGTTGGTGAAGCTGACTTTGGAATTTATTTTTAACCGCTCCGAGACTTTGTAATTCATGCTTACTGCCGCTGTAATACGTTCATACCCGGTATTAGGCATGATCCATTCATTTTTTAAATGAGTTACCGATGCACGGACGCTTCCTTTATCATTACCACCATCAATAGAAATTGAATTTGAAATAGTAGAACCTGTTCTCCAGAATCCTTTTATATTATCTTCATATGGGCGCCATAAGGTACGATCAGCACCACGTCCCTGCAGCGTTTGGTCATATTGGTAATACTGCTGCCCGTTAAATCTGGGACCAAACGCGCTACTGGTGCCGCTGGTACCTGCACCATCCGGTGATGCGCCATAAGAATAATAAAGCTGGCCATTTGCATTCAGCACTTTTCCCGTTCCCTGGCCATATTCATGTTGGTAATCGGGCCACTTTAATACAGTGTTTACACTGGCATTAGAATTTACTGTTACGCCAATACCCTTGTTTGTCCTCGAACCTGATTTAGTAGTTATGATCAAAGCGCCATTACCGCCGCGGCTCCCGTATAATGCAGCTGCGCCCGGGCCTTTAAGTACGGTGATGCTTTCAATATCGTCCGGGTTTAGGTCTGATATTCCATTGCCGAAATCTATTGGAACATCATTGCCGGTACCTGCACCATAAGCGTTGGTAACACCTGATGTGGTACCACCTGTGTTTAAAGGAACTCCATCAACAACGATCAAAGCGTTGTTAGATTCCGGTGCAATGGAACCATTGCCTCTTAAGGTAATTTTTGTAGAGTTAACAGGCCCTGATCCGGATGATAGTAAGCTAAGCCCTGCAACCTTACCTGACAATGCGCTGGACCAATTATTGGATCGCGCATCTGTTAAGTCAGTAGAGTCAAGCAATTGAACAGAATAACCTAAAGCTTTCTGCTGGCGCGAAATTCCCAATGCAGTTGTCACGGTAACCTTCTCCAATTGTTTTGCCTCATTGCTTAACGAGATGGTTCTTGCTGTTGCTGATTTTTCAGCGACTATTGATTGTGTACTATAGGAAATAAAACTGAAATAAAGAATGGACCCCGGAGTAGCACTAACAGAAAAAGTACCATCAGCCTTACTAAATCCCAGAAATTTTTTAGTGGCGTTACTGATTGATACTCCCCCCAGCGGTTGATTTGAATCTTTGTCTATTACTTTGCCTGAGATGATAACCAATGCTGAACTGCTTATCCTATTTTGAGCAGACACTTCACGGGATAACATAAAAACGGTAAGTAAAGCAATTAACTGCTTAAAAAATTTCATTGTGCAATTTTTAATTGTAGGTTTATTCATTTAAATAAGGAAACCCCAGTTGTAATATTAACTGTTCAACGGGTAATGAAATGAGGTGCAATTTGCACTGGAGAAGTTACCGGATTGTTAAGGCCGTGTGATCAAATTGTAAATGAAATAGTGCTATGCTAATAATAATTTTTGTAAAGAAGAGAATAGAGGATTTTTTTTAACCAGGAAAAGAATAAGTTACACGGAGGTCCACGGAGGATTGCTCAGTGTACTATGTTGTTTGTTAAATGGTTAAAAGAGATGTCATAAAAATCAAGAAAGTGAAAAGATTTCATCGTTTTTCCATCTACATCAGTTAGGAAACGTTTCAATGAATTCTCAGTAAAAGATCATTGTTAATTCGGTTGCTAAATGTTATTCGTCACGCTGGAACTACTACTGATACTTGTAAATTGCTGATGTTACAATGTCCCGCCCCACTTGCATAAAACCGCATGTTTTGGCTGCAGCTAAACTTAGATATGAAGAAGGTTTTAAATTTTATCGTTTTTTTCTAATTCAGGAGTATTTTGAGAAAGGCAATGAAGTTGGTCATTGCTATCTAAGACTTCAATTGAAAATATATGTTTTCTCACATTTTCGTCAGAAGTTTCCCAAAGTGTGTCAAACAAAATGTCAATTGCTTCAGAGCAATCCATTTCTTCAACCCAATTGGCTTTTACTTGTATTATATATGAGGTAGATATATCTCCAGGATATGCTTCAATAATACACATATCTGCCAAAGGTTTGCCTTTTGTTTGACATGCTTCTCTGAAAGATTGTAAACTAACTTCTAATTGATTTCTATCCATTTTAATATTCCGTCTTTATCTTGAAGTAAAGTTATTAAATTATTTACATCAGCAGGTTTAAAATGTCCGCATGGCTTATATCTGGCAGATTCGTCCCATGCACTGAATAACAGGGAATTTGTTTTTGCCAATGTCTTGTTAGTGGCTTTATCGTTGTCAAGTTTTACTTTTAATCCGCTAAATATCAATAGAGTGAATAGATTATGCGTCTTTACTGCTTTTCTTATTTCTCCAATACCTTCTATGGCATTTGCATTTTTATCAGATTCGTCAAACAAATTAGGAATCCCTAATCTCTCACAAATTTTAGCTTTTAACATTAATTCAACGCTATATCCAGCCAAACAAAATGCCCCATCACACATACCGTTAGAAGATAATATTTTTGCTTCTTCTAAACGTTGCCAAGCCAATTGCCTTATTTCAGTCGGGTTTGTCATTATTTATAAAAGTAGTGAAGATAAAACAAACGCTGTGTCAAAATTGGTTGCATACAACGACACGCATTGGCGATGGCGGGGCCTTTATATTCGTCCTCCTGGTACCAATGCTCATTAAAATTCAATTGCTGAAGTTATTAATAAATGCTTCATAGATAACTTCTGTCGGAACATGTGTTGATGTTTAACTTCTGATCATTGTTCATTGTCCAGCCCTGCTATTGCCAATACACTGTTGAACCAACACCTATGGTGAAGGATCCTCAATTATAAAAGTACGACCTTGTCCTTTCATAAAAAACAAACTATCATGGTAAAAAAAATGGTTACAGTAAAGTAACATTTTCATCAGAGGCTCAAGCGTGCCTGAAGCAACTACATAATACGCTACTGGCAAAACAATACAGTCTACGTACGATCCGCAATTATACGAGAGGAGATGCGGTTTCTGTTTGCTCATTACTATGATTTGCTGCCTGCCTCCATTACGCAGCAGGATATCATCAATTACATCTGTTTCACACTTTAGCCGTAGAAATCTTTGTCAAACAACGTTGCATACTTCACTGCCAGGCTACTAATCAACTATAGAAGGTGTGACACCCTAATAAGGCGTCGGTCAACAAACAATAACCGCAAGCCCCCATTCAAAATTTTTAATGGGGGTTTATTTTTGGGGGCTTGCGGCTATTGTTCTTAATGTTGTGCGCCCGGCATTCTTTTCATTGTCTTTCCAGTTCCTCTGAATTTTAACACCCAACCAAAGGCAAGGAATTGTAATTTTACTAGTATTGTAATTGTGGTTCCGACAATACCAAGTATGCCTGCATGAAGCAAAGGTTTAACGGGAGTTAGTTTTCCAACTATGAACCCTGCAAGTATGGTGTAAACACCACGATAAAAAAGAACTAACAAAACTGCCCTTGTTTCAAATAATCCCTTTTGAGGATTGGGCAAAACTCCGATGGATTCCAATAAGAAGTCAGTTAGCATAGATGGCAATGCTATGACTACAAATGCAAGAAGTATCACACCTATGCTTTTGAAAATAATTTTACTTATTACATGATTTTATTTGGTTGCTGACTTTATGAAATAGATGCCTGAACAATTTGCTCAATGTTAAGTTTTCTCATAGACATAAACGCCTGTGCTGCTTTACCGGCTTTGGCAGGGTCGCTCATGATTTTCACAAGCAAGGTGGGCATAATTTGCCACGATACGCCAAATTTATCTTTCAGCCAACCACACATACTTTCTTCTCCGCTTTCCGTGAATTTTTCCCAGTAATAATCAATTTCTTCCTGCGTTTCGCAATACACAGTTAGTGAAACACCTTCGGTAAAAGTAAACTTGTGTTCTGCTGCACTTTCCATAAGCATAAATTTCTGTCCGTCAATAGCAATTTGAGCATGCTTTACTTTTCCTTCTTTATCGGGTAATTCATTCGTTCCATAGCGAAGAATTCCGTCAACACTTACATCTTTAAATATGGAAGTGTAATGCTCAATAGCATCATCAACTCTACCGTATTGTTTACCGGCAAACATCAGGCATGGAGTAATTTTTTGACCCACTTCGCTGATTTTACTTAAAGCCATTTGCCATGAAATACCATACTTGTCGGTAATCCATCCGTATTTTACGCTCCAAGGGTATTTATCCAGTGGCATCATAACATTCCCTTCTTTTTTGAAGGCATTCCAAATATTATCAAGCTCCTTTTCGTTTTCGCAGATATAATAAAATGAAATAGAAGGATTGGGCTGATACATCGGTCCGCCATCTAAAAGAATGAATCTTTGTCCAGATACTTCAATTTCAGTAACAATGGGTGACTGTGCTGTAATTTTTGATTTTTCAAAAACTGAGAAATATAGTTTGGCCGCTTCTTTTGCCTGATTGTTAAACCAGAGGCATGGAGTAATTTGTTTATTCATTTTAAGTCCTTTTAATTGTTCATGGGCAAAATTATTTGAAATATTAACCAAAGAATAGAATAAAACCGACACTACCCATTTTTAGGTTTCCATCCTTTTTTGAGGTAGTCATTCGGTGTTATTTGTGTGAGCTCTTTGAAAGAACGAATAAAATGACTTTGGTCGGAAAAGCTGTTGTCATAAGCCACTTCAGAAATTCTGTCAAACTGCTTTTCATGAAGTTGCCTAAAAGCTTGCTGAAACCGGCAAACACGTCTGTAATGAGTAGGAGTTACGCCAACATACTTTTTAAATGTTCTTTGAAAGGTTCTTTCGTTAAGGTTTAGTGTTTCAAGTATTTCAGAAATTATTTCTTTACCTGTGTTATTCATTATCTGGTCAGTTGAATATTGAACAATTTTGCACAACTCTTTATTTTCATTGAGCTGCTGAATAATTAAATTATCAATCACTTCAATTTTTCGTAATGTGTCTTTTGCGTATATTAATTGTGTCTTGAGTGCGGTGTGTTTGTGTGGGTTCCAAATACCCAAGTCAAAAGGTTTATCCGATAATTTGTTTGCCGGTATCTTAAATAGAGTTGTGGTAACGAATGGTTTAAAGAAGTATGCAATTATGGTTGTGTGTTTGTTTACCATCCAAATGTCTGTGGGCGATTTGCCAAATAAAGACAGTAAGCTAACATCTTCGTAGCCCTTTTTGTTTTTTTTTGTTTTGCAGAAAAGTGTTGGCATACCATTAGTAAAAATCGGCAGACTATCAGAATTAGTCTGTGTAAAACCTTCTATTATCAGGATCGTCCTCACATATTCTGTCAGTAGTTTATTGGGTTTTGCATACCAGTGTTTCATTCGTTTTGTATGTGTGGTGTTAGTCTATGCTTGCCGCTAACGCTGAAGCATTTAGAAAGTTGGGGCAATGAAATCCGTCCGCCTAGCTACAGATGCTCAATGATGATAAAACGTTCAAATATATTTCAAATGATCAACATAATTCCCACTGCTGGAACGAAACCTCAATAAAGAACTACAGTTGAATATATCCTTAAGTCCGCCCCAATTTTTTAAATGCTGCTGTTATGGGCCTGCCGTTAGGTTCAGGTATTTGCATCAAGTTCGAAGTAAACAAAAAGTTTAGGATCGTATAGCCCGGACGTCTCGAATGATAGCATGACTATTATTTTTCATTTACAACTTTATGTGTCGAGTCGGGATTTATTTTGTTGTACATATCGCCCAACTGAAGCTAATTGAAAAGCAAATGTATCGGAGTGGGTTTGTCTCACCGTACACCGATACCGATCTGGAAACCTTTGATGATAAGGATTCGTCCGCTTAAGTCGCCCAACTAAAGCTGATTGAAAAACAAATGTATCGGAGTGGGCTTTGTGTCACCAGTGACCGTTGTCAACCTGGAAGCCGCCGTTGATGAGTATTGATCAGCTCAAGCCGCCCAACTAAAATTTAATAAAGAACAAATGTATCGGAGTGGGCCTCTGTCACTACGAGCTTTCATTAACCCTGAAGCCACCGATCAGAAAGTATTAGTCTGCTCAAGTCGCCCAACTGAAGCTGAATGAAAAACAAATGTATCGGAGTGGGTCCTTGTCATTGCTGATGCTTCAGGCTTGCAGGTGATTAAAATTATTTTAATTACGCAAATCTGCTACGTGGATCATCAAAAAGCTGTCGGTAATTATTTCACCTGGTCGTTCATTGCTTTATGAATAATGAACTGACTGAACAATCTTGGCCCATAACGAAGAAGGCTTGGCGATGGGCTGGAAATTTAAAAGTCAAGCCTGTAATGAGAGCTGATTTATTACTGACGATGAGGATAATAACTAAAGCTCAATTATAATGTCCTGCTGAAACTATTGCTGATATTGATTTACAGCCGATTGTTCTTCTGTCCGCCAGCCTATTGCCAAACCTTTTGTTCAAGCAACTCCTGCGGTGGGCCTCTCAGCTAAAAACCTCCCTAAATCATAAAGCTTCATTTTGTTGTTTATCAAAAATAAGCAAAAATGAAAACGAATGAAATCTCGGCCAAACTATTAAGTACCGATGCACAAAGCTGGATTGAGAAATTACGGCAAGTATTACTTATACAGGATAAGGGAAAAGGCACCGTAAAAAGTTATACTGCCGAAATGATATTGCTGTTTAAATATTATAACAGTAAAACAG
>JAABUK010013072.1_pt1 | contig 10445 bp, 13 predicted proteins | sample 5559141 | NCBI WGS metagenome assembly JAABUK01 (sample SAMN10711869, study PRJNA513367) | rock metagenome | isolation source: Antarctica rocks | place: Antarctica: Victoria Land, Pudding Butte nord | collected 2016-01-03 | reverse complement strand
GGCTGCTCTGGGACAATGCAGGGCATAGTCATGGGTGCCGCCCAAATGCTGACGCAGGGCTTCAATAATGACCACTGCAGCGGTTGCTGCGTGGAACTAGATACGAACGATTGGATCCCTTTGACCCTGCCCTGGCTGCTAAAGTGGCAGACAGTGGTCTTTCTTGTTTGATAGCGTCAGCACAGACGTTCAGTCCCTCCCGGCGTCGCGCAACAATTCATAGCAACGTGAGAGGGCATATTGCATTCATGGCAATCTGTCATGCAGAGTGCAAGAAGAGCTACATTGTTGCTTCGACTCATCCACCAGCTGTCTGTGCTACTGCACATACCTCAGTGCAATTTACAGCAATATACAACTGCCTGGTTTGGTTTGCATGTGAACAAGTAGCTACACTACACTGACTGCTGTTGTACAACAAAGGCAGACACAGGTCCTGCCAAACTACCTGCCAAGTTCTCCAATTCAGGGTATGTCCAAGACACAAAGTAGTCAGACAGGCGGAAGGCGCCAGGTTTAAAGCAGACAGCATGCAGGTGCACTTCCACACACTGCCCTGCAGCAATGTCAGGCACGTTCACGCGCGTTTGCCTGCTCCAGATGTAATTGGAAGTAGGAGTGAGGTCCTGCTGACTTGTCGATGCGTCCAATATGGGTGGCATCACAGCAGACGTGACTGGACTCTCTGTTGTGGTACGTCGGGGAGTTGAGGTGCCAGAAGGGCCACCTGTAGAGGCCCTAGGGGTGGTTCTGCCAGATGCCAGATCAGCAGTGCCTCGGGGGGTAGCCCTGCCAGGTTGGGGGCTGGCATCCACTGAGGGGCGGGGGGTCTGCCTCCCTGATGTGGATGCTGAATCTGGCAGATCTTGCCTGACTATGGATTGCCAAGCACCAGGCACTGCAAAGCACATAGCCCAACGTCAACTGATGGTAAAATTGCATGATTCCTTGGAAAACCTTGCTGCAGGTTAAACGCGTATGACAACAAGGTGTCTCAATGGGCTTTGACAGACACAGCACTTTATATCTACTGTTCAAGGTGATCAGAGGCAAGTGCAAAATCTGAACAGGGAGAACTGTTCAGGTGCAGCTGCATCAAACCAGCCTCACCGTGCAGTAGGGTAACAACTCTACAGTAAGCAAAACTGTGCTCCAATGAACATGCCCATTGCATCAAGGCTCATACAGGACAATGCATAAGCCAAAGCATCATGCATGACTTCTGCTTGAGCTCGACTCCCAAGACCGGCTGGTATTTGCAACCCAAGTGACATGCATGACTTGCCATTTGACACGATGCCAATGCTGCAAAGAGGCCAGGGCAGGTTACCACTCTGCTGATTTTGTAGTTCATCACGACTGCCAGATTCGACCACCAAGGAGGCGGGGCTGTGTAAGCAGTTGCGTAACCGGAGCCTGACGGACACTTCACACAGCGGCTGTGTGTCAAAGTCATGCTGCTCTGGCGCTATCACATTCACTAGCACACGCACCGGCGGTTGTGTCTGCACTCAGCATAGCAAGCTGTTGTTAGTCTTTCCTTTTCCAGGCAACACAAGCAACATATTCTGCAGTACTCTGACACAATGTTGCAACACTTGCAGTAAATGGCCTGCACCAGTTGTGTTGTCATATTGCCAGTGAACAGACGGGTCTATGGATGCAGCACACAAAAGAGTCTCACTGCAAAACTGGCAGTCACAGAGGTGGAGGCAACACCCACTGTACACCTCACACTTCCTACCAGTGTAGAAATGCCATTTCCCCTCAATTAAACAAAAAATCAGCAGCGGTGACAATGCCTCTAGACTCTTACCAACTGGAATTTCATGGCAGGTTGAACACGTTTCTACATGCCCAAGAGCCGGTCCTTACAAAATAGATCTTCCAGTTGTAGCATGCTCATTCCATGTATACCTTAAGATGGCAGTTGTACAGATGATGTACACCCATGTGACCCTGCTGTGTCCTCCACCCCAGCAACAGGTCTGGGCCCTGCTGGGGGGTGGCAGCTGCAGGGGCATCTGCAGCAGCCCCTCGCCGAGGAGGCGGTCTCACTGGCTGAGTAAGATTACGTTGAGCGTGGAAATGCTGTATGGGTGCCGAAGCAGGATTGAGCATGCTTGAATGGCCTGCAGCAGACAACACTGCTGTTTTCCCCTCAATTCACGAACCCAAAGACAGCTTCTCACTGCTATCCGCATCCACGCACAGACTGACACCCAAAAATGTGCTGTGTGATTATGGCTTATCGTCACTCACAAGCCTGAGCAGCAGCATTGACTGCATGTAAGGCTGTCTGGTCAAGCACCTACATCACAGTCAAGCATTGACATGGATTATACACCATGTTGATGTCACTACCAGGCATGCAGCATGCAGAAGGGGTAATTCCCTCATGTGATGCAGAGATTACAGTTTGAACACAATAGTGTGAGCCACAGATCAGCAATGCGGAGCATGCAGGGCTTCAGCCTCAGCTATGGGGTCGAAACCAGTTGAAGGTTAGTTGTGTCAACCACTGAGTGGGTGCTCTGAAGCATGGGCTACCGTTTTGCGAGGACATTGCTGTGAGTGAAGGCCAACAGCAGGGACACTACAGACATAGATCTCAAAGACGTCGATGCCGAAGGCATTGACCCCAAAGACGTTGATCCCAAAGACATGCAACCCACAGACTTTGATCCCAAAGACATTGATCCCAAAGACATTGATCCCAAAGACACTGATCCCAAAGGCTCTGATCCCACAGACTTTGATCCCAAAGACTCTGACCTGATGCTTGATCTTGAGAAGGACATGGATGAAGATAGTAGAAGAGGGATGCTCTGCCATTAGGCTGCAGCGTCGTGTCACATGACACTGCGGATGTGGTGGGTGTGTCACCATCTGCAGGACTCTGACCAGGAGTTGACTCAGCTGAGGCCTTGAGGTGACTCAGGCTCCAGGCAGGGCTGGTGCAAGTGAGATGCTGTAGTGAGAGGGGCGATGAGGCCTGCAGCATTCAGGCACACACTTTTGTGACAGATAATTAAAGACAAGACTTGTCCCGCACATACCTAGCTCATCACGAGCTGTAAACCATGTTGCTATTGTCATCATTATTATTAATGAGATAGCAACTCCAACACTCACAAATCAAAACATACATGTCTGCCGCAGCCTTTCCTGTCATTGACAGATTCTGGAGAATGGAAGGTACAAGAAGTCCTGTTGAACTGATGTGGCAAACCTGCATGGCTGCCAACAATATGCCCTTCTATGACACACTGAGTTTGCTAAACACAAGAGAAAATTAAACATGGTCCGGAATGCAGCGTTGCCCAGAAAGAAAGAAAAGGAAAAGGAAGGAAGGCAATGCTGCTAGGCGATGCTGTAAAGAGAAGCTTGAGTGGGCATAAGCTGCCCTATGGCCTTGGCAACCATTTTGCACTGTGAAGCCTTATCTGCCATGTTACTGCATCATGAGGATTGTGAAATGATTGTCACCTGGGAGATGGTAAGACCCCTCTGCTGCAAGTGGGTATGAGACATGATTGTGTTTACCTGGGAGTGTGTGAGGGCCACATGCAGGAGATCCCGGTGGAGGCTGTCAGGGCACATGGTGATGGTCGGGTTGATGGCAAGACTTGGCAGAACCTCCACGGCTTGCGTCATCCGTAGCAGCCTGAGCAACAGCAAAGGCTTAAGCAATGATTGGGAGAATTAGGCACTTTGTGAGACACAGCAGCTGATGCCAATACACTCATGATGTTGACTCATGTTGTTCAAGTACTACAAAAAAAAACAGAGAAGTGACAGTGCAATGTATGGCTTGAAAACTTTGAGGTTAAGCATTGGCTAGCCTTACATACTGTGATAGATGTTGAGGAGAGCAGCAAGATTGAGTCATCACAGTATCATTATCAATGTTATCACAGTATTATACTTGTGTACAAGTGACTTGGCTGGGTGTGTCTTGAGTATGCAGCTGGCATGTGAAATTACCCAGCGCAGCGCTCAAATTGACATGAAAGCAGCAGAAACACATGCAAGAAGCAATTTAGTTGACTTGTTTTGAAGTCAGGTCATTATGATCTGCTCAGATGACATCTGTCGCAAAGCATGCATGCTGTTGCTGTTGTATCATCATAATCCTACACCACTCTGAGCTAGACATGGGGCAGGTGCCTCACCTGAACTTCATGCCTTCAACAGGAGTGGTTGGTTCATAGTACCATACACAATGGAAGGTGAGCATGCCAGGGCTTCTGGGATGCAGCCACAGGGGCCACTGCAAAGTGCCCTGCCCTTCCAGATTGGACTGGGACCCCCAGACAAACAGGGTTTGACCCCCCTTCAGGGTGACGGAGGATTCCTTCGTGGGTTGTGAAGTGCTCACTTCCCCAGATGACCTGTCTGAGGCTGCAAGCAAACATGTCCAATGTCAGCACACTTTGTGCTTTTGGGGGACAACATGACTGCGTCCTGAAGATCAGCAGCCACAATGGAACAGCAACCCCAGGAGACTGGATCATAGACACATGACCAGGGCATTCTCAGAGAGTGCTCAACAGTGTCAAGTCTGTTTGAGACAGATGCAACTTGACCCCACCTTGAGATGGGCATCTCTAAACCAGCGACCACATTATACTTGTCAGCAAATAGTTACAGTCAGGTGGACACAAGTCACAAGGATTGTTCGCATGTGACTGACTATACAGGACAGCTTCTGAGGGGCTACTGAGCCAAGTGTGCGAATGTACTATGCTGTTGATCCTGATCTGACCTGCTGATGATTGCATCTGATAGGTTAAGGTCTGATCACAAACCCTGTATGGTTCCACACATGCATCGATGCCATCAAAGGAAAGCTTACCAGACAGTGCTGACGTGGGCTCGGCCTGCAGCTCTTGGTTGCTCATTGGGCAGAAGACATCAGGATGGCTGACAACCATTCGTACATTGTGCAAGGGTGAGGCCCCCACGTTGCGCATGACCATGCAACACCTGTGTAGCTCGCCCTCCAGCAGCGTTCCAGGTCTCTGGTGCATTTCCACCTGAAGCAGCGCAAGGGGCAAGACTTGCAATGGTGTGACACAGGCAGGGTCAGACGATCAGTGTGACTGCATGCATGGACAAACTTGCCGGCATGACTCAAGCAGAACAGGATTTGGCAGCAGTAGGATACAGGCATGCACTGATGAGCAGCATGAGTGATTGCCTTGGCGGACTTGCTGCCATGACTCATTTTCCAACTATTGATGAGGACAGGGTGCAGAGTTGGTATGCTGATAACAGGCTCCTGAACCAGAACAGCAGGATATGCACCAAAACACACAACACCAGATGTGCAGCAGGTGAAAGCTGCAGTGAGCAGTGCATGAGGAAAGTGTGTAGGGAGGTTTGAGAAGTTTTACCTCCAGCTTGGGAGCTGCTGGGATGATGTTGAATGAGAGGACCTGATTGGCAGACCTGTCCACCTTTGTTTGGCTGGGCATCCTGCATCAACAAGACTGCGTCTGCTTGTACACAAGGCACCAGGGGTGTTGACTGCTCTCGTCCTCAAATAACTAATGCACAGGGGCTGTTGGATGCTTTTGACCTCAAATCACTAATGCACAGGGGCTGTTGGCCGCTCTCGATTGCAAACTACTAATGCAGGGGCACATACCTTCTTCTCACTGATACCCTTTGATGAGCTTTTGATAGGTAATGAAGAGATGGGTTGTCATCATAAGCAAAATCTATAACACAATGTGCTTCTTGCAACCTGTGATAAGGAATGGAATGGTGTAATCTGAATATAAAGCTCCTGCATGTCATTCGCTGTGCAGAGGTGCAGGCTGGACTGAATACCTGAAAGCTGAGACTCAGAAAAAGAGTCCTGCTCACAGAGCGCCCAGTGAGTACACAAGGTGGAATTTGAAAAGCACGATACTGGTCTAAGGGTTCACACAATGCAAAGCAGAAGAAGTTGACCTGGAGCCAGTGCGGCGATGTTGAGGGCCCTTTGCAGCAAAGAGCCTCTTGCCCTGGGCCTGCCCGTTGAGGACCCACTCCAAGCCTGTGATCCTGAGCAGGGCAGGCTTCAGAGGCAGGATGCTCAGACGGACAATGTCACTGTCACCAGGCTTCACAACAATCTCCTGTTCCATCACCTGCCGCAAAACCCGATCGAAAAAGTGAATCGTCATGTCTGTCTGGGTGTTTGTGCATCTGCGCAGTTGTTGGAGATGCCTTGTGCTCTTGATTGCCTCTTTGACAATTTGATGGTGCAAGTTGCAGCTATGGCATGCAGCATAGTTACACTCACATGGCACGTCACTTGTCACTTGGGCTGGGCTGCACAGAATGCATGCTTGCACCAGGGGCAGCAGGTTGACCACTGCACACAGCTTTCTGCATGACTACAATGTGTTCTAGAAAGCTTTGATGGGACTTCAGCTCGCTATGCTGTGTGGCCACTTTCATCAGTAAGCAAGGAACTGATGGCTGATATCACTGATCAGTGATATCAGTAAATGATTTCGGATCATTGGCTACCTTGACATACTCATTCACAGTCCCCATGACTCCGCTCTCATGCTCATACACAGCTCTGAGCTGAGTCAGGCTGAGTCCAACTGCCATGGGATTACTGATCTGGACGTCAACACCCACCAGCTCTCCCGCCACAGCTGTGTTGTGCTGCTGAGTCACCAGACTGGATTTGGTGCCAGCATCTAGCCAGGACACCAGGTTACTCTCTGAGCCTGTGCCAAACATACAGCTAGCAAGGTTTATTGAATGTACCTGACTCTATGGCCAGATGCCTGTTTGGCAAATGATGAATGAGCAAATGATGGAAGGAAGGAGGGAAAGAGGGAGGGAAGGAAGGAGGGAAGGCAGGAAGGGAGGGAAGGAAGGAGGGAAGGAAGGAGGGAGGGAGGGAGGTATAAACGCATATTGGTTGTGTTGTTCACAGGAACTAGCGGCTGCGTCACCAAATTGGTGATGAGTGAGCATGCTGAGTTTAGGGTTTACTATATTGTTTTGACTGCACAGCAGATACAGTAAGGTCTTCATTCTGCTCACCGCTGCCCTGCAGTGCTGTACTTGCCAAAGCTCAGTGTTGCCTGCATGCTGCGCAACACCTGCCCTCTGGTCAGCTGAACTTGCCAACCCTCAACCCCCCTTCCCCTTGAGTACTTGTGTATGAAAGACTTGCTCTCTGATCATGCACCTTTCACAGCACCCATCATTGATTTGCTTTGCCCCAGGAGTGCTGTGCAGGGCTCACCTGCCAGGAAGGGCCCTTCCAGCTGCCTCCAGTGGGCCTCAGGGAAGGACAGGGCTGCTGCATTAGCATGGGAGAACTGGTCATCAAAGACAGCATGGGCGTGAGCCACATCCACAGTTGGCAGTGGCAGCTCAAGTACCAAGGCCTTGCCCTGTGCATCACACGCTGTGGTTCTCTCAGATGTCTGCTCTGACATCGTCAAGCTGTGCAGTCATGCAAAGATGATGCAGGAACAAGTGCTTACAGATCACAGGGATACAAAGGTTGCACAAGTACTGCGCAATGTCACAGTGCAACGGCTAAGTATACAGTCCTGCATGTGTTGTGATGTTACAGACGTGTTTGTCTGTGTTCTGGAGATCCTGTGCTGCCGCACTCTGCCAGTACTCATGCTTTGCCATGCTTTGCTGTGCTGCAGCTTCAAACATCTAGTTCATCAAGCTGTGCATCAAGTCATCATCAGTTTGGAAAGTACATGGACACCAGGTACAGAGCTGGTACCACAATGACATTTGGTGCAGTATGGCACGACCTTGTTGTAGCGCAGAAGCCTGAACGGCATGCAAACACACACACACACACACACACACACTGACATGCCAGACTGATGCAACCAGGACAGCAGTGTTGACCTCTGCAGCTCCTAATTGATGCACAGCATCAAGGAACTGCTGCAGGTACCGGCCCTGTAGGGCTGTTGTGGCCTGAGGGCAGGGCAGAACGGCCATGAAATGGTGTACTGCAGACTGCAGGTCGCCCATCTCCTTGAAGGTGCGGCCCAGGTTGTCATGGATGTGCTCCTCAATGAACTGCCAGGACCGGCCCTTGTACACACTCAGCGCCTGCCTGCACCACATGCTGCAGTCTCTTACATTGCAGGTCAATAGAACAGCCCTTGTACATGGGTTAATGCCTGCCTGCACAGCATGCTGCAGTCTCTTACATTGCAGACCAACAAACAAAGACCTTGTACATGCTGAATGCTTGCCTGCACAACATGCTGCAGTCTCTCATATTGCAAATTGACAAATAACAGCCCTTGTACATGCTCAACGCCTGCCTGCACAACATGCTGCAGTCTCACACGTTGCAGGCTAACAAAGAACAGCCATTGTACATGCTCAACGCCTCCTTGCACAACATGCATCCCTTACATTGCAGGCTGACAGAGAACAGCTCTTGTACATGCTCAACACCTGCCTGCAACTCTTGCATTGCAGCCCAACAAAGAACACACCCGTAATCCAAAGTACACTAAACCTATACAAAGTTACAATGGTTGATATGGTTGATATGACGGAAGACAGAACCACATTGGACAGTGCTTGACAGCGCCTTACAATGAACCACCATTGACGTGGCACAGGGCATGCTGTGGATATATTGAATGGTTTGATGACCAGGGAGAGCAAGACAGGAGCTTACAAGTAGCAGCGGATGCCTAGGCTGCGCTGGGCATGCTGGAAGTACTTGAGGCCGGCCAGCACCATTGTGAAGGCAAACTTGCGCAGGCCTGGCGGGGGAATCTGGAGGAGGAACAACGCTGCCTGCTCCATCAGCAGACCTGCCCTCACGCTGTCAGACTCCTGCACATGCACACACAAATACAAGGTAAAAGCCCGTTTTTTATAAGAAGTGGGGAGATCTTTTATTTAGAGGAAATGATTCTTGAGGTTCTGGTTTATTGAGCAGTAGCAGATTGCGTATACACAAAGGAGGTACAGCGATGGGGCAGGCTGGCGCACAGGGTCAGCCCTCCTTGCTGCATCAGAAGACCAGACCCTTTTATCAGTCTCAACAGCGCCGGGGGTGAACAATGTACATTGTTGTGGGTGGGCTGCAATGCAGGAGAGCTTCACAAGGTCAATGCATTGATCTGTAACAGGACCGGCGCCGACTGTTTCTTGAAAAGATAGGTCTTGCACTGTTGAACCCCTGCCTCAAAGCCTCATGATGCTACATGTTTGCTGTTGCATAGTGCACACTGTCTCGATACCACATGGACAAAGGCAATAGGTCCAAGAGGTGGTGTCACTACAAGTGACAGACAGATTTTGCTGCGCCTGCAATCGGTATGATGCAAAGCAATCAACACAAAGTGCACATGATAAGCATGTACCAAGCTGACATGGTACAATACACTCTGTTGCAACCAAACCCAATTGGAAGTGCTGCAATGGAATGACAGCACAGAACAGATCTCAAGTAAAAAAGAATCAGCCAGCAAGCCTACCTGCGGCAGCCAAGGTGCCCAACCCAAACACAAGCCTGACCATCATGCAAAGTGTGTATCGGCCATCAAGTCTGGATGCATGCGCAAAGACACAAAACCCAGACACAAACCTGTCAACCGTGACTCACCTGACTCTGTGCCTTCATGAGAGCAGCATGAGCTTCTGAAAACAGGCCGTGCTGCTTGCTGTACTCTGCCAGCAGCAGCATGCTTCGAGTGGCCAGACGCACACACGCCTTGGGCTGCAGGGGGTTCACAGAATTGTAGCGGTAGAAGGCCTCTCTGAAGAGAGATGTTACGTCTCCCATTGCGCCACCTGTCATGAAGCTGCTCAGAGCCAGCATCTCCTGCACCAAGAACACAGGTGGGTTTTTGCTTGCTGACCGTCTTTATGTTTCTGTTTCTTCACACAAGGCTCAAGCACAAGTCTGCACCACTAAAGTTGCGGACATTGTTTTCAAAGAAACAAATGAATGGGTGAGGCTGTGGACTTCACATGCCATAGTGGGAGGCACCTTCCAGGAGCTGAAATGACCACTCGATCAAGTATAAGCTAATGGAGCGGGTGGTCAGACCCAGACCCAATCCCCTGTCAATCAACTGGTGCAGTGCCTGACAGATGGGTGTGTATGTACGTATGTCAGCATGGCCAACACATCAGCAATGGTGCCATGCAAGCCTGAGCTGTGACCTATGGTGATTCCAGCATCCATGACTAATCTGCTGTGCAATCCATACCAGACACAGCATCCCAGAGATTTAGTAAGTGCCTCATCTTTTGCTATGCAGTCATGCTGATTAAGCATCCCATAGCCAGTGACTACGCAGTCATGTCACCTTGGCATGACTGCACAGCAGACCTGTCTGAGTTGACTAACTGAAACATGTTACAGTTGGTAACTGTGCATAGTCAGAGAGTCATGCCACCTTAAGGCAATTCAGACAGATTTG
>JAABUK010013071.1_pt1 | contig 10446 bp, 16 predicted proteins | sample 5559141 | NCBI WGS metagenome assembly JAABUK01 (sample SAMN10711869, study PRJNA513367) | rock metagenome | isolation source: Antarctica rocks | place: Antarctica: Victoria Land, Pudding Butte nord | collected 2016-01-03 | reverse complement strand
GAACAACGCCTCATCTCCACCGGGCGGCTCAAAGAAGAAAACCCCCTCGACACCTCCCCCTCCTTCCGCCTCTTCTGCGAAGCCTGCCGCCGCGGCGACCTCAAAGTCTGCCAAGAACACATCACACAGAACATCAACATCAACGCCCGCGATGAATTCGACTACACCCCGCTTATCCTCGTGCGTCCCTAATGCCCAGCTGAAGTAGTGTTGAGCTGATTTGCTGAAAGGAGGCGTAGGCATCCCTGTGCGGGCATTATGAGGTGGTGCAGATGCTGCTCGAGCAAGGCGCGCTCTGCGAACGCGATACGTTTCAGGGGGAGCGGTGTTTGTATAATGCGTTGAATGATCGGATTAGGAATTTACTGCTTAGCTACGATTATAGCAAGAGTACGGATCCGCTGCAGCCGCTGGCAGGACATATCACGAGCTTGTTGAGCAGAGCTACACCTAAGACCAGCGATATTGCGGTCCACGCAGGCGACGCGACATTCACTTTGCATAAATTTGTGCTGAGTGCCCGGTCGCCTTATTTCAAGAGGAAGTTGGATGCGGCGCCGGAGACTACGACCTGGAGGCTAAGCCAGGCGGTGCCGGCGGAGTCTTTTGAGGCTGCGATTCGGTATTTGTACATGGGGGATGCGCAGGTTAAACTGGTGGAGGGGGAGGAGAAGCAGGAGATGGTTGTGGCTGGGGTGGAGAAGCTGAGTCGGATGTTGGAGATTCCGCTATTGCTTGAGGGGATTTTGAATGCGGGGGATAGGAGGCAGGCGAGGCAGAGGAGGACGGAGGAAGTTGAACGGGGGAGGGATCAGTTGGCGACGTGGTTTGAGGAGAATGTGTTAAGGCATAAGTTGGAGGTTGATACGGCGAGGGCGGAGGATGTGCAGTGGGACCGAGACAATGGTATCTTCGCGGACGTGCTTCTCCGAGCTGATGAGGAAGCTGAAGAGGACGAGACACCTGACGAAGTCTCACCGCATATCCCACAGGTCCGAAACACAACCGGACCACTCAACGGCATACCCATCGGTCACTTCCAACCATCTCGATCACCATCTCGCGCACGGCAACCGCGAAAGTCCATCCTCTTCCCCGCCCACCGCGCCATGCTCCTGCGCTCCGAGGTCTTCGCTACCATGTTCGCCTCCCCCTTCCGCGAAGGCCAGGAACTACAACATTTGCAGATCGTCCCTGTCGACTGCTCCCCCGAAGTCCTATCAATAGTTCTTACATTCCTTTACACGGAAACCGCATCCTTCGGCCTCGATATCGCGTTGGAGGTCCTGCATGCCGCAGATATGCTCTTCATCGACCGGCTTAAGCAGCGGGCTGCACTCTTCATATCGACTCTCGGCAACGGCTCTGCCTCCATCGTCGAAGCAGAAAACCCACGCGGAGAAACGGATGCCGAGGACCCGATTAACGTCTACGATGTCATGCGCGCGGGCTGGGATACGCGGGTGCATCGGTTAGAGGAGTTCGGGGCGAGGTATCTTGCTTACCGGCTGGAAAGGTTTATTGATGAGGCGGAGTTCAAAGTACTTGTCCAAGAATCCGCCGCACGAATCCAAGGCCGTCAGGAAATCGACACCGTCGAACTAGTCGACGATATTCGGTATTATCTCTCCGAGCGCTTTCGGTTGCGGTTTGAGGATGCGGGGTTGGATGAGATGATGGACGAAGATGTCAATGCGGAGACGTCCGTGCCAGATCCAGAAGCAGAGGCTGCAGAGTCAAAAGGGGCGGTACAAGATGACGAAGGCGTAGACGTACGCTCCGGCCTCACACCGCCTCAGGAAGACGAGTTTGCACCAGTGGTGCGGACACTGGACGGCGAGATTGCTGGAGACGAGTTTGCGCAGGATGCGATCAACTACCAGATCTTATTGGGCAAGATCGATAGTCTGATGGAGAATTTGGGGCTGGATGGCTGATTGACTGATCATCGGGGGTGGAGTGGATGCTTGATTGCGACCTTCAGACGAATCAGGTAGACGATCCAACGACACCGAGGACTGATGATGAAATGATATTGATAGAAGATTGGCTGATGTAGACTATAGAACCTGGGTTCCAATGTTACACGGCGTGCGCCACATCAGCATGGTCGGTTTCACGTTCGAGGCGAAAAGTGACAGGGTATGTTTGTGCCAACAGCATATCTATTCTTTTCTGGGTCGAGAGCCACGAAGCGTGCTACGATACCTCTACAGTTTCGAGGATGAGGAGATTATGCACCCCAGAGCCGAGGACACCACACCCTTGTTCCAGATCAACGTCTACGATGCGGCACACAAATACCAGATCCCAGCGCTTGCGCAAGAGTAAATAGATCGTTGGATTCGTCATGAAGCGGCTGGTCTGCCAAGGATGAGCCGCAAGAGATGTTCGAGCTCATTAAGAGACTCGCCGCGCACCGCGTTCACGACGGCCAGTTTGCTTACAGAGTCCACATGGTGATTCGAGGGCATATGGAGTCTTTGATGCAGCTGAAAGATTTCCGCGTGTGGCTGCAGAACGATGACAGAAACCCGGCGCGCAAGGGTCTCCACGCCTTCCTGGGGCGCCAATTCGAGCGGACACAAAACGAAGCAGAGGTGTGTGCACTCTGCAAGAGGGCATTTGGCCCCAGGCGTGTGCATGCTCGTCGAAAGCGAACAAAACGCGGATATGAACCCGACGAACGCTGGATGATTGTCAAGTTCCACTGCTGTGGTGGGCAGATGTACGACGTGAAACCAACCAGCAGGGTACTCGAGTCCAGAGCAGTGTGGAGACGAACCTGTTGTGCTGATGGCGGCGGTTCTTCAATTCGACAAGTTGAGATGACTGGTAGAATAACCATCCATTTCCACATCATCTGCATACAACCATTGTTCATCGGTCACAGGATGCGTGGATGGTTGGATCTGACGATAGATGCCTGGATCACATGTTACACAGCGTACGCCACTTCGGCAGAGTTCGTTCCACGTTCGAAGCGAATGTTGACAGGTCTTCCCATCACACCAACGGTAAATTCGATAAGCATGTGGCCCCGTAGTGAAGACAGGGGAGGGTATGTATTTATCTGGACTGCTTCTGTCGGAAAGTCGCACGTCCGCGCTTCCCAATACTTTAGGCTTGTTCCTCTCCAACACCTTGGAACTTTGGCGTCTCTTCAACGGATTCGAGACTCACGGATCACGACAGCGGACGACGAACAGATATGGCACGCCTGATTGATTCCCGACAGTAATAGCATTCCGCCACTTGACTGCAGACGTACTCTAATACCCATGATAGATGGTTCGCCCAAGACGCTGAGTCCGACTTAATCCTCATGTGCAGCGACCGCGAATGGCCGTGCCACAGATTCGTCCTCATGACGGCTTCGCCGACGTTCAAAGAGCTACTCGCTGACGCACAGAGCCCGACTGCCCCGGAAACACGCCGAGTCCTCGAACTCGACGACGACGACGCCGAGGCCGTGGATGCCATGGTGCGCTATCTCTACAGCTTCGAGTACGCCGACATCCTCCGCTGCCGCGAGGCTCCCGCAACGCTGTGGTTCCATCTTAGCGTCTACGACGTCGCGCTCAAGTACCAAATCGCCAAGCTCGAGGAGAAAGCGATCGAGGCCCTGAGCGTGGCTTTGTCTGACGTGCGCGTCGTTGCGCCGGGAGCGCACCCCGATGGCGACGTCCGCGTTTCGCAGGGGGTGGTTACGGAACACGTGGCCGCCCTTACGCCGGAAGCAGTGCGGACCGGATACACCCCAGGCAGGCTCTTTGACCTGGTCAAGCAGCTCAACGTGCGACAGGCTCTGGATCAGAGGTTCGACGAGTGGCGGGATACGCTGGTCCGCTTGCACCTGGCGACGTTGATGGAGTTGCGGGAGTTCCGGGGGTGCTTGGAGGAGGAGGAGAGTGAGCGGATGCTGTCGTGCGTGCTGCAGGCGCTGAAGGTTGCGGACCCGAATCGGCGGATTGAGTTGGTGTGTGAGGACTGCAAGGCGGCGAGGGCGGTGGGGAATGACGCTCGTGGGCGGGGGTACATGGGTTTGGGGCGGCGCCCGGAAGCAGAGGGTGCGATGGCAGTACCCGAAAACCCCCTTCGCTGCAGTTACAGGAGAGCCGATGGGGGGCCGGGACAGCGATGGTTGCAGATGCCTGCAGGCGAGGGAGGCGTGGTATGGTCTCACTGAGCTCCTCTTCCCTGAGGCTGATGTGCTCGGTGACGATCTGCATTCATGGCGTTGGCGTTGAGACCGGTCAAGCATTGTTTAGGTAGCTTCATCTCCAGCTGTATGATATGGGCCCCAACTCTCCAACTTCCGAACTTGAAAACGGCAGAAGATGTGGCTGCTCCGAGTTTCATTAGTAGCATCATACATGAATACAATGCTCCGTTCGGGATATTAACAGCAGTGGGTGGTGAGGTTGGACCACGTGATCGATGCGAGCGACGAAAGTAAAGACCACGCGAAGAGAGTGACAGCACAGATTGGTAAAGCAAGTATTTCATTCCAGACTTGGTTTGTCTTACTTACACATGGTGTGTAGCCGAGTCTCAGCGCAGCAGACGTATGGAATCTTCCATCTCCTCATTCCTCTCCCCTCCTCCACCACCAGTGTGCTGTGAGTGTGTAGCAGTCACGAACCGTCAATCCCAGCCACCATCACCAGCGCCATCCTAGGACTCTGGTGCGGCGCCCCGGCCACGTCCGATACCACCACGATCACCCTCACCACGTCCACCACCCTCACGGTTGAAGCCCGGCCTGAACGGTCCCGAGCCCGCACCTTCCTTATCACCATCCTCGCGACGACGGTATCCGCCCTCACGGTCTCCGCGTGGGCCGCCGCGGCCGCCGCCACGACGCTCACCGCCACGGTCGCCACGGTCGCCGTCTCCGCCCATCATGCCGCGCGGGGGTGCGTGCGAGCGCTGCTGCTTGACGTGGGTTTGTGGGACGATCTCGGCGGGGAGGTGGAGCCAGTCGCGCAGGTAGTCGAGACCTTCGGGGGTCAGGGTGTAGTAGTACCACTGCCACGAGAATTGCGTCTTGAGGTAGCCGCGCGAGGTGAGGGATTGGCAGGCTTTGACGACCTGATTTACACATGTCAGTGGTATAGAAATGATGCCCGGGAGTATATTCACATACGAAGAGGTTCTTGGTGTCGATTTCGCCATGCTTTGGCAGGTTGAAGTCCTTCTTCGCGACGAGCACGCCCTCGCGGAACAGGTACTCGTGAATCTTCTTGCGGTCTTCCTTGGGAATCAGCCTGAGAGCATGTTAGTGATGTCTCGTCGCCATATTCAGTGGATTCGAGCGTACATCTTGACGGTGGTGCTGAGAAGTTCGAGAGTTGTGTTCAAAAGCTGTTGCGGCTTGTGAAGTTGGACTTTCCCATATCGATTTGCCAAGACTTAAAGTGCGCCGCACTAGTCTCGGGCCGAACGAACAGCGAACCCTAACAGACGCCCCTGAGCATGAGATCTACCTTCCACTTCGATTATTGAAGTTCGTTTGAAATGATGTGAAGCACTTAATCGATCTACAAGACGAAATGAGTCGAAAACGTCGCTTCCCCTCCCATGACGACGGCTCGCCCGATGAACTACACAACATCAACGTCCCAACCTTCATCAGCCAAAGCTGCGGCACCGAGCTAAAGACAGTAGAAATGCACACTTGTGGCGAGCCAACCAGAATCGTTTACTCCGGCTATCCAGATCTTCCGTACGCCCTCCCTACTGTGACTCCAATGTACCCATTATCTGACCTCCAAAGTGGTACTCTCCTCGAACAACGCGAATACGCCATGTCCCACCACGACAACCTCCGTAGAGCGCTGATCTGTGAGCCGCGAGGCCATCGAGACATGTACGGTGCCGTATTGTGTTGGCGGACTGAATTGACTGAGACTGGGAAGGCCCATACGGGGGTCTTGTTCTTGACGAATGATGGATATAGTACCATGTGCGGCCACGCCACTTTGGCGTTGGGTCGACTGATTGTTGATCAAGCTGGGAGTGGCGAGAAGAAGCTTTTTGATCTGGGGATGAGTAAGGATCTCATGTATGATCCGAAGACTCAGACCATGGCTGTTGATCTTCATGTGCCGTGTGGCCTCGTCTCTCTCCAAGTTCCGGTCGTATTCATAGGGACCGACACATGGAAAGTCGACACCAGCCGTATGATCTCATACCAGGGAACACCAAGCTGGTTTTCTGACTCGACGTTCCTCAGCTTCTCCGAACCTGCGACGCGGTGGCCAGAGCTGGGCGACCGGGAGGAAGTCAACTTTGGCATCGCGTATGGAGGTGCCTTCTACATCATGGTCGAGGCAAAACGGCTCGGCTTCACTGCAAGCGACCTCGAGAATATTACTCCCTCTGGTCTCGCAGCTCTGAGTAACGCCACGCGACTGCTGAAGGAAGAGTTCAACCGCAGGCTGGTGGAGTGGCCCGAAACGAGACGGATGTGGTTGCGACACCCCGATTACAAGGACGACCATACTCTATACGGCGTCATCGTCACGGCCCGGCCGTCATCCACGGGTCAAGACACATACTCCAATTTGCCACCGAACGCAGAGTCGGGCATATGTTTCTTCGCCAACCAGCAGGTCGACCGCAGTCCTACGGGTTCAGGTGCGCAAGCTAGAGTGGCGCTGGGATGGTCCTTGGCTGACCCGCACCCTGAGCCCAGGACGTTCCATAGTCCAGTGTCGTGGGCCTATGGTGGCGAAGGTGCTTTTGTTGCTGAAGTCGTAGGCCACAAGCGTTTGGGTAACGTGAGTCAAGGTGTTAAAGTGAAGATCAGCGGGAAGGCTAGATATACCGGTGTCTCGAGCTTTGTAGTTGAGGATGACGATGAGATCGGAAAGGGTTTTTGGTTTGACGAGCTAGGCAAGCGATCGGAAAGCTGAGCTCGCTTGGGTCCTCACACTTCAGCCAGTTTCAGTTGCGGCTTGCTTGACCCCTTCATCGCTGGCTCCAAGCTGAACCCGTTTCGGACGCTCGGACTTCTTCTTCTGCCGCTGTGCACTGACGGGAAACCGCCGCTTTGCACCACAGTAGCTGCACTCAACCACCATGACATCGGCATGCGGCTTCTTGCCACCCTTGGACAGATTCTCGACGGACTTGGTGGAAGTTTTGCCATCAACCAGAGTGTTGCCACATCGTTTGCAGATGCTGTGTTTGACGTCGAGATGCAGTCGTATCTGCGTCTTGCGAGCAACTTGGACCAGGTGATCCGAGAGATACTGAGGAAGGCCACCGGAAGGTCGTGACTGTTCTGCTTGGAGCTCGTCGTTTTTGGGAGGGACAGTCGCAGATACTTCGGCCGGTTTCTCTGTTGCTAGTCTGTCCTCTGATTCCGCCGAAGTTGCTTGTGGCTGGGGCCCTTGAATCGCGAGATATGTTGCTGCTTGTTGCAGATAGGAAATCCTGGCGTGGACATGCTTGTTTGGCACGCCGCCCTTTGACTTATCTTTCGCCATCACTTTAGTACGTAAGGCTCAGATTCCATCGTAGTAGAACAGTACCAGATCACCAGCTTCTGCTGTGATGACTATGTTGCAATCCTTGCTTCACTCCGAGTCACCATCTCCAGTATTTCCATCTTGCTGAAGTGGAAATCGAAAGAAATCGAGAGTGAGCTCTGATTGGCTGGCTAAAGCTTTGACCACGTGCCTACCGCCGCAAACATGCTCGAGGGTTCACCTCAGCCTTGCCCACGACAACCTCTACCATCACCACCTCCTCCAATACTCTTGCGACCACCCACCACAGCGCTCATCCGTTTGAGCGATCTCATATACACTGATCACTTGATCGCCCCTCATCACCTCCCACCTTCACCACCCCAACAAACCACCTTCACCATGTCGGCAGAAGAAGAACTGATCGACTACTCCGACGATGAGATACAGCCCACCGACGGTGCCGGCGCCACTGGAGCAGCAGGCGCGACCAACGGCGACGCGAAGAAGGGTGACCTCACCGCGACTGGAGCCGGCGCCGAGAAGGGCAAAGGATCCTACGTCGGTATTCACTCGACCTCCTTCCGCGACTTCCTGCTCAAGCCAGAGCTCCTGAAAGCCATCACGGACTGCGGCTTCGAACATCCATCTGAGGGTTAGTTGTCATCTCCAAATCACTGCGTACCACCCGATGAAGCGATCGAACTGCGAAAGCGAGGAGCGTCCGTCATGCGTCAGCGAGCAACATAAGTATCAAGCGAGAAGAAAAGGGTCAATCAGGATGGCCATGCAACGAGCGGGGTCAGAAAAGCATTTTCCAAGGTTTAGCCTGGTCCAACGCGGTCCGGCCACCGCCATAGTGCGAGCGTGCTCTCATGATGCCGAAAGGTGGTCAGCGGAAGCGAAAGGGCGCACAAACTCCGCACACTCGATGCTTGGCGAGGTACCACCCCAGCATACGTCAGAAGCCATCGCGTGAGCGCCTTGGCTCGGACTTGCGGACGGCTTCACGCCAGAAGAGGACTGCACCTTTAGATGCGGCACGTCGGAGTGTGTTTGTAGCTTTGTTTTAGGCCGCAACACGTGGCCGCTTGAGAAGACCACATTCTGCGGACACGGGGGAGCTTGGAGACTCGATTGAGCCCAAAACGGGCCTTTGACGGGCGCTTCTCGCTTCGCTTCGCATCGCTTCGCTTCGCATCGCTTCGCATCGACTTGCTTGCAACATCTCACACACTTTGGACGCACAAACTCTGACATTATCAAACCCACAGTCCAGCAAGTCTGTATCCCTCAAGCCATCCTCGGCACGGATGTTCTCTGCCAGGCGAAATCTGGTCTCGGAAAGACGGCGGTCTTCGTCCTTAGCACGCTCCAACAGATCGAACCCGTCGCCGGAGAGTGCTCAGTTCTCGTCATGTGCCACACCCGTGAGCTGGCCTTCCAGATCCGCAACGAGTACCAGCGCTTCAGCAAGTACATGCCTGAGGTTAAGACGTCTGTCTTCTACGGTGGCACCGACATCAAGGAGAACGAGAAGCTCCTCGCCAACAAGGAGACTCACCCACACGTCATCGTCGCCACCCCTGGTCGCCTCAACGCCCTCGTCCGCGAGAAGAAGCTTCGCCTGGGCAGTGTGCAGAGGTTCGTCCTGGATGAGTGCGACAAGATGCTGGACCAGATCGGTACGTACCAATCTACCACCTAGTACATGACCCTAGATACTGACTCCTCTGCCAGACATGCGCCGCGACGTTCAGGAGATCTTCCGTGCCACGCCAACCCAGAAACAGGTCATGATGTTTTCTGCCACGCTCTCCCCCGCCACCCGCCCTGTCTGCAAGAAGTTCATGCAGAACCCGCTGGAGATCTACGTCGATGACGAGACCAAGCTCACCCTCCACGGTCTGCAGCAGTACTACGTCAAGCTCGGCGAGGCGGAGAAGAACCGTCGTCTCAACGACATCCTCGATCAACTCAACTACAACCAGGTCATCGTCTTCGTCAAGAGCACTGTGCGTGCTACGGAGCTTGATCGCCTTCTGCGCGAGTGCCACTTCCCAAGTGTCGCCGTGCACTCTGGTGTCAGTCAAGAGGAGCGGTACGCATCGCCACATTGTGCATCTTCGAACTTATGCTAATATGATAACAGCATCAAGCGCTACACCGACTTCAAGAACTTCGTCCACCGCGTCTGCGTCAGCACCGACGTCTTCGGCCGCGGCATCGACATCGAGCGCATCAACGTCGCCATTAACTACGACATGCCCGACTCGCCGCAGAACCCGGGCTCCAGCGACAAGGACTCCCTCGCCCAGGCCGCCGACACTTACCTCCATCGCGTCGGTCGTGCTGGTCGCTTCGGCACCAAGGGTGTTTCGGTGTCGTTTGTGTCGACTGAGAGGGATGAGCAGGTGCTCAGGGCGATTGAGGCGAGGTTCGAGAAGAAGATTGAGGAGTATCCCGAGGGTGGGGAGGGGGTGAATGTTAAGGGTGATTAGATGGTTTGAGTGGCACGGGTCAGAGCACGACGCGCTGCGACGTGGTCTACTTTATCATGGAGCCATGGTTATTGCTGGTGTCGAGGTGCAAGCATGAAGGATGATATGAGATGGCAAGAATGGAAATGAGGCGTTTATCAGACTGCGTGTGTACTTCTATCAAAATGAGGATCTTGCTGTCGTTACGATTCTTGAGTGACTCTACCACTGTCTCGAGCACCGATCGGAGACTTCGTGCGAGTTGACCTTGAGAATGTGTGGTAAGGTCAGGTATTGTGGTATTGTCTAGGTGGGGCCAAATCTGTCAGGACCGCCAAGAAGCCGGCGACCTCAGAGGCCTACATTATCCGTGTATCCGCCAGTGGCAAAATGTAGAGACGAGCTCACTGCACCCTTGTCGTCCGCAAGGCTGCGCCAAACCAAGCTGGGAAGCTACGCGACGGCACCTCTATCTCTATCCACCAACG
>JAABUK010013070.1_pt1 | contig 10446 bp, 11 predicted proteins | sample 5559141 | NCBI WGS metagenome assembly JAABUK01 (sample SAMN10711869, study PRJNA513367) | rock metagenome | isolation source: Antarctica rocks | place: Antarctica: Victoria Land, Pudding Butte nord | collected 2016-01-03 | reverse complement strand
AGGTGGTGGTCAGATTGGGAAGGGCGATCAGGGGGCTCGGCGCTGCTTGGGCCTTCGGGAGCGGAGTGCTGCAAGCCTGGAGGTGGCTCGCTTCCGAGGTCTGGCCGGCTGCTGGGTTCGTGGTCGGTGGCTCTCTCGTCGATGTTCGCTCGTCTGAGCAGCTTCTCTATCCAGGCCGGATTGAGGCTCGACATCAACTCTGCTCTTGCTTCTTCAATGTCTTCTGCTGACATCTGCTCTAGTCGCCGCTTGTTTTCGTCACTCATCTCCTGCTTCTCCTTTGCATCAAAGTCGTAGCCATACTTCTTGCCAAGGTGATGTGCTATCGCTTCATCCGAAGGTGGATTCTGCAACGGTATCTGTGACCTGCTCGCCTCGTCCGGCGCTCTCCCTGGGCCGTGCGATCTGGAATCTGGTCCCTTTCTCTGCTGCGTGAACGCGGATACGCTCGGTCTCTTCTTGTGTGCTGGAAAACCAGTCTTGGAATCCGTGGGCTTGGGAGCGGTAGGAGGAGCCGCGGGCCTTCGTTCCTTGATCTCCCCCACCAGCCCAAAGTCAGATACTGGCTCGCTGGTGGGTGGGCTGAACGGCCTGGGCGTAAAGTCGTCAGCGTCAAGATCGAGCTCAAATCTCTGTCCGCGTCGTGACATGTCTGTTCGATAGAGGAGCGATGCTGGCCAAGCCGGCTCGACTGCGCAGTTTCAGGTTGAGATGCGCCGGATTCCCCGCTAAGGATTAAGATTCGCCGCTATACCGTGTATGGCTAGCGGCACGGCGGGTAGCCGGAGCCAGTGTGCTTGGCGCTCAAGTCCCTGTTGCTGTTGCGCACCGTTGCTGTGTTCCACACATCGCCGCTCCCTCCTCGACCCAAAGCCAGCACTCGCTGTCGTTGGCGGATGTGATTGTAGCACGCACCTGGTCCGCCGGCCAGACCTCTCCACCCAGGTGCGCGACCGATCTCTGGACGGCCTGAATCCGGTGTTCATGAAGGTCTTGGCAATGCCCCCGCGGACCGGAGTGCAGGAAGACTGGCCAGCGGCGGCCACGGAGTGATGTGGATGAGTTCACGCCATCGGGAATGGCTGGGTGGACACATCCAGTCATTCATCAATGCATTCATCAGTGCAAGAGGCAGTGCGAGATTCCCGGCGGCGACCCATGCCCGGAAACTTGCCGAGGCTGCGTAGCCCATTCCATATCGCCGGTCCATCGTGAATGCCACTGAAGACCGTTCCGGGCGAGTGCAGGCAACTCCTGACCATTGACCTTCCCTAGCACCCACGATGACCAGTCAGACGGGCGGCCCTAGCACAGTCATGCCCACGGCCAGGTCGAGGGGCCAAAGCGACGCCGTGCTTGCGAGCTGTCACACAGGGACGCGCGGGTGCTTGGTCTGCTTGGTCTGCTTGGTCTGCTTGGTCTGCTTGGTCTGCTGTGGTCTGCTGTGGTCTGCTGTGGTCTGCTGTGTCGCTTGCTCGCTGCTCGCTGCTCGCTGCTCGCTGCAACGGTGACTATTGCCGCTGGACCCCTTATCGCTGGCCCTCTCCCCCATCGCACCGCTGCGCTGCGCTGCGCTGCGCTGCGCTGCGCTGCGCTGCTCTTCTCCTGCCAGAGGGCACCTTCTGTTCTTCCTCCTGCCCCCTCTGTCCGTCGCGGCTTCAGCATCCGCCATCTTCCTGTCGGCGCCCTCGCCTTGCCCCACGCGAGACGTGGTCTGCTCAGCGCCGTCGCCTCCTACCATCCGTCCCAGGAACACTCTCAGCAGAACGAGACGACCGTGCGAAAACACTGCGTTCGTTCGTCCTCTTCCTGCCCGCCCGGAGAGGTGTCTCGTCGCCAGCATCTGCCAGGCCCGCATTGGTCTTCCCGAGATTGGACGGCAGGAGTCCTGAACAGGCTTACAAACGACCTCATCAGATTCTGGCAGCAGGAGATTGCATTTCGGTCCGGGGACGCACCTTCTCGGCTGCCCTCCTTGCACACGAAAGCCCTTCTCCACGGGCGCACTGGGCGTGGAGGTGAGGATGGTGCACCGGCCTGTTGGTGGTCGTGGCGGCGGTGGTGGTGGTGAGGTGAGCAGGAGTTCGACTGCCGATCTGTCCAGCCCACTTTCCGAGCCGGAACGCCCCCCATCCTTGCCGTCTCGCGCACAAGCACGTTCAGCTCGTGAAGCTGCCCAATTTGCCGATTCCACCATCCGCGTGGGTCATTATGGTGGTGAGGATGGTCCCACCACCCCGCCAGCCACAACCTCGATACGCGCCACCTCCAATCTGCAGCCTCCGCCTCCGCCTCCGCCTCCGCCACAACCACCCGCCAGCCAGCCATCGAAGGATGCAAAGCCGAAAACAAAAAGGCCACGCAGAATGCCGGCCGATGCTGATGCTGAACCCGAGCAGAGAGACAAGCCGGCCAGAAAGCCACGAGCATCCTCTGGCACCGGCGGCCCTGCACGCAAGAAAGCCAAGCTGGAAGAGCCGGCAGCGCTGCTTGCACAGAACGGCCCCTTGGAAATCTCTGCTGGTCCGACCCCGCGTCCGGCCGCCACCACTGCAACCGCGACTTCCGCCTCCACCCTTCCTGCCGACTACCCGATTCGGACTCATGATACGCCAACGGTGGATACGCATTCCACCCCGCAACATCAACATCCTCCACCAACGTCTGCAGCGCCTGTTTCGCGGCTGAGTTATGACCCCGTCAGATCTATGATGGTGGAACGGAATCCCACTCCGAAGGTCTACAGCACCGCCCCTCCTAGTACCGCCACTCCGTCCAGATCGGTCGCGCGAAGGACGAGTGCGTCTCCGGCTGTGATCTCGCAACTCGTTGATCCGCCGACGCTGCTGAATTGCCACGCACAACCTCCCCGAATTCAGACTCCATCAAATGCATCGGTCGACGAACAGGCAACGCTCAGAGATGCAGGTACTGCCGCAATGGAGCTCGATCCTTCGTCATCTCGACCTGCACATCCGGTGAAGAAGGTCTCATCTGGGACGTCATCCAACGCACCTTCTCCAAAACCTGCTCGCGCCAAAGAACAGCCACCGCCGTTGCCCCAAGGGTCGGGCCTGCTTTCTTCCGCATTGTTTGGTAAGGCAAGCAATGAAGTGGCGACGTCCTCAGAGCAAGCCCCCAACATCATAGTGCACGTCAAGCTCAGGAGTAATGACAACAATATCATCAATTTCGCTCAGCTTGCGGAACAGAAGTACGGATTTGCTGCATTACATCCTCGATTGGCTGCGCAAACGGAGCGACTGGCTCGTGTTGCTGCTGCTGGCGCAGCACTAGAAAAGTCTACCAACGGGTCGAGGCGGGGGGGCACATCGGCCGGAGAGAGTGGAGACGATGACTTGAGCGTGGACGTCGACCGCGATTCTGACAACGAAGGAGATGTGGCGATGACGGGCGTCGATGGTGGAGGGACGGGCGCGAACAGCGGCACAGAGGCAAATGGAGCAAAGAAGCGGAGGAGAAGAAAGGTGGAGGAATACGATCAAGACGACCCCTTCGTGGATGATAGTGAGCTGGCCTGGGAGGCGCAAGCCGCCGCGGTCAAAGATGGCTTTTTTGTATATTGTGGTCCTCTGGTGCCAGAAGGGGAGAAGCCCGCGGTGGAACGGTACGTATCCTCCTGGATCGCGAATGGCCCTGATACTGACTCTATCCTTTCCAGTGCGGATGGAACCGTCAAACGCGGCCGTGGTCGTGGCCGGGGCGGGGGGCCGGGCTCACGAGGCGGCCGTGGTGCAGCAGCCGCCATTGCTGCGGCCACGAACGGTGAGAGCGGCAGCGGCCGCGGTGGTGGTGGTGGTGGTGGTGGTGGTGGTGGTGGTAGTGGTACTGGATCACGAGGAGGCACTACAACTCGCAAACCGCGAGTCACCAAGGCGTCCCGAGCCCTCATGGAGAAAGAGAAGCAAGAGCGCGAGAAGATGGCACCGCTGGCAGCGAAGCCCACTGGGTACCCAACGGCGGCGTGAGGATGTACGATATACGCTCTACTTGCTCAAGGAAGACGTGTCCGATCACGATGGGGACATGTCGCCCTGCTGCACGATGCAATCTTGCGGGGAGTCCGCCCGGTAAGAAGGGCTTTGTTGCGATGCAGGGGGGGGGGGGGGGGGGTCAGACTTAACACGTCAAGCAAGATTAGCTTAGCTACACCGCCGGCGAGCTCAGGCTGATGGCACTGCTCTAGATCAACCGGTTGAAAGATTGCGTATTGTAACCAGCACGGCCTGCCGCAATGCTGAGGGCCGAATGCTCCATGCTGGATCAATCCCCTCGGCGGCTCCTTACACGGCAAAGCCGTACTGGGGAAAGGAGGGGACTGCAGCGGCGCACAAGCTAGGCCCGCGGTTGTTCTCGCGGGTGGAAAGCCCCGCCCCCCCCGCCCCCCCGGCCACCCTTCTTTAACTAATTCCCTCGTCACACAATCGCAGTCTCCCTCTCCTCTCCTCTCCTCAAACCTCGTATAATGACCACCTCGAAAGCCGGCTTCTCATCGACCGAAGCTGTTGCGACCACCCTCAGGAGCCTTGGACGAGCTCTTCGCGATGTCGTTCTGAACCTTTCCCGACACTTCATCACGACTGGAGCACTCCGCCTCGGTCGCAGAAGCCGCTCATGGGCTTCTGGAAATCGCAGGTTGATTGCGCATGGATATTGCCATGACCACCGTCTCAAGGGTCCATCCTCCGCTTGGCTGCTTTGATCTACCGTCAGTCCCGGCTTGGAGCGACTCCGTGACATACGACGGCCCATTCTTCCTCCCCCGTCGGACAGCATCGCTTCGGCCCATTCCACTGGCGGCGCTGAGTGTGAACCATGACCCAGAACGTCATGTCTGGATATTATGGCCAGCCATTCCAGTCATCCATTGACCCCAGGCGGGCTATGGAACCGTTCATGCAACACGGCATGGTCCCAGACATGTCGCCGGACATGGGAGATACCACAATGGCCGGCGGGGAAGGTCAGACGCTGGATCAGATCATCAGCCAGAACGACCTGGAGTTGCAGAGGCGGCGCTCAACATATCATCCGGATTTTCGATCGAACGGCGAGGATCACACCCACGCGCGAGGGTCTCCGATGTTGGAGTTCGGCTCTTCCAAGCAGCGCGATCGCGCGGATTTTCAATTCGATGCCAGTCCCCCACATCCTCCACTGCTAAGCCAAGTAGCAGACACTGCACAGCCGCCGCCGCGGAGAGCCTCAGATCCCCAGAAAACAAGAGCACGGGAATCTCTCGCTCTTGACACACGATTCAACCACCTGAACCCCGCGTTTGGCAGCATGTCGAATTACTCCCCGTCCCTGATAACTAGTGCTCCTCTTGACCTCGACCCTGCATCCCAATTCCTCTCCTCGAATACGGAAATTCCCATGGGCTTTGATACCGCTAGCGGCGATCGAACTCCGCTGAAGATCCAACCACAGATAGAACAACAACAACCCATCTTTACCGCCTCTCCCACCCATCAGCCCGTTTCGCCCGTCTTTCAGGGCCTGGGACACGACTCTCCTGCCGGTCGCAGTACTTGCATGGACCAGTCATTGATGGACAAGGTGTCGCGGATGAGAGTGCCAGACTCGATGCAAAGCATGTCCGTAATGAACCATCAGGGCACACCCCCACACCATATCATGCCGACAACGAGAGGATCTGGTGGATCGACGATGACTTCGCCTGCGCATCCTCCAATGTCAGGGGCCCCCCCTAACGTCAATGCGGACATGAGGAGTCCCTATGCTACGGCCAGTAAGCAATCTGGCACAGAAAGTGGAGAGGATATGTTAGTTGACGTTTCACTAGTTCTCAATGGCTCGGCGACCGAGGTCAGGGACCATGGCCTTGGAAAGCCTCCACAGCCAAAATTCACAAACATCTACGCACCAAGTGGTTTCGACATGTTGGGCGTTTTGGTGAGGGGCAACCGATTCGCCTACTGCTGCTACGCTCCGTGCTAATCCTGCACAGATGAGGGTTGCAGCAAGACCCAAACCCGAGATCAATATTGGCCCAGTGGATCTATCTTGCGCATTTGTCGTGTGCGATATCAGTCTGCATGACATGCCGATCGTCTACTGCTCGGACGTCTTCGAGCGGCTTACAGGCTATACGAATCTGGAAATTCTGGGCCGAAATTGTCGTTTCCTTCAAAGCCCGGACGGAAACGTACAGCCGGGGGTGCGGCGGAAGTATGTCGATGACAGTTCTGTTCTGTCTTTGAAGAACAAGATCGGCCGACGAGAAGAAGTCCAGCTTAGTCTCATCAACTATCGCAAGGGAGGACAGCCTTTTATGAATCTGTTGACCATGATCCCGGTACCATGGGACACTATGGAGTACAGATATTATGTTGGCTTTCAGGTGGATCTCGTCGAACAGCCGAACTCTGTTGCGGGCAAGAATCCAGGTGAGATCCGTCATCAGCTCCCTCTATCAAGAACAAGACTGAAGCTGTCTAGATGGCACGTACGCAATCAATTATCAGCGCAGTCAACTGCCTTCCTACGTCTTGAAGACGCCCGCGGCAAATATGCTGCAGGGCGAGATGGGCCAGACAATTGGGCGTGATGAAGTGTCGACTGTGTTGAGCACGATAGGTTCCGGCGAAACCGAGCTATCGAAGAGGATCTGGGAGAAGGTGCTTCTTGAAAATACTGACGATGTGGTGCACGTCCTGTCTCTCAAAGGACTCTTCCTCTACCTTTCTCCTGCAAGTCGCAAAGTGCTTGAATATGATGCGTGCGAGCTTGTGGGCACAGCCTTGTCCTCGGTCTGCCACCCCAGCGATATTGTGACGGTGACGCGAGAGCTGAAAGATGCCTCGAGTGGTGCAAGCGTCAACGTTGTTTTCCGACTTCGAAGGAAACACAGCGGATATACCTGGTTCGAGAGTCACGGCTGTCTCCATACGGAGCAAGGCAAGGGCAGAAAATGCATCATCATGGTCGGCCGGGAACGACCGGTTTATGCGATCAGCAAGAGCCAAGTTGGCGCCGGAGGAGGGATTGGCGACAGCGACCTATGGAGCAAGATGTCCACTTCGGGCATGTTCCTTTTCGTCTCGTCCAATTCTCGAGCGTTGCTGGATCGCTCCCCAGCTGAATTGGTTGGGACCAGCGTCCAGGCGATGATGCGATCAGACTCCAAGAAAGCATTTGGTGGGGTGCTTGAGGCCGCTCGGACCGGAAAGAAGTCGACCACTTTCAAACATGAAATGCAAAACCGAAGAGGCCAAGTGTTGCAGGCACAGACGACAGTCTATCCCGGAGATGCGGAAGAAGGCAGCAAACCCACTTTCCTGGTTGCTCAGACTCGGTTCGTGAAGATGTCACGATCGACCCTTCTCACGTCAGGGCCGAGTATAGCCCCGTCACCTCGGACCGATCAGGCGTCCGTTGGTTCGACGACCTCGTCGACAAACCCATCTGGCGCCAAATCTACTACTGCACAAGCTCCCTCGCGACCACCGATTACACCTCAATCATCCGGGCAACCGCAACCCAACCCGTGTGATGGTGGCGTCATGACGCACGCCGGTACTGCTCTCTGCATCGGGAACCAGGCCGAAGCACTGGCGTCGGAAGACAACATTTTTGATGAATTGAAAACAACAAGAAGCACCAGCTGGCAATTCGAGTTGCGCCAGATGGAAAAACAGAATCGGATCCTCATCGAAGAGCTGCAAGGCCTGCTGAGCCGAAGAAAGAAGCGCAAGCGGAGGAAAGGCTTCGGTCAGATGGAAAAGGATTGCGCAAATTGTCATACGCGAGTGACGCCGGAGTGGAGAAGAGGGCCGAGCGGACGGCGTGACCTCTGCAATAGCTGTGGTCTGAGGTGGGCGAAACAGGTACACAGCCGACGCTTCTATCTTGCGATTGACCAGACTCGCTAATAATGCCTCTCGCAGAATGGTCGCGTCTCGCCTCGAAAGGCCTCCAGAGATCACAGCGACAAACTCTCCCACGCCTCCCCTGTGCGGCATTCGCCGCACAGGGAAGGATCATCGATGACGCCGCATCAAACAGCGAGCGACAGTTCTTCGTCCACGATGCATGCCTTGAAGAAGATGCCAAAGCTCCAACCGGCTACGTCGGGCGGAAGCTGGCCACCAAAGATCGAGGAGGGGACCGAGCCGCCGCACAGTGATGTTTTACCGACTTGAATCAGCTGTTGATTGCATAGCCCATTTGGCGCGCTTGTGTTTGGTGCTTATGGGCGGAAGTCGAGGCCTGTTGATGAACAGTTGTGCTCTGCTCATGGCGGCGGTGTCTGCTCTCCATGTCTGTCAAAATCTATGACTGGACCCGGCGTTCTCCCAACAGTTGTCACACTGTTTTCTTCTCGTATCAAAAGCAATGCTGACCGATTGCGAACTGTGGATCTGTTGCATCGTACATCTATCTCGGGTTGAGATCGGTCTGACGGCCCCGGGGTTGGATGCAGCCTCAGGCGAGGGACCTTGCCATACGAACCAACATATCTTACCTCGTCCCTCTCTCTCCTGGACGTTCCACCCTCCCCTTCCCAAGCACAGCGATGATCAACCCAAGCTCGGCAAGTTTGAGAAATGGTTGACATCCTCGTCGTCATCCACCCTGGCTCTCTTTCTTGCTGTCACTCAATCCCTCGTGCAAAGTGACAGCCACGTGCTCGTTCACATTGCTGATCATCATCATTTGCCCTGCATATCGCGCCTGAGTACGGAGTAGTCTCTTGTTCTAGTGCTCAGAGAAATGAACTGAGTGGCTGGTGGCTTACTTAGCCGCACCACCATTGCCCAGCCAGAAGATTCAATTAGAACCAGGATCTCCCTCCCATGCTCGCTTCGTTTCCCTTTCCGTCCTTTAGCCTCTCGCTTACGGCCCTGCGACCCTATCTCCCTCATCATTCGCCGACCCTCAGATCTTCCTCCGTCCTTCCGCAAGATCCACGCTTACGAAATCCCCCAAGAACAGCTCCACCCGGAGTCAACCGAATGATCAGCGATCGTGGCTTGGTTAGCTTGCCTATCATAGCCCGTCCTCTGGCCTCAGGAACCACTACTGAAATGCCACAAGGCGGCCGCCCCATACCCCGTACGCCGTCGCCGTCTTTTCTTGCTTTTAGAAGGCATTTTTCCTTCATCCTTTGTCATCACTTCTTCTTTTCATGTCCCCGGACCGAACATCCATTGATGGCCAGATAATTCCAGGTTCGATTCGCGATCCTTGCGTTACATACCTGTTCTCTGGCTATCGGAAGTCTATGTTCGATTCGCGATCCTTGCGTTCCATACCTGTTCTCTGGCTATCGGAAGTCTATGTTCGATTCGCGATCCTTGCGTTCCATACCTGTTCTCTGGCTATCGGAAGTCTATGGACGAACCGAGCCGATATCGACGAGAAACAAAACTTGCTGCCGTTGCGTAGAACACCAATTGGACCCGTGTCCCCCCCGACGAAATCGAACTCTGATTCACCCACCCCGGTACGCAGCAGCCGGGATTCCAACATCGCTAAATCTAACCAGGAACCCAGGTTCGAAAGCATCCTGCGAGAATTCGACAGCTTACCGGGAGATATCAACGGTCAAATGTCCATTGAATTGCAATTGATTGAACAGGAACGACCTCGGATGAAAGAACGGTATCTCATGTACCTGGACTGAGTAACGCCTTGTTTGCTCGCAGTGTAATGCACATGCACGACACATCATGGCCGACAAGATCTCAATCACCATCTGTGGAGATGGCGGGTGCGGTATGTTTGAGCAGATCTGATGAGAAACATGTGAATTGCTGTGTCTTCCATCAGTCCTATGCTGATGTCAAATTGCTGGGTGCGAACAGGCAAATCTTCGATAACACTTCGTCTCGTCCGATCGCAATGGACACATGAGTCAGTCTCCATATGCCCAACCCAAATCCGCATGTGTTCTAAAATCGTGATACAGATACGACCCCACAATCGAAGACTCCTACTCCGTAACCCGCACAATAGACGGGCTCTCCTACCACCTATCTCTAACCGACACGGCCGGCCAAGAAGAATACCGCTCCCTCTGGGCCAGCTCCAACCTCTCCTCCGACGCCTTTCTACTAGTCTACGATCTCACCAACCCCTCCTCTCTCGACACGCTGACTCAATACATGGAAATGATCGACATCGAGACCGAGTACCGGATCGAGGAGAATTCGAGTCTGTTGAAAGGGGATGGGGGTGTATTGGGCGAGGAGGAGAAGAAACTAGTCAAGCCGATGCCGGTCAAGATCGTGGCGGGGAACAAATGCGATCTCAAAGGCGAAAGGAGACTCAGTGCGCGGCATGGGTTGGATTGGGCGCGAAGACGTGGATGCGCCTTCATGGAAACGTCGGCGCGGGAAATGGTGAATATCGAGGAGACTTTTGCCTGTATGCCTGCCCCCCTTTTTCATCCCTCCCCTC
>JAABUK010013069.1_pt1 | contig 10446 bp, 11 predicted proteins | sample 5559141 | NCBI WGS metagenome assembly JAABUK01 (sample SAMN10711869, study PRJNA513367) | rock metagenome | isolation source: Antarctica rocks | place: Antarctica: Victoria Land, Pudding Butte nord | collected 2016-01-03 | reverse complement strand
CGCCGCTCAACCCCGGTGATGATCTCCATCCCCAACCGCCTCCGATCTTAACAGCACTCGTACGAGCGCCCCTAAGATCACCAGGTCGGGTCAGGTATGCCAGGCGCTACTCGCCGGATGGATACCGACCAGCGCCAGGGCAAGGTATTAAAGCGGCTGGTCGAGCGCCTCAATGGTGCGGGTATTCGGTCAGTTAAGCTGAGTTCGAAGGGTTTCGCCTGTGATCTACTGCTCCAGGTCGAGCCGAAGGTCCTGATCGAGATCAAAACCGGCACACTGGCGAGCGATATCTACACAGGCGTCGGGCAACTCATGCTTTATCCGCATCGTCTTGGTTTAAAGCCACCGCTTCGCCGCGTTCTGTTACTGCCAGATACCTCACGGTCCGCTTTGGTGAACGATGTAATTGCCGAGTGCATTGAGGTGGGGTTTTTTCGGCTGAGTGGCCAGTGGAGCGACAAGCAACCCGATATCGAATTCTTGCCGGACATCTGCAACATCTGCGGAATCCCGTGAGGAAAGGTTTATGAGGATCCGGATAGTAAGATGCTTGGTCCAACATAGGGAAGCACAGCCCTACTAAATTCCACATCAAATAGATCGCTCCCGGTCACGACGCCATTAAGGTCGGGTGCAAGAGGCTCGTCAAAAACGTCCGGATGTTCCTGTCCTAGCGCAAAAGCTCAGGCACGCTCACGATGAACGAGGGCAGGTCGGTGCGTTACTCCATTTCAGCGCTGGCTAGGATCGCCTGACCTGGTCGTACACGCGGACCCACCGTCTCTCCCGCCGGTCATGCTGGTAGGCAGATCGTAAATCGCAGCAGACTCTTCGCTGCTGATCTATCATAGGTGATCTTGGGCGAACGCGATTACGACCTCATGCCTTCTTCGAATTGCCGCCTCATCCCACACAGAACGCCCCGTCTCATCTTTGCTTGCGAAGCGTGTAACGACTTCCGTCTGTGACACGATTGATGATTCTAGATAGCGCGGGATCCTTTCCTTGAACTGTGCATTCCCGTTCGCTGAGCCCATCGCAATGGTATCGAGTACCAAGTTACCCAATCGGTGCAAGTAGACGTCGTTGAAAGGGCGCTCTTCCGCATCCGTCGGATCCCATTTGACAAGACGAGCGAGATTGGGATTATTTTGATCCTGAGGTTCTATGTGGTCTTTAGCAAATCTGACTGCTGGCCGCGCGGGTGCTGCTACGTCCTGCCACACCAGACCGGGAGCCTGCTTGCCGATCCTGCTACGGAGATAGTTCTCGTACCTCCACAAGACGTAAGTTGCAACGCGACCGGCTTCATAGAAGTCGGAGGCATTTATATTTCGTGCGAATGCATCAGGAATCGACCACCAAGTCGTCATCTCCTTTATACGTGCAGCAAGCGCGGCAAAGTCGTTTGAGAAATCCCGAGCTTGGTTCCGCAACTCAGCGTCCCCAGCATCCGAGCGCTTGCCAGCAACAAGTGACCGGAACGAAAACGTTCTCATGGCCTGCACGGCAGCCGCGAAGTCAGACCGCTTCTCGGTTGTATCTGCTTTCCAGCACTTCAGCAGGAGCGGCCAGAACGGAGCAAGTCGCTGAAGCACAGTTAGGTCGCCAAGCGGCTCACATCGGCCGCCGTCCCGAGCTTCGAGCATATGAAGGACCGAAACATAACTGTCTCGTAGACGGTGAGAAAAATCCTTAATCCAATCCGGCTTTGCATTCCTGTCGACGCATCGAAGTATGCGCTGAACTAACTGTTTAGGTTTCTGAAAACCTGCACTTTGATCGTCTAGCAATATCCACGGTTCGAATGCAATACAGTGATACGAAAGCAGTTGGTCCTCATCAGGAGAGCCAATTAACCCCTCCATAGCCTCAACGGCACGGTAGATCTCAGCAAAATCCCGCTGGACAAACCCTAAGTCGAACTCGGTATTTGGACCCGCATTCAGAAACAGCCCATGCATCAGGTAGCTTTTGAGAGCCTCCAAGTCAGTCAGACGCTTCCCACGGTCATTCTGCAATTCAAATATCTGGGTGGCTTCTGCGTTGGTATCGACTGCATAGACTAGGATGAAGCTTTTATACAGAATCTGAATGAGATCCTTGATCTCTAAGGGAAGCCATGTGGACATTTCCGCAGTGAAGTAATTTTTCGCTGCAAGCAGCCTGCGCTGCGATGGTGTCGCACGCCGAGTCTCAGTCGGGATTTCCCTACCTATAATGAAGCGTACAAAGAAATTTTCGTCGTCACTGATGGTATGAAACTTCTGTGTCCCGAGCCTGTCTTTGATAAATCTTTCCCGGTAAAACTCTGCAAGAACGGAGGAGTCAGGATCAGCGCTGAGGCGTGCAATCCCGACAGCGAAAAAGATACTGGCCGTGGTAAGCCTCTGCTGGCCATCAACGACAGCGTAGCCGGACAGCATCTGAGTATCAAAATTCTGGTCAGTTGTTAGAAGGACTGTCCCAAAAAAATAACTTTTGCCCTCTCCTACCGGGTGATTGCGGAGATCTTCTATAAAATTACGCAGATGAGGTTCTTGCTCCCAGGCGTATGCTCTTTGGAATGCCGGGACGTTGAAGACGCTGTCCGCGAACAATGATGCAAGTGTCTGCGGTCCGTTTGTGATCGGCAAGTGGACGCTCCGTAGCTCGATGTGTATGCGATTATCCCGCCGGTAGTAACTTCGCGGGGCAAAATCCGGCGGTGCGATGGAAAAGGGGCGTCGTTCGGAGAGTGGCTACATCTGCCAACGCGGCGCATTCACGCCCTTCCCCGAATGCTGACAGGTTCCAGCGCCCACTTGTCCCGAGCATCCACGCGTGACAGCGTTCGTGCAATAGGCAGTAGCCAATCCAGCGACAAAGATGCACAATCCGAAAGCCTCACCGTGCTTATCCTGTCGAACGACACGGATAAGCATCAATTCCTCGTCAGATATCCAATCACGGTGGCAGGTCCGCCCGTCTGTAAACTCCCGCCGTCGCCCCATTGCGCATCGTGATGATTGTAAGTGGTCGCATACCAACGGTCGCGAGGGTCTGCCTGACCTCACCAACCGCCGTACCCCGCTGACGGGCTACCGCAACGTCGTAAGTAAACTCGTCCTGAAACGCCTGCACAGCCTCGATGTCAAAGATATAGGCGCACAGCCGCTGCGGTTCGGGCAACAACCCTTCGGCCACAAGTTGGTGCACCGCTTTGGCCGGGATGCCCAGCTTTCGCTTTACGACTCCGAGCAGCATCTTTCCAGTGCGAGCAGGCGAAGCCAGCCTGTTCATGATTGTCTCGGCACCAGCCTTCTCAAAAGTCACTCCGGACAACACGCGCGCTCCCGGGTCGGCCACGTACCCCCGCAGCTGGCCTGAGAGCAGGCATTGAATAACATCGATGTAGCTAACGAGGCGCCGGACCTGCGCCATCACCAACAAGGTGTCAAACGTCACTGGTCGCCCCGGCGCAGTGCTAATTGCGAGAGCACGGATCCGCCTGAAAAGAGATTCCAGGTCAGCTAGGTCCACTGAGCGTTGTTCGCTATTGCGATGGTGCCGATTCCAGTGATGGACCTCGACAATACCCGCTGCCACCAAAAGGTCGGTCCGCCCCTTCCCCAAGCCGAGCGTCCTGTCGGCAACACCAGGAGAAACCATGCGATCGAGCTTGGTTCTCAATGCCTCGATGTCTGCACGAGCATACTGAACGGTGCTGTTCCGAGCCGACAAGATCGGCTTGATGCCGGTGAACAATGGAGTCTTGCGAAGTGCGGAAAAGGAGTTGCCGCCCAGCCCGAGCGCCCGTTGAATCTCGGACGGCGATAAGCCTGTCATCGCCTCGCCGGGGTGGGGCAATCCAACTGGCCAACACCGTTCAGTCACGTCGTCGCGCCCAGCAAGGTGCTGAGCATACGCCGTTCTCAGCAGTGCGCCCTGCGGTGTTCCTGCGGAACGCATGATGAAGCGGTGCAGGTAGCCATACTGACGCTGGACGCCACTACGCCCTTGACGTGCAGCACGTACGCGTTCGGCAAGATCGTTGAAGGATCCTGGCCAACCTAACGCGATACGTGTCCCGGCGTTCAGGATCGAGCGATCGGTTCGCATCTCACGCGCCTGCAACCCGTCCGGATTGCTGCGGGCAATCACGCGGTCCATCCGGCCGAGGAAAAAAAGCACGTCGAGCAACGAGGCTAGGGGAAGCTCGCCGAAATCGCTGGGAAGGCGCGCTTGTTCGCCGATGCCGGACAGCCCGCAGTGCAAGTAGATTGCCCGAGCTCCGGTGCAGTCATCTACAGAAAGGGAGATGCCGGGCTGGTCTAAACGCGTGCCACAGTTGCAGAACAGGAGATACCACTGGCTGGTCCACCGGATGACCATTCCACAATCGGGGCAGCGATCGATCAGTTGTCGGGAGTGACGCGGGCAAACATCAACTTGCCGCAGGTCCCAAATTCGACGGTGGTAAGGCTTTTCGGCCAGGCAATCGGGACAACAAACACGCTTCGAGTTGAACAACTGCTCTGTATGAAGTTTGTGGCCCAGCACCCAGCCTTCGTCGCCTTCCTGGAACCCCATGCGCGCCAGCTGTTCGGGAGGCAAGTCGAGAAGATGGCCCGCCAACGTGGTGTCGCCCGCCAGCAGTGCAGCAGGGCGACTCAGACCAAGCCACTGAGCGATGTTTTCAGTTGAACATTGGTTACGCGCGGCAACGCGGAGCATAAAGCCTCGGGCACTCTCGTCCGCCTCAGGCGTGACCGGCAAAGGCCGCGGTGGTGGTGGAGAAGCAACACTCTGGGATTGCACTTCCGACATCAGGTAGCCCTCCCCCGCTTAACCAGCTTGGTCACCCGCGACTCGTCGATCACATTGATTGGCGGAAGTACCTTAACGGTGAACATGTTGATCCATCCGGGGCCGCCATCGGACAGAATCGCGTTCGCCTCGGACAGTAACTCAACGCTGAGCGATAAATCTCCGCGTGCGACCCCAAGCTCAGTGGCTTGCGCAAACAAAGTGTATAGGCTGCCGCGAAGTCCGCCCGTTGCCCGCCAAATCCGCTCCGCTACGGCTTCTGAGTCGAGCGGCAGCTTTCCGGATCCGACAGTCGCTTTCTCAGGGAAATCGGCTGCACACTCAAACACGTTGACCGCTGCCCTGAATTGCTCGCGTTCGAGTGGATTGGCCCAATCATCTGGCTCGAGATGGAAGACGCCTTTTCTGCGCGACAGCAGCTGGGTGTTGCGGGTGAAGATATCTTTGGTGACGTTGATCCCGTTGAACACGATGGGGACCTTCGCATCATCCAAAATGCACTCCTTGATCATGTCGGCTGCCCAATAGGGGGAATTCCCGCCTTTCTTGTCGATGATGTGCTGCGTTTCTTCGATCAGGATCAGTTCGGTTTGACGAGCGGCGAGCATATCAACGACACGGCGCTTCATGCGCCCAGGCCGATGGCTTTCCGCGAAATCTCGGGTGCCCAATTTCAAAAGCATCTTCGCTAGGAAATCTCGATCGTTGAATGGACTCGGGGCGGTGAATCGGAGCACGGGAATCCGATCTCCGTCCGGCTGCGCATCGGGCCGATCGCAATATTTACGGAACAGCCGGGTCTTTCCTGTGTTTGTAGGACCCACGACCAGGGCGCAAAAGGCTAGGCCGTCAGGCCCGCGAAACCCGCTCCTGCGAAGCTCGTCAATCCTCTCCAGAGCGCGATCGATCTCTGGATTACGGATATATACGCGGTCGAGCCGATGCTTACGTCGAGCGGTTTCCGCTACGATGATTGCGAGACCAGGGGCAAGCTTAGTCATCGAGCCCCTCCACCGTCATGCCGAGGTCCATTGCCCGATTGAGCAACACGTCTTCAGATCCCACATTAACCGCAGAGTCGAGAGACTCCGGCACAGACGTGTCATCGGGTTCAGGTGGCGGTTTGTTGGCTGCCGGTGGAGACTTCACCGCAGTCTGAGCCTGAACCTCCTCCGGGTTCTCCGGAGGAAGCCCAAAGACCGAGCAGTCATCGTCTCGGCTGATCTCAAGCAGGTCTACAATGGGGCGATCCTCATACTCAGCCGCCGCATAGCGACACATCGCTCCCCAGGAACCTCGGGAATGAAGTCCGTTGAAGATCGTTGCGGCTTTCCGTCCTGTCGCCTTGGGATCACCGAGCATCTCCTGCACGCGTTGCCGCAAGGCATCACGCGTCGAGCAGAGATCGTTCACCGTTACGTAGCCCCGTGCACGCTCGACCGCATGGCGTCGGATCACCCGATGCTGTGCTAGGGTCAGACCCTTCGCGTAGTCTCGGTCGAGGCACTCCAAGACGTGATAACGTTTGGTCTCCGGATCCTGAATCCAGATGAAGCCGAGATCTGAAGGGTCAAAACGGATCCGCAACTTTTCAATCCGACCCGCGCCCTGGCGGGATCGGATCATTTCAAGAGGACGATTTTCCCCAAAATCATTGTAGCGTAGGCCGAGGAGATGGATCCCAGTTGCAGATGGAATGCGCTCGGCGTAGTTGCCAAGCAACACGTCAAGTCGCTCAATGCCGGAGTAAGGCTCCACGCCCCAGACGGCAGTCCGTTCCAACCACAAGCGTTCTGGAACGTCGCGAATGCCCTCATGCCAACTGCGGTTGTAGACGGTAATCACCCAACGGTGAAAAAGCTCATCGACGTCCTCGAGCGTGACGCAGGCCATAGCCTCGGAGTCGTAATCTCCTCGATCCTGAGGGTTGCGGCCAGTGATGCCGGGAAACATTGGCACAAACTGCATTTCGACGGTGCCGAAGAAGCGCTCGACATACGCCTTGTCCTCGGGAGTGCGACTCCGTGCATAGTTAATCGTAAAGCCGAGTTCGTCTGCTGCCTCTTGAAGAAAGACCGCCTTGTTCTCGAGACCGTTATCGAGCACGACCATGGTCATCATGCCCCAAGCGACAAAGGGATGGGTGAGATCTGGCCATTTTCGCTGGACATATTCTTTCGTTGCAATCGCGTTGCGCAGCGCGGCGGCGACTGTCAGCGAACAGGGTGGTTCCAGGTGGATGTGGAAGCCTACGACCATACGGGTGCAGCGATCGATGACCACGGTGATCCACAGGCGCCCAAGAACAAGGCCGTATTCGCTATCAACCACCATAAGGTCGAATTTGTGCGCGTCGACTTCGTAGACCTCCCCCGGAAGTGCCGTCGCCGCGAGCTTGCCCTTGGCCCGATACCCGAGTTCAGCGGCCCGTAAACCATGCCGAGCCCGTGCTACCGCATAAGGAGACAAACTTTGGATTGCCCGCCGGGTCGTCCGCTGCCCATGGATAGACACCTCGGGGAGGCCCGATGCCCGACAGAGGGCTACAAACCGGTCACGCGTCGCCGCCGGACGCCTGCGCTCCGGCGTCATGTAGTGCTCGATGACTGCCTGCCTGAGCAGTTCCGCAAATTGCTTGGGCATCGGACGTCGACCACGCTCGCTTTCCGCAAACACGAGTCTCATGATGCCCTTGGGGCCGGTCGGCTCCTCCCAAACCGCTTTCCAGATGTAAACAGCAGCCAAGCTTGGACGCGGCTCGCCAGCGTTTTCTGGTTCGGCAATCCGGCGTTGATGCACGTTCGTGATAACCGCCTCAACTCGAATAGGATAACCGAGCAGGGCGTTCTCTTGCATGGCCGCTACATAATCGCGGCGCATGTAAGCGCGGTGCTTGTCGGGTTCTGGCAAGGACACGAAATCACCGCGCCACTTCTTCTGACGAGACTCCGGCAGCCAATCCGGCACCGCCATCTTGGCTTCGCCGGTGGCGAACTTCGCAACAAGCTCAGCACCCTCAATCCAAACCTGGGCGCCAGTGTCCTCACGCAGCAGCAGAGCACGCTGCTCAGCTTTCCGAACGAACTCATAGACTGTGGCGCCGATCTCGAGCCGATCGCCGGGTCGGATCCGTGGTGGCGTGAATAGCGTCTGCATCGCCGGAAGCTGCCCAAGAGGGATCAGGTCGCTCATCGCGGCGCACCCGCGTCACAAATCGACAACCGGCTCTCCAATGTGATGGGCGGAAGGTCGACTAGAGCGAGTTCACCTCGCCGGACCATGGCTAGAAGGCACTCACGGCGCACCTCTGCGGCGACTTCCACCTGCGCAATGGACGCTGGTCCAGCCGATAGCACGTCGCGAGCTCGCATGACCTCGGTCGAGGTCGGCACTGCGGACAGGTAGCGGACAAGTAAGGCGGCATCCCCGGCGCGAGGTTGCGCCCTGAGCTTTCGGTGAGCGATCTCTACAAATTTAATACGACGTTGAGAGTAGTGTTCGCGGGCCAGGCGAGCGATGACGCCCTGCTTCCAGGTTCTCGGTTCCCCAAGGGCCGAGAGTTCGACGATTACCAAGCCGCTGCTGAGTTCAACGAGGAAGTTGGGCGTGTAGCGGTACAGTTCGGGTCCGTCCCTGAGCACGACGACTTCAGGACGCTCCTCATAGGAGTGGATCATCACAGGCGCTGCCGCCTCGAAGGCGACCACGGCCTGGAACTCGCCTGCGGTCCAACACGCGACCTGGCGACCGTTCTTGCGGCTCGGAAAAATCCAGCGGGGGTGGTCGAGGATCTTTTCTTGGTATGGCGGCGAAGGATTACGGAAGGCGGGTCTTTGATTGCGGAAAGCGAAATTTGTGCTCACGAGATCTCTCCTCGAGCCATGCGGGGCCACGGCCTGCGCCGCGACGGACAACGGTTCTGGGCGGGCGGGGCATGGCTATTCGGGAGAGGACGGCACGGTGGTGGGCGGGCGAGGCGGGGCGGGCAAGTTTGAACGCTCCGTAGCCGGGGCGGCCAGCATCGTGATTCATCATGGAACCCTTACTTCACAGGCAAATGGACAACCCCAGTAGGTGCCGGAGCAAGCTTGAGCGCCTTAGCGCCTGGCTATTCGCGAATGAGAGAAGGAATGACAATTGCTCGCCAGGCCACAGACAGCAAGACCGGGGACGAGATGCCGAGCATTGCTATCGGGCAAGCGAAAGCTACCTGAAGCCAAGGCAGCATATGTATGGATTGAAAGCATTCGAAAACCCGATCCAACTAAAAAGTCAAACAGCGACAATGAAGTGCTAGCCCGAAGGCAGCAACTATAAGGCTATGCTGATGCTTATTATGGAGAGGGTCATATTCATTTCGGCGCGGCTTGTGACAGGGTTTATCAGATTTGTCGAGTCCATAGATTGGGACTCCCTGGTGGCGGTCGCCGTTCCGCACTTGCATATGGCTAGGCGAACCATTGCAGCACCTCATTAAGCGGGAACTGGATCAGGAGAACGCGACCGCCCGGCATCAACAGGAGGGTCGTTTCACAGCACGCATCGGCGTCGCTGAGCGCCAGCACGGAGCCGAGCCGGACAGCGTGCCTCAGCCCGTCGTTGTCGGCGAACATGACGAACGGCCCCATGCGCCTGCCGGTGGCAGCAGTGCTCACGGGCATTCTCCGTGTCGCATCATCGCTCCGGTTCCCGAGATGGTGGGATCGGTGGAGCATGGAGCGGTTACGACGCGGGCGCGCCACGGACAACGGGGAACGATGGACATCGGTCAAGTCCCTACGAACGGGTTCGACTACCATCCGCCGTTCTGGAGAGCGGCGGAACATAAAGGTCCAACCAGTCAGCGGTAGCGGGCTGACCCAATCAGACTCGAGCCGAGATGCGTCGTATTCGCGGGACTATAATGTCGAGGTTTGAGCGCCCGTGCCCTTCCCTGGTGGGGGACCAGTGGATAGCTCGCGTAGCCCAGGGGGTGGCGATGCTCATCATGGCATGAACATATAGTGAACAATGTTTGTAAGTCAACAACTTCCGGCGCGGCGGACGAGATGGTTCTCCACGGCCGCCTAGGTGGTGCAAAATGGACGCTGGATTCGATGAGGACTGGAGGCTGGGAGGAGCAGTGATGACTTCAGACGAATTCCTGGACTGGGAGCAGTGCCAACTCTCGCTCTACGAGTTAGATGGCGTCCGCCCGATCCTTCTCCGTTTACCAGACAGCAACAACCTGAAGCGACTTGGGCGTCTCACGGCGGGTGGCACGCGTGATGCGGTCACGGGCAGGCCGGTCACGCGCATCTAGGACAGAATCAAACTCACGAAGGCCGCCGTGATCTGGCACTTCAAGCAGGCGGTGGACACCTTGATGTGCGCCGTCGTCGTGTCCGTCATCCATCCGTCCTGTGGTATCCAGACCTTCAAGTGATCTAGCCTGACGACTTATTCGATGTTTCATCGCTTACGCCCAGGTGCTTTCAGGAGCGCTTGGCATCGGGTCATCCCGTCCGGGGTCAGGGCTGTTCAACGCTGTTGGCTTGCCGTTACTGGGTCCGCCTTGCAACACCTGAGGGGTGAAGTGCGTCGGTTAATCGCAAGGGGGATTCCCGAGCCGGCCGATGTCTGACCTTTGCGGCAGCA
>JAABUK010013068.1_pt1 | contig 10447 bp, 10 predicted proteins | sample 5559141 | NCBI WGS metagenome assembly JAABUK01 (sample SAMN10711869, study PRJNA513367) | rock metagenome | isolation source: Antarctica rocks | place: Antarctica: Victoria Land, Pudding Butte nord | collected 2016-01-03 | reverse complement strand
CGGTCGCTTCGCCGACGTGCGGGCCGCGGCCCGGGATGCCGGCGAGCGGCTGCGCGACGCGGGCCTCGTGACCTACGCGATGGTCACCGGGTCGCGCGGCCTCCACGTGATCTGCCCGCTGCGCCGCGACCACGACTTCACCGAGGTGCACGAGTACGCCCGTGCGCTGGCCGAGGCCATGGTGGCCGACAACCCCAAGCGGCTCACGCTCGAATGGCACGTGGCTGAGCGCGGCACGAAGATCTACCTGGACGTCAACCGGATCGCCTACGCCCAGCACGCGGTGGCGCCCTACTCGCCGCGAGCGCGCGACCGCGCACCGGTGGCAACCCCGATCCACTGGGACGAGCTGTCCGACGCGAAGCTCGAGCCCGACCGGTGGACCATCGAGACGATCGGCGCGCGGATCGACTCCGAGGGCGATCCGTGGAAGGGCATGGCGCGCCGCGCGCGGGGGTTGCCCACAGCGATCGACTAGTAGCCCGGAAACGCGCAGATACGTACTCGGGCGTGGCCCGGCAGGCCTCCTTGTACAGATACGCGCGCATAGCACGCAGAAATGCACTCACGCCTCTCGCGAACAATGTCAGTGTGCCGATTTGCGCCCTGCGGCACACGAGCCGAGTAACTGGTGCCGGCAAGGGTCGCCGCTCGATCTTCCTCGACGGCTCCGATGGTGCCCGGCCAGGCGACCCGCCGCAGGATCCGCGCGCCCCGCGTCCACAGCTTAGGCGCGGGCTATCCTCAGTTCGTGACTTGCTTCTTTACGAGGTTGAGGTCTAGCTACGTCATCGTTCTCGCGAGTCTTGCTCTTGTCGTGCTGGGCGGGGTCAGCACCGCCATCGGCGTGAGCGCCCTTACGGGGCTGCGCGGCCAACTCGACAGCCCGTTTTGGCTCATTGTTGGGCTGGCCGCTATCGCATTTCTCTGTGGCGGCGTGTTCTTCCGCTATGCGCTCACGCTCCACCGCCTTTGGCCAGGCCAAAGACGCAAGGATGCGACCGCCTTCGGCACGCGGAGAGGGGCCATGCACGCGGTAGCCAACCAGCAAACCAAACGGTTACCCGAACTCCGACTGTGCTTGATGGCTCTTGTCGGGCTGGTTCTCGCGGCGCCGGCTGCTGCTGCTGCGCCGACGCGGCTGCATACGGGCTCGACACGCTACGTGCGGCTTGTTCACTTGCGCGACAGAGGCCTGTCGATCGGGCTGACCGCGCAGGGACGCAAGAAGTTCAGGCGCGTGCTGCGCGGGTACGTGCTCGACGCGACCTGCACGACACTCGGCAAATCGATCCAGGGCGCTACGCAGAGCACCCAGTCGAGCGGCGCTGAGAGGACCTTTGGTCCGGGCGGACGCCTCACCTACCACGTGCTGCTCGACCGCCACGCGGACTTCTGCGACATCGGCCGGGCGCGTCAGACGATCACCCGCAAGAGCGAGAGCACCACCGGAGTGCCCGGACCGCCGCTCGACAGCATCGCATTGACCCAAAAAGGCGCCGCCTACCTCGACGAGGACCAGGTCACCCAGAAGATCTTCGCGACCCTCGATGTGGCTCAGGCATTCGCGCACCGCGATCCCGCCGGGCGCTTCCCACCCGCCCAGAAAATCGCTGCTGGCTTCCGCAGCAAGGTCATCGCGCTCGGTTCGCCCGAGGATTCACCGCCCGCCGGTGGGATCGGCTTCTACAGCGACGGCGCCAACCACGCCGAGGCGGTGGCGCTCTCGGCGCTTGACCAACGTCTGTTCATCGACTCGAACGCTGGCGTGCTCAGCACCAACGCGGCAGAACACCTCCTGCGCTTGGTGAGCGGGAAAGCGGCCACGCTCTTCGAGCCAAACCTCGCCGCCACCGGGCGCGTCATCCCGCTGCAGTCGACCAGCTCGCGGCACACGGGCATCAAAGGCGTCGTGACGACCTACCCCACCTGCGGGGTTCCGTTCAGCACGCCCGGCCACCCATGCATCGATGCGCATGTTGCTCGCGATCCAGTGCGCGTCCTGCGCGCTTCCGATCACAAACTCCTAGCCCACACCCAGACGGACCGCAGGGGCCGCTTCCGCTTCAACCTCGCACCCGGGACCTACATCGTCGACGCGCACACAAACTTTCCCGGAAGACTGGTAGCGCGACGCATGAGCGTTCGACGCGGGCACTTCGCCAACGTCCATCTGAGCTACGACAACGGGATCCGATAGGACCTGACGTAGGTTCTGTGGTAGGTGATTGCTCCCGTTCGTCGCGTCGGCGCCGAGACCAGGCGCGAAGGACTCGCGCTTGAAGTGGCTCGTCGGGAGCGGCCAGACGAGCTCGTCGACTACCTCGTTCCCTACTCCGACAAGCCACCCGCGCGAACAGCGGACCGTCCGCGAAATCGTCGACGCGTTCAGCCCGCGTAGAGCTGCTCGATCTCGTCCGCGTACTTCTGGGCGATCGGCTTGCGCTTGAGCTTCATCGTTGGAGTCAGCTCGTCGCCACCGGGGGCCCAGTCGCCGGGCAGCACGCGGAAGCGCCGTACCTGCTCGACACGCGCCAGCTGCTCGTTGGCGCGGTCGATCTCCTCCTGCACGGCGGCGATCACGTCGGGTGACTCCACGTCGGCGTCGGGGCTTGAGTCGGGGTCGAGCACGATCAGCGCGCTCACGTAGGGGCGGCCGTCGCCGATGGCCACGGCCTGACCCACAAGCGGGCCGGCGCTCTTGAGCTCGGCCTCGATGTTGGCCGGGCTCATGTTCTTGCCCCCGGCGCTGATGATCAGCTCCTTCTTGCGGTCGACGATCTTCAGGTAGCCGTCCTCGTCCAGCTCGCCGACGTCGCCGGTGTGCAGCCAGCCGTCCGCGTCGACGGTCTCGGCCGTCTGCTCGGGCTGGTTGCGGTAGCCGGCCATGACCACGCCGCCGCGTAGCAACACCTCGCCGTCCTCGGCCAGCTCGATCTCGATGCCCGGCGCCGCCGGCCCGACGGTGCCGACCTTGACCCGGTCGATCGGATTGCACGTGCCGGCCGCGCAGCTCTCCGACATGCCCCACAGCTCGGCCAGCGGCACGCCGAGGTCCACGAAGAACTGCAGCACCGCTTCGGGCGTGGGGGCGGCGCCGACGTTGGCGGCCTCGAGCTGGTCGAGCCCGAGCTTCTCGCGGATGCCCGCGAGCATCGGGTTGTCCCGGTCGCCGGAGGCCATGGCGTCGGCGAACGCTTGCAGGGCGTCCTCACCCTGGGCAGACACCGTGGCCTCGACGCCGGCCTTCAGCTTCTCCCAGATACGTGGCACAGCGAAGAACCAGCTGGGCCTTACCGCGGGCAGGTACTTCGCGATCTCGCGCGCGTCCGGGCAGGACGTGGACGTCAAGCCGAGCACCATCGGGATGTAGTGGCTGCAGTTGCGCTCGGCCACGTGGGCCATCGGCAGCCACGAGATCACCCGACCGCCTTCATTGCCCAGGTCGATGATCTCCTCGAACGAGCGCACCGCCGCGATCAGATTGGCGTGGGTCAGCTGCACGCCCTTGGGCGGCCCGGTGGTGCCCGATGTGTAGATGATCGTGAGCAGGTCCTCGGGTTTCACCGCGCGCCAGGCGGCGTCGAAGTCGAAGTCGGCATCGCCGTCCTGCTCCAGCTGCTCGAGCGAGACCGTGCCGCCATCGCCATCGCCATCTACCACCACCACGTGCTCGACGCAGTCCACGCCGGACGCGGCCTTCTCGACCGTCTCCAGGTATGCCGGCTCGGTGACCACCACGGCATTGCCGGCGTCGGAGAGCAGGTACTCGATCTGGCCGGCCGTGTAGGTGTTGTAGACCGAGAACGGGACCGCGCCGAGGTGCATCGCGGCGGCGTCGACGAGGTGGAACTCGGGCCGGTTGTTGAGCATGACCCCGACCGTGTCGCCGTGGCCGACCCCGAGCGCGGCGAGGCCCGCAGCCACCGAACGCACCCGGCGGTCGTAGTCGGCCCACGAGATCGAGACCTCGTCCTCCAACGTGCGGATGGCCACGCGGTCGCCGCACGCCGACGCGGTGGCCTGGAAGGCCTCGCACATCGTGGTCGCGTCGGCGGCGTGGGTCACGACGCCTTCTTCTTCGCGGAGGGCTTCTTCTTGGCGGCAGCCGGCTTCTTCTTCTTCGCGGAGGGCTTCTTCTTGGCGGCAGCCGGCTTTCGCTTTGGCTTCTTCTGGAAGCTCAACTCGACTTTGGCGGCCGCGGCCAGCTCCTCGAACGCAACGTGCAGGGCCGGCGCCATGTGGTCGACGTTCGGAACAACCGACGGGTCTGCGCAGAAGCCGAACCCGATCTTGTCCACGTAGCTGACGATTGCGGTGTTCATTGCCAGGTTGCCGGCCAGGGGCACGAAGCCGAACACGTCCTCGAGCTCGCGCCCCAGCAGGTAGAGCTTGTTGCGCGGGCCCGGCACGTTGGTGATCACGGTGTTCACGTAGCGCTGGATGTCTCCAACCCCCGCGACCGCCTCGAACAGCGCGGCGGGCACAAGGCCGGTCGAGTCCACGGCCGCGCTGGCGCCGAGCGCCTGCGGGCTGGACTTGAGCTCGTCCATCGCCGCGTGCACGCGCGCGAAGCGTTCGAGCGGATCGCCCTTGCCCACGGGCAACGCGACCTTTAGGCCCGAGACCTTGTTGCCGAGGTCGCCCGTGCCGTCGTCGGAGCGCACGCTAACCGGGATGAACGCGTAGATCTCGAGGCCAGCCGTGTCCACCCCCCGCTCCCGCAGGTCGCTGCCGAGCGTCGCGGCCATGGTGGTGAGCACGACGTCGTTCACCGAGCCGCCGAGCGCGTCCTTGAGCGCCTTGACGTCGCTCATCGACTCGCGCTGCCACGCGAACGACCGGGCCGGGCCGACGGGCTTGTTGTACGGCGTGGCGGGTGCCTGCTTGATCGCGGCCCGCCCGAGGCCGATCAGGCCCGCCGCGGTGCGTACCGCCGACTCCGCTGTGCCCTTTGGGTCCGTGACGGCGCCCTTGGCCAGGCCGACGGCCTCGGGCACGAGCGTACGCTCCACCAGCGACTCGATGGTCAGCCGCAGCTTCGACGGCGCCGGGCGCGGGCCGATGTCACGGGCCTCGATCGTCTCGTCGCCGTCGGGATTCGCGGAGAACAGCTGCTCGAGCACCTGCACCGAGGCGATCCCGTCCACGAGCGCGTGGTGCATCTTGTGCAGCAGCGCGAAACGGCCGCCCTCCAGGCCCTCCACCAGCCACAGCTCCCACGGCGAGTGCTCGTGGTTGATCGGGTTGCTCATGATCCGGCTGAAGACCGACTGCAGCTGCTCCGCCCTGCCAGGAGAAGGCAGCGCCGTGTGGCGAATGTGGTTCTCGATCCGGAAGTCCTCGGCGTCGGCCCAGCGCGAACGACCGAGCCCGAGCGGCACGTCGACCCTGCGGTGGCGGAAATTGGGCACGGCATCCATGCGCCGGTCGAGCTCGACGAGCAGCTCGTCGTAGCTGGGCGCGGGGCCGGCGAAGACGTCGGCTCCCCCCACGCACATGTTCGAGTCATCGTTCTCGAGCTGCAGGAACGTCGCGTCCAGCGGGCTCAGTCGGTTCTCCAGCATCTCTCTCCTCCGTGGTCTTGCACGGTGCTACCCGCGGTAGACCGAACCTATAGGTCGCCAGGTTGATCCGGCGCCGGGCCTGCCAGACTGGCCCGCATGTCCGACAACCCCAAGCTCACCGCCGAGGCCGCCGAGCGGCTCGAGGCCGACGTCGTGCGACTCGAAGGCGCGGGCCGGCGCGAGATCGCCGAGCGGATCGGCATCGCCCGTGAGTGGGGCGACCTCAAGGAGAACGCCGAGTATCACGCCGCCAAGGAAGAGGCCGCGATGCTCGAGGGCAAGATCGCGCGCATGCGCGACCAGCTGCGCACAGCGGACATCGTGGAGGAGGTCCACGCCGGGGACTCCGCCGGCATGAGCTCGACGGTCACCTTCGCCGACAAGGCGTCGGGCAAGGAGCAGACCTTCCAGCTCGTGCCCGCGATGGAGGCAAAGCCCGGTGACGGCCTGTTGTCGATCGACTCGCCCGTCGGCCAGGCGCTGGCCGGGTCAAAGGCCGGCGACACCCGGACGCTCACCACACCGTCGGGCGCGCGCGAGATCGACATCGTCGCGGTGCAGCAGAGCTGATGGCTCCCTCCCAGGCCGCCACTTCCGCTCCCGCCCTGCAGGAGGAGTACGCCGACGTCGGGCGCGACATCACGCTCTGTTACGAGACCCTCGGCGACCCCGCCGACCCGCCGCTGCTCTTGGTCATGGGCCTCGGCATGCAGATGATCGCCTGGCACGACGGCTTCTGCCGGATGCTGACCGATCGCGGCTACTACGTCGTGCGCTTCGACAACCGCGACGCCGGCCGCTCGACCTGGCTCGACGGCCCGCCGCCCGGGCTCAAGGAGCTGGTCACCCGGCGCTTCGATCCTGGCCAGTACACGCTGGCCGACATGGCCGACGACACCGCCGGCCTGCTCCGCCGGCTCGACCTCGCGCCCGCCCACGTGGTCGGCGCGTCGCTGGGCGGCATGGTGGCCCAGACGCTGGCGGCCCACCACCCCCCATGCGTGCGCACGCTGACCTCGATCATGTCCGCGACCGGGGCGCGCTTCAAGGGCCAGCCCGGCCTCGGCATCTACCGCTATCTCCTGCGCGCCGCCCCGCGCGAACGCGAGGCGGCGATCGAGAGTGTCGCGCAGGTCTTCGACGCGATCGGCTCCCCCGGGTTCGACACCGACCTCGATGCCGTGCGTGCTCAGGCCGCCAGGGCCTATGACCGCGGCACCAACCCCGCTGGCACCGGCCGCCAGCTCGGGGCGATCCTGAAGTCCGGCGACCGCACCAAGGAGCTGCGCGGCATCACTGCCCCCACGCTCGTGGTGCACGGCTCGGCCGATCGCCTTGTCGCGCCCTCAGGCGGGCTGGCCACCGTGGCCGCCATCCCCGACGCCGAGATGATGACCGTCGAGGGCATGGGCCACGACCTGCCGGTCGGGCTGTGGCCGCGGCTGGTCGACGCGATCGACCACCGCGCCCGTCGCTTCGACGGCTGACGCCCCTCGATCCCCGCCGAGTAGGCGGCGCGGGGATGAACTGATCCCCACACCCACCTAGCATGCCACGGGCATGCTAGGGTCGAGATATGTCGGCAATCCAGATCAAGAGCGTTCCGGACGACCTTCACGGGGCGCTGAGGGAACGCGCCCACAAGCAGGGGGTCACCCTGAGCGAGTACGTGCTGGCGCTGCTGCGACGGGACCTTGCGCGACCCACGCTGGACGAGTGGTTCGAAGGCGTGGAGCAGCGAACACCGGTCGATCTCGGAGGGATCGACGTAGCCGAAGCCATCCGTGAAGCCCACGCGGACCGCGACGAGCAACTGACACGTGCCGTGCGTAGTTGACGCGTCGGTAGTGGTCGACCTCCTCCTCGGCGGCCAGCGGGGCCGAGCGGTGAAGCTAGCCGTAGACGGTCGCGAGATGGTCGCGCCCGACCTCGTGAACATGGAGACGCTGTCCGCGCTGCGACGGCTGATGGCGGCGGCCGCGATGCCCGAGGACCGGGCGAGCCAGGCCGTGGCCGATCTCCAGTTGCTGCCCCTCGACCGCGTGTCGACCACCCACCTGATCGCCGACGCTTGGGCGCTCAGGAAAAATCTCACCCCCTACGACGCGAGCTACATATCGCTCGCTCGGGCACTTGGGTGCGAACTGCTCACCGCGGACCGACGCCTGGCCGGGGCACCGAACCTCGGAGCTCGCGTCGTGATCGTGCCGTAGTTCCTAGGGGCCCTTCGGCGGATCCTGCGGCATGGGGTAAGCCCCGCCGTCGATCAGCTCGATCCGGTAGCCGTCGGGATCGGTCACGAAGCAGATTGTGTACTCCTGGCGATCGCCGGGGTGAAACGGTGGCTTCTCGGGCACGATGCCCTGTGGCTCGAGCTGCTCGAGGGTGGCGCCGATGTCCTCGACCGTGACCGCGACGTGGTTGTAGCCGTCGCCGAGGTCGTAGGGCTCGGAGCGGTCCTCGTTCACGGTGAGCTCGAGCGAGTCGCCATCGCCGGGGAGTCCCATGTAGACGTTGTAGGCGGTGTCGAAGTTCAGCCGCCCGCGCTCCTCGAAGCCGAGGGCGCGATAGAACGCGATTGACTTCTCGATGTCGAGCACGCGCACGCAGGTGTGGATGAGCTTTACGGTCATGCCTGCGTGCCTACCCGTCCGACACCCCACATGAACCCGCCCGACATCGCCCCGATCATCCCCGACGCCACCCGCCGGATGGTCGACGTGCAGACCGCCGACGCCGGCAAGATCGCCCTGCACGTGAGCGAGCTCGGCGACGGGCCACCCACGCTGATGATCCACGGCTGGCCCCAGCACGCCGGCTGCTGGCGCCACGCGGCGCCGCTGCTGGCGGGCGACCTGCGCCTGATCTGCCCCGACCTGCGCGGCTTCGGCGCAAGCGATGCCCCCGGCGTCGGCTATGACCCCGCCACATTCGCGGCCGACATGGTCGCGCTGCTCGACGCGCTCGACATCGAGCGCGTCAACGTCATCGGCCACGACTGGGGCGGCGCGGCGGCGTTCGAGCTGGCGCTGCGCCACCCAGCACGCGTGGATCGCATCCTCGTGCTCAACACCATTCCGCCGTGGGTTGCCCCATCGCTCGGCGTGCTCAAGGCGTCGATCCGGTCGTGGTACGCCGTCGCCCTGGCGGCGGCGGGCGACCGCTTCGTACGCACCCAGCCCGAGCGGCTGGCGGCCGGCATGCGCCGCGACGTGCAACACACCGGGTACTTCACCCACGCCGATGCCCTGGCCTACGCGCGCGTGCTCACAGAGCCCGACCGGGCCCTCGCCACCAAGCTGCTCTACCGCAGCTACGTCGGCATCGCGAGCCGGGCCACACGGGGCGGCGACCACGCCGGCGATCGGCTGACCCAACCCACGCACTTCCTGTTCGCCACCGGCGACCTGGCGGTGTCAACCGCGTACCTGAGCGGTATCGAGAGCCATGCCGACGACCTGGTCGTCGAGCTTCACAACGGGTCGGGCCACTTCGTCTGCGAGGAGCTGCCCCACACGGTGGCCGACCGTGCCCGCGCCCTCTTCCTGCGGTGAGACACTGAACGCCAGATGAGCGAAGAGCCCCGCACGCCGCCGGCCGCGAGGCTGGCCGGTCGCGCCCGCGCGCTGCGCGAGACCCGCACCGTCGAGACCGTGCAGGGCTCGGTGCAACGGCGGCTGAACCGCGTGCGCGACGCGTGGCTCGAGATCCTCCAGGCTGGAGCCGCGGCCGGGGTGTCGTGGTATCTCGCCCAACTCGTCGTCGGCCAGAGCCGGCCGTTCTTCGCCCCGATCTCAGCCGTGATCTGCCTGGGCCTCTCACGCGGCCAGCCACGGCGGCGCGCGGTGGAGCTGGCGCTGGGCGTGGCGCTGGGGATCCTGGTGGCCGACCTCCTGGTGCGCGGGATCGGGACCGGGCCTCTGCAGATCGGCGCGGTGGTTGTCCTGGCGATGGTGACCGCCTTGCTCGTGGGCGCGGGCACGCTGCTCGTGAACCAAGCGGTGATCTCCGCGCTGTTCGTGATCACTCTGCCCACCACGGGCCAGGGCAGCACGGTCGACCGCTTCTTCGACGCGACGATCGGCGCCGCGGTGGCGCTGCTGCTGAGCCAGGTGCTGTTCCCGCGCGACCCGGTACGCCAGGTCGCGCAGGCCGCGGTGAAGGTGCTCGACGAGCTGGCGACGGCGCTCGACGAGGCCGCCGTCGCGCTGGCCGAGGGCAGCCAGGAGGAGGCCGAACGCGCCCTCGATCGGGTGCGCGGCCTAAACGACGAGATCACCGGCTTCTACGACGCCGTGGCGGTCGGGCGTGAGAACGCGTGGCTGTCACCTCCGCGGCGGCGGCGCTCACTCGGCCACCTGCGCGCCTACGCCGACGCCGCCCGCCAGGTGGACTACGCCGTACGCAACACCCGCATCCTGGCGCGCGAGACCGCGCTCGCGGTACGCAGCGGGCCGGCCGACCCCGAGCTTGCCGACGCCGTGTCGATCCTGGCCGATGCCGTCCGCGCGCTGGGCCGCGAGCTGGGCGAGCCCGGCATCGACGGCGAGACGCGCCACCTCGCCCGCCAGGCCGCCGAGGTGGCCACCGCGGTGCTGGAGCATCGCCAGGACCTACGCACCAACATGGTGGTCGGACAGGTGCGCGCGACCGCCACCGACCTGCTGCGCGGCAGCGGGCTGGACACCGAGGCCGCACGGCTCGAGGTGCGCCCGCCGGGAGAGGGCAGTGGTATCAGTCGTGATACCATCGACCGATGCCCATGACCCTGCGCCTGACCGACGAGGAAGCCGACGCCCTGCAACGCCGTGCCGAGCGCGAGTCCCGATCGATGCAGGAGGTCGCGCGCCAGGCTGTCCGTGAGTACGTGGAGGGCCACA